>Ga0302324_100002313_pt1 | contig 44420 bp, 40 predicted proteins | sample Palsa_T0_1_FD_201949 | JGI IMG/M metagenome (GOLD analysis project Ga0302324, IMG submission 201949) | Peat permafrost microbial communities from Stordalen Mire near Abisko, Sweden - Palsa_T0_1 | ecosystem: Environmental > Terrestrial > Soil > Palsa > Peat permafrost | place: Sweden: Abisko... | reverse complement strand
GTAAGGCCGTGTCGGTCGTCGAGCGTGCCCACCGCCAGTCAAATTTTCGCCGCCCGCAAAAACCCGGATGTGTCATCCCGAACGAAGTGAGGGATCTGCATTTGATTTTCCTGGCTTTTGACTTTTCTGCTTTTGATTTTGCGGGTGCCCCACCCTTGCGGTTTTCAAGGGTGGGTCTTGATTTCTCTCCACGGCGACGAACTCCACAATTCAATCGGTTAAACGCAAAAAATGACCTTTCTCTGACCCAGGCTCTTGGTTACTCTCATTCCAAGGAGGCATGTGATCGTGAAAAACCTGTTCGATGCAACGGTGGCGAATCAGGTAAAGACCCGGCTGGGAAAATTGGAGCCGCAAAGTGAGAGGCGCTGGGGGAAGATGACGCCGGCGCAGATGCTGGCACATTGCTCGGTGAGTATGCAGTGGGCGGTGGGGGAACTGGTGCCCGAAAAGGGAGCGCTACCCGCACGTTTGATGGGGCGGCTGGTGAAGCCCATGGTTTTTCGGAACGAAGACCCGCTACGGAGGAATTCGCCGACCGCCAAGAGCCTCATTGTGGCCGACGAACGAGATTTGGGCAAGGAACGGGAACGGTTATCGGCACTAATTGACAAATTTGCGGCCGGAGGGGCGGCAGGCTGTACGAAGAATCCGCATACTTTCTTTGGGAAGATAACGCCGAATGAGTGGGCGATTTTGATGTACAAACATCTTGACCATCATTTGCGCCAGTTTGGGGTGTGACCGTCTCGAAAAGGGTAGTGAGCACCTAATGGGAGCCAGCTAGCGCCGCTTGGATGGTTTGACTGGACGAGAGGACTTTGCCTTCGCCCGCGACCTTGACGCACGCGCCGACGGCTTGGCCTTCGCCGCTCGCTGCATCTCTTTCCGGCGCGCAGCGGCCCAGCCGGGCTTGTTCGCCTGCCGCCCCCGCGCAATCGCCAGAGCATCCGCCGGAACATTCTCGGTAATCACCGACCCAGCCCCCACATAAGCGCCGTCCCCGATGCGCACCGGCGCCACCAATGCCGTATCGCTGCCGATGAATACGCGATTCCCAATCGTGGTCGGATGCTTCGAAACGCCGTCGTAATTGCACGTGATCGTCCCAGCGCCCACATTGGTATCGCGCCCGATCGCGGCATCGCCGAGATAACTCAGATGCGGCGCCTTCGATCCTTCGCCGAGCACGGTCTTCTTCATCTCGACAAAGCTCCCCACATGCGCACCGGCGCGAATATCGGTCCCCGGACGCAGCCGCGAAAACGGCCCGATCTGCGCCTTCGTCCCGACGCGGCTCGAATCGAGCATCGAGTGCGCCCCGATCACCGCATCGTCGTCCATGCGAACATCCTGCAGCACGCTACCCGTGCGGATCGTGCAGCGCGCCCCGATGCGCGTATTGCCCAGAAGCTGCACCCCCGGCTCGATCACAGTATCCGGCCCCGCCGTCACGCCCGGATCGACCACCACAGTCTCCGGCAGATAAATCGTCACGCCCGATTCCATCAGCGCCGCCGCGTTGCGCGCCCGGAAAATCCGGTCCACGTCCGCCAGGTGCGCGCGCGTGTTGCAGCCGAGAATTTCCCGCGCGTCCGCGGCCACCTCCGCCAGCACGCGTTCGTTGCGTTCGCGCAGCATGGCAATCGCGTCGGTAAGATAAAGTTCCTTATGCGCATTTTCCGGCCGCAGCGCATTCAGGCACGGCCACAGCTTCGCCAGCGTGAAGCAATAAATGCTCGAATTCACTTCGCGGATGGCGCGCTGCTCCGGCGTCGCGCTCTTTTCCTCGACGATCGCCACCACGCGCCCTTCCGTATCGCGAACGATGCGCCCGTAATCCGTGGGATCGTCGATCTCCGCCGTCAGAATCGTCGCCGCGGCTTCTCCCCGCCGGTGCGTGTCGAGCAAAGCCTTCAGAGTTTCCGTGCGAAGCAGCGGAGCGTCGCCGGGAAGCACAATGGCAAGCTTCGCGCGGCTGCGAATCGCCCGCCGCGCCACCTGGATTGCATGACCGGTCCCGCGCTGCGGCTGCTGCAGCACCGTCTGCGCTCCCAGCGCCGTTACCACCGCCCCCACCTCTTCCGCCTGATGCCCCACGACGGCGATCGTCTGCGCCGCTTTCAGCGGCTGGCAGGCCCGGACCACGTGCTCGATCAAGGGCAGTCCGCCCGCTCGGTGCAGCACTTTCGCGAGTTCGGAACGCATGCGCGTCCCTTTTCCCGCGGCGAGAATAACGATGGCAGTGTCGGCAGCAGTCATGGCGCTCGATATTGTCCCTTCCGAGGCAAGCTTTGGCAACGAAAAGGCGAAGGCCCGTTCTTTCCGGGTGCTCGAAAAGTATTAACGATTAGGACGTAGCCGAGGCGGCGGATATCGAAAGCGAGGTGGGAAGCACGGATTCGGCGGCGGGTGCTTCGGTTGTTTTTTCCCAGAGGCTGTGGTCTTCGAGAAGTCGCGTCACCAGTTGCGTGTGGAGCGAGTGCCCCGCGCGATGCGCCACAAGGCGCGCCTGCAAGGGGCAGCCTATAAGAGCGAGGTCTCCGATCAAGTCAAGAGCTTTGTGCCGGCCGTACTCATCCGGGAAGCGCAGCGGCCCGTTCAATAGCATGGAATCGTCGAGCACCAGCGCGTTGGCCAGCGAGCCGCCCCGGATCAGCCCCATTCCCTGAAGCTCGGCGAAATCTTTCACAAAGCCAAACGTCCGCGCCGGAGCCAGTTCCCTGCTGAACGACGCGCGGTCCACCACCATCTCCACTTCCTGCGGCCCGATCGCGGGATGGTCGTAGTCCACAAAACAGCTCACGCGGAATTCGCTCGCGGGATAAATCCCGATGCGCCGGTCGCCATCGGAAAACTCCAGAGGCTTCACCACGCGGATGTAATGGCGCTGCCGGCGCAAATGGCGCGTCCCCGCGCGCTCCAGCATCTCGATAAACGGCTTGGACGAGCCGTCGAGGATCGGCAACTCCAGCGCGTCCAGCTCCACATAGATATTGTCGACGCCGCACGAGTAAAGCGCGGCCAGCAGGTGCTCGGTCGTCGAGAGCAGCACGCCTTGCTTCATCAGGCTCGTCGCGTAGCTCACCCGCGCGACGTTGCGTACATGCGCCTCGATTTCAAAATTGTCGAGATCCGTGCGACGGAAAACAATCCCCGTGTCCGCAGGCGCCGGGACAAGCCGCAGTTTGCAGTGAACAGCCGTATGAAGCCCGACCCCATCGATGGAGACGGGCTGCTTGATCGTGGTTTGAAAGGGCATTCGCCGAAACAGTGTAATTGCATTTGACTGTCCGGACCAACGCTAAATTTATATCTATTATTTTCAGTGTCTTATAAAGATAAACAGTCGGCAATTTAGATATGGCGTGGTAAAAATACAACACTTCACCGGCATCCTGCGTGGTTCAATGTGAACACGTGGCGGGAACCTTGCTCTAGGCGGTCACGTTAAGCAGGCGGTCTTGGTTCGGATTCGATCCGGAGGGATTGCCACCGTTACCTGAAGAGGTCTGCGTCTGTGCGCCATTGCTTCCGAAGCTAATCTGCAATTCCTCGAACTGGACAAAAATACTACTGGCCAGCGTATTTTGAGCCTGCCCTTGGGTTGGATTCGCAGACGCAGCCGAATTCGCTCCGGGCGCCGAAACCCCCGCTTGGCTTCCAGTGCTTCCCGCATTTTGCGTCTGGGTATTTTGCACTTGCGCCGCATTATGAGTCGCCGAAGTGCTCGCCAGCGCGTTACCTTCGCCGACTTCTTGCGCGCCCTGCTGCAATTGCTGAACGAACTGCTGCAGTGCCGCCGGGTCACTGACGTAAAGCAGCAGCGCCAGGCGGTTGAACACGCTGATGCTCTGCGGATTGATCCCCAGTTGCTGCAGCGTCTGATCCAGTTGTTGTAGTCCCTGCTGAGAATTCGTCGCTCCCGTTGAGGCATTGCCACCGTTCACGGCGTTCCCAGCAGACAGGCCGACAGCGGTATCCTGCGTTTGCGTCGGCGTCGGAACCTGCGCGGTGGCCTGCCCCTCGGGTGTTTCCTGCGCGTTATTCGCGTTTGCGTTCCCCTGAGCGAACACCTGCGCCTGGGCCTCCTCCACCACGAGCACGGTCCCTTGAAACGCCTGCGGCTGCTGCTGATTCTGCTGAGATTGCTGCCCTTGGGAAGCCTGGCCGGTAAGCGTAACCGTATCCTGAGGCGCGGGCGCTCCCTGCGCCTGGTTGGGGTTTATGGGGGTCGTGAGCGTTACCGCCTGTTGGGCAGGCGTACCCCCGGTAGTCTCCTGAAAGACAGCTGCGAGTTGCAACGAGATAGCTGCCATGTCCGACTCCTTCTAAACTCAGCAGCCCGCAATCTCACAGGCTGTGCTGAAATGAAACTCCTCATGCCGCACTTGCGTTGCGGTCCAACTGCGGCAAACTTGGGCCCTTCAGTAGCTGTTATCGGCGGGCGCACCTCCGCCTTGAGACTTTTTTGCAACGGTTGTTTCAGGCGTTTGGACCGCGTAGAATAGTCACTTAGCTGGTCCTTTTACCTTAGCCAATGGCCTCTCCGTTCAACATCTTGCCCGAAGGCGCTGCGCCGCCGCCCGCGCCTGGATCGCACCCACGGCCGCCGTGGCTGCGCGTGCGTTTCTTTGGCGGCTCCAATTACCAGGAGCTGAAGCGCATCATGCGCACGCTCGACCTGCACACGGTCTGCGAGAGCGCGCGCTGCCCGAACATGGGCGAGTGCTGGGAGCACCGCACCGCCACATTCATGATCCTGGGCAACATCTGCACGCGCGCCTGCGGATTCTGCGCGGTCCCCAGCGGCAAGCCTCTCGGCCCTCCTGAACAGGACGAGCCCGAACGCGTCGGCGAAGCGGTCGCCCGCATGGGCCTGCGCTATGCTGTCGTCACTTCGGTGAATCGCGACGATCAGCCCGACGGCGGCGCCGCGATTTTCGCCCGCACTATTTTCGAGATCCGCCGCCGCGTCCCCGGATGCAAAGTCGAAGTGCTCATCCCCGATTTTCGCGGCGACTGGAAGGCGCTCGAAACCGTAATGTCCGCACGCCCGGACGTGCTCAACCACAACATGGAAACCGTGCCGCGCCTCTATCGCAAAGTGCGCAAGGGCGCCGTCTACGAGCGTTCGCTCGAGCTCCTGCGCCGCGCAGGCGAAATGGCCCCGGGCCTTTCCACCAAGACCGGCATGATGCTCGGCCTGGGTGAAACGCGCGACGAAGTGCTGCAGGCGATGGAAGAAATCGCCGCGCAGGGCACCCACATCCTCACGCTCGGCCAGTACATGCAGCCCACACCCGAGCACCTGCCCATCGAGCGCTACGTCCACCCGGACGAGTTCGCCGAATTCAAGCGCCTCGGCGAGCAAATGACCTTCAAGCACGTAGAAGCCGGCCCGCTAGTCCGCTCCTCCTACCACGCCTTCGAACAGGAAGAAGCCGCCCGCTCGTAATTCCAGCTTTGGCCCCTGCCTTTCGATGTCATCCTGAACGAAGTGAAGGATCTGCTTTTGTCTTCGTCTTGCTTTTGTCTTTTCGGGTGCCCCACCCTTGAGGTTTTACAAGGGTGGGTCTTCAACGAAGACTGTTCACTGAACGCTTCTCAGAAACGCTCCACCCATGTCGCGGACGCGCACCGCGCAGACCGGATCGGAGACGTTGGCGTCGAGCGCGGCGTGAAAATACTCCGCAGCCTTGGACTTGCGTCCAAGCTCCTCGTTCAGGTTCCCAGCCAGCACAAGAAACAGCGGATTGCGCGGATACCGTACCGTCAAAGGCTCCGCCGCGGCAAGCGCCTGCTCGTATTTCAGGTCGTACTGGCGGATCAGGGTGGCCAGGATGAACCGCGAATCCACCGCCATGAACACGCCCTGCCTTGCGCCCAGCTCCATCTGCCGGATGCCTTCGTCCTTGTTGCCGCCGGGAATGCCCATGAAGACCCTCAGTAATTTTACGATGGGCGACAGGGTTTCTACGTAGTAGTTGTACACACCGAGGACAGCAGCCGCGTCCGCCTGCTGCGGATCGAGATCGAGCGCGCGCAGCATTTCGGCGCGTCCCTTCACCGCCGCGCGGGCCACGTTGCGATTCTCCCCGCGCAGGCCGTAGACGCGGGCCCGCAGCGCGTACCCCAGCCCGGCGTACACATGCATCTCGGCCGTTTCGGACGTGGCGAGCAGCTTTTCGGCGGCCTCGATTTCCCGGCCGGACACCGCCAGGTACGCATCGTCGCCGGGGTACCGGCCGCGCTTCCACGCGTCCATCATTCCGTAGCGGATTTCGCACGAGGCGCAGTAGCGCTTCCACCACAACGCTTCGGCTTCGAGCAGGTATCCCAGCGGATGATCGGGCATCTCCTTCTGCACGCGCCGCGCGATGGGGATCGCGGCATCGGGATCGCCGCCATACATCGCGTCCATCGCCTCCCGCGCTTCGGGAGGCAGCGCGACGCTTCCGGCGCGAGTCGCAATCGGCAGGATCGCGAAAAGGATTGCCGCAAGAATTACCCCCAAAACGAGGAGCACCCGGGCACGCAGCTGGTGGGACAGGCACTCCTGCCTGTCTGCTTTTGCGCTACCGCCGGTTGCCCATCTCGCCTGTCGACAAAGGGCGAAGGCTTGCTCAAGAACAGCAGCGAAGCTCGTTCCCCTCATTTCACCCGCTTCAGCCAGCCGGCCAGCCATGACGCGGTAACGTACATCACGAAACATTCCAGCGCAAAGGGAAGAAACCCGAGGTAGCCCGGCGCGGGCATCTCGAAGATTTTCCATCCCTGCCCGATGGGGAAGATGTAGTGCCATTTCGCCCCGGCCCAGTTGTTCCAGAACTCCCAAAGCCACCCGCACACCCATCCCGCCAGAAAAAATCCGTAGACGCGCCGCCGGAAACCCTCGGAAAGATCGCCGAGGAGAGAAGGCAGCCCCAGGCGCTTGTTCACCGGATCGAGCAGCAGAATGAAGCCGATCCACACGGGCAGAAATAGATAGGACGCGAGGCGCTGCGGCACCACCAGCGGCAGCGCGAGGCAAGCCGCCCCGCAGCCGATCAGAATATTTTCCGCGGACGCAGAAATTTTCCACGGCGTCCCCGGAAGCGGCGGAAGAATCGCCTGCACCAGGTCGGAGGTCTCGAAAATCGCCGGCGTGATCGTAGCGAAGGACCAGCCGTAGCCCAGCAGCGCCCCCGTCCACCCAGCCGGCACGCCCGTGTACACCCAGTTCCGCAGCCGCAGATTGTACGCCTCGAAAATCAGCCACAGCGGAACCGACAGCAGCGCCATGCGAGCCACCGTAACCGGCGCGTCATTCAGCCGCGAACGGTTGGTAAGCGCCAGCACCGCGCCGTCCGCGATCAGGATGTAAGCGCTCCAGGCAATCGGCGTAAAAAACGTGGCCACCGGCTCCACGCGGTGAAACATCAGCCATTCCGCGCCCGCCAGCGCCGCCAGCCCCAGCCATCCATGCGCCGGAAAATCCCGCCGCCGTCGCGTAGTGAAGTAGCCGACAACCAGCGCGGCAACGGTAGCCAGCGTGATCCCGACTCCGATTGCAACCATGCCAAGATATTACAGTCGCCAACGTGAACGGCGGAAGCGAAGATCAGAGTTTTTCTGGCTGAGCTGCAACTATTCTAGCCAGCTTTAGAGATCGATTAACATCTGACCTGGTGTTGTCAGAATATGGGGCTTAATTTCTAAATACGCATGGAACGCCGGATGTATTCGAAATCGTCGAACTCCGTTGGTTGTTTCCGTGGCTGTCTTCTGCGCCATTATGGAAGTTTTTCGTTCGTCCTGCTCATCGTATAGAAACTCGAAACGGTTCGGCGCGACTTCAAAACCGAGAAAGGTCAACTCTCCGAACAGACGGATGACAACCTCCAAGGCAACGTCCGTGATTCCAGCCTCAGCTAACTTTTGGAGAATATCGCGCTCTGTAATGATTTCGGGCGATTGGACAAAATGCAGCAAGAGATCTTCGACATTCCCAATTCTCACCCTCGCCTCGACGATCAGAGAGTCCAAGGCAAACCGTGAGTATTGCTTTTCTCCATCGATGAGATCCTTTTCGGCCACTCGAGTCCGGCCACGATTCACCGCGAACTGAAGCGCTGATTTGATCAGATAGATGAGATCCCGAGGTCTAGGAAGGATGCGACGGCCGATGTACTCCCACGTAGGGATACCACCCACTGTCCCGACGAAATACCGCTCCCAGACTTCTTGCGGCAACTTAATGTCTGTCGAGGATTTCATCAAGCGCTCTTCGATGACCCTCTTTAGCAAGTCAGGATCGGCCCAGATGATCGATCGCATAGGAAGCTTATCGGGTTCTCTTGCGAATTGGAGCATTGCGGTGTAAATATCGCTCCGAAGGAAGAGGGCGAAAGACAAGTTCACCTGAGCGCGGCCCGAGGCATTGCGCTCAAACTCGTCTGCGACGCGTCGGCTGACGCTCAGCAGGCCGAACAATAGCTCGCTAAGTAACGCCAATTCATCATGGGTATTCCACGCTTTGTCCAGGTTATCGATTAGCACGCTGACCCTAGCTTTTTTCTTGAGCACCTCGCCCAGCAAAACGCGAAGCCGCGAAAGCATTTCGTTGTGGAGAAGCTCGCTAATTTTTAAGCGTCTGCCCTCTGTGGACGCGCTATGTAGTTCGCGAAGGCGGGCAACAGCGGTGTCTAGACGATTCGAAAAGTCCGGCGAAATCAAAGATTGATATTGCTCGACGAACTCGCACAATGCTGTTTCGTCCGGAGTGCGCACGTAATAGTCCGGTTTGCCAAGAAGCTCGTCATATACACTCTTGGTTAGTTCGGTATACAGGAGGAATTTCCAAAAGCTCTCTATCAAATACCCTTCATCGGCTCGCGAAAGCTCGTGACGAAGGATGTCCATTAGACCTTCGAGTTCGTAGCCTACAGGCTTAATGACAGACACGTGATTGCGCGGGTCGGCTTGGAGCGCCTCTGTAAGGGCGTAGAGCGTTGCGGTCTTACCGGCTCCTTTGCGCCCCACCACAATCGAATATCTTGAGTTAAGAGTCTCGGTGTATATAGCGGTGGGTACGAAGTAGTCTGGAAGGGAATCGGACTCGAACTCAGCCACCGGTTCGCCAACGGTGATGTCACGCAAGCCAGCCTGTGCTCGTTGTTCTGCCCGGTAGGCAGTCACCTGTGTTATGCGTCGCTCGTACTGCTGAACATGTGGCAGCGACCAGCTGGCGAAAATGGACTCCGCTTCCGCGGCTGTACGGTGGGTTCGAAGGAGATCGTGATAGTCGAGAGGTGACTTATAAGGTTCGTGAGCGAGCATCAGCAGGGGCCTTGCCAGACCGTGTGCGAGTCCAGCGACGAGCGCATGTTTTGCATTGTGCAGTTGCCAGTTCTGGTGCCCATTGGAAAGAAAATGGCACACTACGGCAAACGCTGAGGTGACCTGCTGCACGTACCACGGAAACGGCTGTAGGCGCACCTCTTGCGGGTCGTCAATCACTGACCGTATCGGTCCTGACGATACGCGTCTGGCTAAACGCATGGAAGCTTCGGTGTTCAAATCGCACCGCAGGTATAGAAGAGCATCCTTCTTACTTGGCGGTCCTGCGGCCCTCAGCAATTCATCGTAAAGATTCTGATTTGGACTCTCATAAGGCTTATCCAAGTAGAATCGTCGCTCGATGTCCCTGCTGTTGTTATAGGGCGCATATCCCACGTTTAGGAGCAATTGGAACTTATCCCAGTCGCGCCGCGCGTGCTCTATGTCGGGATTGAGTAGTAGCCAAATGCGTCTCTTATGGGCAATCGCATATCCCAACTCAAACAGGACGTTGGGGTTCAGCCCCGTGAGATCCGCAATGAATATCTCGCGGCTCTTGATCTCATCGCAGATCGCGCTGATCATTACCCGGCCGCTGACGGCGAGACTTGTCCAACCGCAGATGTCAACAACGCGACCAGCTTGAATGTTGGTGATAGCCATCTCGATCGATTCCGCTCGATCGGCGGGTGAGGATGGATATGCGACAAAGCAGCGAATTAAATTGGTGCCAGCAACTTGTTCGGCCATTGTTTTTCCGAGGAAAGGACCAGAAATCAAACCCCGAGTACTCCAAGGTAGAGAGCGATAACCAGTTTGTCAACCAACTGTATATATCGTTCGTCATTGTTAAGCCGGAGGCAAACACCAGCGGTGCCTGCAAGAGCGAAAAGAGACAGCGTCGCTTTGGGATGACCACGAAGTGCAAAGGCGGGAGCCTATGGCAACTACGCGCGAATCCCCCGCCCGCGTAGTTGCCGCTACGGAAAATCAGTAGAACTACGCGCTTTTTGTCCTCATATAGATGCAGTTTGAAGTATTGGAATACCCTCAATTGAAAGTATGTTTTGAGGCCCCGCAGGCGGTAAACGTCCACCCAATCTGCTAAAAAGCGCCTCGCCGAATCACGCGTCCGCCGCTTGCAAATGTGAAGAGAGATCCTCGTCGCTGCACTCTGTCGGGATGACAACGAAAGGCAACGGCAAGAACAACGGCGACCGCTAAGGCGAAGGCAATATTCGGGCGCGGTTTGCTATGCTGGAGCGCCTTTCAAACCAGTGGCGAGCGATCGAGAACCAGTGGCGAGTGACTAGTGAGTACGGACGACGGGGCAAAACTTGAGCGCGGGCTGGGGCTGATCGAAGCCACGTCACTCAACGTGACGTTCATGGTGGGGATCGGGCCGTTCGTGGTGATCCCGCTGATGGTGCAGGCGATGGGCGGGCCGCAGTGCCTGATTGCGTGGGTGATCGGGGCGGCGCTGGCGTTGATGGACGGGTGCGTTTGGGCGGAGCTGGGCGCGGCTATGCCGCAGGCCGGGGGAAGCTACGTCTTTCTGCGCGAGGCTTACGGGCCGGGGAAGTGGGGCCGGCTGCTCTCCTTCCTTTATATCTGGCAGACGCTTTTTCAGGGGCCGCTGAGCGTGGCTTCGGGGGCGCTGGGATTCGCCGGATATTCGAGTTACCTGATTGCGAAGTCCGCCCGCGCGAGCAGCCTGTTGCAGCCGTTCGGGTCGCACGCGGACAGCTTCATCGCTTCGGCGGCGGTTGTCGTCGCGGTGGTGCTGCTCTATCGCCGCATCGCGACCATCGGGAAAATTTCCGTGGCCCTTTGCATCATCGTGGTGGGGACGATTCTGTGGCTCATATTTGGAGGCGCGACGCACTTCAACCCCAGCCTGGTGCTCACGTTTCCGCCGGGGGCGTGGAACTTTTCGTGGATACTGCTGGCCGGGCTGGGGCACGCGTCCGTGCAGGCCGTTTACAGTTACCTGGGCTATTACAATGTCTGCAATCTCGGCGGGGAGATGAAAGATCCGGGGCGGAATATCCCCCGCGCGATCTTCATTTCCATCATCGGTATCGCCTTGCTCTATTTTGCGATGCAGACCAGCATCCTCGGCGTGGTGCCTTGGCAGGAAGCCGCTAAAACAAAGGCTGTCGTGAGCCTTTTCGTCGAAAAAGTGTACGGGAGCGGCTGGGCTACGGCGGCGACCTGGCTGATTCTGGTGACCGCTTTCGGCTCGATTTTTTCCGCCACGCTGGGATACTCGCGCATTCCGTATGCCGCGGCGCTGGACGGCAACTTCTTCTCGGTTTTCGGGCGCGTGCATCCCGTGAAGCGCTTCCCTTATATTTCCCTGCTGGCGCTGGGCGGTACGGCCATTGTTTTCTGCCTCGCTTTGAGCCTGGGGCAGGCGATTCGCGCTATCCTCGCAATGCGCTGCCTCGTCCAATTTGTGGCGCAGGCGTTCGGGTTGATTCTGCTGCACCGGCGCTGGAAAGCCGATGCGTTTCCCAACCGCTGGCCTTTTCGGATGTGGCTATATCCCGTGCCCGTCGGGATCGCGATTGCCGGCTGGCTGGCTATTTTTGTCTCGACCGGGCGCAAGCCCATGCTGGCATCGCTTGCGGCCGCAGCCGCTGGTATAGTCCTATATTTGGCGAGGGCGCGGTACCTGGGGCAATGGCCTTTTGATGCGCGCTCTGCGAAGCCCATTGTCGAGCCCGTTTAGGAATGCATCATCGAGCTATCCTGGAGCGGATTTGGAGAACGCTTGTGAGTAAATCGACGACGCAGATGAACCGATTGACGCTGCTGCCGATTCTCGCCTGCCTGGTCCTGCTCGCGGGCGTGGACGCGGCCGCGCCCACTTCTTCTTCGTCGCTGCAGGAGACCGTCGAGGCGATCCAGAAGTCGCGCGTCGCCAGCCGCATCCTCTTTATCACCGCGCATCCCGACGACGAATCCTCCGGCCTGCTGGCGTATCTCTCGCACGGGCTGGGCGCCGACGTCGCGCTGCTGACGATCACCCGGGGGCAGGGCGGCCAGAACGCCATCGGCCCCGAGCAGGACGGCCAGCTGGGGGTGATCCGCACCACCGAATTGCTCGCGGCGGACAGCCACTACGGCGTCCATCAGTTTTTTACGCGCGCGCTCGACAACGGCTTCTCGAAGAGCCCCGACCAGATGCTCAAGTACTGGGGCGATCTACCAGTCGAGGATATGGTGCGAGTGATTCGGACATATCGCCCGCAGGTGGTTATCAACGGATGGGGCGGCGAACACACCGGCCACGGCCAGCATCAAGCGAGCGGAATACTGACGCCGAAGGCGGTGGCGGCGGCGGCCGATCCCAAGGCGTTTCCGCAACAGATTGCCGAGGGATTGACGCCGTGGAAGGTGACGGCGGAGGTGCGGCTCGCGGGCCGCGTGGACCCCGGGTCGAACAAGCCTGCGGAACTGCCGGCTGGGGCTGTGCCGATGCCGCTTACCGATGTGTCGCCGGTGTGGGGCAAGAGCTATATCGAGATGGGCATGGACGGGCGGGCTGAGCACCGGTCGCAGGGAACGCCGGCGCTCTTCAGCAGCAACATTTTTAGGCGGCCGCAATATCTGGTTGGCGAGGACGAAAAGGGCGTTGTGCCGAACTCGTTCGACCCGCATGTGCTGGATGAGCCGATCATTGCGCTTTCCGACCGCTTCGCGAAATTTCGCGCGTCGCTGGAACCTGTGCTTGCCGCGGTGGATCGCGATTTGGCCGCCGCGGAGAAATCGGCGCTCAACCTGGACCGCGAGGCGGCGGCGAAGTCTCTAGCGGACGCTGGCAAGCAAGCGGCTGCGCTCGAAGGCAAACTGCCGTCGGCGAGTAGCGGGGAAGAGGCGGCTGCGGCGCGTTGGGAAATTGCGCGACTGCGCGAAAGGATCGACCGCGCGCTGGCGGCCGATGTTGCGCTGCCGCTGGGCACGCAGGCGGATCGCCACGAGCTGGTTGCGGGCGAGAAATTTTCGGTGGACGTGATTCTCGCGGGCAAGGCGGCGGTGCCGGTGACGTGGGCGCTCGACAAATCGAGCCTGGTGCTGCCGCCGGGATGGAGTGCGGCGCCTGAACCCGTGAAAGACACGGGAAAAGGTAACCGGGATAACAACAACAGCACGCCACGGTTCAGCATTGCGATTCCCGCCGATGCGAAAGTCCCGAGTGCGCCGGGCGATGCGGTGCTGCCGTTTCCTCCGCCGCTGGTGACGCTGGCGTTGCCCGTCACGGTAGCGGGCTATGAATTCGAAATCGAGCAAGGGGTGGAATCGAGCATCGCCAAGACTACGGGCATCGAGACGTATCCGCTGGAACTGGTTCCGGCGGTTACGCTCACCGTGGACCCTACGCAAATCATGGTGCCGGTGAAACGCGATACCGCGCCCGTAACGCTTTTTGCGCGGGTGCGCTATCACGGAACGAAACCCGCAAAGGTGGATGTGGGGCTCGACGCGCCGCCGGGATGGAAGGCTCCGGCGCTTCAGCCGCTGGAGTTCTCCGGCGCGGGAGATCAGTTGATTCGTTACGTGGTAGCCGCGCCGAAGGATGTTGCGCCCGGGGCTTATCCGCTGCACCCCTACGCGCGACTGGGAGACGAGACTTTCCGCGCCTCGCTCGAGCCTATTCCGACTCTGCCGACGCGCGACTGGAGCCGCTCCGACGACGCCACCGCGCACGTGCTCGACTTGAATGTGCCGGCCGGGCTGCGCGTGGGATACATCGCCGGGGACAACGACGCGCTTCCCGAGACGCTGCGGCAGATCGGCATTCAGGTGGATATGCTCGACGAAGTGGCCGTGGCGTTCGGCGATTTGAGCGGCTACGACGCGATCCTCGTGGGGATTCGCGCTTACGAACTGCGCACCGACTTGGCGCGGATGAATTGGAAGCTGCTGGACTACGCGAAGAACGGCGGCACGCTGGTGGTGGAATACCAGCGCGATTTTCAGTGGAACAAGATGCTGCCCGCGCCGTTTCCGGCAAAGATGGCGGACCAGGGGCTTCGCGTGACCGATCCGAATTCGCCGGTGCGTTTTCTCGCGTCGGAAAATCCGCTGCTGAATACGCCGAACAGAATTACTGCCGCCGACTTCCAGGGTTGGATCCAGGAGCGCGGCCTCTACTTCTGGAGCACGTTCGGATCTCCCTATGAAGCGGTGCTCGGCCTCAAAGATGGCAGCGAGCCGGAAACGAATGGAAGCCTGGTGTACGCGCGGGACGGCAAGGGCGTCTACATCTACACGGGTCTGTCGTTCTTTCGCGAGCTGCCAGCCGGCGTGCCGGGAGCCTACCGGCTGTTCGTCAACCTGATCAGCCAGACTCGGCACGCGCAGGCTGAATGACGGACGGTGGGGCGTCTTCGCACGGCGCTTCCGACAACGAGATTCAGTATCCTTCCACACATCCCCCTCTCCTTCCTCGAATGGTAAAGATTCCCGGGGGATTTTTCCTCATGGGCAGCGAGAAGGGCCAGGATAACGAGCGGCCGGTTCATCGCGTCTGGCTCGATGAATTCGCGCTGGCCGAGTGCCAAGTGACCCATGCCGAATACGCGCAATTTCTTGCCGCTACGGGCCACGCGCAACCACCGCATTGGGACGATCCGGAGTTTTCGCATCCCGAGCAGCCCGTGGTCGCGGTCTCCTGGTTCGACGCTGTTGCGTACTGCGAATGGCTCAGCAGCGAGGCGGGGCGCCGCTTTCGGTTGCCCACCGAGGCTGAATGGGAGCGGGCTGCGCGCGGAGGCGTGGAACAGAATGACTATCCTTGGGGAGACAGTTCGCCGGAATCGCTGCCGAATTATTTTGCGCGATGGAAGACCGGACCCGAGCCGGTGGGCGCGGCGGAGCGAAATGCGTTCGGGCTTTGCGACATGGGAGCGAACGTTCACGAGTGGTGCGCGGACTGGTTCAGCGCGGATTACTACGCCGCGTCGCCGGATCGCAATCCACGGGGGCCCGCGCAGGGGGCACGCCGTGCGTCGCGAGGCGGCTCGTGGCGGCACTATACCAAAGTTTCGCGCTGCGCGGCACGATCGAGCATCCCGCCTGGGTTTCAATATGCCGATTATGGATTTCGCGTGGCGAGCGATTCGCAATAGGAGAGTCAGAGGAAGGTGATCGGTGGCGCGATGGGCATCTGCTACGCGGCACCGACCCTTGAAATGAAAACCTCAAGGGTGGGGCACCCGCAAAGGCACTCGTTCGCGGCAGCTCATCGGGCTTAGAGGACTTCGACTAGAACTAGCGAGACGTCGTCTACCGGGGGGCCTTCGCGCCACTCGGCTACGCGGTCGAGGATGCCCTGCTTCATTTCGTGGAACGGCAGGAGGGCTGCTTCGCGGACGAATTTCTGCACGCCGGGGACGCCCAGCATTTCGCCTTGGGCGTCGAAGACATCGGTAATGCCGTCGGTGTAGAGGACTACACGGTCTCCGGGGTGGAGGTCGGCCGAGAGGGTGCCGTCGACATCCACGGCTTCCGGTAGCGCGCCTAGCACCATGCTTCTGGATTCGAGCAGGATGGGCTCCTCGCCCGGGGTGACGATCATGGCCGGGGGATGGCCGGCTCCCGCGAAAACCATGCGGCGGCCGTCGCGCTCGATGCGGGCGGCTGCGAGCGTGAAGAAGAAGACCGAGCCGCCAATGTTCTGCATCACGAACTTGTTGAGCTGCTGCAGCATATCTCCGAGCGGCGCGCCCTTGCGCAATTGCGTCGCTGTTTCCGTGTAAATGCGGTTAGCCACGAGCGCCGAGCCGATGCCGTGCCCGGAAACGTCGCAGACCAAAAGGTTCAAGTGCTCACCATCGAGCGGGCTTACCAGGCCGAAATCGCCGCCGATGGACCGCACCGGGTGGTAGTAGGTATCCACGCGCAAGCCGCCCCACACCATCGATTTCGGCGCGAGGCTCTGCTGCACGCGGGCGGCCAGGGCGAGATCCTCGTCCATTTCTTTCTGGCGGAGTTCGAGTCGGCCGTTGGCGTCGCGCAACTGCGCTTCGGCGCTCTTCTGGTCGGAAATATCGGTGAATGTGACGATGGCAAATTCGCGGCCGTCGGGGTCTTCGAGCCTGCGGGAACTCACGATCACGGGCAACCGGCTGCCGTCTTTCAGGGGAAGGACGAATTCAAAGCGGTTGCGGCCGGTTTCCACGGAACGTTCGATCTGCTTCAGAATAAAAGCGAATTCCTCGGGCGTGTAAAAATCCGAGGCCACGTGGCCGACCAAGTCCTCCGAGGGCCTTTCGATCATTTCCACAAAGCAGGAATTGACAAAGAGGATGCGATTGCAGTCATCGGTGATGATGACGCCCTCGTTGAGCGATTCGAGCAGTCCCTCGACGGGTTCAAGCCATTCCGGACGTTCGACGCCCACCGGATTGTGTCCCTGAGTCATGGTTCCGATCTGCCGGTTCCAGGCCACCTCTTGCGCTATTCGATGCGATGCTACGGCCTTTGGGTCCATCTATAAAGCTCTATCGCACTGCAATAGTCAGGAAAACGGAAGGCGATTCTCGGGACGGCTCGTTATGGGTAGAGGGTAGGCTTGGAGGCGCATCTTACGCCGCACAGGCGAGAGTGCGTGTGCCACCCCGCATGCCATCGGGTGGATTTGCGCTCGAGAGGTTATGTAACTAAGATAGATACTGTATACAGAGGAGAATACACGTGGCGCAATTCTTGAGGACGTCGAATCCGGCTCTAAACGATCAGGTGTTCCGCGGCGAGGGCGCCGCCTTCGGCGCGGCCATGACGGTGCAGGGCACCGTCAACAAAACGGGAATTCTTTTGCTTTGCACGGTGGCTACGGCCGCCTGGGCCTGGAATATCTTTCTGCATTCGCACTCGGCCCAGGCCGTGGGGCCGCTGGCGCTGGTTGGGGTGATCGGCGGGCTGGTTTTTGCGTTTGCAACCATCTTCAAGAAGACCTGGGCGCCGGTAACCGCGCCGATCTACGCGCTGTTCGAGGGGCTGGTGCTGGGCAGCGTTTCGGCGATCCTGGAAGTGCGTTTCCCGGGGATTGCCATTCAAGCGGTGAGCCTGACGTTCGGGACCATGGTGGCGCTGCTGCTGGTCTATCGCTCCGGCCTGATTCGCGTCACTGATAACTTCCGGACGGGCATTTTCGCAGCAACCGGGGGTATTGCCATCTTCTACCTGATTGAGATGGTGCTGGGCTTCTTCGGGGTACACTTCACGGCCGTGAACGGCAACGGCGCGATTGGAATCGGATTCAGCGTGTTTGTGGTGATCATCGCCGCCCTGAACCTCGTGCTCAATTTCGATTTCATCGAAAACGGGGCGCGAGCGGGGGCTCCCAAGTACATGGAATGGTACGGGGCTTTCGGGATGATGGTCACGCTGATCTGGCTCTATTTCGAAATCCTGCAACTGCTGTCGAAGCTGCGGAGCCGCAACTAGACCCTTTCTCCCTTGTCGCCTACAACGTCCCGTAAGAATGACCGCAAGAACCGCCCGCTCGGCGCGCGATTTCGGCGCGCGCTGAGCTATGCGGCGCGGCTCCACGCTACCCAATTCCGTAAGGGAACCACACGGCCGTATCTCGCGCACCTTCTGGGTGTGACCTCGACGGTGCTCACGCATGGCGGCGACGAGGATGAGGCGATCGCGGCACTGCTGCACGATGCCGTGGAGGACCAAGGCGGGAAACGGCGGCTCAGGGAAATCCGGCGGAAGTTTGGCGAACGGGTCGCGCACATCGTCGAGGGATGCACCGACGCCGATACCGAGCCGAAACCGCCCTGGCTCGAACGAAAGAAGAAATACCTGGAGCATCTGCGCGATGCAGATTCCTCGACACGCCTGGTGTCGGCGGCGGACAAACTTTACAACGCTCGCGAGATTCTCTCCGATCTGCGAACCCATCGCGATTCGGTGTGGTCGCGCTTCAAGGGTGGTAAAGAGGGGACGCTGTGGTATTACGACGAGGTTGCGAAAATCCTTCGGGCCGGCGGTCCGAGCGAGCTCGTTGAGGAACTGGACCGCGTAGTGGCAGAGCTGCGGAGCGCGGCGCGAGAGCGGCGCTGAGCTGAGGGGCCGCATCGGATCTCTGGCCCACTGGCCTCCCGCCTGTATTCCGCGAACTACAGTAGATCGTGTAGTGCGCGACCTCATCGGTAACGTTTTCACCCCGACAAAACCAACGGCTGCGCTGTAATCCCTTCCCCTCCGCACTAACCTTATTACTTTCAGATATATAAACACCAGTCCTGCTGGCCAACCGAATGCACTACAAGCATCGAGAATACGGTGCCAGTAACGGTGGGTTGGGCATTTGAGGGAGTGCATGTGAAAAGGAAATTCGGGCAAGCAGCGGGCGGGCGCAGTCGTGCGAATTCGGAGAGCGGATACACGTTGGTCGAGTTCGTGGTGACCGCGATCATCCTGATGACCATCGCCGCCATCGGCATTTATCAACTGAGACCGACCTGGCAGGACCAACAAGCGAATGCCGGAATGGACCAGGTGAAATCGACGCTGCGGCAGGCGCGGGAGACGGCAGTCGCCCAGAGGCGGTCGATCGTCGTCAAGTTCGCAACCGCGGGTACGTCGCCCTGCACAGGAACCGGAACAAGCAACTGCGTCGAGCTGTATGAAATGGTGGTTTCGGGTACCACGCAAACGCAGGCTGCCAGCCCGTACCTCACCATAATGATCGAGAACGGCGTCTCATTCGGCACCTACACCGGCGAGACGGACACGCCGGACGCCTTCGGGATTCCCGGCAGTGGCGGTGTGATGTTCAACAGCATCTCCGGCGGGCCCTCCGGGATGATGTTTCAAAGCAACGGCTCGTTTACCGACAGCACCGGCAACCCAATCAACGGCACCGTGTTCCTGATCGCGGCGGGGGTAAACAACTCGGCCCGCGCGGTGACGGTGCTCGGCAATACGGGGCGCATACGTTCCTACAGAAATAGCACTTCGGGGTGGTTCCAATGAGAGCAAGAGGACAGAGAAACACCGCAGCGGAGCAGCGCCGGGAGACCGGCTTCACGCTCATCGAAACGATGATCGCGATCGTCGTGCTTTCGATAGGAGTCCTCGGTCTGGCGGCGATGCTGGCGGACGGGCTGGCATACATGAGCATGTCGGAATACGACTACATCGCGCAGGAAAAGGCCTCGGAGGCGATCGAATCGATCTATACCGCCCGCAACCTGGGGCAGGCGACCTGGGGCACGATCTGCAACGTGGGGTCGACGGTCTGCGCAAACGGAATATTCCTTTCGGGCGCGCAGACGCTGTGTGACCCGGGGCCCGACGGAATCGTCGACACAGCCGACGATTTCAGCGGCAGCGCTTGCAGCGTGCAGGCGGATGCTGTTCTGCTGCCCGGGTCGGGGGGCACTTACAGCAGCAGCCCGCAAAGAATACCGCTGACCACGTTCAACTTTCAGCGAACGGTCACGGTTTCCGCCGTCACCGGCAATGCCAACCTGCGGACCATTACGGTGCTCATCACCTACAAAGCGGCCCGCTTCAGCAGGTCGTACCAGATGGTTGCGACCATCTCGAATTTCTCGTAGCGAGGGGCGAATGACCGATCCAAAAACAAACCGTGAAGCGGGATTCACCCTCCTCGAGGTGCTGGTAGCGACGACGCTGATGCTGGTGATTCTGGCGGCGACGCTGGGCACGCTCACCGATGCGATACACGCCACCGAAGGCGTCACGCTGATGGCGGACACTCAGGAAAACCTTCGCGCCGGCATGAATTACATCCAGAGGGACCTTGTGCAAGCCGGCGAAGGATTGCCGCAATCGGGAATCACGATCCCGAATACCGGCGGCGTGAGCGCCGTAAACCGTCCCGGGCCTTCGGGAATTGGCACGTTTCCGACTTCGTGGACGGTGCTTCCCGACATTTCTCCGGGAAACCAGCTTGGCCTCACCACGACCGCGTCGGGCGTCGCGACCGACATGATTACCGTGATTTATGCGGATAACACGCTGCTCGATTCCAACGGACACTGGCTCAACGAATACCCGATCAACACTCCCGGAGGGGGAACGAACTGCTCGGGGGCGACGCCTACGCCGAACGGGACGATCTCAACTTCGGGATCGACAACGACGATTACGTTCGACTCCACCTGCGTCAACATCAACACGGGGAACACCGCGCTCGCCGTGGGCGACCTGATCATGCTGCAGGCCAATGGAGGCGGCATGGCGCTGCTTTCGGTATCGTCGGTGAACCTGGCGAGCAACCAGATCGTGTTCAATTCCACTACCGATCCGTTTGCGCTGAACAGCTCGGGCAAAACCGCGGGAACGATCGCACAGATTCAATCGCCGGCCGGCTCGGGAACCTATACCACCACGACGGCCACCCGGGTCTGGATGATCACGTACTACATCGCGAATTCCACGGGGAGCGCCGGGAATCCAGCGGTGCCCATGCTGATGCGCCAGGTGAATATGAGAGCGGCCCAGCCGGTGGGCGAAGTGATCGAGAACATGCAGTTCTATTACGACGTGCTGACGGCCGGATCAAGCCCGCCCTCCGTCACTCCCGAAGTGGCTAATCCGACCGCGGCGCAATTGCCCTACGTGCGGGATGCGTACGTGCTGCTGTTTGCCCGCTCGGAGAATCCCTTCAGCGTGAGCCATCAGTATTTCCGGAACAATCTGGAAACGGTAGTGAACATTCGCAGCCTGAACTTCTACAACGAGTTCCGGTGAGGCGGGAAATGCGGCTTCCGACTTTCATGGCAGAAATTCCTAGAAGGAGATCGTCCGTGAGCAAACGCAGGGACAAGGGAATCGCGCTGGTTACGACGCTTCTGATTCTGCTGCTGATGTCCACGATGATTGTGGGCTTGTCGTGGCTGGTGATGGGCGACCAGAAACTCGGCGGAAACAGTTCCGACCGGCAGCTGGCGTTCTACGGGGCGGAGTCCGGGCTGGAAGCGCTGACGTCCGGGCTTGAGAATACGTTCGATGCGAACTATGCGCCGACGGCATCGGCGATCAGCGGAATCGTATCGGCGGCGCCCGTGAACCTTGTGCCGGGCGTGCAATATCTCTCCATCGGCAGCAACACCAACGGGTCAGGCTATTCCATTACGTTCCCCACGGATGTTAACGGGAATCCGAAATCGAGTTATCACACGATCGCAACGGGACAATATGCCGGACTGGTTGGGCTAACCACTCCCTACACGCTCAGCGCGATTGCGCACACGACAAACGGATCGGAAGTGAAGCTGGTGCGGCAGGTGCAGACGGTCGGGATTCCGCTTTTCCAGTTCGGCTTTTTCTCGGACTCGGACCTGGACTTCTTCGCGGGTCCCAACTTCAGCTTTGGCGGCCGCGTACACACAAACGGCAATCTCTGGCTGGCGGAAGGCACCGGCAACACGCTCACGCTCTCCAACAAAGTGACTGCGGTGGGGGAGGTGATTACCTCGAACCTGGAGAACGGATGGCCGAGCAGCAGCAATTACACCGGGGTGGTGGACATCACCACAAACCCAGGGTCCAGCAGTTACGCGGACCTTACGGCTCGGACGCCATTTCAGAGCGCCTTAGGAACGACGAACTGGATAGGCAATGTGGGGAGCTTCGACGCCACCTTTACCTCGATGGCGGGCACTTGGTTCAACGACAACATTGCCGTGGGCCCGGAAGGCACAGGCGTAACAGCGCTCAACATGGCGATTGCCACGCCGGCGATCGGCGGGCAGTCGATCGACATCATTCGGCGGCCGGTGCAGGGCGAGAATACATCCGCCCCCGCGAAACTGGCGGAGCGATACTATGCCCAGACGAGCTTGAGAATCCTGCTTTCCGACTACGGCGCATCCGGGGGCTGTACGGATAGCGATATCAGCAGCACCAGCTCCAGCGCACTTCCGGGTCTGGCGACGAACGGCTCGAATCCGGCCACGCCAATCGACCTGGCAACCCTGGCGTGGACCTCGGCGGGTCCACCGGCGGGAAACGGCAATACGACGCTGCCTTATTCCGCTCCGCCCAGCTGGATCCAATCAACCGGCAACGCGGGGGTGTCCATCTTCCCCATGCCGACTTCCAACGCTCAAGGTGGCGCAAACTACACCGCGACCGACGGCTACTGGGTTACTAGGTGGTACCCGATCATCACGGGATGCATCAAGATCGACGCGCAAAGCAAGACGAGCCCCGGTACATGGACGGACGTGACGGCTGAAATTCTGAAGCTGGGCTGGACCGGGCGGAACATCAACCCACAGGTTGGCTACCACGGGGTGTCCTTTGGGCCCGCCAACTCCTGGCTTGAGCCGAATCTTTCGGCGGAAGCGGCCGGGGTGGTGCTCTGGAGCGGCATAGGACAAATAGCCGCATCGGGCCCGACCGCAAACAGCGTAATGACGGTGGGCTGCACCGATCCAAGCCCCAATGCCGTGATCCGGCTGTCGCGAATTCGCGACAATCCCTCGAACGCCACCGGAGGTGCCGGGAACGCCAGCAACAATTATTGCGGCAATAATCCGAGTTCGAATGCCTGGTCGAACGGAGCGAATCAGACCGCGAAACAGTGTTCGGGCAGCGCGAATGTGCTGAGGGATTGCCCCACGACGCTGGGCACTGATTTTTGGCCCATGGCGCTGTTCGATACGCGAGAAGGAGTGTTTAGGGATGCCGCGCCCAGCACGGGTCAAGTGACGCTGGCCGGCACGATGTATTACGTCGAGCTCGACGTCGCCAACCTTGAAAAGTGGTTCGCCGGAACGATTGGAAGCAGCGGGACGTCGGCGAACAACACCACAGGCTATTCGGTCTATTTCTCAGACCGGCGCAGCGAGAAGCAGGACCCGAATCCGCCCGCCTCCGTCGGCACGACTTCGGTGCTCACGGGGGGATATGGATACGACGATTTTGTGAATCCTTCGAGCGGCAGCGGCTGCCCGAGCGGCGTGCTCGATCAAGGCGAAGACGTGGAATCCGATTACGTGAACGGCGTGTCGCAAAATAGCGGGACGACCCCGCGAACCTACGGAAAAACTCCCGCCTACGACAACGCCGGCTCGGCATCCGTTTCCACGATCGCCAATATTACGACCGTGGCCGGACCTTTGGGCGATAATCCCAGCTGCTCGGGGAATCTCGCCACGCCCCTGGCAGTCGCCGACCAAACGCAGGACTTGCGCGAAAATCCCGAGCTCGTCTTCCGCCGCGCGCTGAAGCTTGTGGACGGCAGCACGATCAGCTCGGGCGCAACGTGCAACGGAGTGGCCTGCGGGCTGGCAGTGATCGCGGAGAATCCGGTATACATCCAAGGGGATTACAACAACCCGGGTCTAAACACCGGCTTCACCGGCACCGGGGTAGCGGCGTCGGTGATCGCGGATGCGGTTACCCTTCTTTCGGATGGCTGGAATGACGCGAACTCGTTTGCTTTTCCTTACAGTCCGGGTAATCGAACTGCCACGGATACGACCTATCGTGTAGCAGTCGTTGGCGGGAAGGAGGTTGCTTTCAAACAGCCTACCGTCGGCAGCCCGCCGGTGGACTTCGGCACCGATGGAGGTGCGCACAACTTCCTGAGGTACCTGGAAAACTGGACCAACCTCTATTACCAGGGCTCGATTGTCAGCATGTATTACAACCATCAGGCCGTAGGAACTTTCAAATGCTGCACGACCGTGTATGGCCCGCCCAACCGCGTCTACAATTTCGACAGCAACTTCCTGACGCCCAGCTTGTTGCCGCCGCTCACACCCATGCTGCGCGCGATCAACACGCTGACGTTCACGCAGGATCTGCTGCCGACGCAGTAGAGAGCTTTCCAGCAGCACCCAAAAGCGGCTCCCGTTCCACCGAGGGCCGCTTTTATTTTGGGGCGACCTGCAGCCCAAAACGTTCCGCCGCACGTGACTGCTAAGGTCCGGCGGCACGAATGCACGGGCCGAAATTTACGTTCGCAGCGTCAATCATGCCCGACGGGGCAAGTGCTCACGTCGGCCTGGGTGCTCTTCCAAATCATACTTGTCCTTCGGTCATAGTGCAGGTGCCGATACGGGTCGATTACGAAGCGACCCCAGTGGGACGCGAACTGATCGAAAATTGTCAACCCTTCTGGACCTGGGCTCTTTGGGAAGGTCGCGGCATTCGCGGCGGCTCGAGAGACCTTCGATTCGAACCCACAGCTAGTCGGTATAGGCTTCTGGCTTTCTTTCAGGAACTTCACAAGAGGGCCCCCTCCATGTGGCATTCGACGAGAAAATCCTTGGGTTCCCTTCCTGGGCCTATAAGATCCAGGAGAATCGCTCTGAAAGGGGACTGCCCGGTTAGCCTTGGAGAATATCGGGGCTGCTCTGGGCTACTGCGGATTAGGAGCGGACAGGGAGCATATAGACGGACCGAATTCACGCCAATAAGGCCCGAAAATCGCGGTTTCTCCGATAATGATGGGAACCGAGAGCAATACTAAGACCTGCGCGGCGGTGGACGCAGTCGCGCAAAGAATAGTTCGCGCTGTTAGCAGGGAATTTGGGACTACACGACGACCCTCGAGTTGCATGGTGCCGAGAATTTCTCAACGCTTTCCGCAAGTAGTCCGGAGGTCGAGGAAAAATACAGGGAATCTCTCTCCTGTAGTCGAAGCCTGCTTGGGGACGTGCCAGCTATACGGGGGATTAATAACCAACAATCGAGCGTCAAAATGTTGGAGGAGTGACGGAATCTTGGATGGTTAGGACTCCGCCTTGCCCACTCCGACTCCTCAAGGTGAATTTGCTTCCGGGAAATCAGGCGCTCGCTTGCCGCCGCAATGTCCGCGAAATTGCGGAAAGCGCGGAAAAAATGGGAAGGTCCCGGGCCCTGAGTGGCTGCAGACCCGGGTTGCGTGGCGGGGGCTAGAAGACCTTTCAAGTTCAAGCGTGACGTGGCGTAGCTAGCGGACCGCTTAGTAATTCCAGTGCCGCGCCATAACCGTCGCCCTGAAGACCAACTGCAGGGACAGAACGACAAGCGCGTCAAAGGCCACGTCCAGCTTTTCCCGAATTGAATTTTGCTCGAGGGATGTGTTGGCCGTCTCGTTAGTTAGCAGCTTGCTCATCGCGAAGTCTCCGCTGGCCGGAATTGTTCGGCATATTCACTATTCGGCTCCCGATCGTGGAGAAAAGATCGGCCCCATCTTCGCTGCACTCGAAATAACCGAAATACCCTCCCGGAATGAGACTGGATAGTTGGCGAGCTATTTCTTGCGCTTGGGTCAAACACCTGACGGACGCCAGGTGCTGGGGTCTACCGTCTGCCTGAGCCATGAAGATGTCGAACATGAATCACCTTAAGGCAACTGCAATACAAAGGACTTCGTCCGGGGCGCCAAAATAAATGGCTGTGTTAAACAGCTGAGCCAAATAGCGATCTAAAGGAAATAGATTGGATGATTAGAGCCGGAAAAACTTCTTTGAGGTGTCACATATAGAGACAATTGTCAGAGGAGTAACACTCCAAAGAGCCCCCTTTTATTTCGGTGGACAATATAGCTGAACTGGTTGTGAACCTGGCCCGCCCGGATTAGTACGTACGGCGATCGGTTGGCCGGCCCTTAGTCCTTCACTCTCCGCTTTCAAAAAGGAACTCGATTTCGCCTTCGGATCACAGGTCTTTCAGAAAAAGTATATTTGCCCTTCGCTCATGGATTTGCCGGTGACACCGCGCACAGAGTGTAATCAGATTTTCCTCCACGTCACCGCCCAGCAAACTGCGCGGCTCTATATGATGGACATGAAGTTCGCGGGCGCGACCACAATTTTGGCAACGCCACCCGTCTCGCTTCAGTACTTTTTGGTGCAAGGTCCGGTAAGCCGCTAGTTCAAGTCGAAAACGTGGATGCTTTTGAGCCGTCATACGTTTTTCCGCAACCGCGAACGGGCTTCTAAAACCAGTGGCACCTAGTGACAGTTTCCATTACGGCTAAAGGGTCGGGCCTCGCTTTTCCAAACTCGCACCCGCTAGAAAGTCGGCGCAAATCATTTCCAGTGTGTAACCGCGCGAGTTGTCACTTCCCAGCATTAGAGCTGCTACTTCAAGGGCTTGCTCAATGACCGCGAGTTGGCTCTTGTACACCTTGAAATATATTAGCTCCCAGGGCTCTGACTCTTTGCCTGTCAGGTGCTTCTCGACTTCGCGCTCAAACTCTTCTCTGGGAAGTTCCCTGGCTTTGTGCACCCAGGGTGCACTATCAAAGTTCTCTCCCTCCCGTCGGGCCACCTTCACCATCTCCGCCGCTTTACGCCAGCCTATTTCCCTGAGCTGTCGCTTGGGCACCTTCGTTAGATTTTCGTGGATGGCCATCAGGTAATAGGCTTTCCGGCGTGATTCCGGGAAACGCTTCTCGAGGAACTCGTCAAACGACTTCAGGTTCTCCAATCTCCAGTACTGTCTTGCTCGAACCTCGCATAGATATTGCCCGAGCTCGACAAAGCGCACATCGCGCTCCTGTTCCTTCGCCTTCTCCCAGGTCAAGATCTCGTCGATCTTGTCCAGGACAAGCAGGGCCCGCCGTCGATCGAGATTCGGCCCCATCGGTATGTTCCTAGTCCATAAGTTCGTCAAGCCAATCAAGATCGCTCGCTCCCGGCCGACGGATCAGGTTCGTTTCAATCAGTTGCTGGTTACCAAGACAGAGACCCATGTGAGGGCAGCTCACACATCCGTTCTGAGGGAAGCGGATGCCGCTGTGCGAGGAGAAATGTCCCGATTCCAGCTGATGGATGGTCGTTTCAACCAAACGACCAAATTCACGGCGCTGTTCCTCTGAGATGGTGGCCTTCAGGTACTGGATCTCGGGTGCCTGTTTCCGGACGAACACGACAAAAGCCACATCCGGGATACCGCTAATCCAGGAGTAGCAAATCAGCTGTGGATCGAGCGAAAGAAGCCCCTCAGGCTCTTCTGAATAGCGGCTGGTGGTAGTCTTCCAGTCGATCAGGCAGCGCTTGCCATCAAGTTCACCAACCGCATCAATATAGGATAAGAAATCATTGCCCCCCGCGAGGGGCTGAGTGATCTTACGCTGCAGGTTCTCCTTGGGGCGCCGGATACAGACCCGATCCTCCCGTACGAATTTCTCGAGCAGGTGAACTCCCTGATGCAGGAGCCGATCCCAGGATTCTCCCTTCCGATATTCAAACGGAGTGTCACGGAAGACGGCCCATTCTTTAAACAACGCCGCAGTGCAGTCCTGTTGGTCGAAGTAGGCACCTAGAGCCTTTTCAAAGCAGCGGCCGAAGACCATGGCTGCCCGAGTGTCTTTCTCCCGCCAACCATCAAGATAGCGGTAGCGATAGCTGCGAGGGCAGCGCAGGTAATGGCTAATCTGGGTGTAGCTGTAGATCATCGATGCTCCTGTGCGTGTGTCTCGCTGGCCTCGGCATGGGACAGTTCTTCCCACTCTGCTGCCGGGGCAAAGGCTTCCAGATTCTGAAAGGTGTGACCGTTCAGGGTTTTATATGTGGTCCTGACGACACCGCGGAGGTTGATCAAGGCTTTCTCATCCATTTGATCCTGTCCGAGTAATTCCATGTCGTAGCCGAAATCTCGCAGGAACCAATTGAGCTTCCAGAAAGCACGCTCGGTCGAGTAGAGCCGGCCGGAGAAGGATCGGCGCTCGAAAGACTCGGGTTCGAGCACAACGAATCGGACCTGCAGGAAAGCCTTTTGAGGATGCCAGCGGTACGAGGCCCATTCGACACGAACCAGGAACAGCCCTTCCAGGGGAAGGTCGCCATCCTGCTGACGGGAATGGAGGCCTGGGATATGGCGTTTCATTGCTTCACCTCCGATGGGCGCGAATAGGAATTGAGCTTGCAGATCAGACCATCGATGTCTTCTTTCGCTGACGACGAAATGTGAGAGATGAAGGATTCAACCAATTCGCGGCTCGCGCCCTTAAGGGTTTCAGTACCGCAGAAATCAGCGGCGTACGCTTTAACGAGTGTCGGATCGAGGTTGTACTGGCGGATCACAAGGCAGAGTTGGTCGCGCAGTCGACTCGGATTGCCATTCGAACCGTTCGAAGTATGAAAACCATTCGAGTTGCGCGGAGGGTCGAGTGGCTTTACCGGTTCGGAAGTCCATCCCAGCTCCTCGACAGAGCAGAGGCCGATTCCGTAGGCTTTTCGCAGGGCACGATTGACGGCTCGTGTTTCCGCAACACGCATCTCGGCTCCCCGGACAATGGGAGAGACGTTGGAGGGGTCGGCGTCACCATGGCCGACGAATCCTCTACCATCTATGGATTTGTAAACCGTTGCCTTGAATGACCAGCGCGCAGCAATGGGGTCACAGAACTCGCTAACTGCTTCAACATCAATTCCAGCACAATAGTGCCTTTTGGCTAAGCTTACGAGCCCAGCATGTGTGACATACCACCCACCACCGAGGAATAGCATGTCACGCATGGCAATCGAGAAGCCGAACGAGCGGGTTAGCTCGCTCAGCGAATGCACGTGTAGCGGATCAAGGATATCACCCCATACTCGTTTGGCTAATTTGCGATTTATTGCGACTAAACGTCGGTGCTTTGACCGTCTACTCATAACGTCTCCAGTAGTGTAATGCTACCATAGAGGTACCGTTATGTAAACTAATAACTCAAGACCGGACGCTGGCTTTTGTAGGTAAGGGGGGACGATCGTGTCGAATTAAGAGAACACGGGGCTACTTTTTGACGCCAGTTTTTCTGATTGTTAATTCGGCCGCAGTCAGCGCCGCGTTAGCTACAAAACTGCTCACGCTTCGACGTTCGATTTGAGCGGCCTCATCGACCAGTTTGCGTTCATCATCGGTTAAATAAACGAAGGTCTTTTTTCCAAGGCCCGGCGGGGATCTCCGACGCGATGGGGTAGGCTGTTTTTTTGTCACAAGCAAATGGTATCACCAAATTTCTTGCCGTTGTCCTACTCAACTGGTCCCGAGTTATAAAGGCCAACCTTCGCAAGCACACGCGAAAGAGCCGCCGAGTCACCTGGATTTGTTTCCCGCAGGCTTCCGCGCACTACGTATTGGTAATCAGAAAGTGCTTCTGGCAGGGAGAATTTCGCCCCAGGGTTGTGATGTTCGCGTGTCCAGCTTCAAACGTGTTGCGGTGCGGCCAGAAAGCGACAGATTCTCGTCTCGCGATCACGGACGGTACCGAAGGGTGGCCCGGAATGATGAACGTTTGGCGTGGGCTCGACCCATATCTGTGCGGATTAACGACGTGATCGTGCGAAAATAGCGCGGAGGTAGCAAGCGCTAAATCTATTTCTGGGACTGTTGAGTACCGCAGCAAGGCTTGGTGGCGCTCCACATTCAGCGTTACAGCCTTCAGGCCTCGCGGAAGGTAAACCAAGATCTCCAGGTGATACCCACCCGGACATGTCTATCCCGCGTCGACAGCGGAATTGCTCGAAGGGCGCAGTTGATTTTGGGGTCGTGGGCGAGTTAGACTATTTTTAGAACGTTGCGACGGACTTCAATTTAGCTGCCTCTTTTTCGGCCGCGATACAAAAAGTGTAGTCTGCTTGACTTCTGGAATTGCGATTCCGACCGTCAGTCGTGGCATTTTTTTTAATGGCTTCGATTTCCCGGGTGCACCCGCAGGGCGCTTCCTCTTATTTTTCCGAGGGCCCCCGCGCAGCCCCGAAAGTAGGACGAGCACGTGGGCATGGAATTCACTCCCTTCCGAGGGATAGCAGTATGGGTAAGTCATCAACGGGGCCGCGCACACCGAAAGGAAAAGCGCGCTCCAGTCGAAATGCAGCGAAGCATTGGATTGAATCAGGGAGGATTCTCCCATCAGAGCAAGAGGAGGCTGGTTCTCTACGCCAGCGGTTTACGGAGGATTTTAACCCGTCCGGCCTGGCCGAGAATGAGGTAATCGACGATTTGGTTTTCAATCGCTTGATCAAAAGACGTGTGGATGTGGCTTTCACACGGGAGTTTTCCAAAGCGAGCGCTATAAAGCCGTTGATTCAATTGGAAAACCACGAAGATTCGGCGGTCCAGTTCTACCTCCGCTCTGGTTTTTCAAGAGGGACAGATCCGGGCAAATACGGTGCTCGATTGCGCCCTGACCTATGCCTGGCGGGACTTGAGACCTTGAGGAACGAAATCACAGCCCACGGCCTCGAGCCGGATCACGATTTGCGGGTGCTTCGCAGCCTCTACGGCGGGGAGCTCACCGAACATGCGGCCATGCTTATGAATAGATTAACGGAGATCGTCGGTGGAACGGACACCAGAGCTGAGGAAGAGCTCAAGGAATCGGTTCTTGAAGGCCTACAGGCAGAAATCGAACTGCAAAAACAGCGGCGGGACGTCGCAGCCGGAATCCTTGCCGTCGAGGTAGCTTCCGACATCCAGGAGCCTGCTGGCCCGGCCCTAGAGACACTTCTTCGTTACCGCTCGGCCAACACACGCGAGTTCAAGGATTTGCTTGATAGTCTTGAGCGGATACGCCGTTTGCGGCGAGCTGAGTCCTAGGACGTGACGGGATACGCAGGGGCCGGTGTACCTCCTGATTATATACTATATATGTAGTTAAATACCAAATGGATTATGCGAAACGAACTTAATTAAGTGTAGTCGATTAAATGAGATAGTGATTATAGTGGTGTAATTTCGTGGTACTTTTTGGGCCCAAATTGGCACTTAGCATGGCTGGCAACGACGCACATGTTCTTGCCCAGACGGGATAGCTAACGAGGAGGCAAGGCTTAGCCATTCCTTCGGAGTCGATTCCTTTTGCGTGTTTCCTCTAGCTGTTAAATAGTTCTGCGGAAAAATGTTCATCGACGTGCGGAGCGGACGAGGATGGCGCGCAATGCAGGTTCAAGATCTTCGAAATGAAATGAGTAACCGGCGGCGAGAAGTTTTACGGGACGCACACGCTGGCTCGCCAACAGTAGCGCATCAGCCATTTCGCCGAATGCGAGCCGTAGCGCAAAGGCAGGCGCAGGGAGAACCGCCGGCCGGTGAAGGGTATGCCCGACGATTAGCGCGAACTCGGCATTTTGCACAGGTTTCGGGGCGATAACATTCACGGGGCCGTTGATTTGCGTGTTGGCGATGATGAACCGGACAATGCTAATTACATCCTCCAGCGCAATCCAAGACATCCATTGCCGCCCGCTTCCCAAGCGGCCCCCGGCTCGAAATTTGAAAGGGCGGATCATTTGGGGCAAGGCGCCGCCTTCGGGTGAAAGAATTACGCCGAAGCGCAAGATGACTGTGCGCATCCCGGATTGGGCGGCTCGAATCGCCTCCGCCTCCCAGTCGCGGGCGAGGAGGGAAAGGAAATCATTGCCGGGGCCGGAGGATTCGGTGAGGATTTCGTCGCCGCGATTGCCGTAATAACCTACCGCGGAGGCGGAAACGAAGACGCGGGGCTTTTGCCGCAGGCGGGCGAGCGAATCGACCAGAACGCGCGTGGAATCCAGGCGGCTGCTTCGGAGGATTTCTTTCCGCGCGGGCGTCCATCTTCCATCGGAAATGCTCGCTCCGCTGAGGTGAACGACGACATCCGCGCCTTCGAGGGCAGAAACATCCACCTGAGCAGACAGGGGGTCCCATCGAATCTGTTCGGAAGATACTTCGCTCGTGTTTCGCACGAGGTGCAGGACGGTATGGCCTTCGGTGCGAAGAGCCTTCGTGAGCGCGGCTCCTACCAGTCCTGATGCGCCGGAGATGATGATTGTCATCGCTGTCTTTGGTCCGCAAACATGGCGGGCAGGTGCAATGATTGTAGCTTAGGACACGCAAAGGAATTCCGCAAAATCGTGGGCGCCGGAATAGAGCTTCCTATCCCATTCCGGGGCAACCTCATTTGCTAGTTGACGACTCTCAGGTAGCTCCATCGGCAAAAGCGGCGGAGAGTGGATTAGAATTAAGGTTTTCGGCAGGGAGCTAGGATGAAACCGTTGTCTCGATGGTCGGGCGCGCTTCTGGGAGCTGCTATTCTGGCTGCGGGGATTTCGGGCGGGTCCCAGGAAATCGCCGGGATTCGAGGCTTCCGGGCGTCCCGCGTGGAGAGTGAGCGGGAGCTCGAGCAGAAGTTGCAGAGCATACCCACAGCCGCGCGCGCGGAGGCCAACCTCCGGCATTTGACGAGCGAGCCGCACATGGCCGGCACGGACGCGAGCCGCCGAGTCGCCGAATGGCTGCGCGACCAGTATCGCAGTTTTGGATTCGACGCCGAGATTGTCACCTACAGCGCTTGGCTGCCGCTGCCGCTTGAAGTGAAGCTTGAAATGACGGCTCCCGAGCCAAGAACGCTCGCCTCCCCCGAACAGCCCTTCGAGCAGGATCCGGACACCTACGACAAGCGGGCGGTGCCCGGCTTCAACACGTATTCGCCTTCTGGCGAGGTGACGGCGCCGGTGGTCTATGTGAATTACGGGATGCAGGAGGATTACCGCGAACTGGAATCGCTCGGCGTGAGCGTCGAGGGAAAGATCGTGCTCGCCCGGTATGGGCAGGGATTTCGCGGAATCAAGGCGAAGCTCGCGGAGGAGCATAAGGCCGCTGGGTTGATCCTCTACTCCGATCCCCAGGATGACGGATTTGTGGCGGGCGACACCTTTCCCGAAGGGCCTTGGCGTCCGGCTTCCGGGGTGCAGCGCGGGTCAATTCTCTATACAGAGCTTCATCCGGGCGATCCGTTGACCCCGGGTGTGGGTCCGAATCCCTCGGCGAGACATGTTTTGCCGGCAGACTCGGCGACGCTGCCGCATATTCCCACGATGCCTATTAGCGCCATGGATGCGGCGTTCATTCTGGAGAATCTTGCGGGGCGGCACGTGCCGCGGCGCTGGCAGGGAGGGCTTCCATTTACGTATCACGTGGGACCCGGAGCCTCGCAACTGCACATGAAGATTGCGATGGATTACGCGGAACGCCCCATTTACGACGTGATCGCCAAGCTGCATGGCACCAACGACCACGAATGGGTGATCCTAGGCAATCATCACGATGCGTGGGTTTTCGGCGCGGCCGACCCGGGAAGCGGCACTGCGTCCATGATGGAAGCCGGGCGCGCTCTTGGCGAGCTGGTGCGATCCGGTTGGAAGCCGCAGCGAACCATTGTGATTTGTCACTGGGACGCTGAGGAGCCGGGATTGATCGGCTCCACGGAATGGGTAGCCGCAAAACGCGCCGAGCTCCAGGAGAAGGCGCTGGCGTATATCAACACGGATGTCGGCGTTACCGGCTCGCATTTCAGCGCGGCCGCCACGCCGTCACTCAAGGAATTCGTGCGGGACGTGACCCGGCAGGTGGGAGATCCGGCAAGCAAAGGAACCGTGTACGACGCGTGGCGCGGGCACACGGCGCGGTCCTTCGATGAAATTTCAGGCACGGCCCGGAAAGCCCCGAAACCGGAAATTGCGGGCGAGGCGCCGGTGGGAGCGCTGGGTGCGGGCTCGGATTTTTCGCCCTTTCTTGATTATGCAGGAATACCCTCCATCGATATCGGGTTTGGCGGCGATTACGGCGTATACCACTCGCTTTACGACGATTTCTACTGGATGAAACACTTCGGAGACCCGACGTTCGCTTATCACGCGGCGCTCGCGCGCGTTCTCGGGGTACTCGCGCTGCGGCTGGACGAAGCGGACATCCTGCCGTTCGATTATTCGGCGTACGCGTCGGAAATATCCCGCGAGCAGAATGAACTGGCTGCGCGTGCGGCGCAGGAGGGGACGCAAGCATCGAGTCTGAAACCGGTGGCGCAGGCCTCGGCGCAGCTCTCCGCTTCCGCGTCGCGCGCGTCGCTTTCCCTGCGCGCTGTGAAAGCCACATCCATCGATCCCGCCAGGGCCAAGGAACTCAACCGGGCGCTGGTTTCTGTGGAGCAAACACTCCTCACGCAAGGCGGACTCGCTGGTCGACCGTGGTTCAAGCACACGATTTATGCGCCGGGGACCTACACGGGATACGCAGCCGAGACGATGCCGGGGGTAAGCGAGTCGCTTGACCGCAACGACCCGGCTACCTTGCGCATCGAGGCGGATTCGCTGGCTGCGGCGCTTCGCCGGGCGGCGACGCGTTTGGATGAGGTGTCCAACCTGGCGCGTGGTGCGGAGTCTTCGCCGGCCGCGGGCCATTAGCATGCGCTTGATGAGCGCGATTTAGATGAATCCGCAGAAGACAATTCTGATTCGGAAGGTTTGCGTTTACTGCGCGTCGAGTGAAAAATCGGACGCGGTGTATCTGGACGCGGCTCGGCGCGTGGGTGAAATCCTGGCCGAGAATTCCATTGTCACCGTCTATGGCGGCGGGGCGATCGGGTCCATGGGCCGGCTTGCCGAAGGGGTGCTGGCCAAAGGCGGAAAAATTATTGGAGTGATCCCGCGATTTATGCAGGAGCTGGAATGGGATCACAAGGGACTTACCGAGCTTCAGGTTGTCGAGAATATGCGCGAACGGAAGCACATCATGCTGACCGACAGCGACGCTGCCATCGCGCTTCCCGGGGGATCGGGAACGCTCGAGGAGTTGATGGAAGCGATCAGCCTCAAACGTCTGGGCATTTACCTGAATCCCATTGTGCTGGTCAACGTGAAGGGCTTTTTCGATCCGCTGCTCAGCCTGCTTCAGCGGTGCATTGACGAGCGCTTCATGGACCAACGCCATGCGGCGATGTGGCAGGTGGCCGCGGGGCCGGACGATATTTTAGGCGCGATTCATTCCGCGGCGCCCTGGACTCACGATGCACGGCGCTTCGCTACCATGAAGCCCAAAACCAGGTAGTTCTCGACCTCGAAGCTGCTCCCCGCCATTGATTCCGCAGAATTTGCACGACCCTTCCGAACCCGGTTTTTAGCCGCCGACTGAGTACTACTAATAGGCCGAAAAACGGCGGACGGAAAGCCTAGTACTTTTTGGCATTTCGCGGGCTATCGATTCGGTACTTCTGCTGCATTGGGCGCTGCGTTTGCGGCCGCTACTTTAGGTGCATGAGAAGCGCAGCCCACGAAAAGAAAATCCTGGAAAACATCCAGCGCGTTGCATTCTGCACGGAGTGCCTTGAGGACTTTCTCGATTATTCGCTGATTCCCTTCGGAACCTCCTGGAAATTTCTGTGCTGGAAGTGCTATCGCGACGCAGTGAAGCAGGCTCGCGAAGCGGACGCGAAGCAGCCGGCGCAGAAGCAGACGCGGCCTAAGAGCGAGATCTAAGTTTTCGCTGCCGCGGCACCTGGATACGTTTTCCCGCTCTTCGGCTTCATTGCGAGGTCAAGAGCCTGCTTTTCGCCCCTCGAAAGAGGACGGCACGAACCTTTCGCCAGGTCTCCCAGCGCAAGCGGTCCGATCGAGACGCGCACTAGCCGCAATACTTCGATGCCCTTGCTTTCCAGCATCCGGCGGATATGGCGGTTCTTCCCTTCCTCCAGCACGATCGTGAGCCAGGCGTTTCGTTCGCCGCGGCGCAGGATCCCGGCGTTCTTGGCCCGAAGCACCTCGCCATCTTTCGTCCGCACCCCCTTCACCATTTTGTCCGGCAGATTCGCCTCGCAGGTTCCCTGCACTTGCACGTGATACGTCTTTTCGAGATGCGTTTCCGGGGCTGTGATCCTGGCGGCCCATTCGGAGTCGTTTGTCAGCAGCAGCAAGCCCTCGCTGGCCTTGTCGAGCCGGCCCACCGGCGCGACCCACGGAAGGCCGGGCGGTAGATGGGCATAAACGGTGTCGCGTCCCTTTTCATCGGAGGCGGTGGTTACCGCGCCACGGGGCTTGTTCAGAATCAGGTACACCTTCGCTTCGGACTTCACTGCTTCCTTGTTGACCTCGATGCGATCCACGCCAAGGCGGACGGGGGTTTCGGGATTGCGCGGGGTTGTGCCGTTGAGACGGACGCGGCCGTTTTGGACGAGCTTAACGGCCTGCGAACGCGAGCAATAGCCCAGCTTCGACAGCGCCCGCGCCAGTCCGACCTGCGTCGGCTTTTTCTTCTTCGCCACTTTTCCGATTCTCTCCGCTTCAAGGCTAATCTACCAAAGCTAAGCATCCATCACGATCTCACGCGATGTGAAGTAAAGTGGTTCAATAGAACGTATCACTTGATGACAACGAACTGCACAGCAACGGCGCTTGCGATGCGAACGCTTTACCCAACATGACCGCCTCGAGCACACGAATCCCGCCCGGGCCAAAAGGCCTGCCTTTGTTCGGGCTGGCTCTCGCCATCCGCAAGGATGCGCTGGGGACGCTCCGCCGCGTCGCGCGCGAATACGGCGACATCGTGCGACTGCCGGTGATGCTCCAGGAGCGCATTTTCCTGAATCACCCGGATTTCATCGAGCAGGTTCTTGTGATCCAGCAGGCCAAGTTTCACAAGAGCGATTTGACGAAGATCATCGTCGGACCGCTGCTGGGACAGGGACTGCTGGTGAGCGAAGGGGAATTCTGGCGGCGGCAGCGGCGCCTGGCGCAGCCTGCCTTCCACCGCAGCCGCATCCAGGAATATGGCGCGACGATGGTCGAAAGCGTCGAGCGGCACATCCGCGACTGGCGCGACTTCGAACGGCGCGATCTGGCTAGCGAGATGATGGCCCTCACGCTGGACGTAGCGGTGCGTACGCTGTTCGGCACGTCGTTACCCGCAGAGGCGCAGCAGGTGGGGCACTCGACGACCTTCCTGATGCGCTACCAATTGGGACGCCAGCGCTCGCCCGTGCGGCTTCCCGAGTCCTGGCCCACGCCGCGAAACAGGCGCGCGACCCGCGAACGCGCATTCCTGGATTCGCTTGTCTATCGCATGATCGACGAGCATCGTTCTCAGGCTGCGGAAAACCATCGCGGAGACCTGCTGTCTCTTCTGCTGGGCGCGATGGATGAAGACGGATCGCAGATGACTCCTCAACAGCTGCGCGACGAGACCATGACACTGTTTATCGCCGGGCACGAAACCACGGCGCAGATGCTGGCTTGGACATGGTATCTGCTGGGAGAAAACCGTGCCGCCGAAACGCGCCTCCACGAGGAACTGGATGGCGTGCTGGGCGGGCGCGCGCCGGAAGCGTCCGATTTTCAGCGGCTGCCCTATTTGCGCGCGGTGATGAACGAAGTGCTGCGCCTGTATCCCCCGGCCTACATCACGGCGCGTACGTCGATCGCGCCGTGCAGCATCGGGGGCTACGATTTCCCGGCAGGCTCGACCATGCTGATGTCGCAGTGGGTGATGCATCGCGATGCGCGCTTCTACGAGAATCCCGACACGTTTCGCCCGGAACGCTGGCTCGAAGGCTTGGAGGACCGGTTGCCGGCAGGCGCTTACGTCCCGTTTGGCGACGGGCCGCGCCGGTGCATTGGACAGGGATTTGCGCTGCTGGAGGCCGCTCTCGTGATCGGGACAATCGCTCAGCGATTCCAGTTCCGGCTTGTGCCGGGCCATCCCGTGGTTCCCGAGCCGCTCATCACGCTTCGCCCGCGCGACGGCATTCAGATGACGCTGCACGCCCGCGGATAACCTGCGTTACTTCACGAATTCGGGCTGACTGCCTTTTGACCATGGATCGTAATTCAGCAGAAAGCGCACGCGGTCTGAAATGGGCGGGTGATCGTAGAACAAGAACACATTCAGGCGGTTGGGGTCCGGATCGGAAAGTGATGACTCTCCTTCCACCTGAAACGAATCGGCCGCGGCCTGCGCCGCCTCGGGAAGAATGCCGTGGGTTACTTCGACGCCGTAGACGTCCGCCTGATGCTCGGTGAACCGGCTGTAGGCGTTGGTAATGGGATCGGAAAGAAAGCTGAAAACGGAAAGCAGCAGAAGCAGCACGGGCAGAGACGCCCAGTCGTCCAACCGCGCTATTCCCCACCGCTGCCCCCATCGCGCCAGCACCCAGCCTACGGTGCGATATCCCAGGTAGAGGAGCGCGAGCATTACCACCAGGCTGAAAATCAATCCCTTCCATACGTGCCCCAGGACGTAGTGCCCCATTTCGTGCCCCACCACTGAGACGATTTCCGGCGTGGTCTCTTTGTCGACGCTGGTATCCCAAACGACGATCCTTTTCGATGCGCCGATCCCGCTCACGTAGGCGTTCATCGTGGGCGTCTTGTCGCTGGCCTTCATCCAGAGCATGCGGCTGGGGGGAATGTCCAGGCCGGCGCGCTCGGCCACCCGCTCGATCTGCGCAACGAGCGCGGGGTCTTTCTGTTCGAGCGGCGCAAACGTGAAGAACATGGGCTCGAGCACGTACGGTTCGACGAACGAGAGAAACACGATGAGCGGCACGGAGATCAGCCAGAAATAGAACCACCAGTTGCGCGGGCTGCGGCGAATCACGCCGTAGAGAATCCAGACCAGAAACGAGCCGATGATGACGAAGAGGAAGATTCCCTTGGTCCAATCCCACGCGAGAGCGCCCCAGTCTTCCACCGACAACCCATATTTCCGGGAAACGATGTGTTCGTAGATAGCCGTCGGCGAGTCGAGCACCGACACCGCGACGATCAGGGGCGTAGTGAACAGGAACGCCTGCACGAAGCGGTTCGAGGCGAGGCTTTGCGCCCGGTCGCGGAACTTCGGAGCCAGATGCAGCTCCAGGATTAGCCAGAAAACTAACAGACCGTATACAAAGTTGACCAGATTCGTGAGGAAGTGAATCCGTCCGAGCGTCTTGGCCTTCTGATAAAGATCGGGAGGGAGGGTGTAGGCGGTTACTTTCTCCTGCTCCTCAATCGGGCGCGTACTCGCGCGTTGGGCGGCCTGCGCTGCCGCTGGAGTTCGTCCCTGGGCTATCGGTGAGGCAGAGGACGATTGCAGCCCGGTGGCAAGGGCCGGACGAGGCAGGAAGGCCAGCGCGAGAAGAGCAAAGAGCAGCCATTTTCGAATCATAGTTCCGCCTAGAGTGGACCTCTCGAGGGCTCCAACGCCGCCAATTCGATTCTGGCACAACCTGCGGGGTATCAGCTACCAGCCCGAACAACATCGCCGGGTTGGCCGGTGTCGAGTCCACCGCGTCTCTCGCGCATTGGACATCTCACGCAGGGCTGCCGATTCGTACAGGGTGCCTTTTTAGCGGCTTCCCTGCAGGGTATTTGCCATTCGCGCGCCGAGGTGATTAGTATGAAGATTGGCAGGCGGGCCGAACGGGGGAATTGCCATGAAATGCGCACATTGGGGACTGCTGATCCTGCTGCTTACTCCAGCGCGTGCCGCCGTGGCCCGGCAGCAATCCACCCAGACGCAGGACCCTGTCGCGGAGGCCGCGCGACGCGCCCGCGGGCAAAAGCAGCAGCAAGCCAAAGCGACGAAGGTCTGGAACAACGACAATATTCCGAAGAGCCCCGACGGCTTGAGCGTGATCGGACCAGCCTCTCCCGAAAGCCAACCTACTTCCGCCGATTCTTCCGCGAATGCCCCGAAAACCGCTGCTTCTGGCGACGAAAAGAAGGCGGCTCCGGCGGCAGTCGCGCAGAAATCCGCCATCGAGAGCGATCTGGCTGCGGCAAAAGAACAGCTTCAGACCCTGCAGAACGATCTCGACATCCTCCAGCGCAAGTACACCCTGGACCAGCAGATGTTCTACGGGAAGCCCAACTACGCCGCGGACAAGGCCGGCGCGGCGAGCCTGCAGGACGAGCAGGATCAAATCGATGCGAAGCAGCAAGAGATGATTGCGGCGCAGCAGAAGATTGCCGACCTGCAGGCGAAGCTGAACGCGGCAAGCCCGGCACCCAGCAGCGAAACCAAGGACAATTCACAGTAGCTTCTCACAGCAGGTTCGCGGGGCCGGTTCGGACCGCTGTTTCTTGCGCTGTTCCTCGCATTTTCCGGGCAGAAAACGTACCCCTACTAATTGTATATATTTTTCTTGACACACTAGGCTGCGCCGGGCACAATCCCCTCGGGTTTTGGGGTTTCCGGTCCCGTTTTTCCCGGCTCGCGGTTCTTTCTTGCCGCCAGCCGCCACCTTCTCGATAAAAAGAGGCGCGATGGCATATCTGCCCGGTTCCACTGTGCAGTGTTTGAATCCCGGATGCCCAGCGCGCGGACACTGGCTGCGCGTCCACGATCATCCGCAGGAGTGCTGCGGCAATTGCGGAGCGACCCTTCAGGTGGTGCCTCCACCCATTGCGCCACGATTCCGTCCTCGTCCTCGGACCCTGGCTACCTATCGCCCTATGGGGCGGCAGCGCTGAGCGTTTAACCATCCCGAGGCTCAGTTTCAGCGGGTAATGCCAAAGACAACCAGGAATGGCCTTCTTGAGTCGAAGCGCGTGGAGATGTGTGCCAGAAGGAGAAGCGGCCGGCGGGGGAACCGGCCGCTTGGGGCATTGGGGGTGTTAGGAGGGACTGGAGGCCGTCTCCGGGGTGCCGAGCCAGCTCCAAATCCAAAGCGATTATGCCGGGAGGGTCGAAAGCGGTCGATAGGCCGTTCGGTTCAATTCGTTCTGGTACGAAAGTTCTAAGGTCGGCTTTCGCCAATCTTGTCTCGCCGCAGTGACGCAAACGCGGGAATCTCCGGAACTGATTTTTGATTCGCCCTGCGAAATTTTCGCATACTGGCCCGCCCCGGATGTACTACGATAAGCGCGCGTGATGAGCGAAGCCTCTCCTTCCCAATCCAGCAGCCATGCTAGCGAAATGCTCTGGGAATTCTGGTATCCGGCGTTGCGCAGTGCCCAACTGCGTGGCCGGAGGCTTGCGCGGGCGATGCTGCTCGATGTGCCGCTGGCGCTGGGGCGAGACTCCGCGGGGAAGCCCTTCGCTCTTCGCGACATCTGCCCGCACCGGGCGTTTCCGCTTTCGTTTGGGGAGTTTGACGGCGCGTCGGTGGAATGCGCGTATCACGGGTGGAAATTCGACGCGCACACCGGCCAGTGCAGGGTGATCCCGTCCCTCACGGCCGACTCCAAGCTGAAATGCGAGCGAATCTACGCGGGCAGCTTTCCCTGCGAGGAGCGCGACGGCTACATATGGGTGTTCATGAGCAATCCCGAGGGCCGGGCTCTCGCGGAAGCCCCGCCACCTGCGCCTGAACTGCCTACGTTCAGCCCGAAGTATCAGATTGCCCACCTTTGGGCGGACCTGCCGTGCAGCGTGGACCAGGCGATCATAGGGCTCATGGACCCGGCGCACGGACCGTTCGTTCACCAGGCGTGGTGGTGGCGCACCCGGCACAGCATCCGCGACAAAGCCAAGCAGTTTGAGCCGATACCCAACGGCTTTCGCATGAGCGCGCACTCGCCCTCGGCCAACAGCGCGCCCTATAAGATTCTGAAGCTCATTACCGGCGAGCCGGCTACCACGATGATCGATTTCGTGCTGCCGAACCAGCGCCTCGAGCAGATCCGCGCGGGGCGCTACTGGCTCTCCAGCCGGACCACGGTGACGCCGGTCCGCGCGGAGCTTTGCCGGCTGGATTTTTGCGCCGCGTGGAACATTCTTCCCTGGGTGCCCGTCGTTCCGCTGATCATTCACGTGCTGGGGCCCCGGTTCATCAAGCAGGACACCGAAGTGATCAAGAAGCAGTCGCTAGGATTGCAATACGAGGAGCGCATGATGCTGGTCGACGATGCCGACCGGCAGGCGCGGTGGTACTTCGAGCTGAAGGCGGCGCATCTGGAATCCAGGCGAACGGGCGAAGCGATGCGCCATCCTGTTCCGGGCGTGGTTACGCTTCGGTGGCGATCCTAGAAGGCGTTCCGCGCAACTTCCATTGCCCTAGACGTAGGCGATCCAGCGTCCCGCGGCTACTATGGCGAACCAGAGCAGAATCGAAAAGGTGCCGGCAAACCGCGCGGCGAATGGCGCGACAGGATCATTCTCCCACTTGCCCACGCTCTTATAAGCCAGGGCGTGGAACACAGAGGCGTTCACGCCGGCCAGGACGATCAGCAGCATCTTGATTTGGAAGGCCCGGTTGTCATACATCTTCGTCGCTTCCGAGGAGAACAAGAGAAACCCCGTCACCACCTGAATGACGAAGCCCGCCCAGGTCCAGGGCAGAAACCGCTCGGCCAATGTGGAGACGGTGTCCTGTTTGAAGGTCAGCCCCATCAAGCGGAGGTCGAGAATCGAGGTCGAGCCCACCAGGCAGATGATGCCGAAGATATGAATCGTCTCGATGACCGGGAAAAGCCACAGCGATTCGCGGATCGTCGAACCCATTCCGGTGTTTTCAAGCCAGTGGCAGATGGCGTAGAGCGTTTGCATTTCCTAATCCTCGCTATGAATCGCGCTATGAATCGAATGAAGCGGTTCTTTTCGGCAACCCTGCAGGCGCATCACAAGCTTTTGGATCTAGCGGGCCTGGTTCAAACCTTATTGGCAGGCACATCCGGCACTGCTGGCTCAGCGAACCCCTGTCCCCCTCCACTTGTGCGCGCAAGACGATATGTCGTTCATTTCTCCGTGTCAAGCGCGCGCTTGCGCCTTGTGAAACCGCACCCGGCCATTCCTCAGGATGGCGGATCAGTTGTATAGGAGCGTACCCATTATATCGTGACAGGCCTTCGTATTTGACCGAAATGCCCGGGGGCGAAGACCGGTTTCTTTCGTGTCACGGGTGCTAAACTGGGGCGGAATCCTCATGGAAGAAACCAATATATTTGCGCTCATTGGCGAAGATGGCTTTGCGCGACTGACGGCGGCCTTTTACCGGCAGGTGCCGGGCGACGACATTCTGAGCGCGATGTATCCCAAAGAGGACATTGCAGGGGCCGAGCAACGTCTTCGCGACTTCCTGATCTACCGGTTCGGAGGCCCCGAGAAGTATATCGTCGAGCGCGGGCATCCTCGTTTGCGCGCGCGGCACATTCCATTCATCATCGATCAGGCGGCGCGCGACCGCTGGATGCAACTTATGGACAGGGCGTTCGCCGAAGCCGCGCTCCCGCCCGAGGCGGAACAACTCCTCCGCTCTTTCTTCGGGCAGATGTCGACCTTTATGATCAACAAGGGCTGAGCGCGTTTGGCGAATTGGAGGCTAACTAGGAGCCGTTCAACGCAGGGTGCAGGTTCGCGTAGACCGTCATTGCGAAGCTCAATGCGACGATGAGCGCGGCGGACCAGCCGAGCAAGTAGGCGCGCTTGCGCTCTTCGGGGGAAAGCGGCGGACGGTCCGTCATGAGCCGGCCGAGAAGGAATCCCGTGATGAGGCCGCCCAGGTGGGCAAAGTTATCGATGCCCGGAAACAGCAATCCCCAGATCAATATGTAGATCAGCCAGCGGATGATCTGCTGGCGAAGCATTTTCATGCCGGCGCTGCGGCGGCCGGTGGTGATCGCCAGCAGCACCCCGATCAGGCCGAGCAACGCTCCCGATCCGCCTACACTGAAGTGCCCGAAGTAGCTGCTCAGCAGATATCCGCCAATCCCGGAGATAACGTAAATGAAGAAATAGCGGGCCGACCCGTATAGCTCCTCGATCTGGGGGCCGATATCCATCAGAACCCACATATTGAAGCCGATATGCAGAAGGCTGCCGTGGAGAAAAACCGCCATTACGAATCGCCAGGGCTGCTGAAGGTTATAAGCCAGCGGAAGCGACGCCCCGAGCCTCTGTAGCACCTGCCCATCGACTCCGCCCAGGCTGTTGAGGATACCGAAGGCTCCGCCGCCCGGCTGGGAAAGGCCGGTCAGGCGCATCGTCCACAGGAAGCTGGCGATATAGAGAATGCAGCTGAATCCTAGGATGCCGTAGGTGGCCGGCGAAGTTGAGGGAAGTATGCTGCCGAGCGAGCGGCTGGCGGCGGCCACTGAAAACGTCATGCTCGCGTCGCACTGGTGGCAGCGCGAGGCGCCGGCGCCTACGAGCGTGCCGCATGCGGGGCAAAGCTTGGGGCGAGGCTGTTCGGGCTGGCCGCCGGCGAGTAAAGATTTCATTTTCTGCCGGAATCGGTCGAGTTTCATGCGCTGACGCGGCGAAAGGGGCAATGAGTATCCTTGCGAGAATCGAGATGCGTTCGTTCTATAATGTTCGGTTCTATCATACAGAAAAACATCGGCAAACAAATGGATAGGGACAGCGCTTGAGCCGGTTCGAATCCGCAGAGAAGGCTGCCGAAACCTTGCGCGGCCCGCGCCGCCGGCGGCTGACCCGGCTGCCGC
>Ga0302324_100002312_pt1 | contig 44432 bp, 31 predicted proteins | sample Palsa_T0_1_FD_201949 | JGI IMG/M metagenome (GOLD analysis project Ga0302324, IMG submission 201949) | Peat permafrost microbial communities from Stordalen Mire near Abisko, Sweden - Palsa_T0_1 | ecosystem: Environmental > Terrestrial > Soil > Palsa > Peat permafrost | place: Sweden: Abisko... | reverse complement strand
CCCCGCATCAGCACCGCAGCCATCGGCGTTTTTCCCCAGCTCGAAATGTAGTGGAGACCTTTGGGATGCCTCTATTGAAAACAAAGGCACTCCCGGTCTCAGATGTCCCCAACTGCGAAAGTTGGGCCAAGGGGCCCGGCAGATAATGTGAATGTGGCGCTTAACACTTTTGGGGGTTTCTCGGCTCCCAAGGAACTAGACTGCGAAATTCAAGAGGAAAGCGGAGGCCGTTGGGGAATCGAAAACGTCAGCGCCACAATCGGAGCAACCGACGCCCGCGCCGGCCGCCCTTCCCTCCGTCCAGGCCGTCCCAACCCGGTCCCGCTCAGAAGAACGTCACGGGCCAGGAGTTTGGGCTCATCCGCGCTGGTTCCACTGAAAAAGAACTGCTCGCGATACTCGGTCCCCCGTCGTCCCATGTGGTAGTTTCTGATGACGATGGCCATCCGCGGGAAATCGTAATCGTTCGCCTGGACAGTGGCCATGTGGTTCGAGTGGCCCGGCGCGCGCCGGCCCTCCAGGTGCATCCGCGCACGCGTCAGCGTGTTACCGGGCCGCCGTCGCCGCCGGCTTCAAGCCAAACACAGAAAGATCGATGGCGTCGGCCATGGCCTCATACCCTGCATCGTTCGGATGCAAGTGATCGCCGTCATTGAAACCTTCGCGAAAGCTCCGGAGATGCTCCGGATTGCGCGTGGCCGCATCGAAATCCACCACGGCATCGAACGCGCCGGACGATCGGATCCACTGATTCACCGCCGTTCTGATTTGTTCCCCCGCCTCGCTGTAATATGCCGCGCCTTCATAAGGCGTCAGCGTGCCGCCGATCGCCTGGATGCCGTGCTCGTGCGCCCTTTCGATCAATTGCTTGAGCGCGGCAATCAGATCGTCCGCGCCCACGGCGTCGCTCGCCGCCGCATTCGCCCGGTTTCCAATTCCAATGTCATTGATTCCTTCGAGAACCATGAGCCACTTCACGCCCGGCTGCGCCAGCACGTCGCGATCGAAACGAGCCAGCGCGTTCACTCCGGCGCCATCGCGCAAAAGCCGGTTGCCGGAGATGCCCTGATTCAACACCGCGATGTTGACGCCGCCCGCAGCCGCCAGACGGCGCGCCAGGAAGCTGGGCCAGCTACGATCTTTATCGGCCGTCGACAGCGCTCCATCGGTAATGGAATCGCCAAAAGTAACGATAGCCGCCGCATCCGCGGGCGCAGCCACATCCACGTTCGTCAGCCAGTAGTAAGACTGCGTGGTAGTGGCGTCCGCGATCGCCGTTTGCGCGGTAGCGTCGCCCTCTTTCGAAATATAAGTAGTATGTAACCCCACCGCGTGCGTCGTATCCGCCGCGCCGTTTCCTGGAATGTAGATGCTCACCGCGAGATCGGCGGCGGCCGGAACATCCAGAGTGACGGCGTCGCTGAGGACCGCACCGCCCGGCGGAATTGAGGACATGGGACGTCCGCCGAACAGCAACGTCCGATCCGATGCCGCCACGATGGCCGAGTCCTTGTCTCGGATCGCGATGTGCGCCGCCCCGATCGCCAGCGGCACGCTGCCGAAAGCGTTCGAAAGTTCGATGCGCACCCGCCGGCCGCCAATGCTGGAATGCGCGATCATGCGCAGCGTCTGGTTGTGGAAGCTGGCGATGGGCTGAGGCCGCGGAGGCGCGGGCGCGCGCATTTGTTGCGGCGAAGCGGACCACGTAGATACCCAGTGTTCAGCCGGCCCGGACTGAGCGTAAATCTGGCCAAGCGATAGGAAAGCGACAATCAGGAGCTTCATGTCCAACTACTTTACCGCCTTACGCCCCCCGCCATCTGAATCCAATTGAGAAAGCTCCGGGCTTCGTCGATCTCTTCCTCGCTGACGATGTGCGGACGCCCTTTGTAGATCCGCAATTGCACGTCTGCGCCTAGCTCTTGAAACAGATTGGCCGCTTCGTGGGAGTTTTCTTCGGGAACCCAATCGTCCATGTCGCTTCCGGTGAGCAGCAGGCGCAAACCGGCCAGAGACGGCGGCGCGGTGGCTTTCCAATCGGACCCTGGCAGGCCCATCAACGCGCCGGTGAATACGATGAGAGATGCCACTTCGCCGGGATGGCGCAACGCATATTCAAGCGCCAGGCAGGCGCCTTGCGAAAAACCCACGATGACCAGCCGTTCAGGAGCAAGGCGGCCATTCTCGCCCGCCTCCAGCACCGCCTGGTGGCACCGCGCGACGGCTTCGCTCAGGTACGGTTCGTTCGTTTCGCGCGGATCCCAAAAACGGCCGGGGTACCAACTGCCGGGAGTTTCCGCTTCCGGAACCACCCAGCGAATGCCTTCGATGTTTCCGAAGCGCGCGGCTAAATCGATTTTCTCTTCGGGCGTTTTACCCCTTCCATGCAGCAACACGCCCGCAAATTGCGACTCGCCCCGCGCGGACCCAACCGATCGAACGCGGGGCGATACGCTACTCACGATTGCTACTTCTTCTGGCCGCCGCCGTCGCCACCGATGAACACCGCTTGACGCCGGGATGGCCCGATGCCCACGGCATCCGCCGCGGAAGGCGTTCCGTCGGGTGTCAGGGGATGCACGGCCACCGCCTCCAAGTGCGCCGGGAAGTTATTTTCCGGGATCGTGATCGGCTCCAGCATCGCCATGATCTCGTCGCGGCGCGCTTCAAACCAGGGCGGCAGAAGCATCGCATGTCCCAAGGCGTCGTACGGTTCATCGCGCGCGAATCCGCCTTCGGCTGTGGCCGCGCACTCCACCAGAATTCCGCCGGGAGCGCGGCAATAAATAGAGTGGAAGTAATTGCGATCCTTGATTTCGGAGCAATCCGTGTAGCCCAGTTCTTCGTAAACGCCCTTCTGCTCAGCCAGACCTTCATCGGTGCCGGCATCCAGCGCCACGTGATGAGCGCACCCCGCGCCGAATCCCCAGCTTCCAGAGGGACGGTCCGGTTCATGCAGCAAAACGATGGTTTTGTTCGCCCCGCCGCCGTTCAGCTCCAGGCGATGATAGTTGCCCTCTACGCCGGTCTTTTTGAATCCCAGCGCGTCCACGAAAAACCGCTCGGTCTCCGGGATCTCTCGAACCGAGAGCACTGGCCCATGGAAACCATGCGTCGCTATGTCGGCGCTGACTTCACCTACCGTCCACGGCTTGCGCTCGTCGGTGGAATCCTCAATCACTTCAAGCTGCAAACCCGAAGGATGGCTGAACCGAATAAACTTCTGCCCAAACCGCTCCTGAACGCCGCTGTGCTTCACCTTGTGATGCGTCAGGTGCTCGTCCCAGAACTTGGTGGCGCCCTTCTTCACTGTGTAAGCGGTGGACTCCACCTGTCCCGATCCGGGACGGCCCGGCACGCGCTTATAAGGGAACGTGGTGTAAACCGAACCCGGCTCCGCGTTGGCGTTGGAATAATACAAATGGTAGTGGGCGTACCGTCCGTCAAAAAGGACAGTCTGTTTAATCAGCCGTTGCCCAAAGACTTGCGTCATGAAATCTACGTCTTCTTGGGCTCCAGATGCACAAACGGTGACGTGGTGGAAACCCGATACCAGGGACATGTTGCTTTTACCTCCGGCGCGATTATATCAAGTGTGCTGCAATCGCAGAAAGCCCGCGCGCGTGGTCTCAATATATCAACCCCGGCAGGCTGCATGCAAGGCGGAAAACTAGCTTTCGGCGGCCTCGGCGCAGCCTGACTCAGGAAGCGTGGCGGGCCACAATGCCGGCGACCAGCGGGCGTGGAAATTCAACTCGCAGAAATAGTTAGCCAGCGTCACCAGGGGTACGGCCAGCATCAGAGGAGTAAGCACAACGGTCCAGGGGCGATCTCGAACCAGGCTGGAGCCGATGCCGAGCACCGCGCGCGTGAGCTTGGCGTAGTTGCCCGATGCGCCGGCCACCTGCCCGCGGCCCTGACGCAGCGCTTCCAGATAGGAACGGCTACCATCCGCGCCGGAAACTTCCGTGTAGGTGAGCGCGAGAGTCTCGATGGTGTGGGCATCGCTACCCGCGACCACCGCCTTCTGCCAATCCTGCGCCAGTTGCGCGGCAGCCTGATTGTTCGCCGCCGGAATATGGCCATTGAGCGTTTCCACCGCCGGGAACAGGGCTTCGAACATCTCGAAATCAAGCTCTGTGCGGCGTCCGGTGAGGCTGGAGAACACGTGGTTGATGCTAAACAGGATCTTCTGTTCGTCCAAGTAGGCTGCCAACGCCGGCACGTCGGTGCGGCGCCGCTGCAGCTCGATGTGATGCCGCTCTTCGATGCCGTAAACGCCCACATGAATTTCTGTGTTGGAGGGCGTAGTGCATGTCACTTCTTCACTCAGGAAGAAATCGGGATAGCGGCGGAGATGTTCGGCGGCATCGATGGAATCGTGATCGGTGACCGTCACCAGGTCCATCCCCCGCCCTTTGAGAGTCCGATACACCGCCTCAGGATCGTTGTAGCTCTCGCGGCAAAACCGGTGAAATCCCGGAATGTTGCACATTCCGGAATGCCGCGTATGGACGTGCAGATCGCACCGCATGCCTCTTTGTATATCGCTATACGTTACAATCAGTTGAATTGTGGAAAAAACATTCGTTACAAAGAATGTTATTTCGCCCGGGGTCTATGCGGGGTCCCCACCGGCGGCGTTTTCGCGCTGCAACGGAAGCACCACCGCAATCCGCGTCCCTTTACCAGGCTCCGATTCAATGGATAACTGGCCGCACAGTTCGCGCACGCGCTCGGTGATCCCGAGCAAGCCCAGTCCATGCCTCACGCCGTTATGTTGATCGAATCCCACGCCGTCGTCTTCCACCAGCACGGAGAGTTGGCCGCTGGAATCCTCCAGCTTTACATGAATGTTCCTGGCCTGGGCGTGGCGCGCGCAATTGGTGAGCCCCTCTTGGACGATGCGATAGAGGTAAGTACGGTGCGGATCGGGGACATCGCGCAGATCGCCGTCCACTTCCAGCCGAATAGGCGTGTTATAACGGCGGGAATACTCCCGCGCCTGCCATTCCAGCGCCGGCCCGAGACCCAGCACGTCCAACATGGCCGGACGCAATCCCATGGCAATGTCCCGCGTGGTCCGCAGCGTGCTTTCCGCCAGTTTCTTGGCCTGTTCCAGATGCGGATCGCTTTCCGCGCCCAGCGTCCCCCGCCCGCGCTCCAAATTTCCCAGTTCCATGCGAAGCGCCGTCAGCAGTTGCCCAATCTCATCGTGCAACTCCCGCGATAGCGCCTTTCGCTCCTGCTCCTGGGATGAAACCAACTGCTGGGAAAGATGGCGCAAACGTATTTCGGCCAATTCGCTCACCCTCTGGTGCGCGGCGGACTCTTTCTCCAGGGACGAGATCCGGAACACGCTGGCCCCCGCAATGATTGCCCCGAGCACCAATGCAGTGAAAAGGGTTTCCCAAATGTCGTTTTGCAGATGCATTACAGACTGGCTCAGATCCCGGCGGCGCGCTTCAAAGCTCTCTTCGTTCAGCTTCCCCAACTCCTCCGTGATCGCAAAAATGGGCATGGTTTCCGATCCGAAGCCATCGTCCAGGAACCGCTCTCTGGTTTGCGCCGTGGACTGCTGGAACTCGGCAGCCACCGTCTGGAGGTAAGACTCCAGCGCGTTCCCCAGACGCTCCACAGGCCGGCTGCTGTGCTGCGGCCGCAACAACATGAGCTGCATCAGGCTCTGTTCGGTTTTCGCACGCAGGCCCGCCAATTGAGCCGCATAAGAGCTGGCCGAGGCGTCCCGCTCCAGCAACCGGTCCCGGCGCAGCACCGCAACCCGCGAAGTGTCCGCGCGGATGCTCTCCACCACGTTCTCAATATGGCGGTAGGTATCCTCCACCGCCAAAATCTGCTGGTGAATCCGGCGCGTCTCCTGGATGCTGGCCACGCCCGATAAGCCCATGATAATTAACAGAAATCCGAGGCCAAACACCGAGACCGGCCAGATGCTTTGCGGGACATTTCTCACTTCGGGAGTCGACCTCGATGGCGAGCGAACAGTACTCATGCCGACCCGAGTACTGTGCCCTTAAGAACTATCGACCGGATTGTCCAGCTCCGTTAGCCAGACGAGAATGGGTGGCACCCTAATAAACGATTGCGGTTGGGAAGCCGCTTCACAAAGGAATAATATTATGATCAATCATCGAGCTTTTCTTTCGCTCATTCGCGCCTGGCGCGATCGCCGAGGCCAGGATCTCATCGAATACGCCCTCATGGCGGGTTTCGTTGCCGTAGCGGCGGGCGCCATCATGCCCGGCGTTTCCAGCAGCATCAGCACCGTGTTCAGTAAAGTTGGTTCAGTGATGACCCAGGCCGCCGATACCACCACCACTCCGCACCATAGATAACAATCAGCCGGACCAAGTTCGTCCGAATTTCTTGGAAAGGTTGCTCGTATCGTAGCTGGCAGCCTTCTGATCTACCGAGCCGCGCGCGTAAGCAAGCGGTCTTTTCGGCGCTTAACCGTTTTGGGGTTTCGCGGTTCTGAAGCGGAAATCGCGCTTAAGAAGCAGTCGAACATGTCGCACGAGTGTGCACGCTACACGCAGGAGTGCTCCGCAGGAGTGCGTGCGCCACGGGTTTGGCGAGTATATTCAATGCGTTGGGAGATATTGGAAGAGGTCGGCGACAGATTGGCGCAGTAGCCGCTGAACGCCCCCGTCAATCGGCGTTCATCCGCGGCTATAACATAATTGATTATGGGTACCTGGGGCGCTTCAGCCGCGCTCGCACTCGTCATGGCGCCGCTCGCGGGCGCGACCGATCCGCCTACCTTCGCCCACGACATCGCTCCGATTATTTACGAAAAATGCGCGCCGTGCCATCAACCCGGAGCAGCCGCGCCGTTCTCATTGCTGACTTACCAGGACGTGCAGAAGCGCGCAGCCCAAATTGCCGCCGCAACGCGCGCCGGTTTTATGCCGCCCTGGTTGCCCCAGCGCGGCTACGGCGATTTCGCGGGCAATCGCCGCCTGACCGCCGAACCGATCGCAACCATTGCCGCGTGGGTCGGCGCGGGCGCTCCCGAGGGTAAAGGCGCTGAGATCCCCCCGCCTCCCACCCTCCCCGACGGATGGCAGCTCGGCAAGCCCGACCTGGTGTTAGAAGCGCCTGGCCCGATTCCATTGCCGGCTTCGGGGCGAGATATTTATTGGAACGTCATCTTCACTCCCAACTTGACGGCCCGGCGCTGGGTGCGCGCCATCCAGATCCGCCCCGGCCGGCCGCGCGTGGTGCATCACGCCAATTTGCTGGTGGACCGGGCGGGATCGGCGCACTTGCTCGAGAAATCGCCGGGCCAAGGCTTTCCTGGAATGGACCTGGAAATCGGCCGCAGCCCATTCGATCCGGACGGCAATTTCCTGTTTTGGAAGCCAGGCGGCGCGCCCCACGTGGAGCCGGACGGTTTCGCATGGCGCCTCGATCCGGGCAACGAACTGGTGCTCAATCTCCATCTGCAGCCTTCCGGCAAAAAAGAAGAGTTGAGGCCTTCCGTCGGCCTGTACTTCACGGATCGCCCTCAGACCAAGTTTCCGCTGCTGGTTGAGTTGGAGAACGATCAGGCCCTCGACATCCCGGCAGGCGCGCGCGACTTCGCAATCTCCGACGAATTTAAGCTACCGCTCGATGCGGACGTTCTGGCCGTTTATCCGCACGCTCATTACTTGGGCAAGCTGCTCGAAGCCTACGCCGCCCTGCCTGACGGCTCGAAGAAGTGGCTGATTCGCATCCCCGCCTGGGATCCCAACTGGCAGGCGGTCTTCTATTACCGCGAGCCGGTGTTTCTCCCCAAGGATTCCGTGATTCACATGCGCTATCGCTACGACAACTCGGCTGCAAACCTCCGCAATCCCAACCATCCCCCAAAACGAGTGCGATCGGGCAACCGGGCCACGGACGAAATGGGGCACCTATGGCTGCAAATGCTGCCGCGCGGCGCGGGAGACCGTCGCCGGGGGTTGCAGGAAGCGGTAATGCGCCATCGGTTGGATAAGAACCCCAACGACGCCGTGGCTCACAGGAACCTGGGAGCGATTCTCCTTTCTCGTCTGGACCCGCAAGCGGCCGTGACGGAACTGCGAGCGGCCGCGCGGCTGGAGCCTAACCAGCCGGAAGTCCACAATATGCTGGGACTCGGCCTCGCCACGCTGAACCGCAACGCGGAAGCCATCCCTCAATTCGAAATCGCATTGCGAGAGCGCCCGGACTATGCCAGCGCGCGCTTCAACCTGGCGACATCGCTGGCGAAATCGGGAAGGATCGACGAAGCGGTTGCGAACCTGCGCCAAATCCTGGCCGCCAACCCCGGCGATGCCTACGCGAAACAACGTCTGGCCGACCTGATGGCCACCCAAGCCCCCCGCCGCCCATCCCTAAACTAACTAACCGGCTGTGACGGTCGCGCCTCGGTGTGCAGCAGCGTGCTTCGTAACGGAGCCGCGCGCGCGAGCAAGCGGTCCTTTCGGACTTTCGACACAGCCCGCATTGGCGAAGCCCTCCATTACCCCGCGCTTTCCGCAAACAGGAGTGCGACAGGGCATCGTGAGAACACCTTGTTCAGCGCGAGAACCGGGCCGCCTTCGCGTTCTTCCACGGTAATGGTTTCGCCGGAGAAAATGTCTCGAAAGCTGCGCTGCTCCATCTTCCTTGGAAGCGCGACAGTTGTATTGCCCCACACGTCGCCGACCGGCTTGCTTGGGGCGTTGCACAACGCGAGGAAGAAGCGGCCCGTCAACGCCAGCAGCGTTTTATTTTCGAAACCGCGCGAGAAGGCCACCACGTGCCGGGCTCGGCTTCCTTCCGCGGCGAGGGCGGTGTAGGAGCCGTGCGCGAAAAGATCGCGGCGATCCCGCCGGAACCGCAACGATTCGGCGGTGACATAAAGCTTGATCGCGCCGTCGCAAGGATTCTCGATCAGGCGGTCCACCAGCGCCGCTCGATCCCGCGCCGCCTGATTTTCCAAGCTCTTCAACATCTGCCGGCGCATCGCATAATCCACTGGCCGGCGGTTGTCCGGATCTACCAGATCGAACGCCCAAAGATCGTTGCCCTGATAGAAATCCGGCACACCAGGCGAAGCGATCTTCATCACAAGCTGGGCTACAGAATTCCACATCCCGGCTTTGGCAATGGGCGCTTGGAATTGGGTCAATTCACCAAGGAAAACATTCCCCGGCGCAGGGTCCAGAATTCGCTCCACGAATTTTGTTACCGCCTGCTCATATTCGCTATTTGGATTTACCCAACTGGTGTGGAACTTGGCTTCGTGCAGGGCCTTCTGCATATACGCGTCTATTCGCCCGATGTACGCCGCATGCTCTTCGGCGTTCATTGGATGCAAGGGCCACGTGCCCACCAGCGTTTGATACAGCAGATATTCTTCGTTGGCGTCGGGAGCCTGACGATCGCCCACGCGCGTTTTTGCGGCTCGATTTAAATCCCGCCACCGGCGAATAGCGCGATACCATTCTCCGGGCGTCTCCGAGAGCACGTTGATGCGCGCGCGAACGTCCTCCCCGCGCTTGGTGTCGTGCGTGGAGCTGGCGCTCATGCTGTTGGGCCACAGCTCGCGCCGGATCAGATTGCGGCGATGAAACGCATTCAAAGAAACGCCGAAACGCGCAGGGTTGCCACCCACCTCGTTCAAAGACGCGAGCGGATAGTAGCGATAGAATGCGGTGTCCTCCACGCCCTTGGCCATGACGGGCGAAGAGAGCTGCTGGAACCGCATGGCGAACATTTTCCGCTCCGCGCGTTGTGCGTCGTCGACGCCGTCGGAGGGATCCAGCAGCAGAACGCTCTGAACGAAATCGAACACCGACGCGCTGATCGCGGGATTGCGCCGCTTGGCATCGCGGATCGCGATGTTCACCTGACGCCGGTCCTCGGCATCCACGGCGGTCTGGTCGCTGCGCACGTAGGTGCGATAAACCGGAAAGGCGGCCAGAACTTCGCGCAGAGCGTCGCGCAAGCTTTCCAGCGTAAAATCGCGCGACCAGCGATGCTGCTCGGAAATGTGATCCAGCCTGCGGGCCAGCACATTCAGCTCGCTGGACATGGCTACCTGCAGGATGAGCCGCTTGCTGTCGCACACCAGATCTTCGAATGCCGTGGTCCAGCCGGTGAAGCGGCGATAGAGCTGCTGGAAGGCTTTTTCCTTGGTGCGATCTACAAACAGCCCGTTCAGCAGGTTTAGAAAACCGTAGCCGGTGGTGCCTTCGACAGCCCATTCGGTGCGCAGAGGTTCCTTCCCGGTGAGGATTTTTTCGGCCACGATGTAGAACGTTCGTTGCGCGCCGTTCCGCGCGCCGGGACCGTTGGCTGCCTGGGCCCGGGCCTTCCCGGCATCCTGCAGAAAGCGGAAATATTTCTCCGGTTCAAACAGACCGTCCGGATGATCCACGCGGAGGCCGCGCACCAGGCCTTGCCGCACCAGATCGAAAATCAGCTTGTGAACGGCGGAAAATACCTCGGGATCTTCCACGCGAATGGCCGCGAGATCGTTGAGGTCGAAGAAGCGCCGGTAATTGATCTCGTCCATGGCGACGCGCCAGAAGCTGAGGCGATAGGCTTCGCTCTCCAGCAGGCGCTCCAGGCGATCAAAGCTGCGAGGCTCGCCGCGCCGGCCGTTAATATCGGTGAGGGAGGCGTCGATGGACTCGCGGGCTTCGGCGCTGGCTTCCAACAAACTGGACAGCCGGCGCTTGACAATCTCCTTTTCGCGGTGACGCTCGCGGATCTTGGCATCGTCCGTTTCCGTAGGACCGGCCAAGTGACCTAGCGCGGTGACGAGGCTTTCCATCTCGGCGACGTGTTCGTTTTCTGGGCCCAGCTTCTCGCGCAGCTTGGCCACCGCGGGCTCCAAAAGCATGGTCCAGGTGCCCGGCGCCAGGGGCAGCGGAGTTTCGTAGACCGAAACGTGAAACTGGCCGTCGGCATAGACAATCTTGATCTCCTGGTTCTCCAGCACGCGCCCGTATTGATCCCCCAGCGTAGGCAGCAGAACTTTATTCACCAGCTCCGCTTTGGGCGGATGCCAGTCGATGTCGAAATAGCGCGCAAATGGACTGCTGGGACCGTTCTCCAGCACATCCCACCACCAGATATTGGAAGGATGCGTGATGCACATGTGGTTGGGAACCACGTCGGCAATCAATCCCATTTGGTTGCGTTGTAACGCTTCGGACAGGTGCGCGAAGGAGGCTTCGTCTCCAATTTCCGGATTGAAGCGCGACTGATCGGTTACGTCGTAGCCGTGCACACTTCCCGGACGCGCCATGAGAAACGGTGAGGCATAGATATCGGTGATTCCGAGTTGAGCCAGATAATTCACCAGGCCGGCCGCGTCGTCAAACGTGAACGATTTATTGAATTGCAGGCGATAAGTGGCCGAAGGCGTGTAGACCGGTTGTGTTTCGCGGCGCTTCATAAAGGGGTAGCCGTCTTCTTCATGGACTCCAGAACGGGGATAAGATTTCAGGGCTGCGGGCTTTGGAGCAGGCGCAGCAGCATTCCGATGGGAACTCGCGCCCAGTCCGGCCGGCTGCGAAGTTCCTCACTCGCGCCTTCCAGCGCTTGTTCCAGAAGGCAGTGGTCCAGAAGCACGCGGAGGTCCGCGTCGTTGGCCGGGATGAGGGGCGTGGGCGTGAGCGGCCTTTCGCCGAGCGCATCCAGATAGGCTTTTAGAAAGGCAGCCGAAACCCAATCCGACCAGCAATGCGCCCAACATTCCAGCGCGTTCGCGGTTTCGGGGTGCGCGGTGACGCCCGGAAGCTGATCGAAGAAAACCGCCTGAGACGCATATTGAAACGAGAGGAGCATACTTGCGACGTCGCGCAGCGGAGAGCGCTTAATCCTTCGGCTGCCCAGGGTGCGACCGGAACGTCCATCGAAACCGATGAATACGAAATCCTTGCCGGTGTGCAGCACGCGATTCAAGCCGAGATCGTCATGAATGCGGATGCGTAGCGAATAAATGCGGCGCTCCGAGATGAGGCGGGCGCGGGCACGAAAATCCTCGCGTTTATCCAGGATATTTTGCGCCTCGGCCCGCGTGGAAGCCGGCAACAGGTTCAGGCCCTGCTGCAAAAGCTGGAAAGTCTCGGTGGAACGGCTCATGGTGCTGTGAAATATCGAATGGCGGTAATGATCCGAGAATGGCTCCGGCGCGAACTGCGTATCCGCGGGATCTGAACTCAGCGCCAGGTGCAGATCCGCCACGCGGCAGCCGAGCAGACGAGCCGAGTCCAGATAACTGCCGATGAGTTCGTGGACCGGGGCCGGCGCCTCGACATTGCGAAGATCGAAGGGATGATGGCTGCCGTCCGGACCGGCGAAGTCGCTCTCCTTGCGCGCCAGCGCCGCCCCGAAGAATTGGCTCAGGGAATCCAGCGTGAAGTTCCAAGCGTCGCCCTGCTGATCTTGCACGAAGGCATGCAGCGAAGCCAGGGTGATGGCTTCGCCGTCGTCCGGGCGGTATTCGATAACGCCCGTGAGCGGCGCGCTGTAGGGGAAGCTTCGCTCGGTGAGGAACGTACCGATCTCCACCTCCGGGTGAATGCCAGGCTCCACGCGCCGATAGAGCTTGAGGATGAAACGGTTTCCAAAAGCGATGGAGGTGTTGGATTGTTCGGCTTTCGTAACGGCCGGCCCGAGATCGGGATGGCTGGGGCCCCAGGCCGCACGAAAGGCACGGGTGTGCGATCCCACCAGTTCACCGGATGTTCCCCGAAAACGGCGCCTGCGGAGAATGGCGCTGAAGAGCGCATTGCCGAACGCTGGATCGAAAACCGCGCTGTAGAGCACCCCGCGCGTTCCATCCTCGGCGTGCAACTGCGCCACGGACACATCCAATAGTTCGGCCTTCACCCGATCGGCCGCTTCGCCGGTGGCAACGGAACCGGGCAACACGTAAATCTCGGGATCGCCGTCGGTGTATTCCACTTGTCCCAAAAGCAATTGCGCAGAAGTGTCCGGGATTGGAATCGTGTCCAGGACTTCAATAGTTCGGATGTTCCGGTCCTTGCCTTGGAACCAGCGGCGGGTTTTGAGATAGGCGGGCAGGCGCCGCACAAAAATCGCGAGACTCCGGCCTTGAAATACGTTGGCCCAGGATTCCACGACGATGAGAGGCAAACCGGATGGCGTCTCAGGCGCTTCGATGGATTCCTGATGCGCTTGCCTGGATTGAAATGCGAACCAATAGAAGCCCAGCGATCCCAGGGTCACTGGATACGGCTGGTCGTTCACCGGCGGGAATTCCGCGCGCCCGAAAATCTCCACCGGTGTCAGGCCCTTCACCTCCGCCAGATCCAGCTCCACGTGCTGCGGAAAGCGTGAAAGATTCGCGATCACCAGCACGATCTCGTCCTCATAGCGGCGAAAAAACGCCAGGACTTTGCGATTGGAGGGCCGCAGAAATTCGAGCGTGCCCCGCCCCAGCGCCTTGAACTGCTTGCGCTGCTCAATCAGGTGCTTGGTAAACCACAACAGCGAGTGCGGATTGTTCTGCTGTCCTTCCACGTTGATGGCCTCGTAATGATACGCCGGGTCGATGGTGATGGGCAGGTAAAGCTTCTGCGGATTGGCGCGAGAGAAACCCGCGTTGCGATCGGCGCTCCATTGCATCGGGGTGCGCACGCCGTTGCGATCGCCCAGATAGATGTTGTCGCCCATCCCGATCTCGTCTCCGTAGTAAATGACGGGCGTGCCCGGCAATGAAAACAGCAGCGCATTCATCATTTCGATCTTGCGGCGGTCGTTTTCCAGCAGCGGCGCCAGACGCCGGCGAATGCCCAGGTTAATGCGCATGCGGCGGTCGTGCGCATACACGCGGTACATGTAATCGCGCTCTTCGTCGGTCACCATTTCGAGCGTCAGCTCATCGTGATTGCGCAGGAACAGCGCCCATTGGCAATTGGCTGGAATGGCCGGCGTCTCCTGCAGAATCTCCATCAGCGGAAAACGATCCTCCATGCGAATGGCCATGAACAGGCGCGGCATCAAGGGGAAATGAAACGCCATGTGGCATTCGGCGCCGTCGGCGAAATAGGCCACAGCGTCCTCCGGCCATTGGTTGGCTTCGGCCAGCAGAATGCGGTCCTTGTATTTCGAGTCGATGTGCTTGCGAAGTTGTTGGAGGAAAGCATGGGTTTCTTGCAAGTTCTCGCAGTTGGTGCCCTCGCGCTCGTAAAGATAAGGCACCGCGTCCAGGCGAAACCCGTCCACGCCGAGGTCAAACCAAAAGTCGATCACGTCCAGGACCGCCTCCCGCACGTGCGGGCTGTCGAAGTTGAGATCGGGCTGGTGCGAGTAGAAACGGTGCCAGTAATAAGCCTTGGCAATCGGGTCCCAGGTCCAATTCGAGGTTTCAAAATCCTTGAAAATGATACGCGCGTCCGGATACTTTTCCGCGCTGTCGCTCCAGACGTAGAAATCACGCCAGCGCGATCCGGGCGCCGCGCGGCGCGAGCGCTGAAACCAGGGATGCTGATCGGAGGTGTGGTTCAGCACCACTTCGGTGAGGACGCGGAGGCCGCGCTTATGGGCCTGTTTCAGAAAATTCTGGAAATCCCGCAGCGTTCCGTAGGCGGGATGAACCTCGTTGTAGTCGGAGATATCGTAGCCGTCGTCGCGCCACGGTGAAGGGAAAAACGGTAACAGCCAAATGGCCGTGATGCCCAGATCCTGCAGATAATCGAGCTTGCCGGTTAGACCGCGGAAGTCGCCCATCCCATCCTCGTCGCTGTCGCAGAACGCGCGCACGTGGACTTCGTAGATGACGGCGTCCTTGTACCAAAGGGGATCGGAATCGGGCAGCGTGAAATTGTTAGTGGACACTTCGCTTCTAGTGTGACCGATCAAGCCGGCAAGGTGTTTCGGATCGGGAGGTACAATCACGGGGGGTGTTGCTGTGTCCAACCCGTCCGCCCGGCGATCCTTGTTCGTCCTTTTGATCGCGAGCTTTGCACTTTCGCTTTGCGCGCAGTCTGTTCCGCCAAGTTCCTCATTTCCCCTGGCCTCCTTCTCGGCGCCTCGCGTCTACGGACCCAGCGGCGCGCTGGCAGTCGGCGATTTCAACGGGGATGGGCGGACGGATGTCGCTATGGGAAGCTACAGCCCGAATTCGGAGAACGAAACGACAACCGTTTCCATCTGGCTGGGTGAAGCCAACGGGAGCCTGCGTCTCGCGGAAACCTACACGGTGGGTCCAAACCCGACTCCCATAATCGTGGGCGATTTCAATGGTGACGGGAAGCTGGATCTGGCGCTGAGCACATACGATGCCACCACTGGGAGCAGCACCATCTCCTTGTTATTGGGCAACGGCGATGGCACCTTCCGTCCGCCGGTTACGACTGTCTTGGCCCGCTACGTCCAGCCTTACTCAGTGAGCGCGGCGGACTTCAACGGCGACGGAAAGCTCGATCTGGCCGTGGTTTGGGGCGCCGAGGTGCTGATCCTGCTCGGCAATGGCGACGGAACGTTCACGGCGGGCACTTCGCTTGAATGGTCCTATTACGTCACTTCCGTCACGACCGGAGATTTCAACGGCGACGGCAAGCCGGATTTAGCGGTGGTCGCCCAGGTATTTGACGGCACCTACTGCGACATGAACATCTATTTGGGCAATGGCGACGGAACGTTTCAGCCGCCAGTGAGCCACGGGCTTGGCTATCACGCGCAAACCGCGGTAGTTGCCGACTTCAACCGCGATGGGAAGTTGGATCTGGCAGTGACCATCGGCGGAAACTATCCGGGCAGTCCCGACGTGGGCATCCTGCTGGGTAATGGCGATGGAACATTCCAAGCGCCGGTGCTGTTCCCGGCTGGAGACTCGCCATTTGGTTTGACCACTGCCGACGTGAATGGCGATGGAAATCCGGACCTGATAGTGGGAAACATTGGCGCGGTGGACGTTCTCCTCGGCAAAGGCGATGGAACATTCCAGGCTCCGGCCACTTACCTGCCGGGCGGATCGGTCGTGTTGGTAGGCGATTTTAACGGCGACGGGACGCTGGATATTCTCACGGGCACCTTTTGGATCCTGTGGGGAAAGGGCAACGGCACGTTCCGGGGGGACTTGATCTTTAACCCTGGGATTACGGCTACATCGATCGTGGTGGGCGATTTCAACGGCGATGGCAAATCGGATCTGGCGGTAGCCGCTAACACTCAAAATGAGGTGTCGGTACTTTTAGGCGAGGGTAACGGATTGTTTGGCGCTCCCAAATATTCCGCCGTTGACGAGGGCGCCGGCGGCATCGTCGCCGCGGATTTCAATCGCGACGGAAAGCTGGACTTGGCAGTCACCATATTTCACGGCAACGTCGGGATGATTTCGATCCTATTAGGCAATGGGGACGGAACGTTCGCGACGCCGGTAAATTACGCGCAGGGTATTTTCCCAAACGGAATTGCTATCGGCGACTTCAACGGCGACGGAAAGATCGATCTGGCGGTGGTCAGCAGGACAGCGCTCTCCATCCTGCTCGGCAACGGCGATGGGACGTTTCAACCCGCTGTTACGGGCGGTCCTGGAGGTTACGCCATCACCGTCGGTGACTTCAACCGAGACGGCAAACAGGACCTGGCGATTACCAACTACCTTTCACCCGGAGCGGTTCTGATTTTGCTCGGCAACGGCAACGGCACTTTCCAGTCTGCGCTCAGTTTTCCGGTAGAAACGTATCCCGTCGCGATCGTGACAGCCGATTTCAACGGTGACGGCAAGCTCGATCTGGCGGTGGGCAATTCAGTCGATACCGCTGTGCCCGGCGCGGTGTCGATTCTGCTCGGCAAAGGCGATGGAACCTTCCAGCCTGCGGTTAGCTACGACTCCGGCGGAGTGGCTACCGAGTCTCTGGCTACAGGCGATTTCAATGGCGACGGAAAGCCGGATCTGGCAGTGGCCAATTACTATACCGACGACGTCTCCATCCTGCTCGGCACCGGCACTGGGAGCTTCTTTCTGGATTTGAGCTATGCGGTAGAAAGCGCACCCAGTGGCCTGGCAGTAGGCTACTTCAATCAGGACCGGAAACCGGATATCGCTATAGCGGGAGGCGCCGTAACCGTGCTTTTGAATTCCACTCCGTAGCTGCCAGGCACGCTTAACAGGACTGTGTCACAACCGGCGCCCTTATGGTCGCGGCTCTGTAGCGCGCGCAATCCACTGAGCCGCGCGCGTGAGCAAGCGGTCTTTTCGGGCCCTCGACAGAGCCGCTAAGGCGCTACGCTGACGCTCGCCGCATTGCTGGTTTGGCCGCCGACGGTAACGGTCAGCGGGTAATTCCCCTGCGTCAGTCCGGTTGGCACGACGATATTCACCTGCCACAGTCCTACGAAATCCGGCGCCAGCCCGGCGAATGAAACCTGGGCGGTTTGCCCTCCGATGCTGGCGGTGACAGTGGGAGTCACATTGGAGAGGCCGGACCCGGAACCGGCCGCCGCACCATCGGCGGGTTCAGGGCTGACCGCGCCTGCGCCGGTGAGATACGCCATGATCGTGCCGCCCGCTTTGGCCGGATTGCCGGAAGTATTGAGGCTGAAATCGGAGTTCTGCACGATCGCGTGCGAGCCTTGCACAAACAATCCGGGGGCCGCAGACTGCACCGTAATGTTCACCGTGGCGCTGGTAATACCATTGACGCTCACCACTACAGTGGCCGAGCCCGTCTTGGTCTCCCACGGGATCTGAAAGTTGATCTGCGTCGCGCTGGCGTAGAGCACGGGAGCGGACACACCATTCACCTGCACGGAAACGCCGCCCAAATTCGCCGCGAGCGGAAGAGACGAGGCAACCGAATTCAGGCCTGTGCCGGTGAAATTGGAGCCAAATACGGTAGCCAGCGCGCCTGGAGAAAACGCCGCCGCGAGACTGGCTGCGTTGACCACGCCGCCAGTGGAGATCTTCGGCGTCTGCGGTTGCAGCCACCTTACGATATCGTTGCCCGTATCGGAGAAGTACACATTGCCCGACGGATCCACGACAATCGCTCGAGGAAAATACAGCAGCGCACCCGAAGCGGGACCGCCATCGCCGTAGTAGCCGGGATTTCCCAATCCGGCGATGGTGGTGATGATTCCATCGGGCGATATCTTCCGAATCCGGCTGTTGATGGTGTCGCAGATATACAGGTAGCCTTTGGAGTCCAGCGCGATACCGGATGGTTCGTCAAGCGAAGCGTCGATGGCCGGTCCGTTGTCTCCGGACGATCCGATCGCGCCGTTGCCCGCGATGACGGTCAAATTTCCGTCGGAAAATTTCGATACGCGATACGCCACCGGCTCGGAGATGTATAGGTTGCCGGAGGCATCCACCACTACGGTCTCGGGATCGCTTAGTTGCTGGGTCGTCGCGTTACCCCCGGCGATGGTGTTGATAATGCCGTTGGTCACCTCGCGGATCACGTTATTGCCGGAATCGGCTATGTACACGTTGCCGGAGGAATCCACCGCGACGCCGGTTGGAAACTCCAGTTCCGCGCTGGTGGCGGGCCCGCCGTCGCCGGCATAGCCGCCGGTGTTGTTCCCCGCGAAAGTAATGATGTCGCCGGCGGAAACGCTGTCCGCGGTGGCCGTGGTTCCCGTCACCACTTCCCGAATGACGTGGTTGCCGGTGTCCGCGATATAAATATTGCCGATGGAATCTACCGCTACGGCCGAGGGATTCAGCATCTCTGCGCTGGTGGCCGCGCCTTTGTCACCGGTGTAACCGAAGGTTCCGTCGCCCGCCACAGTGTTGATGGCGCCGCCGGAAACCTTGCGGACGCGCTGGTTCACCGAATCGACGATGTACAGGTTGTTTGAGGAATCCAGCGTCAGGCCCAAGGGCAGATACAGGTCGGCACTGGCGGGAGCGCCGCCGTCGCCGGTGAAGCCAATGGTCCTGTCGCCGGCATACGTGTTGATGACGTACTGCTGGCTCCAAGCACAACACAGGGAAAAAGCCCCTAACGCGAGGGGCGAAAGAAATTGCCGAATTGTCATAATGCGAAGTAGAAACAAACCCGCGCGAAACAAGTAAGTTCTGCGGATACCTTAGGATGCCATACTGGAGTGGCCGCTGGCACGTTTTCCAAAGCGTGCGCTTTCGGCACACTGGGCGCGGAGCGCAGCAGGCGCGCAGCACGAGTGTTGAACAGCATGGGGCGGGAAACTTTGACGCGCCAGACCGAATCGCGCGAAGATGCAGTGGAAGGAGAAAAAAGAAAATGATATCAAGAATTTTGATTGTTGCCGCGGCAGGATTGGCATCTGTTTCGCTACACGCCGCGAACAAACCCGTTCCCGTCGAACTGAAAGACGCCAAGGGAGAGAGCGTCGGCACTGCGATGCTCAGCGACAGCAAAGGCGGCGTGAAGATCAAGCTGGATCTGAAAAATCTGCCTCCCGGCGAGCATGCCGTCCACATTCATCAGGTAGCGAAGTGCGAGCCGCCCTTCACTTCGGCGGGCGGGCACTTCAACCCCGATATGAAAAAACACGGCTTGGAAAATCCCGATGGACCGCACGCGGGCGATATGAAGAATTTTACGGTGAAGACGAACGGCACTGCGAAACTCACCGTTATGGATGAACGCGTCAATTTGGATGACAACGCCCATTCCGTGTTCGCGAATGGCGGAACAGCTCTGGTGATCCATGAAAAGGCGGACGACATGAAGAGCGATCCGGCCGGGAACGCGGGCATGCGCATCGCCTGTGGCGTGATCATCAAGTAGTCCGGTTCGACGCCCAGACCCGAGCTGTTGTGCTTCTTGCCGCGTGCTAAACTCAGGCTGAAGCTATGTTCACCACGGTCCTGTCCTATAGCGAATCGGCGGTTCTCGCTGTTGTGGGACAAACCGGCGAAGCTTATCTCACGGAGATCCCTTCCAGAACCCAGCTTCCACCCTACGAGGTGACAGAAGCGCTGGACGGTTTGGCGGAGAAGAGCCTTGTTGTGTCTGAAAATGGTGGGGTCCGCGTCACAAAAGGGGGCCGGAACGTGCTGAAAGGGTTGAGTGCCAGGCAATTCTCCAGACCGAACAGAGTGTTGGTTACCGACCGGATCGCGGCGAGGGCCATCCAAACAAATGCTCAGTCGGTCCGCCTGAACGAATCGATTGACGAAGAGTTGAAAAAGCTTTAGCGCCAGGCGGCAACGGTGGGGAATGTCCCGGAACTGCTCATCGCGTTCCTGGGGTCCGCGCTGCTGACTTTTCTCGATCTCGATAGAACATTCTACATCCCAACGAAGGCGTCGGATCGGACGAAGCTATACGCTTGGTGGTGGGGCTTCATCCTGGGGAACGGTGGCGTTGCGGGCACCCTCTACCTCGTGGTGCGCGACACCGGCGGACTCAGCGGACTCCACCCCTGGCTGCTGGCCGGAATTGTCGGGATCTCTTTTCCGGCTATCATCCGTACCAAGTTCACAACCATCACGGTCCAGGGCAAAGAAGTTCCGCTCGGATTGGAAGCATTTTATGAAGCGGTCAAGACTTCGGTTTACAAGCGAATCAACAGCATCGCAATGCGTGCTCGATACACAGAGACCATGGCGATGGCCAGCTCGCTCACACTGCTGGAGCTGGTTTTCCGCACCAGGCTTTCCATTAGCCAGAACGTGCTCCTTAGCCCGGAAGAAAAACGCGGAGCTCTGGGTTGGTTGCTGGGCGTTCTGGAGGACGAACAGACCGGGACCTTCAAAAGCGCGCGTTTCTGGCAGATTATATCTTGTCGGGACAGCGGATCGATTCCTAGCAGGATGCTGAAAAAGGCCAAAATCCGCTTGCTGACGCGCGCGGCTCATTGTCGCGAATGCGTGTTTGCAGGTGTTTACCGAGCCGCGACCGTGAGGGAGTCGGTTCCAAACGACTTTTTCAGCAGCCTGCTAGGCTCCAGTCTGCAATCCGAAATTCATCGCCGCGCCACGGTACTGTAATACGAGGATGCCAGCCTAGCTATTTCGCCCGATCTCCAGCCCATGTCTAGGAAGGCCAATCCCGAAAGTGGGGCACAACTCGTGACCGCGCGAAAGCGCAAGCAGGCGCAGTCCCCTGCCGCCGCGCCCCTGGAGAATTTGAACGGCGGGGATCTCAAAGATCCGAGGCTCTACATCAATCGGGAGCTTAGTCTGCTGGCTTTTCAGCGGCGCGTTTTGGAAGAGGCCGAGGACAACCGGAATCCGCTGCTGGAGCGCGTCAAATTCCTGGCCATTCTGGGCTCCAACCTCAACGAGTTTTTCATGGTGCGTGTGGCCGGCCTGATAAGCCAGATGGAGGCCGGCATCACAGACGCGGGTCCGGACGGAATGCACCCCCGCGCGCAGTTGATCGCCGTACGCCGGGAAATGAAGCGGCTGGTAGCGGACGCCTATAAATGCCTGGCAGGTCTCCATCCCAAATTGGACCAAGCGGGAATTCGAATCCTCGATTATTCCGATCTCAACGAGGTCCAGCAGCGCGTCGCGACCAACTACTTCAACGAATCGGCGTTTCCCGTCTTGACGCCGCTGGCCTTCGATCCCGGGCGGCCTTTCCCGCACATTTCCAACCTGAGCCTGAACCTGGCCGCTCTGATCCGCGACAGCCAGGGCAACGAGCGCTTCGCGCGCATCAAGGTTCCCGATTCCCTGCCGCCGCTGGTTCCGGTCAATCGCGCCGCCACGCCTTTGAAGCAGAAACGCCGGAGGTCGCAGTCCCACCTTGAATTCGTTTGGCTGGAGCAGGTGGTGGCCGCGCATCTGGGATTGCTGTTCCCGGGCATGCAAGTTGTAGAATCGCACCCGTTTCACGTCACGCGCGACGCCGACATCGCGATCAAGGAACTGGAAGCGGAGGACTTGCTGGAAAGCATCGAAGCGGGCGTGCGGCAAAGGCGCTTCGGAGACGTGGTGCGCCTGATGGTGAGCGAAGACATGCCGCCTCACATCCTCGACATCCTCATGAGCAACCTGGAGGTGGAGGCCAGCGAGATCTATCGCATCGACGGTCCGCTGTCGCTCAGCCGGCTGATGCATCTGTACAATCTGGACCGGCCCGATCTGAAGGATATCCCGTTTGTCCCGGTTCTTCCCGCGGCGCTGGCGCAAGCCGGGCCGGACGAGGATCTGTTCGCTCTGATCAAGCACCAGGACGTTCTTTTGCACCACCCCTACGAATCCTTCCAGCCAGTGGTGGACTTTTTGAAGAAGGCCGCTCACGATCCCAACGTGCTGGCCATCAAAATCTGCCTGTACCGCACGGGCCGCAACTCGCCGATCGTGCAGGCTCTGCTGGAAGCCATCGAGGAAGAAAAGCAAGTGGCGACGCTGGTGGAGCTAAAGGCGCGGTTCGATGAAGAAAGCAACATCGAATGGGCCAGGGCGCTCGAAGCGCAGGGCGTGCATGTGGTCTACGGACTCATCGGCTTGAAGATCCATTGCAAGGTGGCCCTGGTGGTGCGGCGCGAGGGCGACCGTATCGCGCGCTATCTGCACTTTTCCACCGGCAATTACAACGCCGTCACGGCGCACCTGTACACCGACATTGGCATGTTTACCGCCAACGAAGAGGCGGCCGACGATGTGACGCACCTGTTCAACTATCTGACGGGCTACTCGGCCAAGGCCGATTACAAACGCCTGCTGATTTCGCCGGTGAACCTGCGCGTCCGCATGGAAGCGATGATCGAGCGTGAAATCGAGCATCAGAAGCAGGGGCGCCGCGGCCATCTCATATTCAAAACCAACGCGCTGGTGGACCCGGAAATCATTCGTCTGCTGTACCGCGCGTCGCAAGCGGGCGTGCGCGTCCAAATGCTCGTGCGCGGCATCTGCTGTTTGCGGCCGGGACTGGCGGGCATCAGCGAAAACATCGAAGTGACCAGCATTATCGGGCGGTTTCTGGAACACAGCCGGGTATATTATTTCCACAACGGGGGCGACGAGGAAGTGTATCTGGGCAGCGCCGACCTGATGCCGCGCAATCTGGATCATCGCGTGGAAATTCTGTTTCCGCTGGGCGACGGCAAACTGGTGGCGCGGGTGCGCGACGAACTGTTGCAATGCTACCTCAACGACATCGCGAACGCGCGACGCATGCTTTCCGACGGAACCTATGTAGGGAGGAAATCCCCCAACGGAAAACCGGGGCTCAACTGTCAGGACAGTTGGATTCCCAAGCGGCGTTCGGCGGAACCGCACGAAAGCGCGCAGACTCTGGCGTTAAAGCAACGGGACGACGATTAATCGCGAGAGGTTGGCTGCGCGAGAGGACGGCCGCTCCCACCAATTCCACCTTCCAGTTCCACCCCGCCGCGGATCAGCGCTAACAGGCTGTGTCGAATCCGGCTCCCTTACGGTCGCGGCTCTGTAACGTGCGGAATCTACTGAGCCGCGCGCGTGAGCGAGCGGTCTTTTCGGGCTTTTGACACAGCCTGCTAGCTGCTAGACTAGCATCGCCGCTATTTTGGCATCGCATCGCGGATTGAGTGTTCGATTACGGGAGGCGCTCATCGCGCGCGGGCCATAGCCACGAATGCAACCGCGATCGGACGCGAGCAGAATCGCCGCGTGGCAGTGGTGATATACGGCGACAGCATAGGGAATCAAGCGCTGTGGGACCGGCCGTACTCATTCCAAGCGCATGACCTTGCACTGGCAACGCCAGGTTCACTCATACCGCAGCGCCCGCATGGCGTCGATGCGGCTGGCGCGCATGGCAGGAATGTAACCCGCCGCGCACGCTACCGCGGCCAAACCGAGCGCGGCCATAGCAACGGTCACCGGATCGTGACCGGTGACCCCGTACAATTGGCTCTGCACCAGCTTCGCGAGAGCGAACGCGCCTGCCAAGCCCGCGACCACCCCGATGCACACCAGTACCAGAACTTCCCGCATCACCATCCAGATCACATCGCCTCGAAAAGCCCCCAACGCCATCCGGATTCCGATTTCACGCGTGCGGCGCGCCACAGTGTAGGCCATCACTCCGTACAATCCGACAACCGCCAGCATGGTCGCAAGAAAACCGAACACCGCCGACAAGCTCGCGATCAGCCGCTCCGTCAACAGCGAGTTTGAAATTTGATTGTCCATGGTCCGCATGCCGTAGAGCGGCAGATTGGGATCCAGGCCGCGAACCTTGGACCGCACCACGGAAAAAAACTGCTCGGGCGCGATGCTGGTGCGCACGTAAACGGTCATGTTGCTGACAAAGTCGTTGGCCAGATACGGCTCGAACATCTGAACCGGCACCTCATCGCGCAAGCTGGTGTACTTGACGTCTTTGATCACTCCAACGATCTCCATATCTGTTTTCGTGCCGGGATCGATTCCGTATCCCACGTGGCGGCCGATCGCATTTCCGGCAGATCCGAAGAAGCGCTTGGCGAATCTCTCGTTGACGATCACCACGCGCGACACCCAGTCCGTCGGCCGGTCCCCGTGCTGTTGCATCTGCGTGTCCCGCTCCGTGAAGTCCCGTCCCGCCAGAATCGGTACGCTTAACGTGGTGAAGTATCCCGGCCCAATCCAATTCATGAAGGCGTCGGGCGTTTCGGTGGCCTTCGGATGATAGCCCTCAATCGTCAACCAGCTATCCGATTCGTTGTTTTCCAGAATTCTCACGGTGGCGACTCCCACCGACCGAACCCCTGGGATCGCGCCGATCTCGGCCGTGAGCCGGCGGTAGAACAGTTTGGATCGGTCGGTGTTGTAGCCATTCAGCGAGGGATCCACTTCAAAGGCCGCCAGATTGCCGGTGGTGAATCCGGGGCCCATGTCGCGCAGGTTTCGCAGACTCCGAATGAACAAACCTGCGCCGATCAGCAACAGCAGCGACAGCATCACCTGGGCGGCCACCAGGGCCTTGCGGACGCGCACGTGCGTGCCGCCGCCCACGATTCCACCTACGGTGTCCTTTAGCACCGGCGCCACATCGGGTTTAGTGGATTGCAGTGCCGGCACGAGTCCGAAAAGCAGCCCGGTAAGTAATGATACGGCCGTGGCGAACCCCAGAATCCGCAAATCCGGCGTCGCAGATAGTTTGAGCGCCACGGTATCGGGAGGCAGGAACGCGAGCAATGCGCGGTCCGTCCAAATGGCCAGCAGCAATCCTAATACTCCACCCGCCAAGGAAAGCAGCAAGCTCTCCACCAGCAATTGACGGATGATGCGAAAGCGTCCGGCGCCGATAGCCAGCCGGATCGCAATTTCTTTCTGCCGCCCGGCCGCGCGCGCAATCAGGAGACTGGCCACATTGGCGCACGCGATCAGCAGCACGCCGCCGGTCAAAGCCATTAAAACCCAAAGCGGCGTCGCCAGCATTTCCCGGAAACGCGGTTTGCCTTGCGCGCCGGGGCGCACTTCGATGACGTTTTGCAGGAATCGAGCGCGGACCTCGGCGGAGGCCTTGTTGAACGCCGCTTCCTTCACTTCCATTTCCAGCATGCCGTGAAAGTAAGGTTGCAGCGAGGCTTGCGCCTGCCGGCGCGATACGCCGGGTTTCAAACGTCCGAATACGTTCACCCAGCGAGTGCGCCGGTTGTCGAAATCGAACTGGTGGTTGAGGAGCGGCATCAGTTGCGGCCGCATCATCAGCGGAAGAAAGACGTCGCTCGCGGTGCCCAGTTCCACGCCGTCGAAGCCCTTCTGGGCCACGCCGACGATGGTGAAATTGTGGCCGTTCACCGCCAGCGGCTTCCCGACAATGGACTGGTCGCCGGCGAAGCGCGACTGCCAGTAGGCGTAGCCGAGCATCGCCACCGGGTGGCCGCCCGGGACACGATCGTCATCGGGCGTAAAAGTGCGGCCGATCGCCGCGCCCACGCCCAGCACCGGAAAATACGTTCCCGATACCAATTCGCCGTTCACCAGCTCGGTGGTTCCATGGAAGCCCAAACTGAATTGGTTGGCATAGCGGCTAAACATCCCCGTGAAAACCGCGTTGTTGGCTTTAAAATCCCGATACATCGGATAGGAAAGCGAGTTGTCGCCCCAGTTACTGCCGTAATGAAACCCCTCCATGTGCAGCAGCACCAGCTCTTGCGCATTCTTCACCGGCATCAGCCGCAGCAACACCTGATCGAACAAGGTAAATATGGCCGTGTTCGCGCCGATCCCGAGCGCCAGTGACACCAGAGCTACCACGGTGAACACCGGCGACTGGCGAAAGGCGCGCAGTGCAAATTGAATATCCTTCCCGATGGATCGCATGGCTGTTTAGACTAACGCAGCGTGGCTTTGGTTAGTTCCCGCAATGCGCAAGAAAGTCTCGATAACACCCCGATGGAGATTTCTTTTGAAAGCCTGCTATCCTCAGAAATTATGCCCCGCCGAATTGCGCTCGCTCTCCTTTTTTCGGTAAGTCTTTTTGCCGCGCCCACTCCTCTCAGCCCATCGGACGCCCGGCTCGCCAAGGCGTCGCGACGGCCGGATTTGAACGGCTGGATCTTCGTCCATTTGGAAGGCACGCCGTCCGAAATCGGATTTCAGCACGGCTATCTGCTCGCGCCGGAAATTGAGGACGCGCAAAAGGTCATCGCGCTCGGGCTCACGCACGACAGTCGCAAGTCGTACGGATTTTTTCGCACGGCTGCCGAAAAGGTTCTGTGGCCGCGCGTGGAGCCGCGGTATCGCGACGAGCTGAAGGGGATTGTCGAAGGCCTGAAGGCGCGCGGGGTGGCGCTGGATCTGTGGGACGTGGTGGCGATGAACGGCTGGCAGGAGCTTTCGCCCTACTACACGGATTGGTACGACAAGCAGCATGGGTTGGCGTTCACCGCACGGCCGGTGCCCGAACATTGCAGCGCTTTCGTCGCGGTGGGTAGTTACACGCGGGACGGCAAGGTGGTAATCGCGCACAACAACTGGACCGAGTATAAGGAAGGCTCGCGCTGGAACGTCATTTTCGACATCGCGCCGGCCGAAGGCTATCGCATTTTGATGGACGGCATGCCGGGCCTGATTCACAGCGGGGACGACTTTGGCGTCAACAGCGCCGGTCTTGCGATCACGGAAACCACCATCGGCCATTTCAGCGGCTTCGATCCGCACGGTATCCCCGAGTTCCAGCGCGCGCGCAAAGCCATGCAGTACTCGGCTAACATCGACGATTACGCCCGCATCATGGAAGACGGCAATAACGGTGGCTATGCCAATGCGTGGCTGATCGCCGACTCGCGCAACAACGAAATCGCCAACCTGGAACTGGGGCTGAAGCATGTCACTCTGCAGCGCACCCATGACGGTTATTTCGTTGGCTCGAACTTCCCGGAGAATCCGGATTTGATCCGCGATGAAGCCAGCGATTACCCGGTGTCGGATCTGAGCGTCAGCGGCAATGCGCGGCACGTCCGCTGGGAGCAGCTTATGGCGGAGAACAAAGGCAAAATCGACGTCGCGGCGGCGCAAAGGTTTTTGGCCGACCATTACGACACGTTCCTCCACGCGGAAACGCCCAGCGAGCGCACTCTGTGCGGCCATATCGATCTTTCCGCGCGCGGTTCCCGCCCCTGGCAGCCCGCGTTTGGCCCGGCGGGCACCGTGCAGAACAAGGCCGCGGACGCCGCGATGATCGCCGGGATGTCGTTTACCGCGGCGATGGGCCATGCCGACGGAATCGATTTCAAGGCCGCCCAGCATCTGAAGGAACATCCGGAATTTGCGTGGGAGAAAAGCGTGCTGCGCGATCTCGATTCACATCCCTGGACTACGTTCCGTATGGCGCAATAAGTTCGAGCAAGGTCCCTTATAATCGTAGTGCTGTTTCGCTGATGACGTGGGAGGATTAGACGTGCGGAAGCGCATTACTGAGCGCATTGGTGAACGACGGCCGCCGGCGCGTGTTTGCAAATGGCTGCTCGCACTTGGCCTGCTTTCCATGCCGCTGCATGCTCAGGTGACCGCCGCTATCTCAGGCACTGTCGCAGATCTTTCCGGAGCCGGAGTATCGGGCGCCATGGTGACCGTGAAGAGCATCGAAACCGGCGCTACTAGAACAGCGACGACAGATTCCGCGGGACATTACGCGCTCCTTTCCCTGCCCCTCGGCCCGCAGGAAGTGAAGGCCGAAAAGGCTGGGTTCAAGTCGGCGCTGCGTACCGGAGTCGATCTGGTGGTGGGCCAGGAAGCCGTGGTCAACTTACAGCTCGAAGTGGGCGAACTCGTCCAGCAAGTGACCGTGGCGGCCGATACGTCGCTGGTGAATACCACCACATCTCAAGTCTCAGGCGTGGTGGGCGAGCAGCAGATCAAGGACCTGCCGCTCAACGGCCGCAGCTTCGACAATCTCATCACCCTGAATCCCGGCACGGTCAATTTCAGCGCGCTGAAGAGCGCCGGAACCAGCACCAGCGACGGCAACACGTTTTCGGTGGATGGCCGGCGGACCTATGAAAATCTGATCCTGCTGAACGGCATCGAATATACCGGATCCAGCCAGCTCGCCGTCAGTCCCGGCGGCGTCAGCGGCGAGCTTCTGGGCATCGACGCCATTCGCGAGTTCAATGCGCTCACCGACACCTACGGCGCCGAGTACGGAAAGCGCGCAGGCGCGCAGATCGGCGTCGTCACGCAATCGGGAACCAATCAATTGCACGGCTCTCTGTTCGAATTTCTCCGCAATAGCGATCTGGACGCGCGCAATTTCTTCGACCAGGCCGCTGTTCCTCCCTTTCGCCGCAACCAGTTCGGCGCCGCGCTGGGAGGGCCGCTGAGGAAGGATAAATGGTTTTTGTTTGGCAACTATGAAGGCTTCCGCCAGGCGCTGGCGGAGAGCAATGTGACCATCGTTCCAGACGCCAAAGCCCGCTTGGGCACGCTCCCGAAATACCCCGCCGGATTCAAGCTCAACCCCGCCATGCTGAAGTTCATGCAGCTCTGGCCGCAGCCTAACGGTCCCGATCTGGGCGGTGGAATCGCAAAGTCCTACAACAATCCCAGAGAGAGCATCCGCGAAGATTTTGGCACGTTTCGGACGGACTACGTCCTCAGTGAACGAGACACATTCTCGGCCGCCTACACTATCGACGATGGAGACAGCACCGTCCCCCAGGCCGATCCGCTGTTTGGATCTTACGAAACGTTGCGCAGCCAGGTGGCCGGCGTCGAAGAAACGCACGTTGTTTCTCCCGAAATTCTAAACACATTTCGCGCCGGATTTTCGCGCGCCGCTTTCGCTTACGATCCGGTCGATTTCGCCTCGTTTCCCGCCGGCACTTCTTTTGTAACCGGCTTTGGACCGGGCGGCATCGTGATCGGTGGCGGCGTAACCACTACTGGCGGCGGCTCCATTACGTCGGCTGGGCCGAACAATGCCGCCAACGTTTGGAACCGCAGAAATCTGTTCACTTACTCGGACGGCGTGCAGATCGTCAAAGGGCGTCACCAGATCAGCGCGGGCGTCTGGTTCCAGCGCATCCAGGACAATGAAAACTCCGCGTCCCGCCAATTGGGACAAGCCAGCTTCGCCAGTTTAGCTACGTTCCTGGAAGGCACGGTAACGTCCTTTCAAGTTGTGCCGAACGCCAACGAACTGGGCTGGAGAAGTTTCTTCGGCGCCGCTTATTTCGAAGACGTCATCAAGCTGCGTCCGAATCTTACTTTCCAGGCCGGCTTGCGATATGAATTCACCACGGGATGGAACGAGGAATCGGGCCGGGCGGCCAACTACATTACCGGCTCGAATGGAATTCTGGAAACGAGCCCGATCGTGGGCAATTCTGTTTTCACCCAAAACAATGCGAAACACCTCCTCGGTCCCCGCGCAGGCCTGGCCTGGGATGTTTTCGGAAACGGCAAAACCGCGGTGCGCGCCGGTTACGGCATGTACTATTCTTTGATCGACGACTTAAGTTTCCTGCTCAACTCCATCCCTCCGTACAACGGCTCCGTTTCCCTCAGCGCAAAAAATGGACCGCTGCCCTCGCTGATTCCGATTACTCCAGGCCAGGCGCCGGCCGCCGGCACCATCTTCGCGCCCCAGGGCGTGCAGCCCAACGCCAAAACGCCCACGGTCCAGCAATGGAATTTTACGTTGGAGCGGCAACTGACCGGCAATACGGTGCTGCGCGCCGCCTATGTCGGCGAGTTCGGTTACCACGGCTTTCTCAGTGTGGATCCGAACGCCATACCCACCCAGATTTGTTCCGATCCCGCCGGTTGTTCTGCCGGGGGCAACGGCTCGGTTGCCGGCATGGCGCCGCTGGGAGCACAGTACATTCCCGGGCCTCACGCCAAGCTGCCCAATCCGAATCTAGGTGCGGGATTTTTCTGGTACACGGAAGGCAACAGCAGCTATAACGCCCTGCAGCTCGACCTGCGGCATCGTTTCAGCCACGGCCTGCAATTCCGCATCAACTACACCTGGTCGAAGGATTTGGACGTAAACTCGGCCCTCACCGGCGCGCAGGCCAACAATCAAGCGCAAATGGTGCTGGACGCGAGCGATCTGCACCGCGATTGGGGGCCGTCCGCCTACAATATTCCCAATTCGGGCAGCATCTCGGGCACCTACGATCTGCCGTTCGGCAAAGGCAAGCCCACTGCCAACCGTTTAGTGAGCGGATGGCAGTTCAACACGATTGTGTCGCTCGCCAGCGGCTTCCCTTTCACTCCACAGATTGGATCGAATCAATCCGGGGACGGCGACACCAGAAATCCCGACCGGCCTTCGCCCAATCGCACGTTCACCGGCCCAGTGGTGTCAGGCAATCCGAATCAGTGGTTCAATCCCAAGGCGTTCGTTCTGCCCGTTGCCGGCACCTACGGGGATTTAGGGCGCGGCGTATATAGCGGGCCGGGGCTGGCGGACGTGGACGCGTCGCTCTTCAAAACCACCGCCATTACCGAGCGGACCAATCTGCAATTCCGCGCCGAAGTTTTCAACGTGTTGAATCATACCAACCTCGGGACGCCGAATGCCACTGTGTTTTCGAGCGGCGCCTACAGCCCGTCGGCCGGAGTGATCACTACCACAGCCACGACGTCGCGGCAGATTCAATTCGGGTTGAAGCTGATTTTTTGAGTTTCGTGGTTCGTTGCGGGATTGGTTGCGGGGGATCGCAACGCCCCGAACGCACTGACACTAGGATTGGGGCTGGAGTCGGTTCATGCCCATTGGCAGTCCCACTATCCTGACGGCCCATCGTGTTTGGCACAGCAGAACTGGGCGAGGACGTTTTCCTGCTACTCAAACGGCTCCAAAGCCGCTTTCTGGCGGGTATCGAGAAGCGCATGAATGCTGTGGACAATATCGTTTCTCAGTTTTTCGAAGTCGCTCGCAGAATCCGATGCATACTGGACGATTCGACGGTGTTGAATGTCGAATGGGAAACGTTGTGTCTGCTGAGTAGAACAGATGAGAACTATGTTCTTGTCACAGGCGATGGCGAATCCAAGTTCGTACATCACATTCGGATCTTGGCTGCTGATGCCCGCAAGACACATAGTCGCCGACCTAATTTGCTCATGCAAAGTCTCAAATGGGATTACCACCCCGTCATCGCGGTCGACTCGGTACGCTTGAAGTCCAGACGCTTTGATCGCTGGAGCGATTGTGTCATCGTACCTCTTGTCAAATGGTCCCTTGCCGTCAAAGGGCTGAAAGACGCAACACCGCCCGTTCGTTGCAGAATCGCCTTGAAGGGGCTCAGCGAACTCCCGGAAACGGCGCAGCGTCTTGGCTGTGATGCCGTTGGGACTCTCTTCCAGCAACGATTGTCCCCTATCGGTGATCTGATAGACCGAATGCTCGATGGCCTTTAGAGCGCCCGCCCATTTGAGGTACTGAATGGCCCACCTTACCCGATTCGAAAAGAGACTTTCGCCACCACTTGGAAGGAGTTCGGCTCTCGCCTCAGCGGGGAGTCGTAATAGATCGCCGACCCACTGACGAACATCCGACACCCGATGCTGCTTGCCGTCTTTAGTCATACTAAGCACTGGCAGCATGAGGGCTTCGGAGTCGGGAACCTCCCCAGGAAACTGCATTGAATGCTCAACCTTCAATGGCTCTTGCATTTGCTGTCTCCGTTTGCTGCGCAAGTCATGACGGGTCCGTTCAGTTGCATCCAACCGAGTAAGCATCGCCTGTAGAGAATAGTCCGCCACGCATCAGTCGAACCTGCCGAAATCCGGCTTCACACAAACGATGTTTCCACTTCGGCAGAACGGCGTTCAGAAATTCCACCCTTGTAGTCGTGTCCTTGCGCATATCAGAGTTCAGCGCCAACTCGTCGGACTTCGTGTCTCGTGCCCAAAACCGTAAGGTCGAAACCAGCGGCCTTTAGTTGACGCTCCAATTCCTCGGCAAAGGTCGCCCTGTTTACCCCATCGCTTGTCTCTTGTGAGCTGCGCTCTAATTCTATCTTGGATTTCAGTTCAGCGGGAAGTTGCCAGTGATCCTTGTAGCTAAACACTTCGGTTTTCCCTCCGTCTGATGCATTGATTCCAGCGGAGTCTGCGTCGGGATCGAAGACGCCATTCACGAGTAGCCCCCATTGGTAGACGGCCGCGGAATGGTCGCCGTATCCGCAAGGGCCTAGACTTGCGCCAGCAAAGTTCTCGCCAGCACACCTCCCAACCCGGTAGATCGAAATGAAGCCCGCCAAATAGCCGTTTTTGCCCCACCGTCTCGATGTTGGCTGGCTAATTCCAATGTCCGTGAAGCGATGGGAGCGAACTTTCTCACGGAACAGCCAAAGTAGACTTTGAAGTTCTTCGTCGCTGGTCGAGGGCGGTACAACCACCGATGTCCCTTCATCTAATTTCGAACGATATACACGGAATTTCGGTGCCGGGGCGGTCGGTTTGTTGGTGGATTCAATCATCCCTGGCGCAGGCTGCGTCGGTGGCGACGGTTGCGGTGCGGTGGGTTCCGGGCCATTGCTCCTCTTGGAAGAAAAGAGGGCAACCAGGAGCAGCAAGAGAACTACGACGAGTATCCAAACCTTAGGACCAGGGCGAAAAAATTGGCCGGTGTTTCTGTCTGAAATGCTGCGAACCTGCTCACCTCGGTCTGCCGGATATCCGCTCGATGTCTCACTGGTGACACTCTGTTTTTGCGTCAAAGGCTTTCCACACCGGTTGCAGAAAACCGAGTCGCCCGGTACGTGCTGACCACAGCCACTGCAGAACATCTCCATCTCCTCGTCCGCATCTATGTAGGCCTTAGGATACCCTGGTCGAACGGATCGTGCGGGCAATTCAGCCTTTCTTCAGCCAAGTCCGCCGCGCCTCGCCCCACCTCCGCAGGATTACCCAGCGACCCAGTTCCGCCACGGTCATGAAGGACAGCATAAGCGCGTGGCCCAGCAGTTCAGAATCGTAAAGCTTGGCGCTGGGATGGTGCTTGAACAGGAACGAAACAACGTCCGTGTCGACAACCAGGCGGCTCATACCGCGGGGTCGGACTTGCTTGAGCTTTCGTGCCCCGCCACTCGTGCAGCGCCGCGAGGAAGTCTTCAATTTGCTCGTCTTCGGGCCAGAAGTCGCCATGCAGAATCCTCACATCGGCAACCGGACCCTTGCCCTGTTGGGCGATGAGTTCGTCCAACGTTGGGTTCGCCTCAAAGTTGTAGCGAGGATCGTTCGACTTCATTGGAACCGCCCACGCTCAGTATAACAACCTAAGAGCCTGATTCGATTTCGGACACGCGTTCAACACCGCCCCAGCGTGATGAGGCCCGCCGCGATTCTTCAGCAAGTTCAGTGAGACGGGCGCTCTCCGGCAATCACGACGCCGCGGCGCTTACCTGGAAATCATAGCGGAGGAATTCGCTTTCGTACAAGCTCCAGCGGACATTGCCGCGGTAGTCGCCGCAGACATTATTGAGGCTCGCTTGGGCCAATCCACGATCCACCACCAGCGCCGGCCCCGTCGCGAACGCGGGCCATGCCAACGCAAACCCCAAGGTCAACCAATGAGAGAAGGTCTTGCATCGATCGAGAGCATGCAGGTTTTTTATTTAATCCCAACCGGCGCCGCACTGGACTCGGCCTCGGGCGCCAGCAGGCGCATATTGCTTGCTCCCAGCTCCCATCCCGCTTCGGCCAGCCGCTCGGGAGCCACGCTGAACACGATCTGGAAAACGTTCCGATCCTGCGATGCCTCCAGGCGCTTGCCCGGCCGCGGCGAAACGATCGCCAGGTACTTCAGGATGGTGTAAACATCGGCCTCCTCGGGAAGCTGCCAGTCCACGTCCTGGGTGCAAAAACGGATTCGCGAGCCACGCTGGGAAAGGTTCCAGGCCAGAAATGCGCAGCGGTCCACGGCGGATTCGAACCACGCGGCTCGAGCGGCGGGGATGTCGAGATCGAGAAAAAACGCTACCGCCTGTTCCCGCTCCCGCGCAAACTCGCGGACCTGCAGGTCGCCGGTATGGGCGGTGGCCTTCCAATCCACATGATGAGCGCTTTCGAGCACTTCGTACGGGCGGATGCGATAGAAATCGTTTCCCTGCCCGCGATAAAACGAAGCGATCTCGCCCTGCAACGAGATCAGCAGTTCCTCGAAGCCAGGCTGCGGATCGATGGACGGATACACCACAATGTCGCGGACCAGGCGCACATTGATGCGGCGTTCGGCGAATCCAAACGGAAATCGGGTGGAAAAGCGAAAGCTGTTCTGCCGGTAAGCGCCGCGCCGCGCAAAGAAAAGCTCCACCGGCGCTTCCAGGCGCGCCCGGCCCGGAATCACGGGGAAATAGAGCGGGTGCGAGAGCCCGCTATCGCTCGATCCGGCCACATGAATGGAAAAGGAAGCCATCCAGCGCTTGGTGTTGCGGATCGCGACGCGGCCCATCAGCTTGCGGCCCGCGCACAGATGTTCGGGCAGGAGAAAATCCAGCTCCAGCCCGGCCAGCGAAAGGCGCCCGATGAAGCCCGAAACCATCCACGTCGCCAGCAGCAGCGCCAGAATCAGGAAAAGCAGGTTGTTCGCGGAAACGAAGGCCGCCAGCGACACCAGTACACAGGTTAGAGTGAACAGCAGGCCCAGGCGCGTCACCTGCTGGCGCGTGCCGTGGTCGAGCGCGGAGCGGAGCCAGGGCCAGGGTTTCAGCACTCCTTCCAAGATGGCACATACCCTCCCGCCGGTGTCGAAAGAAATGGCGGTAAGGCATGGTGAGCTTAGGTTCAGCGGCTACTGCGCCGGGGCAGGCGCAGCGCGCATCTCCACGCCGACATCCTCGGCGATTTGCAAGGAGGCTTATTGATTTAATTTCCAATGAACCATGCATCTTTCCTGTGTGCCGGGCTCCTTCTTTCCGATAATCGCCCTTTGCGTGCCGCAGGCCAATTTCGGACTCGGGACCCCAGCAAGCCTACAGAGAGTCTCAATTTCGCGCGCGCGCTTCCGGCAATTACAAAGCTATGCAAAATTATACTTGGCCAATTGCGGCAACCATGAAAGAATCGCTCCCACGAGTCGATTATGCCTCAATCGGACAGTTCGATTTACTCGCCGTAGTTTTGTAGAAAAAGTCGCCCTTGCCGCCGGCATCGCAGCCGGGGGGGGGGCGCTCTTCGAAAGCCTGAATCCCGCTACGGTGCAGGCCGACGGCGGCGCCCCGCCGAGCGGATTTAACCTCATGAACGCCGGCGCCTTTGGCTGGAATCTCCTCAGCGACACGGCGGCCTCAGAATCCGCCGACCTGATCGAAAACCCCAATATTCTCATGATCCTGGTGGATCAGCTCCGGCTGCCGCAGTTCTGGCTGACGCCCAGCCAGCAGTCCACCGTGGACGGCATGTGCCCCAACATCGTATGGCTGCGGCAGGCAATATGGAGTACACCATGAAACTACGAGCCTTCATTCTCCTCACAATCGCGTCCGCGGCATTCAGCCTGCCGCTGGCCGCGCAGACCTACACGTTCCAAACCATCCTGGAGTGTAACAGCCTGACCGCTTTCCCGGTGGCAATGAACGGCTCCGGGGTTGTAGTGGGGTCCGCGCACAACATCTTCGGACCCGGGGCGGGAATGATTTATTACAACGGCACGTGCCAGACATACGACGAGGCGGTTTTCTACGGCGTGAGCGACACAGATTGGCTGCTCGAATCGCCTTTAGCCTTCTCCGTCGGCAACACCTACTTCCTGGCCGAGCCCGGGGGCAAGCCTGCGGCCCTGCCGACCTACCCAGGGGCCCAGGGCACCGACTACTGCTGCATGGACACAGCGGCCGGCGTGCTAGCCGGAAACTACTACACAACCGGAGGAGGGCCCATCGGTTGCCTCTATCAGAACGGGACATTCACCTCCCTCCCGTGGAGCGACGCGAGCGGCTCGCCCTCCTACATGTACACGATCACCGCACTCAACAACACAGGAATCACAGTCGGCAACTACGAGGGCGCTGAGCAGCTTGGCTTCGTCTACGCGAAAGGGAAAATGACGCTGCTCAGCTATCCAGGGGCAACCTACACCTATTTCTACGGCATCAACGACTACGGCGTCATCGTCGGCTCCTACAACGTGAAAGCCACCGGAGTAAGCAACTTGTTCCTATACAGCCTGGCCACCGCCAAGTGGACGAACCTCGACTTCCCGTATCCGTACGACAACATGACGCCGGTCGGCATTAGCAACGCAGGCGTCATCGCTCTCCAGTACAGCGCATCCGGCGGCATGGCTATCGCGACGCCGCCCAGCAAATAAATTCCGTGGCCATATCGATCAACGGCGAGATCATCCCAGACGCCCTCGTCACTCAAGAATACGAGCGCCTGCTCAAAACCCAAAAAGCCGGCCACGCCGACCCCGCGCAGCTTCGCATCATGGCAGCCTGTGCCGTGGTTGACCGCGTACTAATTCGACAAGCAGCCGAGCGCGATCCTCGCCCCATGGATTCGCGCGAGGTCGAAACCCCGATGCGCCGCATCGCCGAGCAGCAGCTTCGTTTGCAGCGCACTATGGACGATCTGGCGGGCGACTTTGCCAAGCCCACGCCGGAGGAAGTTCTGGAGTTTTGTCGCGGCAAAAAGGATCGCTTCGCCTCCGCAAAAAAGGCAAGAGCCGCGCACATCGTCGTTCACGTGAACGAGCAACGTAGCGAAGCCGAAGCGCGGCGTCTCATCGAAGCGGCTGAAGCCGAACTATCGCAAGGCGCTCCTTTCGCCGAAGTGGCCGAGCGCTTCTCCGATTGCAAAGGCGAAGGCGGCGACCTCGGCTGGCTCGAGCGCGGCGCCATGGTGGACGAATTCGACGCGGCAGTTTTCGTGCTGCAACCGGGCCAGCGCTCCGGCATCTTCCGCACGCCGTTTGGTTTTCACATCGCCCTGTTAAACGAAAAGCCGCCGGCGGACCGCGCGAACCGGGCATAGCGCAGCGCGAGATCGAAGCCTATCTCACGTCCAAACGACGCCACGAAGCCATGGAGCGCGGCCTCGAAGCGCTGCGAGCCGAAGCCGAAATCGCGCGCATGGAGGAAGTCCGGGCGTGACGGCATCCCAGCCGCGCCCCGGCTGCGTTCCTTCCAAAGAGCGCCTGGAGCGGCTCACCGCATCGGAGCGCATTTCCGCCCAGCGTCCCCGCGCTCCGTTTTGCGCACTCTCACCGCTCTCTAATCCGACGAGCCTACCGAGCCGCGCGCGTAAGCAAGCGGTCTTCATGGTGCGCCTCGACGGCGGCCCATTTCTCATGGGCAGCGAATCGAAGGATGCCATCCCCGGCGACGGCGAAGGCCCGGTAAAGCGCGTCACGCTCTCGCCATTCTGGATCTCGCCCACCGCCGTTACCGTCGCTGAATTCCGCGAGTTCACCGCGGCCACCGGCTACCTCACCGAAGCCGAGCGCTTCGGATGGTCCTTCGTCTTTCGCAATCACGTCCCCAACCATCGGCGCGGTCCAGCCGTCCAGGCCACGCCCTGGTGGCTCCGCGTGGACGGCGCAAACTTCCGCTCTCCCGAAGGTCCCGACAACGCGCCCGCCAACGATCTCTGCCCGGCCGGGCAGGTTTCCTGGAATGACGCGCAGGCTTATTGCGCTTGGGCCGGCGTCCGTCTTCCCACCGAAGCCGAGTGGGAATATGCTTCGCGCGGCGGTCTGGAACAGCGCAATTACCCCTGGGGCGACGATCTCACTCCCGATGGAGTGCATCGCTGCAACATCTGGCAGGGCGATTTTCCCCATTGCGACCTGGCCCTGGACGGCTACTCGCGCCCCGCACCCGTGCATTCTTTTGAACCCAACGCCTTCGGCCTGTTTAATACGACCGGAAATGTCTGGGAATGGTGCTGGGATTATTTCGATACCGCATGGCGGCCCATGGAAACGCCATTCGATCCGGCCGGTCCGCCCGAAGGCGATACGCGCGTGATCAAGGGCGGCTCCTATCTCTGCCATCACTCTTATTGCTTCCGCTATCGCTGCTCCGCCCGCAGCTCCAACGCGCCGGACAGCGCCACGGGCAATATCGGCTTTCGCGTGGCGAAGGATTGCGCCTGATCGCCGGTGACACGTCCCCGCCAACCTTAATTCTCCCTTCTATCAATCATTTGCCGCGCCTCGCCAGCGCCAAATTCCGCGCCCGCTGCTACGCTCGGACGAAATGCGCACGAATTCCTTTCCAAATATCCCCCAAAATCCGGCCAGGTTGCGCATCTTCACCCACCCCTGTGGAAACCTCTCGACTTTTCGTCGCAATATCTCATATCTTCAATCGGTTACAAAAAATGCGCCGGCAAACACAAAAATACCCCTGATGCGCAACCCGAAAGTGATGCGCAACCCGAAAGTGATGCGCAACCCGAAAGCGCCGCCACCGCCAAAAATGGCTTCGTTACACATCGGAGGCGTTTCGCCAATCCGCCGCCGGCCTCTTCCACTGTCTCCCAACCCAATCAATCTACTGGCCAAACCCGTGGCGCACGCACTCCAGCGTGCCGCGTGCACACTCGTGTGTACGCGACATGTTTCACTGCTTCTTAGCGCGATTTCCGCTTCAGAGCTGCGAACCCCCCAAAACGGTTAAGCGCCCTTGGGGTACTGGTGTCCCTTCCACTCAGGCGGCCCTGACCTACAATAAGATTTTCCCCTGTCATGGCAGAATCTCCCATCACTCAACGCAGCCAAGACTTCGCTGCCTGGTATCAAGACGTCGTGCTGCATGGCGACATGGCCGAGCCGGCCGAGATCGTCAAAGGCTGCATGGTCATCAAACCCAACGGATATGCGGTGTGGGAAGTGCTGCAGCGGGAGCTGGACGATCGCTTCAAGGCCACCGGACATCAGAACGTCTATTTTCCACTGTTGATCCCGCAGAGTTTTCTGCAAAAGGAAGCCGAGCACGTGGAAGGCTTTTCCCCGGAGCTGGCCATCGTAACCATTGCGGGCGGCAAGAAACTCGAAGAGCCGTACGTTATCCGCCCGACTTCTGAAACCATCATCGGCCACTTCTTCGCCAAGTGGATCCAGAGCTATCGCGACCTGCCGGTGCTGATGAACCAATGGGCCAACATCATCCGCTGGGAGCTGCGCACGCGCATGTTTCTGCGGACCACCGAGTTTCTCTGGCAGGAGGGCCACACCGCGCACTCCTCACACCAAGAGGCCATCGACGAAGTCCTGCGCATGCTGGACGTGTATGCCGACGTGGCCGAAAACGTGATGGCCATGCCGGTGATCAAGGGTCAAAAGACGCGGGCTGAAAAATTCGCCGGCGCCGTTCGGACTTACGCCATCGAAGCCATGATGCAGAATGGCCTGGCGCTGCAATCGGGCACCAGTCACGATCTGGGCCAGAACTTCGGCCGCGCCTTCGACGTGAAGTTCCAGACCAAAGAAGGCCAGCTCGATTATGTTTGGCAGACCAGTTGGGGTGTCAGCACGCGCTTGATTGGCGGCCTGATCATGAGCCACTCCGACGACAAGGGACTCGTGCTGCCTCCCAAGGTTGCGCCGGTGAAATCGGTGCTGGTCCCGATTTATCGCAAAGACGACGAGAAGACGCGGGTGCTGGAAACCGCGCAACGCATCGCCAAGGACGTCGGGGCCCAGGGCATAAGCATAAAGATCGACGATCGCGAAGGCCCTTCGCCGGGCGCGAAGTTTTTTCACTGGGAGCGCCGCGGCGTGCCGCTGGTATTGGAACTCGGCCCGCGCGATGTGGCTGCGGGCAACATTGTGCTCAAGCGCCGGGACACCGGCGCGAAGGAAGTGCTGCCGCAGGCCGATGTCGCCGCGAGGATTCCCGCAGCGCTGGCGCAAATGCAGACCGGTCTTTACACTGCCGCCAAGGAGCGCCTCAATTCCAATACGGTGCTCGCCAATTCCGTTGGCGAGGTGGAAGCCATCCTGACCGACGCTACGGCCGAAAAGGGCGGCGGCAAATTCGTGATGGCGCACCTTGCGGACGATCCCGCCTGCGATGCCCGGCTGAAGGAGTTCAAAGCCACGGTGCGCTGCATCCCGCTGGTGGACGAATTCGACGGCCCCGGCAAATGCATCGTAACGGGAGAAGCGGTGGACCGGCGTGTGGTGATCGCGAAATCGTATTAGCGGCGTTACCAGGCGGAGATGATGTACTCGCGCGCTGGCGACGAGGAACCGATTCGCTTTCAGGACGTCGATTGACCCACTCCGGTCTATTTGGTTTTTGAGGCTTCGAACCGAATTTTCTGCAGCGCCGCCGCGTCGCTGGGAAGCTCTTTTTGGCCGGCTGGAAAACCATTGGAGCTAAACAGAAATGCGAGGATATCGGCGTTCTGCGCGCGGCTCAATCGTCCCGGTTGATCGGCCGGCATGGAGGTCTGGATCTTCTCGAACAGGTCGTCGGCAGTCTGCCCGTTCCAGTTACCCTGGAAATCGGCGCCGGCCAGCGGCGGCGCAGGTCCGCTGCCGTCCAAACCCGCGCCATGGCAGGACGCGCACTCCTTGCCGTAGAGCGCTTTCCCGCGGTCCGCTTGTTGCGGCGTGTAAACGCCATCCCATACCGAAGAAGCTTGCTGCCCGTAAACCGCGGCAGCCAGAAAAACGACAAGCCCGATCGCGATTCTCATTCTGCTACTATTTTAGGCGACTCGTATACACTACCATGTCTTTGCTAAAAGACAGTAGCCGGTTCGCCGCGCTCTATGGGAGAATAATTTCGATGAATCGTTTGAATGGTTTTGCAGTTGGATTGCTCGCGGCGGGTTGCATGCTGGCGGCGCCTCCCCCGGCCTGCGATCCCGATAACGGCGGTATCACCCTGCCGGCGGGGTTTTGCGCGCAGGTAGCCGCGGATAATCTCGGAACCGCGCGGCATATGGTGGTTGCGCCCAATGGCGACGTGTACGTCGCGCTGCTGAGTCAGACTGCCACCGGCGGTGGCGTGGTGGCTCTGCGCAGCAGCAAGGGCGACGGCCGCTTGGACATGAAAGAGACCTTTGGAATGGGCAGCAGCACCGGTATCGCGCTCCGCAACGGATATCTTTACGTCGCCAAGGTCAATTCCGTCGAACGGTACAAGATGACGCCGGGCGAATTGAAGCCGTCCGCAGCCGCCGAAGTTGTCGTCAAGGGTTTGCAGGGAGAGCGCCAGCATGGCGACAAGGGGATTGCCTTCGACGGAAAAGGCTCGCTCTACGTCAACGTGGGCGCGCCTTCCAACGCCTGTCAAACCAAGGACCGGCAGGCGAAATCGCCCGGTCAGGATCCCTGCCCCATTCTGGAGCAGCATGGCGGCATCTGGAAATTCGACGAGAACAAGCTCGGGCAGACGCAGCAAGACGGCGTGCGCTTCGCCACCGGCTTACGTCAGATGCCCGCCATCGCGTGGCACGACGGCGCGCTCTATATTGCAATGAACAATCGCGATCAACTCGACGTCCTGTGGCCGGGACAGTTTACGGCGCAGGAAAACGCCGACCGTCCAGCCGAGCCTTTGTACCGGGCCGTGCAAGGCTCCAACTTCGGCTGGCCGTTTTGCTTCTACGACTACGGGCAGAAGAAGTTTTTCACCAATCCCGAATACGGCGGGGACGGCAAAACGTCGGACCGTTGCGGCGCATTCACGCCCCCGGTTGCCGCCTTCCCCGCGCATTGGGCGCCGGTGGACCTGACGTTCTACACCGGCCAGCAATTTCCCAGGAAATATCGGGGCGCGGCGTTCATCGCTTTTCACGGCTCCTGGAATCGCGCGCCGCTGGCGCAGGCCGGCTATAACGTAACGGTGCAGCCGTTCTCGGGCGGGAAACCGTCGGGTGATTTCGAAGTATTTGCGAGCGGTTTTACCGGTAAATCTCCGCTGATGAATCCCAACGACGCGGTGGCCCGGCCGGACGGGCTGGCGCAAGCGCCCGATGGATCGCTCTACATTGGCGACAGCCAGAAGGGCCGCATCTGGCACGTCTTCTATCGGGGAAATTAGCGCGATCGGTAAGTTCGAGTACATTGTGGCGACCGCCTTGACACCAACCGCAAATTTCTTCGCGTAGCGGCTCACAGCCCTTATCTAAAGTCCGAAAAGACCGCTTGCTCACGCGCGCGGCTCGGTAGATTCCGCGCGCTACAGAGCCGCGACCGTCAGGGAGCCGGTTTCTGTCAAAGTAGAAAGTTCCGGTTTTGGGCAGCGGTCAAGGCTGCCCATGATAAGGTGATCTGGTCGCGCCGGGGTCGCGCCTGGCGGGACCTCACGAGGCCGATGCGACGGGGTTGGCTCCGAAGAAACGGCCGGAAGCCCTCTCTGGCATTCCAACGCCGGGGGGAGGGCTTCGCTGTTCCAGGAGCGGGTCGCAGGGCGCAGCCCCGCACCAAATTGCTGCCTGCCGGTTTCGCAGGCCGCCGGTAATCGGATTCCAGACCTCCATTTCTTGGGTGAAGTCTCGGAGCGGAGGCCTTGGGAGAATCCAACGCGAAGCTCGCCGGGTGCCGTTGGCCCGGCGTCCGCATTGAGATTTTCGGCTAGGCACCATCGGCGTTACAACCTCGCCTTCGACGACTGCACGGCCTCTTTCCGCCGGCATTGCGATCTTTGCGCGCCGGTCTGCTCGGTTTGGCCGGCGCTGTCGGCTGCTCGCCACACTCGTGGATGTCCAGGTAGCGGCCTTCGTAACCCGCCTGCAAGGTCCCATCCAGATGCAGTTCCACACGCAAGCCGCGTCGCTTCATTCCTGCCTGTACCGCGGCGCCAGCAATCTGATACCGACCGCCGGCAGAGGAAAACGTATAGTCGTTTCCGATGACGCGTTGTTCCACATGACTCAGGCTCGCCGCCAGATCGATCTCCTTGCTCCACGGCCGGTGCAGATCCGTGACCGACGACAATGGCGTAGCAAAACGTTCGTTCCACTCCGGCCGGTATTCCTTCTCCAGAAACTCGTTGGCCGCCGCCGCGTCCTGGATCTTGGCCAGCCGCAGCAGCTTCACTAAGCGATCCTGATCGGTCCCGAAACTTCGTAGGCCGCAATCCAGCCGATCCCCAACTCGCGCAGCGCCCGGCCGATCTGCGTTAAACGATCCGCGATGCGTTGTTGCTCCTTGCTCTCGCCAGGCCGCGGCGCCACACTGAACATCGAATCGCGATCGGTGTAGTAGTCCACCGCCCGTCCAAATCGCGTCACATACTCCCACAAAACCCCCATGTTCTCGCGTGTTCCATCGCGCTGTACGAAACGCCCCCAACTCCGGCTGGTGGCATCGTCGATCATCCGTACCAGGTGAGGCACCGCCTCGCCTCGTCCTTCCAGCCAGTCATGGTCGGACGTGTCCCATTGCACCAACTCCCCGTAATGGCTGCGCCGCGCCCGCCATGGGTGCACCTCCTTCACCTTGCGCCCTTTGCTCTGCCGGATCCCCTCGGCCCTCATCCACTGTCGAACCGTCTCCTTACTCACCTGGATCTGATGCCGCTTGGCCAGCTGTTCGCTCGCGAACGTCGGCCCGAAATCGCGCCAGTCTGGCGAATTCACGATCTCCATCGCCCGCTCCCGAATCTTCTCATCTACCCGCCGGTTGGAGGCACGTCCGCGTAAACCGTGGACTACTACCCCGTCTCCCTTCTCCTTCATGGCCGCTAGCAACCGGCGCACCCAGCGATCGCTCACCCCCATTTTCTCGGCCGCCCATTTCTGTGTCACCTGTCCGTCGCGGGCGCGCTTCAACCAATCCAGCCTGTCCCGTTCCTCTTGGCTCATCGCGATTCGTTCCATCTCCCAGCCTTTCGGCTGTCAAGAGGAACTTTCTACTTTGCCCAATTAGGAACTTCTCACTTTGCCGCGACACGGAAGCCTGAGGCGGACTGCAAGCTCTCGCCGCAGTGATACACTTAACGACCGGCCTTGCGCGGAGGAGGTTCATCATGCGGATCAAGACGCGGATTGGGCAAGATAGCGGCTGGTCTTTGCGGCGCGTACGGCGAGCGGCGCTGATATGGCTCGCGTGCGCGCTGGCTGCGTCCGGGACAGCGCGTGCGGCCACCGAGACCGTCATCCACAGCTTCGGGTTCTTCCCGTACGGCGCAAGCCCCTACGGGCG
>Ga0302324_100002309_pt1 | contig 44447 bp, 36 predicted proteins | sample Palsa_T0_1_FD_201949 | JGI IMG/M metagenome (GOLD analysis project Ga0302324, IMG submission 201949) | Peat permafrost microbial communities from Stordalen Mire near Abisko, Sweden - Palsa_T0_1 | ecosystem: Environmental > Terrestrial > Soil > Palsa > Peat permafrost | place: Sweden: Abisko... | reverse complement strand
CTGGGTTTCATTCTGGCTAGGCCAAACCCCGACAGGCTGAAGCCCGTCCTACTAAAACCAGTTGCTGCGATAAGCGATCCACCAGCTCACCCAGGCAAGAGGGATGGTCGCGCCCATCGCCCACCAAAACGGTAAGGCGAGATCGGCAACAAGCCCCAATACGCTGAACGTGGTCCAGAAGACTTTTCGCTGCATCCCACCATTGTATGCCGAATGAGGGCGGCAAAAACGGTTGCGCGCCAGAAGAGCAACATCTTGAGGGATCGCGAGGGGAGACGCCAAATGCGCGGATCCGCGTGAAATTAATGGGCGCGATCGCGTCCCGCCTTTGCTAAATCGCGCACATCCAGCGACCGGCGAAGCTCGCGACTACTTGCTGGGAGGCGTTTGCGTCCTGTCCACAACGTTTTCCTGAAACTCCTTCATCTCGGAGTAGGCGCAGAGCGTTTCGCCCATGGGTTCGGTGGTCAGCTTGTACACTTTTGTCGCGGAGAAGGTTTTCGTGTAAGCCTTGGGATCGTCGATGGTGACGGAGAGTTCCAACTTATCGCGGTCCACGCGGCGGAATCGTTCGATGACGTGCAGGGCGTCGCTATGCGGATGCCCGGTTTGGTCCAGCCAGGTCTTGTCGTTGAAACCGATTGTATCGATAATAAACGTATCGCCTTCGTACTTTCCGGTGGAATCGCCCATCCAGGAGTTTTCCGGATCCTTGGGATGATCGCGATCCATGTAAATGGCCCGCCACACTTTCGTATACTCATAGAGGATGTAGACGATTTTGGGTGTTTGAAGGAAGGTTAGCTCCCAGGGATACATGTAAATGCGCGGGACGCCCGGAGGGTCGCAGTATCTTTGCACCGGATCGTTCGTGTTGTCGAACGTTTGCAGCGCGCCGAACGGGGGCCGCACGCCCTTGAATTTTTCCGCCGCCCAGGGAGTCATGGGTGCCTTTTCGGGATGCGTGGCGAACGGGTCCGAAGGGTCCCAGGTATTTACCCGCACGCCTTCCGGGCCCCTGAAGTCCGGGTTCCAAATGCCGTTCAGATCCGGGATGCCGCCGGACATGAGGCCCGGCTGTTGCGCCTTTGCGCCAGTCGGAGCCGGGACGGATTGGGCGGTCAAGAACGAAGAGAAAGCCAGCGCCGGCGGAAGCGCAATCATCAAAATCGCCATGCGAATTCGCATCTTCCGTTTCCTCCCGGTTGCGGGCTCGCTCACTCGGTCCTGCTGGGGAGCGCCTGGCCGTTAACAACCGTTTTGAGAATAAATGTGATTGTGCTGGAGATTCCGACGGGCGCGCCGTTGCGCGAAGGATGCGTGTCGATCGTGATGTCGTCGCCGGCTTTCATCGCGCTCTTGCTCCAGCCGGCGCGGACCATGTGGACGGGGGCGGCGAATTCGATCGTCCAGTGCTGCATTTCCCCGCTCTCGTTCTTGGCGTCCATGTAGAGGACCACGTGGGGATTGCTCCAATCGAATTTGGCGACCGTGCCGTGCAAGGTGATCGTCTTGGTCAAGTCATATCCGGCCACGCCGTGGTGCGCCATCACGGCGCCCGAAAGCATCGCCAGACTCGCAACCGCGGCCAGCACGGCAAGCAGTATCCTCTTCATGCAACACCTCTCACAACTTGCCTGCTTCCTATTTGGAAATCGAACGATGTGCGCCATCATAGCAGGAGCGGCCCCATTTAGAAATAATCCGGCTCACGGAACGGTATGGAATACGGCCCCGCGGTCCCAGGCAGCGGGTTCTTTCCCGGCTTTGTGCGAAGAAGAAAAGCAAGATACGGGGAGACTTTTCGTGCGCCTTTCCTGATGCGAGTGGGGCGGGATTCGCGGGAATTGCATCAACGAAAGGAAAGGGCGTCGGCTTGCTCCCGGCTCGTGATTGGACGATCTTGGAAGCGGGCTTCTCTAATTACTTATGAGATAGTCTAGAGGCGTCTGGCGCGGAGCTCCGCGGCGGCGTGGGAGGCGGCGGAATGGCCTGGGAAGGAGGTCCGCCCCACATCTCCTCCGCCCAATCGTAGAACAGATCGCCCGCCCAACTCGTCGACACGTAAGCGAAGACTCCAATCGAGATGAAAAACGCCAAGGCGATGGTCAGCCCAACAGCGGCAACGGGGTGACTCAGGGCTATAGATTCCACGGTGGAAGCGCGGGTTGCGGCGACATGGTGTTTCAATTCCAGCGGAAACATCGAGAATTCATTAAATGGGGCGCTGTAAAGAGGCGGCCTCAAACTGTAAAGAACCGGATTTCTACGCGCCACGGCGGGCAGCCAATCGGCTTTGAGGCTGGGAATCGTTATGTCATTGACCGCCGATTCCGCGACGGGAATTTCTTCGAAGGGCGTTAATTCGACTTCGCCCGCGGACTTGGGCTCCGCGTTGATCGCCGGTTCCGCGACCGCAACGTACCCGAACGGGGCCAAATCGACTTCGCCGCCACGCGGCGCTTCCGCCTCGGTCGCCAAATTGGCGGCCAAAGTATTCCCGACGAGCGCCGAATCGGCTGAACTTCTGGGTGCACCTTGCGCCTCGACGGAGGTTTCAGCAACCTGAGTATCGTGGACCATCCCATCCGCACTCGCAGCCGATTGGCTGGACCAAATGCGAATTTGTTTACGAATTTCGTCGGGCACTTCGATGAATCGCAGGCCCCCGGATTTTCCTGTCTCATCTCTCCAGGCTAACTCTCCGACGGCATCTATCCTTGCGCCCGAATCGACTTCAAACCGGAAAAGAATGGGGCCGTTCGCTCTCACCGGGCCAATCGCGTGAAATTTCAATCCTCCCTCGGAGACATCGATCACGATCCCGCCGTTATTGTGCGGCAGGTTGATATAAGCGAGATGATCCAGCGGTATCCGCGGATTGAGACGACGTTCTTGCGGCATCATGGCATGGTGGCCCCGGGATCTTGAAGTGCCTTTTGTGTTGCCTAGGGTTCGCTAAATCCCGCCGTCCTGGCGCTCGTTGGCGGTGCGAACAAGATGCTAATTTAGGTCTGCGCTAATGAGGAGGCAAGCGGAAACCGCATTGGAAAATTCTAATTGGTTCAATGAGGTTCAATTGAGATTAGAACGGAGGAAATTGGTGCATGCTTTTAGACCGAAATGAGATTCTGTATTTAGTAGGACGGGCTTCAGCCTGTCGGTTTTAAACCGCCAGCGGCTAAAGCCTCATTCATTTAAGATGCGTTACGGCACGGTTGAAACCGTGCCCTACAAAAATTCCCGAGTTGTCACACAGGGTCTTCGGCCAGTCGGGGTTGTCGTCGCGCTGGCGGGTTAAAACCGACAGGCTGAAGCCCGTCCTACTTTAGCCCGCTGCTCGCATGTCGCTGGAGGCGCCGCCGGCGGCAGGGATGTAGCATTTCAAGGTGTAGTCCATCACCATGCGGTTGGCGTTGAATCTCCAGCCGAGGGTGCGGATGGTGCGCTTCATGCGCTTGATCCAGCCGCGCGGCAAGCCGTCGCGATCGCGTTGATAGAAAAGCGGAATGACTTCTTCGCGAAGCGCGCGGTACAGATTTTCTCCGTCGCGCCGGTCGTGCACGTCCATGTTGGTGTGGGTGCGGCCGGTTCCGATGGCGAAGCCGTTCAAGCCGTCGTAGGCCTCGGCCCACCAGCCGTCCAGAACGGAAAGATTGAGGCCGCCGTTTAAGACCACTTTCTGGCCGCTGGTGCCTGAGGCCTCGAGGGGCCTGCGGGGATTGTTCAGCCATACATCGACGCCCTGCACCAGAAAGCGGCCCACGTTGATGTCATAGTCCTCAATAAAAACAAACTTATTGGCGAACCTTTTATTCCGCATCATTTCCGCGATTTGCTGCAAAACTTGCTTGCCCGGGGTATCGTGGGGATGCGCCTTTCCCGCGAAAACGAACTGCACGGGACGCTTGGGATCGTTGACCATGGAGGCCAGCAACTCCATGTCGGCCAAGATCAAATTGGCTCGCTTGTAGGTAGCGAAACGGCGGGCAAAGCCGATCGTCAGCGCGTCCGGGCTTAGCACTCTGCCAAGGCTTTGCAGGGTCTTGGCCGGTTCCCCGCGGCGCTCGGCTTGCTCGACCGCGCGCAGGCGGGCAAAATCGAGCAGCCGGGTTTTCAGGCTGAGGTGCGTCTCCCAAAGCTCCGCGTCGTCCACGTTCTCGATGCCTTCCCAGATTTGCGGTTCGCCGCTGTGCTCGGCCCAGCCGGTGCCGAGGTGGCGGTCGTAAAGACGGAACATTTGCGGCGCGAGCCAGGTGGGAACATGTACACCATTGGTAATATGACGTATCGGTACCGATTCCTCTGCCCTGCCGGGGTACAGCGACGTCCACATCGCTCGAGACACTTCCCCGTGCAGCGCCGAAACGGCGTTGGCGCGCCGCGACAATTTCAGCCCCAGCACGGTCATGCAAAAACTTTCGCCGGAGTTGTTGGTGTTCTCGCGCCCCAGTGACATCAGCCAGTCGTGGGAAATGCCCAGGGAGTCGCGCAGCGGCCCTAAATGCTCTTCGATCAGGCCGGCGTCGAAGCGGTCGTGGCCGGCGGGAACCGGCGTGTGGGTGGTAAACACGACTTCGCGGGAGACGCGTGGAACAGCCGTGCTGAAATCCAGGCCTTCCTCTTCCATGCGGCTGCGAATGGCTTCGAGGACGGCGAACCCGCTGTGGCCTTCGTTCAGGTGCAAGACGCTGGGCGTGATGCCCATGGCCTTCAAGGCGCGGAAGCCGCCGACGCCCAAAAGCAATTCCTGGCGGATTCGAAAGCGGCTATCGCCGCCGTAAAGCCGCGCCGTGAGTTCCCGGTCCTCGGGCGCGTTTCCTTCGACGTTGGAATCGAGCAAGAGCAAAACGCAGCGCCCGATTTTCAGCCGCCAGACTTTGGCGCGGATCGAACCGCTGCGCGTTTCGATCTGTACGGTGATGGGCTCGCCCTTGGTCCCGATGGCCGGCTCCATGGGCATTTGGTTGACGTCTGTCTGGAGGTACTCTTCCTGCTGCCAGCCGTTTTTGTCCAAGCGCTGCCGGAAATATCCTTGCCCGTAAAACAAACCGATGCCCACCAGCGGAAGGCCCAGATCGGATGCGCTCTTGATGTGGTCTCCGGCGAGGACGCCGAGGCCGCCGGAATATACGGGAAGCGATTCGTGCAAGCCGAATTCGGCGGAGAAATAGGCGACCGGACGCGGGCGCAAAACGCCGGCGTGGCGGGCGCCCCAGGTGTGATCCGCATCCAGGTACTCGCGCTTGCGGCGATAGGCGTAATTCACCCGGCTGTGCAGGACCAGTTCTTGGGCGCGGCGCTCGACGGAGGCCAGGGGAATTTCGGAAAGCAGGGCGATAGGATTGTGATTGAGTTGCCTCCAACGCAGCGGGTCCAGATCGTGAAATAAGCTGGTGGAATCGTAGTCCCAGCTCCACCACAGATTGCGCGCCAGAGACCACAGGCGCTCTTGCAGAGGCGCCACGAAGCGGTCCAGCGTGCGGGCCTCGCTCACCACCGGAGCGATTTGCGCGGCCGCGTCGGACAGCGCCTTGATTTCTTCCTCCTCAAAAATGCGCGCGTCAATCGTCTGTACGACGAGGACGCCTTGCAAAACTCCGCCGTCGATGAGCGGAACTCCGAGGAACGACTGGTAAGCTTCTTCTCCGGACTCGCTGAAATATTTGAAGCGAGGATGATTCTTCACCTGCTCGACGGCGATGGGCTGCACTTGCTCGGCCACCAGGCCGGCCAGCCCTTCGTTGAGCGCCATCCGCAACGTGCCGACGCAGGACGGGCGCAGGCCGACCGTCGCGGCCAGGATAAGATTGGTGCGGTCCGGCTCGAGCAAGTACGCGGAGCAAACTTCCGTCTTGAAACGCTTGCCGATCAGCGCCACCACGTTCATCAGGGTTTCCGCGGGTTTGCCGTTCTCCGCGGCGGCAAGATTGGCGATTTCCTCCAGCGTCAAAACAAAAGCAGAACCTTTCAGATCCGGGGCCGCACCGCCAGCCGACGTCTCCTCTTCGTTGCGTTGCGGTCCCGTACTCGGTTGGGCCATCAGGGGTCCCCTTAATTCGCGCAGGCTTTCAATTCGCAAACATCTACTGTCGCTCCCGCCTGATCCACGGCGGCGTTGCTCAGCCGGATTCTCTCCTCGGGCGTGACCATGTCGTGAAGGGCCAGCTCCACGACGGCATCCGCGAACCGGTATTGATCCCACTTCCTGAGCTGAACTTCCCGTGTGGGGTAATGAAGTATGTTGCGGCTGGCGCCGAGACGCAAAGTCAGCCGAGGACGAATGGGAATGGTTCGATTAAATTCCTTCTCGACCGCCTCGCAGGCCCGCAAGTAAACCTTTTTGACCTGCTCCGTGGATATTTTTTCGCGATTGGGATTGAGAATGGTCAGGAATTCCTGGGGCTGAGCAGGCGGGGCCATTGTCTCCTGCATCCGGTCAGCAACCGCGGGTTGGCTTTTCGTCTCCGCCCCAGGCTCCGAAAAGACAAACTCTTCTCCGAGGGCCTGAACATGGAATGAAGTTACGTAAGGGCCGTTTCCGGTGTTCGCCAAAACGATTCCGCTGGGCGCTTGCCCGTCGCGCTGCAAAGAGGATTGAGCAACGAACGCACCGGAAAAACCGCCGCCTTTTTGCTCCACGTGCACGACCGCCGGCGATTGGCTCGAATCGACGATATACACGTAATCACCCTTGGGAAGGACCGAATTTTCCCAGCGGACCTCCTGGGAAAATTGGAACTCACCGCCAATCAACTGCTGCGCCCAACCGGTTCTCGCACATACCGCCGCTGCCGTAATCGCCAAGATTGCAAACAAAAAAATAGATGTGCCGCGAAACAGATTCACGCCTGGCCTCCTTGGTATCATACTCACTGGAGACGGCAGGGTCTGTTAACGCGCGGACTCGATGAGTGCAACTTGGTCCCGGGCCGAACATCACAGTTCTCGACAACGAGCACGATTTAAAAAAAGAAACTGACAGCGTCACTTTCTCAGGGGCATCGCCGAAAGTCCAATCCACAAAATTTATGCGCGTTATAGCAATCTCTTGGAATACGGGAGATCTCCTTGCGATTGCGATGCCAAACCAAAAAGCCGATGGGACAATTCGGTTTCAAGCGTCCGGCGGCGGAAGCCGCCTTGATTCGGCACCCTTTACGGCACCGGCGATGTCGCGCCGCACAAAATCTGGATTTCCCAGACTGGTTCTAATGTGGCCCTGGCAATGCCATAATCGTTCGCGGCGGACTTGGCCGCATGAGCTTTGCCGGGCAGCGCCCTTCCCTTTCCATGATCCACAAATTCGATGCGGTGATTCTGGGCGCGGGGGCCGCGGGGCTGCTGTGCGCGATTGAGGCGGGCAAACGCGGCCGGCGCGTCGCCGTCCTGGAACGCGGCAATCGCGCCGGCAAGAAAATTCTAATCTCCGGCGGAGGCCGCTGCAATTTCACGAACCTGCACTGTCGGCCGGAAAACTTTTCTTCCGCCAATCCGCATTTCGCGAAATCCGCTTTGGCCCGCTACGAACCTGCCGAGTTCATCGCACTGGTCGAAAAACACCGCATTCCGTATCACGAGAAAACGCTCGGCCAGCTTTTCTGCGACCGTTCCGCCGAAGATATTGTGGGCATGCTCGAAACCGAGTGCCGGGCCGCTCGCGTACAAATTATTCTGAACTGCAGCCTTCGAGAGGTTCGACGCGCGAACGGGTTCATCGTTTGCACGGAGTCCGATGAATTTCACGCGCAGGTATTGGTCGTCGCGACGGGCGGACTTTCCGTGCCGAAGATAGGAGCGACCTCGCTCGGCTATGACCTCGCCCGTCAATTCGGGCTAAAGATCCAGGAAACCAGGCCCGCGCTTGTCCCTCTGCTGCTGGCGCCAAATGACCAGAAGAACTATTGCGATTTGGCCGGAGTATCGGCGGAAGTGCAGGTTTCCGCGGACCACACGGCTTTCCGCGAGAAAATGTTGATCACGCATCGAGGGCTGAGCGGACCGGCTATCCTCCAAATTTCCACGTATTGGCGGGAGCAATCCCCAATCCGAATCGATCTGGCGCCCGGCCGAGATTTCACTCACGCCATTCGCGAAGCCAAAGTGAGAAATATGGACGCCGCGCGGTCCGCTTTCCAAGGCGCTCTTCCCAAGCGCTTCGCCACACGCTGGCTGGAGTTGCATGCGCCGCCGGCATGGAATAACCATGCGCTCGAAGAGCTGGAACGCCAGGCGCACGATTGGGTCGTCGATCCTGCGGGCACGGAAGGCTATGATAAAGCCGAGGTCACTGCGGGCGGCGTGGACACAGAAGAATTGTCGAGCAAGACGATGGAAAGCCGGCGCGTGCCGGGATTATTTTTCATCGGCGAAGTGGTCGACGTCACCGGCCAGTTGGGCGGATTCAATTTCCAGTGGGCCTGGGCGTCGGGCGCGGCGGCGGGGCGCGCGCTGTAACCGCCAAACGCCTCCCGCCGTCAACTCGTACGCGCGCGGCGCGGATGGAATGCCGCCACAGATTCAGCGCAGTCCGCGCTGACAGCGCACGAAATTTCAGCGCGTGGGGAGAAGCAGCGATTCGCGACGAGTAAGGTTTGGCGGGTGCCGCACCATTTGTCCGCCGCGGCGGAAAGGGTGCGGGTTTGGATGTAGAAATGAGCCGGATTGTCTCCGTAGAAGGGCCGAAAACCCGCACCCTTGCAAACCCCGCAAGGGTGCGGCACCCGAAAATCCGTCGCTCCCGCCGTCCCTGCCTGCATTCCTGGACGCTAACGCGATGCCTTTTCATCCGTCTTATAGGAAGAGATCGAACTGGCTGGTTCGAGCCAGACATTTGATTGGAAATTTGAGATCTGAAACTTTGGATTGTGCATAAGGAGAAACCATGAATTTGCAGAGAGTTACGGGGAGACCGAAGCTTCTTGCCGGCGCCTTGATCGTTTTGCTAGGCATGACCGGCTGGGGCGTGGCCCGCGCCAGCCAGAAATTTTTTACACCGGGCGTACATATCTCCATGAAAATGGCCGACCCGGCCGAAGGTCCCAGCAGAACCGGCTTTGCTCCCGTGGTGAAATCGGTGCTGCCCGATGTCGTGAATATATCCACGTCCAAGGTGGTCAAGGCCTCCGCTCAGCAGCAGTTTGAAACGCCGGAGGGAATGCCCCCCATGTTCCAGCAGTTCTTTGGACAACAGTTCGGCCCCGATGAACAGCCTGGACCGAATTCTCAGAATCACTCCACGAGGCCGCGCGACCAGCGCGAAGATAGCCTCGGCTCGGGCGTCATTGTTAGCCCGGACGGCTACATTTTGACCAACAACCATGTCATTGACGGCGCCACTGACGTCCGCGTCACGTTCGCCGATAAGCGCCAGTTGAAGGCTACGGTCGTGGGCGCCGATCCCAAGACGGACATCGCCGTATTGAAGGTCGAAGGCAGCGGATTCCCGGCCATCACGATTGGCGATTCCTCCAAAGTGCAGGTCGGCGATTACGCCTTGGCCATCGGCGATCCGTTTGGCGTCGGCCAAACTGTCACCATGGGCATCATCAGCGCCATGAACCGCGGAAATCTGGGCATCGAGGATTACGAGGATTTCATTCAGACCGATGCGCCGATTAATCCGGGCAATTCCGGCGGCGCGCTGGTGAACGATCGCGGCGAACTCGTCGGCATCAACACCGCCATCCTTTCGCACGGCTCGGGCGGCAACGAAGGAATCGGATTTGCCATCCCGGTCAATCTGGCGCGCAGCGTGATGGGCCAGATTCTCGATCACGGCAAAGTCAACCGCGCCTACCTTGGCATCATGATTCAGGACATCACCCCGGGCATTTCCAAGGCCATGGGCTTGAAGGAAATGAAGGGCGTCCTGGTCGGCGACGTTACCCCCACCGGCCCCGCGTCGAAGAGCGGCATCCAGCGAGGCGACGTGATTCTGCAAGTCAACGGAAAACCAGTGGAAGACAGCCGCGAATTGCGCATGACCATCTCGATGATGAGTCCTGATGCAACCGTGAACCTGAAGCTTCTGCGGAACGGCAATTCCAGCGACGTGTCCGTCAAGCTCGGCGAATTGCCTGCCGATAAAGAACAGGCCAAGGCCGAAGAAGGAACGTCCGAGAAGGCGCTCGACGGAGTGACCGTGGAAAATCTCGACGCGCAAACAGCGCATCAGTTGGGATTGTCCCCGGCAACCGCCGGCGTCGTCGTCACGGACATTGACCCGTCCAGCGCACTCGCCTCGGCGGGACTGCGGCGCGGCGATGTCATCCAAGAAGTGAATCATCAACCGGTGAAGAATGTCGCGCAATTCGAGGAAGCTGTTCACAAGGCCGGCGGGAATCCGCTGCTCCTGGTGAACCGGCAAGGCTCGACGCTCTTCCTCGCCGAGTAATCGGAGTCAACAATCCATTCAATCCATCGGGCTCCTCCCGATGGCAAGTCAAGAGCCCCGCGGCCCATCGCCGCGGGGCTCTTGCATTTTATTCCCCTTACGTTTCCTCACTTCGACCGGGCGCCGCTCGCATGCTTTACGAGACCAGGACCGAGGATAATGGCGATTACTCGTTCCTCGCGAATGAAACGCGACCCCATTTCCCAGGAATCGCTCCGGGTGTATAAGTACGCCATCTGGACGGCTGTAGCCCGCCTCTTCAGAGGCGGGGATTTTCTGCGCAGCTCGCGGAAAACCCTCGCCTCTAAAGAGGCGAGCTACAGCACTCGTTAGACGGCGTCCAAATACTATGCGTCGCCGAGGACGCCGTCGCAGCCCGACGATGGCGATGGAAGGAGGAATTCAATGACCGCGCTTTCCCGAAGAGAAATGCTCGCGACTCCTCTGGCGCTGGCCGCCACGAGCGCCCTGTCGGCCGCCGTTGACGAAAAGAAGATGACGCTCGCCATCCACCAAAACACGTCGAGCGGAGCGGGCTATCGCAAATCGCTGGAGGGCTGGGCCCGCGCGGGAATTAAAGACGTGGAGATCACCAACGTCCTGCTGGATGATTTTCTGAAGACCGACGACCTGACGGCAGCGACTCGCGTGATTACCGACCTGGGTTTAAACCTCGTGCATGCCGCGACCGGCGTGACGGAACTATGGGAACCGAATCCTAATCGCGACGCCGCGCTCGACCGTCTCAAGAAACGCTGCGAGATGTATGCCCAGATGGGCCTGCACCGCGCCTACGCCTCGACCGCCACCAGCAAAAAAGTCACCGAGGACGATTACAAAGCAGGCGTGGACAATATCTATGACGCGGGAGACGTTGCCAAGCAGTTTGACATCACTCTGCGGATTGAATTCCTACGCACCTCGACCTTCATTTCCACTCTCCCCACTCTGCTGAAGATGACCCGCGCGGCGTTGCATCCGAACATCGAGCCCATGCTGGACTTCTACCATTTCTGGTCTGGCCTCAACAAATTCGAGGATCTCGATCAGATTCGCTTCCAGGAAATCGGCCACGTGCACTTTCAGGACGTTCCCGATATGCCGCGCGAACTTTTGGATCTGACCACGCGATTCATTCCCGGCGACGGAGTCAGTCCGCTAACCCGGATCCTCGGCAAGCTCGCGGAAAAAGGATATGCCGGTCCGCTCTCGGTGGAGCTTTTCCTGCCGAAATTCCAGCAAGGCGATCCCTTCGAGGTCGCCCGCGAAATCCGCGTGAAATCTGAGCGGGTCATGCAGCAAGCCGGCGTCATCTGAACAAAGTGCGCGGTTTCCATCCAAGAAAACAAGCAAGTCTTGCTACAATATCGGAATCCTAGGATTCCGATGCGGCGTCATGTCTAGGGCGCCGGGGAAAAGAAACGTGGCTGCGACTCAAACCGAATCTCTCGTGGAAGTCGGACACAAGGTTGTCTTTAAGGTTTTGGCGGCCATCAGTGTGTGTCATTTTTTGAATGACATGATGGCGTCGCTCTTGCCGTCGATTTATCCGCTCCTGAAGACTTCGTACAATCTGGATTTCGCGCAAGTGGGGCTGATTACGCTCACCTATCAGACCACGGCGTCGCTCTTGCAGCCCCTGATCGGATTCTACACGGACAAAAAATCCAGACCGTTTTCCCTGCCCGTGGGAATGGGGGCGACACTGATCGGGCTACTCTTATTGGCGGCTGCTCGTTCGTTTCCCGCGCTCCTGGTCGCCGCCGCGCTGGTTGGGACGGGATCCTCGGTGTTTCACCCCGAGTCGTCGCGAGTGGCGCGCATGGCGTCGGGCGGCCAACATGGTCTGGCGCAATCGATTTTTCAGGTGGGTGGCAATACGGGGCTGTCGATTGGCCCGTTGCTGGCGGCCTTTTTTGTGTTGCCGAGGGGGCAAAGCAGTATCGCGTGGTTTTCGCTGGCGGCCCTCGCCGGGATCGTTCTGCTGACGGGTGTGAGCGCATGGGCCAAGAAACATACGACCGGCTGGAAAAAGTTCAGCGCGAAGCACGAGATCGACAAGCCGCCGGACCTTTCGAAGGCGAGAATTGTGACCTCGGTCGCGATCCTGATGGCGCTCCTGTTTTCCAAATTCGTGTATCTAGCGAGCCTGACCAGCTATTACACATTTTATCTGATCAGTAAATTCCAGCTCTCCGTGCAAAGCGCGCAAATCCATCTTTTCGTTTTTCTGGGCGCGGTGGCCGCGGGCACGCTGATCGGCGGACCGGTGGGCGACCGCATTGGTCGCAAGAGCGTCATCTGGTGCTCGATTCTGGGCGTCCTTCCATTCACACTGGCCTTGCCCTACGCTAATCTGTTTTGGACGGAAATTCTCAGCGTGGTGATCGGCCTGATTCTCGCGTCCGCTTTTTCGGTGATCGTGGTGTACGCGCAAGAACTCGTTCCGGGAAAAGTGGGAATGATCTCCGGCCTCTGCTTCGGTTTCGCGTTTGGGATGGGTGGACTCGGTGCGGCAGTGCTCGGCTGGCTCGCGGACTTGACCAGCATTAATTTCGTGTACACGGTTTGTTCGTATCTTCCGGCCGTGGGCTTGCTGGCGGCCTTCCTGCCCAACATCGAGCGCCCCCGGCTGCGCGCGATTCACGAAGAAGCGATTGCGGATTAAGGTGGAAGGAAGAGCAGCGCGGATTGCCGATTCCCGCCGGGCCGCTAAATAACGCGCACGATCTCAAAGTTCCAATCTCCAATCTCCGCTCCTCACCCGCCGGCACTGGCCAATTCCGCGGCCCGATGGATGGCGCGGCGGATGCGCGGATACGTCCCGCAGCGGCAGATGTTTCCGGACATGGCGCGATTAATGTCTTCGTCCCCGGGGTGGGGACTTTTTGCAAGCAGCGCGGCGGCGCTCATGATCTGGCCGGACTGGCAGTAGCCGCATTGCGGCACTTCGATTTCGATCCAGGCGCGCTGCAACGGATGGCTTCTGTCCGCGGAAAGGCCCTCGATGGTGGTGAGTTCTTTTCCCGCCGCGCGCGAGAGCGGCGTGCTGCAGGAGCGCACCGGGCGGCCATCCAGGTGCACGGTGCAGGCGCCGCACTGCGCCACGCCGCAGCCGTACTTCGTTCCAGTCAGCCCGAGATGCTCCCGCACCACCCAGAGCAGGGGAGTCGACGGGTCGGCATCCACACTGACTTGCCGCTTATTTACAGTTAGTGAAATCAAGGAAATCCACCTCCACCGAACATTAGCGCGCGGGCGCCCCCAGTGGCGCGGGCTTCAGCCTGCGGGGTTTCGTCCAAGCCGAGCTAAACATGCCGCTGAAAAAGTATCCCGCCCTTAAAAGTACCTCGCCCTTTTGTCATTCCGAGCGGAGCGAGGAATCTCTCTTGCTTTTCTGATGCTCCGATCCAGGAGAGATTCCTCGCTCCGCTCGGGATGATAAAACAGACTACTTTATGGGCATGCTGAAAATCCGCAGGCTGAAGCCTGCGCCACTTTAGGCCCTCAGCGCGGCCAGCACGCGCTCTGGCAGGAACGGCGTTTGACGCAGGCGGCGGCCCGTCGCGGCGAAGAACGCGCTCGCCACAGCCGGAGCTACGCCGACTCCCGCACGGTCTCCAACGCCAACCGGATCGCGGCCCGACGGCACGATCTGGATATGCACTTCAGGGATTTCCGCCATGCGCAGGACGGGATAGTCGTAGAAATTCGACTGCTCGACTGCCCCTTTCTTGAAGGTAATGCGCTCCTTGAGCGCATTGCTCAAGGCGTAAATGGCGGACCCGTGTATTTGCGCGTCCAGGTTGCGCGGCGAGATAGCGATGCCAACATCAATCGCAATCCAGATTTCCGGCACGCGGATCTCGCCGGTCTGGCGATCCACGCTTATCTCGGCGACCGTGGCGAGAAATGTCCCTTCCATGGAGCAAAACGAGAGACCGCGGTTCGTTTTCTCACCCTTGCGCCATCCTGCCAAGTCGGACACCACGCGAAGCACTTCTTGCGCGGGCGGCTCGTTTCGCAAGAGATCGAGGCGCAACTCCAGCGGGTCGGCTCCCCGCGCCACGGCGATCTCGTCGATGAAACTTTCGATCGCGAACTGATTGATGGTGGCGCCGACGCCGCGCACCGGCGAGAGCCGCGCATCCACCCGGTTGCGCACAATCTCCGTCAATACGTTGGGAATATCGTAATCGATCTCGACGCCCACATGCTGGGTCTTGACGGCTAGCCGAACCGCCAACGGCTTGTTGCTCCCGGCAGTGTCCACCTCGTCCGATGCCATGCGGTAGTGCCACGCGGTCAACTGGCCGTTGCTGTCCTCGCCCGCCCTTAAATATTCGACGGTCATCGGTTTGAAGCGCCCAAAACGCACATCCGATTCCCTGCTCCAGATGACCTTGACGGGGCGCCCCATCTCCTTGGAAAGCACGGCGGAGTCGAGCAGCGACTCGATGCCTGCTGCCCGCCCGAATCCGCCCCCGAGTTGGGTGCGGTGCACGAGCACCTGCTCCGGGGCAATCCCAAGCGCCCCGGCAACCATGCGCATGACCAAAGTGGGAGTGCCGGTCCCGGTCCATACCTCGACGCTCTGCCCGCCATCCTTCACCGAGCACACGCAATTCACCGGCTCCATTTGCGCATGGTAAACAAATTCAGTGCGATATTCGGCTTCGTAGATTTTGGCTGCTCCGTTCATCACCGCGAGGATGTCTCCTGCGGCCGTGGTCTGGCCTAGCTTCTGGAGCGCAAAGCCCTCTTGGCTGAGATCGCGGGCGGAAGCCGAGTGCCGGTCAAACGCAGCGTCGCTATCGAAGCCGTCTCCGGGAGCGCTGCTCCACTTAATCTTCAGGGCCCGCTCCCCGGCAAGGGCCGCTTCAAACGTCCGCGCGGCAACCGCCACGCGATCGGGCGGCAACTGCATCACTTTCAAAACATCAGGCATGCGTGATACTTCGTCGCTGTTGACGGAAATCGGCGTCGCCCCCACCACCGGGGCGCGCAACACGGTCGCGTAAACCATGTTTGGCAGCCGGATATCGATGCTGTATTCCACCGAGCCGTCGGTCTTGGCCGGCACGTCTCGTCGCGGGATATCGTGGCCGATCAGGCGAAACTGGCTCGGATGCTTCAGGGCCTTCGCCGACACGGTCGGCAGCGTAGCAGGCAGCGCCGCGAAGCTCGCGATCGCGCCATAGCTTAGCGACTGGCCGCTCTTCGCGTGGACCACCATGCTGGGCTGCGTAGTCAGTTCCCCGACGGGGACGTTGAGCTGTGCCGCCGCTGCGTCCAAGAGAACGCGCCGGGCCTGCGCGCCGTAAATTCGCAAATTCTGGTAATAGCCGGAGATGGAACTGCTCCCTGCCGTGATCATGAGCCCGTGCGCCCACCAAGTTTGATTGCCATAGATGTTGTCGTCGGCCGGGCTGAACTCGATGGCTACTTTGTTCCAGTCCGCATCCAACTCCTCGGCAAAAATCACCGCCAATGCGGTCATCGATCCCTGGCCCTCTTCGGCCGCCGGCGACATGATCGTGATAGTCCCGTCAGGAGCGATGCGCACCCAGGCCATCTTCAAGCCGGCGCCGCTTCCATCCGTATCAACCTTCGTGGCCGCTCCCCGGGCCAGCTTGAGATCGAGACCGAAGACCAAGCCAAGCCCGCTTAAGCCGGCGCCGACGAGGAATTCACGTCGCTTCATCGGCAAATCGGTCATGTTAGCGGCACCTCCATCGGCGGAAAATCGTATAGAACCGAATATACGCTTGGTGCATCGCGTGTCAAGACACGTTGGTTCCGACTCTAAAATTTCGAATCGTATTCGTCAGGCGAATGTGGCTGCATCGGCGTGCCGCGCAACCTCATCGCATCAACAGGCTAGTCTTGGTATTTTTGGCGCAGGCGCGGAGTGAGGCGAAGCATGAGTTGAATGCGCTCGACTTCGTTCATCCAATCGGCCAGCGTGGCGTCGAGTTCGTCTTTGTCAGGGGCGACGATGCCGGTGGGGCAAAGCGGGCCAAGTCTGGCATGAGCTAATGCGCGGTAGCGGTGGATCGAGCGATCGCCGGCGGTGGCGCACCATTCGTTGTCTTCAGATAAAAATGCCACGACGGGGACGCGGCTGCCGGCGTTGATGCGCAGCTCGGGGGCGAGTTCGCTTTCCTTGGCGCGCTCGACGAAGCGCAGATCGATTTTTCCGGGATTGCCTTCGGCGATGCGGTAAATCAGCGGGCATTGCTGAACGCAATCGCCGCACCAGATGCCGCTGAAAATCAGGATTTTCATTTCGCGCACGAAGCCGTCGAGGAGCTCCTTCTGGGCTGCGGTCAGGTGGGCAGCGTCGTAGACCTGGGTCCAGCGGCGTTGTTGCTCTTCGGTGCCGGTTTGGAGATAGCGATCGTACGGCAAAGCCGTTGCGAATTTTTCGGAAAGTGGGGCAGAGTTTGTCATGGTTGGGGATTATACACTGCAAGTTTTTTTCGCACGAGTAGGACGGGCTTCAGCCTGTCGGTTTTCGGCGTGAGCGCAGAAAATGTGTAGAAAAAGCAACAGGCTGAAGCCCGTCCTACTTGGCATCTTTTTCCAATTTCTGCAGTTCTTGCACGAGTTGCTCAGCCTGATCCCTTATTTTGCGCACGCGCTCGGCGAGGTCGGCTATGTTCTTTCCGGATGGCGCGGCGGTGGCCGGCGACTGGGCGGACTCTGCCGCTTCGGGCCCGGGCTTGGCGGGCACGGCGCCGCCCGTCAATTCGGCCAGGGCTTGATCGAAATTGTCGCGATAAATCAGGCGATCGCCCATGGCCAAAACCACTTTCTTGAGCTGCGGCATGCGCGCTTCCGTCGCCTGGATGTAGATGGACTCGACATAGAGAAAGCCGCCCGTCACGGGAAGGGAGATGATACTTCCGCGCAACACGCGCGAGCCTTGCTGATTCCACAGAGTTAAATCCTTGGAAATATTTTGATCCTGGTCGATGCGCGACTCGATCTGCATGGGACCATAGATCAGTTGCTGCTTCGGGAGTTGGTAAAAGATTAGGTTTCCCAGATGTTCGCCGTCGCAGCGCGCGGCCATCCAGCCGATTAAGTTATCCTTGCCCCGCGGAGTGAAAGGAAGAATAAGCAAAAACTCAGGTTTTTTTTCTCCGGGCAACGTAGCCACCACATACGTAGGCTGCACGTTCTCGGGCATGGACGACTGGCCGAACAGGTTGTGCGCGATGTCCCAGATGTCTTCCTTGTTGTAAAACACCTGCGGGTCGCGCATATGAAACGTGCGGTAAGCCTCGGCCTGTGCTTGAAAGAGGGCTTCGGGGTAGCGGGCGTGGCGGCGCAAGTCGGCAGGCATTGCGGAAGCGGGCAGGAACAGTTTCGGGAAAAGCTGCTCGTAAGCCTGAATGATGGGATCGCCCGGATCGAAAACGTAAAGCGAAATTTTCCCGGTGTAGGCATCCACGGTGGCTTTCACCGCGTTGCGAATGTAATTTGCGCCTTCGTCCAGACCGGCGACGGGAAGCGTGGCGGAATACGGGTGGGAGAGAGAAGTCGTATAGCCGTCCACCATCCAAACCAATCGCCCGTCATCGGTAATCACGAGATAAGGGTCCTGATCCCAAGTCAAGAATCCCGCCAGATACTGCAACCTTTCCAGCACGTTGCGGTGAATCATCATGCGGCTTTCGCCGGTCAGGTAGCTGGTGAAAATAATGTTGGGCTCGCCCTGGGAGATGGCCGCGGCGGTTTTCAAAAAAAATGATCCGACAGGAAAACCGCCCGTGCCCTGGTAGGTTGCATATTTATTCTGATCGCCAGAGGGATAGTCGAACTCCTCGCGCGCGGTGTGCACGAACACTGGATCTTGCGTCTTCGCCCCGTAATAGATTTCCGGCCGGGTCAGCTGAAACCCGGGCGTCTTGATCTCCGGCGGAGCGTTCTCGATCAGCAGAACGGGCAGCCCATCCGCCGTGATCTTGTTGACCTCGGACAGGACCACGCCGATGCCGTGTGTATAAATGAAACGCGGATTGATCCAGCTCTGGCTGGCCTCGGCGGACAACTGAGTGACATCGATTTCGCGCGGCGAAAGCAGCACTTCCTTGATGCGGCCATTGGGATAGTAGCGATCCACGTCGGTGGCCGGAAAAGTGTAGTAGGGGCGCAGCGCCTGAATCTGGGTGATCGTCGCGTTGTAGGCGCGCAGGTCCCACAGGCGAACGTTTTCCAGCAGCGTGGCATCCTGCACGGGATCGACCGTGGCCTGCCCGGAAGGGATAAAGGGAAGTTCCTGGGCATTCCGATTCAGGCCGAAGGCAATGGAAGTGGCCTCAATGTGGCGCTCGATATAGGGCCGCTCGATGGAAATTTCATTCGGCCTCACGTAGACGGCGTGCACGAGGGCCGGCAAGGCCAGCTGCAACACAAAAAAGCCGGCGACAAGGATTGCAGCATTTTTGTATTTGCGCATCCAAACCAGGGGCAACGTCCCGAGCGTGACGGCGATGAGCAGCCAGCGCAAAGGGAGCGTGACTTTCTGGTCCACGAAATCGGCACCGGTCATAAAAGCGTGCGAGTTGAGCAGAAGCTCGTAGTTGCCGAGATAAACCCACACGGCGAAGCCCAGCAACAAGATGACGGAAATGGTGCGGACGAAGCCGGTGCGCGTCGCCCCCGGCAGCAGCAGCGAGCCAGGCCCAAGCGTAAGAGTCCTGCGCGGCCCGTCGTCGAACGCGCCGTAGCGAATTTTCTCCGCCAACTGCCAGCCCCTCGCCGTCACCCAGAAAACCAGCGCGCAAAGAATCGCCAGCACGAACACGAATCCCAGCACTTGCGCATAAAAGGGCAAATCGAAAAGGTAAAACGGCAGCCCCCGTGAGAAAACCTGATCCTTCCAGGCATCGGCCGGCGCCTCCAGCCCGCGCGACCCGAAAAAGCGCATCACGGTCCAGTAATCGATTGAACTGGAGGCGAAGAAAATGGCCACTACCGCCAAGCCCAGGGGAACCAACTTGGTGTACAAAGGGTGATCGCGCTGCAGAATGCCGGCGAAGTGCAGCCCCCGCGCATGCGCCACCCACAGCGCCAGAAAAGCCAGGACCGAACCTGCCGCCGCAGGCGCAATGCTGTACCACAGCATGCCCACCCAGGTGTTGACCTGCCCGACCTCTTTCCACCAGTTGTACTCAATGACGAAATCGGCAGCCGTAGTGCTAGCCCATAACGCGACCACCACGAGCACGGCCAGAATGACGAGGTTGCGAATCTGTGAAGGGCGCATAAGGGGAAATCTCTATGTGTAACGCTGTGGCGCCGCCGCGAACCCAAAACCTCGCATTTCTAGCGGCACAGTAATGTAGTTGATGTAGGTCGACCGAGATCGTATCACAAGCGCTGGGCAGAACGAGAGGCCTGGATAAAATCAATGGACCCGGCGGAGAAATATGAAGCTGGGACAGGTCTGAAACCGCATCCTCGCGGAGCGCACGACGGGCCGTCTAGAATTCCTATAAGTTATTCTATCGAAAGGATTTTGCATAGAATGAATATGAGATTGAAAGGCTCCAATTCTCGCCCCGAATAGTACTCCCTCTCGTATTTAATAGTCAGCTAGACACACCGTTCGTAACTGCAAATTGACCCGCCTAAGGCTTGACCGTAGGGTGTTAAGGAAGGTGGATAAGCCCAAGTCGGTACGTGTCGGAAGCGTTAGCGAGCGAACTCGAGACCGTTGTACCAAGTACTCCGCGTCCGCGTCCACTTCGGGTGGACCTGTGTGCGCTGAAACGCGTGGGGATGGGTGACACGCGACTGGCGCCAAGCCTCGAAGGAGCAAGTAACTGCTATGAAACTCGCATCGAAGTCCTGGTCTTTGGTGTCTCTACTGCTCGTCACGCTGTTCGTCACTTCCTGCTATCCCGCGCACACCGGGAATGGCGATTCGCTTGGCAGCAGCGGCGGCAGCAGCTCGGGTTCAGGATCCGGTTCGGGTTCCGGTTCGGGGTCTTCGTCCGGGACAGAGACCATCGGCGGGAACGTTGTCGGCCTTCTTGGAACCGGGCTGGTGCTGCAAGATAATGGCGCAGACAATCTTCCGATCCTCGCAAACGGCGCCTTCACGTTCAAGACTGCTGTGTCCGGCGCCTACGCCGTGACGGTGTTGACTCAGCCCTCGAACCCCGCTCAGACCTGCAGCGTCGCCAACGGCGCGGGAACCGCGACGGGCAATGTCACCAACGTTTTGATTAATTGCGGTACGACCGGCCTCACGATCGGCGGTTCGGTTTCTGGCCTGCTTGGATCCGGCCTCGTCCTTGAGGACAATGGAGGCAACAAATACACCGTTTCCGGCAACGGAAACGTCCCCTTTACGTTTCCGACTCCGGTTACCGCGGGTACAGCCTACAGCGTCAGTGTTCTGACCCAGCCTACCAACCCGCCGCAAGTATGCTCGGTTGTGAATGGCACGGGCACGGCCAATACGAACGTCAACAACGTGGAAGTTATCTGCACGGAGCCGGGATTCAAAATCAGCGGATCGGTGGTCGGCCTAGTGGAAGGCACCGGCGACTCTATGGAATTGCAAGATAATGCTGGCGACGATCTTTTTGTTACTGGGGATACTGTCTTCACCTTCCCCACGCAGATTACGGATGGCGGGCTCTATGACGTGTCCGTTTTTCTGCCGCCACACAGCCAGCCGCAGCCCTGCAACACGTTCGGTTATTCGGGAATTGCCAGCACCAACGTCAGCAATGTGCTAGTGGATTGCGAGCACAACGACTGGGCCTGGACCTCGTGGTATGTCACTGGTACAACGGCAGCGAACAATTACGCCGTGGTTACGACTCCTCTATTTCCTCCGAACCAGGTTTACCCGACCAACGTCAGCACTCCCGGCGGCAGGGACTTCCCCACGGCCTGGACCGACAATCTGGGGCGAAAATGGCTCTTCGGTGGAATTGGCTTTCCGTATCCCAACCCTCTGGGTGCCGTAGGCGCGGGCCTCCTCAACGATCTTTGGGTTTTCGACGCTTCGGTCGGAGGTTGGGTCCCGGCCAATCTACCTATCTATACCAACTCCACGGGCAGCCCCGCCGTCTTTGAGGTGCGTACCAACCAGCTCGAATACGAATCTGTTCCCACGGTGACAGGCGCTCCAGGATCGAGGTGGGGTAGCTCGGGTTGGGCAGATGTCTCCGGCAACCTTTACTTGTTTGGCGGCCAGGGAGTCGATAGCACTGGGGCTGAGGGGTTGCTAAACGATCTGTGGAAATGCACTCCCGGGGTCCCGACGGTCGATGCTGACGGCGCTGGCACAAGTTCTTGCCCCTGGAACCAAATCGGTGGTGTAACCACGGCCAATCCGACCGGCAGCTATGGAACGCAAGGAGCTGCGGGCGGAACTCCTGGAGGCCGATGGGCTGCCGCAACGACCACAGACGCGGCTGGGAATTTCTGGATGTTCGGCGGCCAAGGCGTGGACTCCGCAGGTACGACCGGTCTCCTAAATGACCTCTGGGAATACAGCTCCAGCGCGAACAAGTGGACCTGGATCGGGCCTTCTACTTCCAATATCGCCAATCAGAACGGCATTTACGGCACGCTCGGGACGGGAACTGGCACGACGGCTCCGGGTGGGCGTCAGGCAGCCGTGCTGTTTGCAGATTCGTCCGGCAACATTTGGCTTTTCGGTGGATTCGGGCTCGACTCGGTTGGGACCGGTAATCCTGGCCCTCCCGTTGCCGGGGCGATCCTGAACGATCTTTGGGAGTTTAATATTACAACCAAGCAGTGGACTTGGGTTTCGGGAGCCAACCTCGCGAATCAGACCGGCAACTATGGCACGCAGGCCACGAGCAACCTGAGTACCGGCGCAGCAGCAAACGTTCCCGGCTCGCGTTGGGGCTCCGTTGGCTGGCGCGATGCCAGCAACAACCTCTGGATTTATGGCGGCTGGGGATACGGGACCAGCACTACGGTCCCGACTGGATTCATGGACGATATCTGGCAATACCAGCAGAGTTCCGGGCAGTGGATTTGGTGGAAGGGCATCAGCAACGCCAATCAGAACAGTGTGTTTGCCACCCAACCCTTCGGGCTTGGCGAGGGCGTGCCCTTTGTAAATAACATAGTCGGCGGGCGCCGTGGAGCCGCCATCTGGGCTCCGGACTCGTCGGGCTTCGTCAGCGTCTTCGGCGGCGAAGGCTACGATTCAAGCGAAGGCGCCCCCCCAGGCTACCTGAACGATCTGTGGGGCTACCTGCCATTTCCATAGAAGGCGGGATTTACATTGGAATATGTGTAGCGGGACGCACCGTCCCCTAAAAACAAAGGCCGGACGCCAACCGTCCGGCCTTTTCCTTCCCAGGAACAGAAAACCGAGATCTCTGACCTGAATACTCTCGGTTCCGAGATCTCAACTCCAAGCGCTCAACTTCCAGATCTCAATTTCGAGATCCCAGCTTCAAACTCTCGACTCCGAACTCTCAAATCGCAGCCCTTCACTTACAACTCTCAAACCCCAAGCCCAATTTCTCAATGCCGAACTCTTCTAATTCTTTTCCAATCCATCTGATCTCAATTTTCGAATCTCAAATTTCAAATTTGAATTGCAGTGCGCAAGTCACATCTCAACCCAGGAGGAGCTCGCGCCCCGCCCCTTCAAACCTTTATCGCCCGCGTGACCAGATAACCTTGGCGCAGCAAATTGTCCTCGAAATATTCCCCGGCGATGGCCTCGAACTCCCGCCGAAACCGTTCCAGCTTGCTGGGATCGCTGTCCTGCAAGGCCGCCACGACGCGCACCGTCGCGCCGGAACTCCGCTCCGCTGCCGCCCGGTGGTGATGCACGCTGAGCGCCGGAATCAGCATCGTGGCGCGATCGAATTGTATCTCCTTCACGGCGGACCCAAGCCTCTGCCGCACCATGTTCGGATCGCCCCAGAGCGTTGCCGGCGCGAAGCCCGGCGGCGGAGGAGGCAAGTAGCTAGCCGCGAGCGCGAAGATGCGGCCGGAAACAAGCTCCGGCGGCCAGGAGGAAAACGCGATCGTGCCGCCAGGCTTCAAAACGCGCAACATTTCGCCGATGGCGACTTCCGGCCTGGGTGCGAAAATATGTCCGAATTGGCTCAGAACAATGTCGAATGACGCGTCGCCAAACGGCAGCTTCTCGACGTCTCCTTCGTGCCAATCGATTTCGACTCCCGCGATGCCCGCGTTCTGCCGCGCCCGGTCCAGCAGTTCCGGCGTGAGATCGAGCCCGCTGACGCGAGCGCCAAGGCGAGCGGCGGTGACCGACACGACGCCTGTCCCGCAGGCCACGTCAAGCACGCGCTGCCCCGGGCGCACACCGGCGCGCTTCACCAATTTCGCCGCGGTCGGTGTTGTGTGCGCTTCGTACGGAACGAATTGTGCCCAGATTTGCTTTTGCGCTGTCTTGAAAGACTCAAATGGATCCATGCGCATTCCTCCCGTCAAAAAATCGATTCAGTATAACCAAGCCCGCTAGACGCGAAAAGACGCGCAGCGGGAGGGCAACGCGGCTCCACAGGCTGCGGAAAACGTCCCTCCAACTTTTTGTCATTCCGAGCGGAGCGAGGAATCTCTCTTTCTTTTCATGGGCGTAACGCTCAGAGAGATTCCTCGCTCCGCTCGGAATGACAAAAAAGGCCAGTTTTTCCGCAGTCTGTGCGGGCGCAAATGCTCTCGAGGCGCCAAGTTTGCTATATTTCTTTCGGGAACTCCGGGTCGAGAAAAAATTTCGCATCGCTATGAGGTGCTTCATGGATTCCGGCAACTTTGTCAGGCGACCCACGCGCCGGGACTTTTTGCGGACGGCGGGAACGCTCGCGGGCAGCGGCGCTCTGGCGCACCTTTTTCCCAAAGCGCTCGCGGGCGCTGGGCCGCGTGTTCCGCGGCAGGGTGGCGGCGCCGACGACGACGCTCTAGCGGCGGCTCGCGCCAACTTCGAAAAAGCGCCCATCGTGCCCGAAAAACTTTCGGACAATCTCACACTGTTGAGCGGGCCGGGCGGAAATGTGGTGGTCCTGCACGGCGCGGACGGCAAACTGATCGTCGATACCTTCACGCAATTGGCCTGGGACCGATTCGAGAAGACGCTCGAAGGCCTCGGCCGCGCCCCGCTGAAATTCGCCATCGATTCCCACTGGCACTGGGACCACACCGACAACAACGCCCACGTGCGCGCCGCAGGAGCCACCTTGATCGCCCACATGAATACCCTCAAGCGCATGTCGGAAACGCACGATCTCGACGTCATCGGCCTGCATTTCGATCCGTCTCCGGCCGACGCTCTTCCCCAGCGCACATTCAAGGAAGCGCACGAAATGAATTTCAACGGCGAGCACATCGCCCTGGGATACATCGCCCCGGCGCACACCGATTCGGACATTTTCATTCACTTTCAAAAAGCGAATGTGCTGCACATGGGCGACGCCTTTTTCAACGGCATGTACTCCTACATCGACCGCGAAACCGGCGGCAGCATCGGCGGCATGATTGCCGGAGCGACCAAAATGCTGGCCATGGTCGACAAGGACACCAAAATCGTTCCCGGCCACGGCCCGCTGGGAAACAAATCCGACCTGTACATGTTTCGCAACATGCTCATCACCGCGCGGGCTCGCGTTCGCAGATTGAAATCCTCAGGGAAATCGCTCGAACAAGCCATCGCCGCAAAACCTCTCTCGGACCTGGACCCGGACTGGGGCAAGGGGTTTCTCAACGCCGACGGGTTCGTCCACGTCATTTACACGACTCTGTGACCCACGCTTGTCCGAACTGGAAAGATCTTTGGTAGCACAGACTTCAGGCTGTAGGGTTTGGCCAGGGCAGGCTCACCCTCGCCCCAAACTAAACCCACAGACTGAAGTCTGTGCTACTCAATCACCGATGCAGGCCAGGTTGCCAGCGCACATCTTCCCTGCCCTTGTCATTCAGAAATCGCGCCAGAACGAACAGAAGATCCGACAAGCGATTGACGTAGCGCAGCACCGCGGGATTCACCGGCTCCTCGGCCAGGAGGCGCGCCACGTCGCGTTCCGCGCGCCGCGTGACCGTTCTCGCCAGATGCAGGTAAGAGGACGCGGGACTTCCTCCCGGAAGCACAAAACTATTCAGAGGCTCGAGTTCCGCGTTGAACCGGTCGATCTGATTTTCCAGCCACGCGACTTGCTCATCCGTGATGCGCAGCAACGGTTTTTCCGCGCCGGGCCGCTCCGGCCGGCACAGATCGGCGCCCACGTCGAAAAGATCGTTCTGAATGTGCCGCAAGAGCTGGAGACCCTCGCGGTCCACGACGTGCAAAATTGCCACGCCGATGGCGGAATTGGCTTCGTCGATCCCGCCGTACGCCGTGACGCGGAGATGGAATTTCGGCAGCCGCGATCCGTCTCCGAGCGAAGTCTTGCCCTCATCGCCTGTACGCGTATAAATTTTGTCGAGTTTCATGGTTTGTACCAATGGCATAGCCGGTTCAAATTTCGTATCGTAGTGTGCATGAAGACGCGGGATTTTCCAACCTCGCGCGCAAGTGGAGAGGCCGGCCGCGCGATCCCGCCTTCAGCAAACGGGCAACCGCCGGCTCGCCCCGGCTCATCTTAGATAGTGCCTGCCCGAAGAGGGTCTCTTTTGCTCGCAACTCCAGATCGATTCCAAAACCACCTCCAGGAGCTTGAAATGAAAAATCGTTTCGGATTTTTCCTTGCGTTCCTGCTGCTTGCAATTCCCGCGGCGGCACAAGTTCGCGGCGTCGGCGGGGGACACATTCCCGCGCGCGGCCCTGCGCCGCACCCCGGTCCCGCTCCAGCGGCAAGGCCTGCTCCAGCGCCGGATCGAGCCCCTTCTTACAGTGATGCGAAAGGCCACCCCGCAGCTCCTCACGTCCATGCCAAAGGCGACAAATGGGTCGGCCATGACACCGGCAAGGATGACCCGCACTACCATCTCGATCATCCCTTCGAGCACGGGCATTTCAACGGCGGATTCGGCAAGGGCCACGTGTTCCGCATCGAAGGCGGAGGCCCGAGCCGCTTCTGGTTCGGCGGCTTCTACTTTTCGGTCGCGCCATATGATTTCGGATTTTGCAACGACTGGCTGTGGGATACCGACCAAATCGTGATCTACGAGGATCCCGACCACGACGGCTGGTATTTGGCTTACAACGTGAGGCTCGGAACCTATGTCCACGTCATGTATTTGGGGAATCGTTAACATATGAGATTCGCGACAAGAGTGACTTGATGGCGAAGGTCTGGTGGCGCCGGCGAGACGCCGGCGCCACCAAACCCTGTTCCCCGCAGCGAAGCAGCCCGAATCATATTGCGTGCAGCATCCGTAAGCACTCGCCCTTGACGAAAGCTGGGCTTCGCAATAACTTCGTAGATATGAGCGTCCTTTCCTTAAAGGTGAACGGGAAAACCCACACCCTCGACCTAGATCCCACCACTCCCCTCCTTTACGTGCTGAGCGATGACCTCGGCCTGCGCGCCCCGAAATTCGGCTGCGGCCTCGGCCAATGCGGAGCCTGCACGGTGCTTGTGAAAGGACAGGCGGTTCGCTCCTGCATCACTTCGGTGGAAACGGTGCAGGGCCTCGACATCGTCACGCTCGAAGGCCTGGGCTCGGTCGACAAGCCGCACCCCATTCAGAAAGCGTTCATCGAGGAACAGGCCGCGCAGTGCGGCTTTTGCTTGAATGGCGTCATTCTCACCGCCAAGGCTTTTCTCGATATGCATCCTAAGGCCACGGAAAAGGAAATTCAGGAAGGAATGTCTCGCGTCCTGTGCCGCTGCTTCACGCACACGCGCATGCTTCGCGCCATCGGGCGAGCGCAGAAGGAGATGGCGCGATGAAAAATCCATCTCTTCCCGCTGCCGAATTCCCGATGACGCAGAGCGCGTCGGATGCTTTGGCGCGTGCTGGATTTTCGCGCCGCGCCTTTATCAAGGGAACGGGCGCGCTGATCGTCAGCTTCAGCATGAGCGGGGCGCTCGCCGAAGCACTCGAAGCGCAAAATCCCGCGGGACCGTTCGGCGGAGGCGCGCCGCCGGATTCTCCGCCGGCTGGCGAAGTCGATTCCTGGATCGCCATCGCCTCGGACGGAGGCGTGACCGCCTACACTGGAAAAGAAGAACTCGGCCAGGGCATGTCCACGGCCCAGATGCAGCTTGTGGCCGAAGAACTGTGCGTGCCGTTTCAGCGCGTCAACTTGGTCGTCTGCGACACGTCCATGACGCCCGATCAAGGCGTCACTTCCGGCAGCCAGTCGCACCCTGCCAATTTCAATCACAACAATCTCGCGGGCGCTTGCGCCACGGCGCGCGAGGCGCTCCTGCAGCTCGGTTCGAAACGCTTGAATATTCCCGCAGATCAGCTCGTCGCCATCGACGGCGAAATCCGCTCGAAAAGTGATCCCGCAAAGAAAGCCACTTACGCCGACCTCGTGACCGGAAAGAAATTCGATCTCAAAGTGGACCCCGCGGCGAAGAGAAAACCCGCGAGCAAATGGACCGTCCTCGGGAAACCCCTGGGGCGGCCCGACATGGCCGCGATGGCCACGGGCACGTTCGAATATGCGCATAACGTGCGCGTCCCCAGCATGCTGCACGGCATGGTGGTCCGCCCGTCGGCTGTGGGCGCGGACCTCATGAGCGTCGACGATAATTCGGTTTCCGGAATGCCGGGCTTCGTGAAAGTCGTAGTGAAAAAGAATTTCATCGGTCTGGTCGCGGAGAAACCGTGGCAAGCGGTGCAGATGGCCAGGGCGCTGACTGTCACTTGGTCGCCCGCTCCCGAGCTGCCGAAGCAGGAAACTTTTTACGACCATTTGCGAAATCAAAAACCGGTGCGCGACACGCTGCTCGTGAATTCCAAGGACGTGGACGAAAAACTTGCCGGCGCCGCGACCGTGATCAAAGCGACCTACTACCATCCGTATCAGATGCACGGATCGGTCGGCAGCTCGTGCGCCGTCGCCGATGTGCAGGGCGACAAGGCCACGGTGTGGTCGCCCACACAGGGAGTCTGGCACCAGCGCGCCACGCTGGCCATGCTTCTCAATTTGAAAGCCGAAAATGTCCGCGTGATCTTCCGTCGCGGGTCAGGATGCTACGGATTGAACGGCGCCGACACGGTCACGTACGACGCCGCGCTGCTCTCGCAGGCCGTCGGCAAACCCGTGCGCGTCCAGCTCACGCGAAGAGACGAAATGGCCTGGGAAAATTACGGATCCGCATTCGTGATGGACGAGCGCGCCGGCCTGGACGCCCAGGGAAATATCGTCGCGTGGGATCACGAGTCGTGGTCTCCGGTGTTGGGCAATCGACCAATCTATACATATCCCGGAAACGTGATCACCGGATTTCTCGCGGGTTTTCAGCCGGAGGCATTCCAGCCGCGCTCGCCCGCGCCCGAGCCAACGTCGTACAGCAACAATAGCAACGGGATCCCTTCTTACGTCGTCGGCCATGTGGGTGGTGCCGATCATGGCGCGGGCACCATCAAATCCGAACGCGCCCTCACGCACAATCTCATATCTCATTTCTGGACTGGCCCGCTGCGTTCGCCACAGCGCTTGCAAAATACTTTCGCGCACGAATGCTTCATGGACGAACTGGCAGCCCGCGCTAAGGCCGATCCCGTTGAATTTCGATTGCGCCACCTCAGCGATCCGCGGATGGTCGACGTTGTGAAGGCCACGGCAAAAGCGGCAAATTGGGACACCCGCCCGTCGCCGAAACCGCGCGCCAATTCAGCGCCGGGCATCGCCCGGGGACGCGGCATCTCCTGCGTCGCCTACGAAGGCGACAACGGCTTCTCCGCCATGGTCGCCGAGATCCAAGTGGAGTTGGCCACAGGAAAACTCACGGTAAAAAGAATCGTCGTGAGCATCGATGCCGGCCCGATCTCGAATCCGGATGGGTTGCGGAATCAATGCGAAGGCGGCGTGCTGCAAGGCATGAGCCGCGCACTCGGCGAGGAAGTCACCTGGGACGACCACAATGTGACCTCGATCGACTGGAGGACGTACCACTCGTTGCCCCTCGGCTTCGACGTTCCCAAAATCGAAGTGGTGCTGCTGAATCGCCCGGATCAGGCCGCAACAGGCGCCGGCGAAACGTCGATCACCGTGGTCGCCAGCGCGATCGGAAACGCCATTTTCGACGCCACCGGCGCGCGCATCCGCCAAGTGCCGTTCACGCCGGAGCGCATCAAAGCTGCGGCTACTGATTTACCGTTTGCACTTTAGCAGCAGGTCATTCCTCTGAAATCTTGGTCTGACAGAGCCTAGCTAGCGGATTCCCGGTAAAGAGCAGCCCCAGCAATTGCAGCCAGAACCATTTCAACGACACCCCCGAAAGTCGTCAACAATGTAAGCTGACGCGGAAAAAGGCCGCCAAACCACATAAAGGTGAGATTGGGGAGCAAATAACCTACGACCCAGAAGGCTACGCCAGCCAAGACCGCGGTGATCGGCCCGGGGCCAAAACGGGGCCGGATGGCAGCGTAAATCCAGATCAGCGCAATGCCACCGAGGAGTCCGAGCAGATTGATCCAGATCAACTGGCTTGGCGAAAATAATTCTGTACGGCCCAGCGCTCTCATTCCGGCGGCCCATTGAGGCGCCAGTAGAACACCGTCCACGACGAAGCCCAGAATATCCGCAACAAGCCCGGCAACGATCCCTGCGATGATCACTCGGCCGAGGTTGATTTTTCCCATACAATCTCCTTTTCAAGCAGAGTTTATACTTGGCATTCCCGGATGCGGGCGAATATACACCCGATTGACCGGCCGGCAATCTTTTTCGCGGTCGTTCCAAGGGAAAGGACCGGCGCGCTAGGCGGGGCGCCTGCCAAGGCTACGAATTTATATTTTTCTGAGTTTAAATACCTGGAAGATTGTCTGCCTTACGAGCGGACGCATTGCGGAAAGTGAAACTGAACCCCTCAGACCGTTTCATCCTTTTTCGCGCCGCTCCCGTCCGATGCTCCATTGCCGCCGGGGGCGACGTTTGCGGCCGAGGGCGGCACGATGATGGGCGTATGGGGAGGGGTCAAGATTTTTCTCGGCTCCTCGGGTTCCGGCGCGACGGTGGGCCCCGAGCCGGTGGTCAACAACCGATTCAGGACCGGGATATTCGCGTTGTTCGATTCCACGAAGTCGACGCCCAGCGCCGTCAGCGTGAAATCCGAGTTGTCCGCTTGCGTGATATAGCCTTTGTTGCGAAGATACCACGTGGTAAATTGGAGATAATCGCGCGGAAACCCCATGCGCTTTTCCACTTCGTTCAACGAAACTTCGGGCGAGTACGGGTCGGTGCGGCGCTGAATATAGAGCAGCGCAAGCAGCGCTAGACGCCGGTTCAGCTCCCCGTCGAGGCTGCCCATAAAGTCGATCGTGCTGGATAGCGGAGGCGCCTGCGGGGCGTCCGTCTTGAACGTCTTATCGTATTCGGCGCGTCGGTCCGGATCGGACAACACGTCGTAGGCTTGCTTCAGCATGTGAAACTTGACGGCATCCCCGGTTTCCGGATTGTCCGGATGGAGCCGGCCAGCCAAAAATCGGTAAACGCGGCGAATGGTGTCCGGCTCGGCCGTCGGGCTGATTTGGAGGAATTCGTAATAATCCACAACATCCATGTTGGTCTCTCCGGAGCAGTGCTTCTCTGTTGATAAATTTAGGATAACGCGGAGCCTTTCAAACGTAAACGCCCGCCTGACGCCGGCGGTCTTAAAGTTAACTGACAATCATTGGTAGCACAGCCGCTCATGGCTGTGAGCTTTGGCCCCGCCGAGGCGTACGGGGAGAGCCAAGGGAGGACAGCGAAACGAGGACACCCAGCCGAGGACGGCCAAGAGTGACCGTCCTACACAACCCCCGTATCCTTGCAACCCCCCTGCATTCCTGCTAGATTTCGGATCAGAACATCATCCGAAAATGGACAGGCTCGTGAAGCGATCCGCGATAATTGCGCCGCCAACCTCCTTCCCGGCGGCACATCGAACTAGGAGGTTCCATGCGGCCAGCATGTAAGACCGCAGCCTTGATGGTCTTGTTATTTTCCCTCGCTTCGTTGGCTCACGGCGCCACCGTTTCCGGCACCATGAAAGGCCCCGACGGCAAACCGTTCAAAGGCGCATTCGTCGAAGCGCAGGAGATGGACTCCAGGATCACCACGAATGTCCTGTCCGACAAGGATGGCCGCTATCGCATCGAAAATTTGCCTGAGGGCCAATACAAATTGTTGGTGAGGGCCGTCGGTTACCGCTTCGAACCCCGCACGGACATCCAACTGGCCGCCGGCCAGAACGCCACGTTCGAAATCGCGCTGGAAAAAGGGACGGTGCACTGGACCGATCTCTCCATTTATCAAGGCAGGCAGCTTTTGCCCGATGGGCGCGGCAGCGAAAAGCTGAAAACCACTTGTTTCGGCTGCCACGGTTTCCAGAGCAGGATGGCCGCCCAGGTACGAGATGAGTCCGGCTGGCACGATCGCGTCAATTACATGCGCAGCAGCTTTGGTTACCTGATCCGAGATGTAAACGACAAGGACGCCGACGACCTTACCGCTTATCTCACGAAATATTTTGGCCCGGATTCGCCGCTGCCGCATTCTCCCGCGGAATTGCCAGCCTACGAGGAGGCCAAGCCGGCGCCCTTCAGCGACGACGCCATGAAAATCGTCTATGTCGCCTACGAAATGCCCGGCCTCAATCGCTTTTCCGGTTCCGCAAAACCGGAGCGCGATGGAAACGTCTGGATTTGGGAGTACAGGGGCCACTGGATCGGAAAGCTGGACCCCAAGACCGGAGTCATCACCGAATATTCGATCCCCAATGTAGATCAGGCCTCAGACCATTCCGTGGTGATCGCTCCCGACGGAATGATCTGGTTTTCCGAGCAGGCCACCGACACGATCGGCAAGATGGATCCCACGACGCACCAGATCACGCGATATCGCGAACCGAGCCGGGGAACGAAACACACCCTGGTGATCGATTCCAAGGGCACGGTGTGGAGCACGGGAGACCCGCTAACACGCTTCGATCCCGAAACCAATACGTACCACGATTTCGCCGAAATCCCGCACTCGTACGGCTTGGCTCTCGACAAGGACGAAAACGTGTGGTTCTCGGAATTCATGAAAGACGGAAAAATCGGCAAGATCGACGCGAAAACGGGCAAGGTCACAAAGTACACGCAGCCGACGCCCGCGTCCTGGCCGCGCCGCTTGAAAATCGATGCGCAGGGCACAGTATGGTTTTGCGAATACGAAGCCGGAAAAATCGGGCGGTTCGATCCCAAGACCGAAACGTTTAAAGAATACTCGCTCCCGGGCGGCAGGCCCACTCCCTACGCCCTGGTGATCGACAAAAACACCGGCCACGTTTGGTTCTCGTCGATGGAAATGGACACCGTCTCGGAACTGGACCCGGCCACCGGCAAAATCACTCTCTTCCCGTTCGTCTACGCCGAAAACGGCATGCGCGATTTCTTCCAGGACGCCGAAGGCCGCATCTGGTGGGGCTCGCAGCCCAACAACCGCGTCGGCTATTTCTACCTCGCCGGATCAGCCGCCAGCCAGCACGCCGCACTGGATGCTCAAGCTCACGCGAAGTGATCGCGGCAGCGCCAAAAATATTCAACACAGAGGACTCAGAGAAAAGCGGAGGAGTGCGAATTCTCTCCAGTTTTTCTCTGTGTCCTCTGTGTTGAGTATTTTTCGGATTGTCCCGGGCTTCGACTAGACTGTCGCTTATTTCGTTCCCATCGCCAGTTTGTCGCCGCCCTTCACGGTGACCAGCGCTACGGCGTTTTCGCCGCTCTCGGTGAGGACGAGCTTGCCGTCCGCGAAGTGCATCATGTTCCGCACCACGCCGCCGCCGGCGGGAATCGTCCAGGTTTGGAATTTCTCGTTCTTGGGATCGAAGCGCACCAGCGTGTTCGGCTTCACGCCGGATTCGCTGTACCAGACGATGCCGTTCACGATGGTGATCCCGTAGGGCCGGGACTGCGGGCCGCTCGGCGACAGCCATTCCTTCACGAATTTTCCCGTCTTCGTATCGAATTCCCCAAGATATCCTCGCCCGTAATCGCTGTAGTAGAGAACATCATCCGAAGTGATGGCCACGCGCCGCGGCCGGGCCGCTTCATCGGGCAGCGGATATTCGTGGATCTCCATCGTTTCCGGATCGATGCTGGCGATTTTGTTCGCGCCAAACTCAACGAAGTATGGAACCCCCTTCGTGGTGATCACCATGCCGTAGGGATTCGATTTCGGGGTCGGCGAAGTCACCAGCTTGGACTCGCCGGTTTCCGGGTTCAGCCGCCCCACCATGTTCGCTCCCTGCACTGTGAACCATAGCATCCCTTTTTGATCGAAGAGCGGCGTGTGCGGATCGCGCGCCTTGCGGTCCAGCGGATACTCCGTGAATTTTCCCGTCGCCGGCTCGAATTTCCCGATGTAGGCCTTGAAATTCGCAGTGAACCAGATGTTGCCCTGCTTGTCCATCACCAGGCCGTGCGGGCCCGACGTTGGCGTATTCGTGCGATATTCCTTGATTTGTCCCGTCTTCGGATCGATGTGCCCGAGCAAGTTGGCCATGTGCCCGGTATACCAAATCGTGCCGTCAGGCGCGGCCAGCGGATCGTGAGGTCGCGTGCCGGGCGTGGGCAAATTCCATTCTTGGAAGGACACTTCGACATTGCCGGGGATTACAGCAGGCGCCGGGCCGGGCTTGGCCGGGAAATTCTTGATCAGGTAGTTCGTGACCATGTCTACTTTTTCTGGAGGAACGGCGGCGCCGACGTTCAGCATCATGGCCACCGTGGTTTTCCACTCTTCGGGCGTATGCCCTTGTGAGTTCGTGATGTTGGTCAGGCTATGGCACGCCGAGCAGGTGTCCGAAATCAGATCCTTGGCATCGCCATCGGGCAATTGGACGGGCGCGCGATTTTGCATCTGCTCTTGCGCCCGCGCGGGCAAAACCAGAAGTAACGCGCCGGCCATCACGCAAGTTAAAAGCGATTTAGCTGACATAGCTCCTCCGGGAATTTTCAGTCACCCTTATCTTAGAATAAGAACCCCTTCGCCGCGTTACAAAAATTTGCCTTGCGGACGAACGACCGGTCGCCCTGCCCCAAGCTCCGCGCGCCCTGTGCTGGGACGGTGCCCCCCGACTCGCGCTTATGAATTTCAGTGTGGTATTGGTGTACAATCGGCCCGTCCCCAACATTCTAAAACTGCGGAGCGTGTGCACCCGCCGAAGAGAGCCGTGTCTCACGGGTAGCTGTCTCCGCGATGAAATGGGACGAAATGATCGATGAAAAGGAATTGATAAAACGGCTCATGGCCAGCGTTGAGATCGAAAGTCCGATACTGCCCTACCAGTTGGGTGTGGCGACCCTCATCGTGCGCCGCATAGCTCCCAAGGTTTTGGAAATCATCAAGGAAGAGGTTCGCACTGCCCGTCGTGAATATGCAATGGAAATTCAGAAAAATAGCGGTTAGTTCGCAGCACGCATTCTCAGAATGGCAAACTGCGAATGGACGCTTACGTAGCACTTGCCACGGCAAGCTTCACTTTGAATGGCATTAAATTTCTTTTGCCCAGATTGAGCAGGTCGACCGGAGTTTCCGACTTGCGTCTGTGCGTGGTTGGGATTAGCATTCGCCTCCGTGGCAATCATATTGAGCGCATTGAGCCCTCGCGTCCTTTCGCTCCTGGTTGTTCTACTCCCGAGTCCTGTCTTCCGAGGAACTAAGGAGCATTAATGGAAAATTCCTACAACGATCTTCGATTGCCGCTAGAAGGTTATTTGAGGCCGGGCGAGCAGCTGCATCGGAACGTCCTCTTTGAGCAGCTTTTTGCTTCGCTTCCGCGCGATCCGCAGGTCAATGTGCAAATTTACAACGCCGAAATCGCGCCAGGAGGCTTCACGAACTGGCATCTCCACAACGGGGCCACGTTTTTCGTCGTGTTGCAGGGAATGTTCGAAGCTCATTTTCAGGAGGGCGTCCTCATCAAGGCAAAAGCGGGGAACGTCTATTCGGAGCCGATCGGCAAGATTCACCGTGGCCACAACCCACATCCAACCATTCCTTTCCTCTGCATCGGAATCAACATCACCGCGCCGGACAGAGAACACGTCACCAACGTGGAGAAGCCCTGGTGATGCCTCTCCGCATCCTCGTTTGATGGTCGAAGCCGATTCTTTACCTCAGATCCCCTTCGGCAGTTGAACCAGCTCCCGGTAATCGGGATGTGGCCTTTGCTGGGGCTCCCAGGTACCGATAAGACTGTTCCACGGGACTTGGGTAGTCCCGCACTCCCGCTCCGGCGGGACGCCGGCGCTACGAAAACCGGCCCCTCGCGAGCAAAAGGCAAGTGAGAACTACAAATTTGCGGCGATGCGAAAACCGTAATCGGCGTATTTGAATTCTGGAGGAATGCTGGAACGCGCGGATGTTCGCGTTACCTTGATGTGATGGCGCCACGAGCCGCCCCGGGAGGCGCGGCGGCTGCTCGGGGGCGGGCCATGCGGATTGCGTTCGGGCGAAACGGCGTAGTAGGCCGCGTCGTACCAATCGGCGCACCATTCGTGCACGTTGTCGCCAAGATTGTAAATCCCGTACGGGTTCGGCGCGTACAAGCCCACCGGCTCAGGGCCGGATTTCCATCGGCTCGCGTAGTCGGGAAGCGTTTCTGGCGCGCCGTTGCCCCAGGGAAATGTTTCGCCTTCCGCGCCGCCGCGAGCCGCGCGTTCCCATTCGGCTTCGGTGGGCAGGCGATACTTCTTGCCAAGCCGGACGCTCAACCATTCGCAATACGCGACAGCGTCAAACCAGGACACGGCCGCGACCGGCTGCCTGGGATTTGAAAAATTCGGATCGTCCCAGAACAAAGGAGGTGGGTGGCGCGCGTCTTCCATGAAGCGCCCGTACTCCTCGTTCGTCGTCTGAAACGTGGCCAGTTCAAATGCATCGACCCACACGCGATGCGCGGGCTTCTCGTCGTCGCGGCCCTCGTCGCAGCCCATCCGGAACCATCCTTCCGGAATGCGGCGCATTACGGGTTCGGAGATGGGAGCACGGCGTAGATTCGGTGTTGCCATCTGTGCGCGGCCTCAGTGGTAACCGGCTGTCGAACGCCGTTCCTGGGAAAGTTCTTCCAGAAGTTTTTCCGCGGGAGGTTTTCCTCCATCCGGCGGCAGCGTGAGTTTCGATTCGATGCGCCGCACGATGCCGGCGGCCGTGTCATAGCGCACACCCGCATCCAGAGCGCTGCGGCGGCTGAGAAACATTTCCACGAGCACGAATTCCTCGGGCGTCAGCCGGTTCGCTCCATATTGGTGCGCGGCCGCCTGCGCGGGAGCGTCCCATTGCGGCGCAACCGTTTCGAACGGCTTTTCGTGAACCACCACGGTCCCGGCAACGTAATCGCCGAGCCGCTTGCTCTGCGGGCTGATCCAGGCGCACAGCACGCCTACCCCGTAGGCGAACGGCAATTGATCCACGATTCGCAGCAGATTGCGCGCCACCGCGTCAATCGCCGTGATGGGCTGCCCGGAATCCTTGATCACGCGTATGTGCGTCAGGCGTTTCCCGGGCGTCTGCCCGTTCCAGATCGATTCGAACAGGATGAAATATCCGTACATCAGAACAAAGTAAGCGAAGATGATAATGGCAACGAGCCAGATGTCCACGGTCGAAGATCGATTGAGCCCTACATCGCTAAGGCCAAAACCCAGCGCCACGAAAATCAACACCAATGCAAAAATGGCCGCGCCCTGGATCAGCGAGTCGATCAAAATAGCCAGGAAACGGCTTCCGATTCCCGCGAGCGGAAATTCAATCGACGTCTGTTCCGGCGTTTCAATGATAAGCTTTTCGCCGGAAGCGGGATCGTAAGCGGCTGGATCTGTCGGACTCGAGGACATGGATGATTTCCACTCGATGGCTCGCGAAACGTAAACCGCACTGGCAGCGCCTCGAACAGCTCGTGGACCGCTCCGGCCGGCGCGGCGTGGCGGCCCTGAACCATGACGAATTGCAGGAACTCGGCCTATTGTACCGCCAAACGGCCTCCGACCTGGCGACGGTCCGCGAGGATATCACGAGCCGCCCGTTCACGTCCTACCTGAACCAACTTCTGGCGCGCGCGCACAATTTAATTTACATGGGCAGACGGCCGAATTGGGGCAGCGTCGTCACGTTCTTCGTGGACACGTACCCGCGCATATTCCGGGAAACCTTTCCTCTGGTGCTCTTGGCGGCGCTCGTCTTTGCCGCGGGGGCAATCGCGGGCGCGGTGGTCACGCTGCGCGATCCAGGTTTCGCGCACCAAATCCTCGGCCCGCAAATGATGGAGACCATCGAGAAGCGCGAGATGTGGACCCACTCGATCCTGGCCGTCAAGCCCATGGCAGCCTCCGGAATCATGACCAACAACATCACGGTAGGTTTTCTGATGTTCGCCGCCGGAATCACCGCCGGCCTCGGCACCCTCTGGATGCTGATCACCAACGGCCTGTTGATGGGAGTCCTCGCCGTGGCTACTGCACGGGCAGGCATGGCGCTGCAACTGTGGGATTTCGTCGCCGCGCACGCAGCGCTGGAGCTCCCGGCCATCTTCATCGCAGCGGGAGCGGGCCTCGAGATAGCGCGCGGCCTGCTGTTTCCGGGAATGCTCCCGCGCAAGGATTCGCTGCGGCAAGCCGGCAACCGCGGAGCAAAACTTTTGCTAGGCACGATCCCGCTCCTAGTCGTGGCCGGAGTGATCGAAGCATTCGTTTCGCCTGTGAAAATCGCCACCCCGCTGAAGTTTCTCTTGTCAGCGGTCTTGTTTACGGCGCTTGTCCTGTACTTGTCCAGCGGAACAAGGCCGGCAGAGCAAGAAAATTGGAGGCGCGCCGAGGGGCCGTGATACGTGACTCGTGATCCGCAACCCGCGACGCGTCTCCCATGATTTATTTGAAATGAAGCTATTTCATAAATGCCTGCATCCCATTGTGGAAAAAACATGCGTTTGGCGAGTCAAAAATTCGCGTCTTCCGGCGCTGAAAGCGCCGCCGGATACTAGCCCAGGGCATCGCCCTGGGTTTCGGAACCATTCAATCATGGCGCGCCCTGAAAGGGCGCGGGGCCCTTCAGCCCCTTCAGGGCGGACAGGAATACTTGGAAGCTAGCCCCGGGGCGTTGCCCCGGGCTAGCATCCTCCGCGCCGTTGGCGCGGGAGCGCGGCCCTGCATTCAAAAATCTGGAATCTCAAATTTCACCCACGAAACACGTATCAGGGGCCACGAATCACGTCAAATCAGGCTGCGATCCTTGACGTCGAGATACTGATTGACGAGCGAGGCCGCCAGCGCTCCCGGCATCAGCTCCATCGCCAGCACGCCCTGCTGCCGGAGCCGGCGCAACAAAAGCTCGCGCCGCCGCACGATTTCGATCGCCGCGATGTAGCGGAACATCTCTTCCTCGGATTCAGGGCGCCGCGCGACGCGTTGGTTCAAGTCCGGCTGCCCTACCGCGGCAAACAACACCAAGTGCCGCCGCGCCATCTGCAGGGCGTATTCCACAACATCCGGCGCGCCCGCGGTTTCGGCCAGGTCGGTGATCCACACGATCAAGCTGCGGCGGTGTTGTTCGGCGAGCAGCGCCTGGGCCGCCCGGCCGTGGTCGGCTTCGTACGGCTCGGCTCGCACGAGCGCCAGAGACTCGACGATCGCGTGCAGTTGGGCCGCGCCGCGCCCCGCATTTCGATTCTGCTGAATTTCCCGCCCATACGCGAGCAAACCAACGCGATCGCCAGAATGCATGGCCACTTGAGCGAGGGCCAGCGCTGCGTCCACGGCGTAATCAAGCTTCGACATTCGCAGCGATGACGCCCCGCCCGGCTCGATCTGCTCGCGCAGCAAGCGTCCCGCATCGAGCACGATCCACACCGTCTGGCTGCGCTCCACTTGAAACACGCGCGTAATCAACTTGGAACGCCGCGCCGTCGCCGTCCAACTGATGTTGCGGAATTCATCGCCCATCCGGTATTCCCGCAGGCTCTCAAACTCGCGGCCTTGACCGCGCAGACGCCTGCGCCGCCGCTCCATCGCCACCTGCCGCGTGCGGATCAGATACAGCGTCTGCTGCTTTGCTTGCTCGAGGTTGGGAAGGACGCGCACGCTCGCCGCTGTTTCCGCCACGGCCCACCGCTCCGCCAGCCGCAACGCGCTCTGATACTTCACAAACAATTTGCCGATGGGCAAGTCGCCACGCCGCTCCGGATAGATTTCGTATTTCGCGCTGGCCGTTCCGCCGCCCATCGCGGCAAGTTCAACCACCGGTGGCTCGTGGCGCAGCGCCCGCGGCGTCTCGTCGGTCACGCGCGCGAAGACGGAGCCCCGTCCGAAATTGTGCAACTCCACGGACACTTTGGAATGCACACCAAGCGAGGGCGGAGAATGCCAGACGCGCCGCAGTTCGAGTTCTCCCGGCTTCGGCAGGCGCAGCAAATCCTGAAACCAGAGCAACAGAAACAGTCCATCCCAGACGAACATTCCCGCGATCAGCCGTGGCGACCAGGCCGCTGGGACAACCCACACGAGCCCGATTAGCAACGCAACAAAGAACCTCGCGCCGAACCCGATCCGGAATCGCCCCGCCGAATGCGCCCGCGCGGACGCAACCGCAGGGATGAACGTCGTGGTCGAACTCACTTCGGAACCTTGACCGCCGACAGAATTTCGGCAATCACGGAATCCGACGTCAGCCCTTCGAGATCGGCTTCTGGTTTCAGCATCAGGCGGTGCCGCAAAACGGCGGGCGCGGCGGCCTTAATATCATCGGGGATCAGAAAGTCGCGCCCTTCCATCCCGGCCAATGCGCGCGCCACAAAAAACAAGCCGATCGCCGCGCGCGGACTCGCGCCCAGCGACAGAGCGGGCCAATCGCGCGTCCGCCGAATCACCGAAACGATGTATTGGTACAGCGCCGGCTCGACGCGCACCTGCGCGATCTCCGCTCGCGCCGCGGCCAGCAGCGCCGTGTCGATGGATTCGAGCGGGGCCTCCTCGATCAGATGCGGATCGGTGAGTGTTTCAAACCGCTTCAGAATCGCGGCTTCGTCCTCCGCGCTCGGATAGCCGATCCGAATTTTCAAAAGAAACCGGTCCAGTTGCGCCTCGGGCAGCGGATACGTTCCCTCGAACTCGACGGGATTTTGCGTGGCGAACACGGTGAAGTGTGGCCCGAGAGAATAGCGAACCCCATCGATAGTTGCCTGCCGCTCTTCCATCGCTTCGAGCAGCGCGGCCTGCGTGCGCGCCGTGGTGCGATTGATTTCGTCGACCAGCAGCAAATCGGTGAAGATCGGCCCGCGATGTAGGGTGAACGCGCTGGTGGCCAGATTGAAAACATTCGTTCCGATGACGTCCGCGGGCATCAAGTCCGCCGTGCACTGGATTCGCTGGAATCCCAGCGCGCAAATCCGCGCCAGCGTTTTCACCGTGAGCGTCTTCGCCAGCCCGGGAACGCCCTCGATCAGGGCGTGCCCGCCGCAGGCGAGCACAATGATCAACTGATCGGCAATTACTTCCTGCCCGACGATGACCTTCGCCAGCTCTTTGCGAATGTGCGCTGTAAGGCGTGCGAGATTTTCCACTTAGCGTTTCTCCTCGTTGGGCCGCGTCTTCAGTCCGAACAAAACTTCGTAGTGTTCCAGCGCCTGCACAATTCTCAGCGCGTCCGGGCCGGCAACGCCGCCGACGCGCGCGGCTGATTCGGCGTCCTGCAAAGTTTCCATGAATCCGGGCTGCTTCCACCCAAGGCGCTCGCGCACCGCTGCATCCAGTTGCGCGTTGGAAATCGAAGGAGCGAGCGCCAGCCGCCGCAGCAATAGCGCGCGGAATCGCTGATAGGCCACGCGCACGGCGGCTGAACCCGCGCCCGCGCGCCGGTACAAATCACCGAGCGTATCGACAAATTCCAATGGCGAAAGCCGCGTCACCGCGGCCGGCGCATACAGCGGCCCGCTCCTGCGTCCAAACGCCAGCATAACGAAAAGCGCCACCAGCGCCAGTTGAAGGATCGCCCATGGCACAGCCGTCTCCTCGAAATAGTCCCACAGAGATCCCCGATAGCCATGGAAATATTCGTCCCACAAAACCGTCGTTTCGCCCGGGCTGGCCCCGGGCCGCGCCGCCTGAATGCAGTCCAGAAAAAATGGCAAGTTTCCCTCGCGGGAAATTCCGGAATTGGTGACAGGCGTGGGAGAAGCCCACCAGACAACGCGCCCATTCCCAAGCCGCCACGTTACCACCACGGGCGCTTCCGGCTCGCCGTACAGCGGCACTTGATCGCCATCCGTGGCGACCCAACGACTGATCGCATCCATCGCGATTTTTGGCGCGTCGCGCGTAAAAGGGCTGGGAGCAATTGCGGGGAAAGTTTCAACATTCAAACTCGAAATCCGAGTGAAGGAAGGAGGCTCAACCGCGCCGCTTTCAAGAAAGAGAAACGGAAAATTGCCCGCGTAAACGATCCAGCCGCCGGAGCGAGCAAAGCCAAGAAGTGCTTCTCGCTCCTGCTTGTCAGGAAAATTGGCCGGCTCCGCCAGAATCAGAATTTTTCCTTCCGCATCGCCCGGCAATTCCGCAGGGGATTTCTCCCATCGCTCCGAGCGGTATCCAAGCTCACGCAGCAGAGTGTAAGCGGCCTGCGCACCGTTGCTCGCGGTGGAATAAGTCGTGGTAATTCCCTGCCCTTCTTTATCCTCTGGCGGCGGGGCCAGCACGACCGTCGCGACGATCAACACCAACAGGATCGCTCCAGCGATGAGCAAGAGTTTGCGGTCGCCCGGATCTAGGGCAGATGGCATCCAAGAGTCTCCAGTTGGGCGAGGGAATCGCGAAAGTCCGCTTCGGTCGCGATCTGATAGCCGTACCAGATTTTTTCCAAGCGCGATGTAAGCAGGGCAAGCGCCTGCTGCCGAGTGGCAACGCTCTCCGGCACGATCCATTTGGATTTTTCTAGCGCGCGAAGATATTCGCGCGGCGTTTTCGCGCGGTCCGGGGCCAGCGCGCCGAGGTCTTGAAGGCGCGCGATCCCTGCCCAGTAGGCACAATGAACGGCCATGCGGTAATCCCCGCGGCCGGCCGCATCGCGTGCGGCGAACACCCACTCCTGCCAGGACTTCACCGGCATGGCCGCGGCTTGCAAGGCCATCTCCTCCCCTCGAGACGCGCGAAACCAATGGCGGAAAAGGAAGTAGGCAATGAAAATAGCCGCTGCGCAAACTCCGATCCACAGCAAAATATGACCGAGGGACGCCTGCCCACCGACTCGTTTCAGAATGCGCTCCAACGCGTTGAAAAGCATTTCGTTGATGCGCTCGCAGATCCGATCCCACCAGGATGGTTGCCGGGTGCGAGAGTATTCAGGGCGAGACAAAATGGCATCCAGTTTGGCGCGCGCCGAATCCGTTCTCGTTGCCGGCTGCTCGGAAAGCGACGCGGTTTCCGCGGCCAGCGCATCGAGATAATCTCGCGACAGGTTCACTTGCTGGCCGCGCAATTCAGGCTGCCTTTCCGCCTTGACTAATCGCGATCGCAGCAAATCCGTGGGCACCTCATAGCGGCGCCCGCCCGTTTCAACGGTCCAGGTTTCCGGCAGGTTCTCGCCATACGAGCGCAGCGCTCCCGTGGAATTTCGCGCGCTTTCCAGCCCCGCTTTTAGCCGCCCTAGTTCCTTGATGAAGGAGTCAGAATTGTAAGCTGGTCCCGCCGAGAATTGCGGCGCCGATGTCGCCGCCCGCGCGGAACCCAACGCAACAGCCATGAGGGCGAGCAAAATCGCCGCGGGGATCGGAAGGCTCCTAGCGGAAAAGGGATGGATCCACACGAACCGTTCAGGACGCATTTCTTCCAAACATGGTTGGCGTTCCGCCCGTGAGGGGCGGAGGCATGGGGTCGGCGCCAATCGCTTGCATCATCATTTGCAAATCGAACGCTTCCTTGCGAACACGCAAATCGTAATAAAACAAAGCGAAGCCGATGGTGCTGACCGGCGCCACCAGGGCGCTCCCTATAAAATTACCCACCTGATTGAGAACCGTCCAGAGAATCAAGAGAGGCGTTTGCTTGGCGCTCATCGTCATAAGAAGCACGAACGGCAATTGAAACACGGCAACGACGCCCCAAACGATCGCGAAATAAAGCGTGTAGATCATGAAGGCACGGCCGGCAAAATCCCGGGTCAGATCAAAACTCCGCCGGATCGAATCGGCGGGGCCAAGGTCCTCCAGCAGCGCTGCGGGCGTGGCCACGCAGATGCGGCACATCAAATAGATTCCGGGGATGACCAGCGCGATGAACCCTGCGCCCAAGACGAGTCCACTCAGAATTAGCACGCCAAAAATGGTCGCGGCCTTGCCGCGAACGCGGCGCAGCGAATCGCGAATCGTGGTCTGCCGCCCCAGGTAGATTTCGGAAACCGCGAAAACCGTGGCGCCCACGGAAAAAAGAAAAGCCACAAATCCCACCAAGATCGCCACGAGCGCGAAAAGCCCGCCGCCAACCGCCGCCGTCACCAGCGCCGCGCGTTGCATGCCGCCGGGAGGAGCCGTCCGAATGAATACCGGAATAAGGGCCGTCGCCAGATTAATAACGAAAAACAAGGAATAAGGAATCGCAGCGATGCCCAGGAACAGCAGAAAATGCCGGCGGTATAGAAAAAATGTGCGATCCAGCAATTCACCAAGGCTGAGTGGTCGGAGGTCGAGCGCGGCCATGTGGCCTCCTGGCGCCGCGGGGCGCACGCAGTGGGTGTACTGTATCAAGAATTGTCGTGGAAACGAAAGGGACGTGGAGGGAGACGTGGCTCGTGGCCCGTGAAACGTGAGACCGGAGATTTGAGATTGGAAATTTGAGATTGGAAATTGGGTTTTGAGATTTCAGACTGGCGGTTGGAAATGTGATCGTCGGGCGAAGATCCGGGTTGGCACATTTCAAATCGCAAATTCAAATTCTCGAATTTCTA
>Ga0302324_100002307_pt1 | contig 44483 bp, 40 predicted proteins | sample Palsa_T0_1_FD_201949 | JGI IMG/M metagenome (GOLD analysis project Ga0302324, IMG submission 201949) | Peat permafrost microbial communities from Stordalen Mire near Abisko, Sweden - Palsa_T0_1 | ecosystem: Environmental > Terrestrial > Soil > Palsa > Peat permafrost | place: Sweden: Abisko... | reverse complement strand
GCCGTGGGCGAGAAAGTCGTGGCGTCCGGCTTCGACGACGGCAACAGCAACGGAATTCTTTCGCAGAGCGATGACGGCGGCAAGACCTGGAAGCCGGACACCGTGCTCAGCACCACCGCCTGGGCCGGCCGCGTGCGATACACGCGCGGGCTGGGGCACGGCCTTGCGATGAACGGCCTGGGCGACCCGGGCACCGAGCCGAATGATGCCTGGTGGACCGTCAAGCCCGACCAGTGGCAGACGGATGTGCCCGACCCCAATGGCGGCTGGTTCGGCTACCAGTTCACGCTCCTCAGGGACCAGACGGCCTATGCGTCGGGCATCACCTTCTGCAAGAGCGCCGACACGGGCGCGACGTGGAGCTGCGCCCCGCCCGCCGACAGCGTGTACGACGGGCCGACCCAATTCCTCACCGACAAGATCGGCTGGACGGGCGGCGGCGAGATTTCGCCCGACGTGGCCGGCTGGCTGCACCGGACGACGGATGGCGGGTCCACCTGGAGCGAGCGCGTGCTCAATTCGCCCTGGCCGATCCGGCAGATCGAATTCCTCAGCAAGAAAGTCGGCTGGGCGGCGGGCGGCAACGTCTATTCGGCCGTCGGCGGCATCTATTATTCGGCGGATGGCGGCAAGAAGTGGGTGCTGGATGTCAGCACCGGTGCCGAGATGGACGCCTGCTCCAGCCAGCCGGTGAACAATGGCGCCGAGACGCAGGTGTGGTGCATCGGCTATGTCGAAAACGGGGGCAATTTCAGCAGCCTCGTCTACAGCACGACGGTCGCGACACCGTGATGTCACGGGCTCCAACCTGACAAAGCGGCGGTCCCGACTGCGGGAGGTGGCGCAGAAATGCTGTCGGAGAAAAATTACGGTCGCGACGGCGCGGTCGCCGGCTCATTAAGCAGGGGCACGAGAAGTGCGTTCAGACTGTCGAGATTGAAGGCGTCGGCCTTTGCATAGCGAACGATGCCAGCGCGATCAATCACGTAGTTCGTCGGCATGCCGCCCAGGACACGATAGTTGCCATCGAAATGCCGGATCATGGAAAGCGTCAAGTGCTCGGCAATCGGCTTCAGCTTCTCCGGCGGAAGCGAATATTCCGTCGCGATCGCGATGACGCGCAATCCGTAAGCCCCGCGCGCGTGGTAGTAGGCTTCGAGCAGCGGCAGCTCCGCCTTGCAGGGCGCGCACCATGTTGCCCAGAAATTGATGACGAGAACCTGGCCCTTGAAATCCGCCAGGCTGAGCGATTTGCCGTCGAGCGTCGTGGCTTTGAAATCTGGCGCGGGCTGGCCGACCGTCGCGTTATCGGCGCGGGCTGGTCCGGAGAATAGGAAGGCGAGAAGCGCGACTGCGAGCTTGTTCGTATTCCGATTCATGGTATTTGCCCCCGCGGTCCCGTCAGAATTTGGCTTTAGTCGCTTTGGTCGCGTAACGGAAATCGGCCTTCCACCTGCCACCGCACCGGCTACTCTATCAGATGCAGTGCCTGACAAATTACAAGGCGACATGGAAGAAGAGAGTTGCCGGTTTGGCTTTCTTTTCGAACGCGGGAGCGTCCCCTTCCGGACGCCTTCCGCAACACGGTCGCGTTGCCCGGCAGCGGCATCTATTATTCGGCGGATGGCGGCGAGAAGTGGGTGCTGGATGTCAGCACCGGCGCCGAGATGGACGCCTGCTCCAGCCAGCCTGTGAACAATGGCGCCCAGACGCAGGTGTGGTGCATCGGCTATGTCGAGAACGGGGGCAATTTCAGCAGCCTCGTCTAAAGCACGACGGTCACGACACCCTGACATCATGGCCTCCCCTCGGGAAATTATCGTGGTTGACAATGAACCAAATTGGTTATATTGTCAACCGTTGTTTGATCCCGGTTCGCCGGGAGGCTCTTTGACATTGTGAATCATCCACCCGGGGCACGGCGAGTTTTCGCCGCGGCGCTGTCGCATGCGTACCGGAACGCGGGCCACCGGGCCGCGCGCGAGGACGCGCAAATTCCCTGTTCCTACTATTCCCTGATAATTTCCCTGCTAGCAGGGAATTCGTTGCCCGAAAGTTCCGCCGCGAAATTCCCTGTTAATTTCCCCGCTGGCAGGGAATTCGTTGCCTGAAAGTCCCGGCGCAGGCGCGGCAGCACGCGTTCGGAATAAAGCTTCAGGAACCGCGCCTGATCGGGGCCGGGCGCGTGAAACACCAGATGGTTGAAACCCATCTCGATATAGGCGCGGATTTTGTCCACATGCTCGTCGGCATCGTCGGACACGATCCAGCGGCTCGCGGTGCGCTCGACCGGCAGCGCGTCGGCCAGCCGCTCCATTTCCACGGGATCGGTCACATTGTGTTTTTCGTCCTGCGACAGAGCGAGCGCGCCCCAGAATTTCGTGTCGGCCAGCGCGCGCTGTTTGTCGGTGTCGAAAGAGACTTTCATCTCGATCATGCGGTCTATGGAATCGGGCGCGCGGCCGGCTTTCTCCAGACCCGCCGCAACATTGGGCAACAACGTCTCGGTATAGAGTTCGCGGCTCTTGCCGCTGGTGCAGATGAAACCTTCCGCTTTTTCGCCGGCGAGCTTCGCGATGAAAGGTCCCGCGCCCGCGATATAGATCGGCACGGGCGTCTCCGGCAGATCGTAAATCGTGGCGTCATGCGTCTGATAGAATTGTCCCTGATAGGAGAGCCGTTCCTCGCGCCACAGGCGCTGGATCAGGTCGATCGCTTCGCGGAACCGCGCCGTGCGTTCCTTCTGCTCCGGCCACACCATGCCGGTGGCGGGCGTTTCGTTCATCGATTCGCCGGTGCCCACGCCCAGCACGATGCGGTTTGGAAACAGCGACCCCAGCGTCGCGAATGCATGCGCCACGACCGAGGGATGGTAGCGAAAGGTGGGCGTGAGCACGCTCGTGCCGATCGTGACGCGCGACGTTTTCGCGCCCAGCGCCGCCATCCAGGCGAGCGAGAACGGCGCGTGGCCGCCTTTGTGGCGCCAGGGCTGGAAATGATCGCTCACGAACACGGAATCGAACGAAAGCTCTTCGGCGAGCACGCCATAATCGAGCAATTCGCGCGGGCCGAATTGCTCCGCGGAGGCTTTGTAGCCGAGTTTCAGCTGCATCGTCATTTGTCTTCCTCGATACGTATGTCCGCGGTTCCCTGTTCGACGCGGCTCTCGATGGCGCCGAGGCGATCGATCTCGACGCGGACGACATCGCCGGCATTCAGCCAGACGGGCGTCTTCATGCCCATGGCGACGCCGCCGGGCGTGCCCGTGAACACGAGATCGCCGGGCTCCAGCGTCATCGCCTGGCTCAGATATTCGATCTGCGCGTAGCAGTCGAACAGCAGGAATTTCGTGTTCGAATTCTGCCGCAGATCGCCATTGACCAAACAACGTATGCCGAGCGCGTGCGGATTCACCTCGTCCGCCGTTGTGATCCAGGGCCCGAACGGCGCGTGGCTGTCGAAGGATTTTCCGACCACCCATTGCGGCGTGCGCTTTTGCCAATCCCGCACGCTCACATCGTTGCCGGCGCAATAACCGAAGATGACCTCATGGGCGCGCGCGCGCGACACGTTGCGGCAGGTCCTGCCAATGACAAAAACGAGTTCGGCTTCGTAATCGAGCTCGCGCGAGACGGCGGGAAGTTCGATGGGGTCAAAAGGTCCGTTCGCCGCATTCGGCATCTTGGCAAAAAACACCGGCCAAGCCGGTTTCTGCGCGCCCGTCTCTTCGATGTGATCGATATAGTTAAGGCCGATGGCGAGGATTTTCCCCGGCCGCGCGATGGGCGCGAGCAGCCTCACATCGGCCAACGCATGATCGGGGCGGCCTGCCGCGGCGCGCTCCAATTGCGGCTTGAGGTGCTGCCATTGCCGCATCAGTGTCGGGATGTCGGACGGCGCATCGGGAATGTGGCGCGCGATATCCACCACGCCGTCGCCGACGATGAGGCCGGCGCGCGGGCTGCCGCCATGGGAATATCGGGCAAGTCTCATAATCGTTCCTCGAATTTCGACGCGGAGCCGCCTCTTGGCGCTCCCTCGCCGCCAAACCATACTGCGGGAATGACAAAGATAGCACTGGTCACCGGCGCGGGCAGCGGCATCGGACGCGCGGTTGCGCTGGCGCTCCTGGGTGCAGGTTATGCGGTGGCGCTCGCCGGACGTCGCCGGGATGCGCTGGAGGAGACGATTTCGCTGACGAGCGCATCGCGGCCGGATGCGCTGGTCGTGCCCGCCGATGTGAGCGACGAGACCTCCGTCACCGCTCTGTTCCAGGCCTGCGCGGATCGCTACGGCCGCCTCGATCTGCTGTTCAACAACGCGGGCACGGGCACCCCGCCGCTCCCGTTCGAAGACCTGACCCTGGCGCAATGGAACCGGGTTGTGGCCGTCAACCTGACCGGCGCGTTCCTGTGTGCACGCGAGGCTTTCCGCCTGATGAAGACGCAAACGCCGCGCGGCGGGCGTATCGTCAACAATGGTTCGATTTCGGCACACGCGCCCAGGCCGTTGTCGGCGCCGTACACGGCGACCAAGCACGCCATCACGGGCCTCACGAAATCGCTGTCGCTGGACGGCCGCGCCTACGACATCGCCTGCGGCCAGATCGATATCGGCAATGCGGCGACCGCGCTGACCGCGCGCATGACGGACGGCGTGCTGCAGGCGAACGGCGCGGTGGCGCCCGAACCCGTCATGGATGTGCGCCATGTGGCGGATGCGGTGCTCTACATGGCCAATCTGCCGCTCGACGCCAATGTGCCATTCCTGACCGTGATGGCGACGCAGATGCCGTTCATCGGCCGCGGCTGACGCGCGGAAGGCCTTTCAGAACGACTGGCTGAACCGAATGCCGATCAGTCGCGGCCGGATCGGAACGATGTAGGTCTGCGCGCCGCACACGTCGATGGCGCATTCTGTGTAGCGATTGACATTGCCCTGCGAGTCGAACGCGTTCTGCACGAACAGCTCGAACGAGTAATTGTCCTTCGCCGCGCCCAGCGAGAAATCCGCGCTCGCATAGCCCGGCAGCCGGCCCAGTATCTCGCGCTCCACGGTGCGCAGATCGGCCCAGGTGCTCGATTGATAGACCAGCGAACCCTGCACATGGCCCATGAAGCCATAGAACGGAAATTCGTCGCGCGCCGTAATGTTGCCCTTGTATTTCGACGTGATGGGAAGTTGCGTACCAATGGGCGCCTGCGGGTCGGCGCAATTCGTGATCGGATTGCCGTTGGCGTCGGTGGTGCCGCAGTAATTCTCGGTGAGCACGGCTTCGGTATAGGAAGCGGAACCGGAGATGGCCAGCCCTGGCTGCGCGAGCCAGTTGAAGTCCGTCTCGAGGCCCTTCATGCTCGCCTGGCCGGCATTCTTGATTTCCGTGAGCCCGTTCGGACCCAGGAAGGAAAACTGGAAGTTCTTCCACTGGTCGTAATAAAGAGCGCCGTTGAAACGCAGCGTGTCGTTGAGCCAAGTTGTCTTCCAGCCCACTTCGTAGTTCGTGAGGAAATCCGGTGTATAGGGCGGCAGGGAGCCCAGGCGGTTGATCCCGCCGGGTCGAAAGCCCGTCGAGTAGGTCGCATAGACCATTCGGTCGTCGTCGATCTTGTAGCTCAGATTGACCTTGTGCGTTTCGCCCGTGTAGTGCGTGCCCTTGTCGAGATCGGTGCAGGGCGATGCGGGCGTGATCGGCGGCGCGAAGCAGGTGGCCTGGCCCTCCGAAGAGCTGAAACCCGCACCGAAGCCGTAGAAGCCGACAATATCATTGTCCGAAATGAAACCGCGCACACCGCCCGTCAGCGTAAGCTGGGGCGTGATGTCGAACGACACTTCGCCGAAAGCCGCATAGTCGCGGTCCACGCGCTGCTGCTGGGTGAGCCAGATCGTTTGATTCCAGCCGGGCACCGAGAGCGACGTCGCCAGATCGTTGATCACATAATCCTGGTGAATGTCATGCTGCTGGCGCTCGTAAAACAGCCCGGCAATGAAACGCAGCCGGTCGTCGGCCGGCGAAGCGATGCGCAGCTCGTGACTTTCCAGCTGGAAGCGATCCAGCCCCAGAATATATTGAGACGGATTGATCAGGTTGCCCTTGTTGTCGGTGATGTATTTGCCGTAGCCGAAGAGCGTGTCGTACCAGAAGGAATAGTCGGAATAGTCGAGTTCCGAAGTGATGAAGCGGTGCAGATAGGCGCCGGCATAGGTGACGTCGAAATCGCTGATCTTGCCCTGGATCGTCAGCGCCGCCTGGTACCACCAATCATGCGTCCAGTCGGGATAGAAATGGGTCACCTTGAGAAGGCCGACATTGGGATCGTAGCCGAAAATGCCGTTCGACTTCTGATCCTGGGCCATGATAGCGGGCGTGATCGTCCAATTGTCGTTTAGATCGATCTGCAAGGCCGCGCGCGCGCCATAGGTGTCGACGCCGTTGAAATTGTTCTTGGCGAGATTGGCGTTGTTGATCGTGATGCCCGACGACGGAAAGGTGCGCGTGCCGTAGACATTGTCGATATAGCCGGAATCGTCTTCATCCCAGGCAACCAGGCGAATCGCCGCATTGTCCGCGACGGGCACGTTCACATAGCCCTGGGCGAGATAGCCTTCGGCGCCATGCGCGACGGTGTTGGCTTCCAGATCGTAACTGGCGGAGAAGCCGCTGGGATCCGGCTTGTTGGTGATGATGCGGATGGTTCCCGCTTCGGAACTCGCGCCATAGAGCGTGCCCTGCGGGCCGGCCAGCGATTCCACGCGCGCGATATCGTAGATGTGAACGTCGAGCGGCCCGGTGATCGTGGTGATGGGTTGCTCGTCGAGATACATGCCGACACTCGGGCTCGGACCTGAATGATTGGCGTTCTCGCCGCTCGCGACGCCGCGCATGTAGATTTGCTCGGTGCCGGGACCTTCCGTCTTGTAGGAAACGCTGGGCAGGAATTTGGCGAAATCGTTGAAGTCGGTGATGTGCAGCGCTTCGAGCTTCTCCGTGTTCAATGCCTGGATGCTCAACGCGACTTTCTGCAGATCTTCCGAGCGCTTCTCGGCCGTCACGACGACCGTTTCGATCGTCGAATTGTCCGCCACCTGTTGCGCCAGGGCCGACGAAGCGCCCGTCAGCATCGTGGTCGCCAGCAAGCCGCGCCACAAAGCGCGATGGCCGCGCCACGGCACAGTCTGATCCAATCCCCGCATCATCGACCCCCCGAATCCCCGTGAACGATTCATGTCAGCGCCGCAGGCCGCATTCTGTCAAGGCGAAGGAGAGCAGCTTTCGCAACTGCGGCAGCATGCCGTCTCTGCATCGGCAATGAGCACACGGATCAGAATGCGAGCAAAGTGCTTAAAGCGCAGGCGCATCCGGATAGGCGGTGAGCGCGGGACCCAGGGCGGTCTTCAACGGCTCCAGCCAGGGCTCGAAGTGGCGCCACTGGTCCACGGCGTCCTTGAAGATCGGCATGCGCACCTGCTCCGAACTCGCGGTCCGCACGGCGCGGTCGGTTTCGTAATAACGCAGACAGGAATCCTCGAACGGCACGCCGCAATAGGACAACAGCCTGCGGACCTCCTCTTCCGGGTCCGCAATCAGTTGCTCGTAGATGACGCGATGAACACGGCCCGACAGCACCCTGTCGAAATGCGACATCAGCGCCACATAGTCGTAATAGTAACGACCCAGATCGGTGAGGCTGTAGGTGAAGTTCTGGCCGCGGGCGAAATGCTGCTTAAAAGCCGAAAAACAGCAACCCAGCGGATGGCGGCGGGCATCGACGATCCGGGCATTCGGCAGGATGAGATGGATGAGGCCGACATGGGCGAAATTGTTCGGCATCTTGTCGATGAAGAATGGCCGGCCCAGCCACCGCTGGATTTGCGTGCGCGTCAGATATTCCTGGCCAAGTGCTGAGAAATCCTCCGCCTTCAGATCGCGCAACATCTCGGGATAGGTGGAGACATCGCTCTTCCTTTTCTTGCCCCCAATCCGCCGCGCGATCGAAGCCATGTCCGGCAGTTCCATCGTGCCTTCGATGGCGGAATGGCTGGCGAGAATCTGTTCGATCAATGTCGAGCCTGCGCGCGGCAGTCCCACGATGAAAATCGGATCCGGTGCATCCGAACCCATGCCCTGACGGGCTGCAAAGAATTCGCGGCTGAACAGCGCCATCGAACGTCGCACATGATCGGAGATTTCGTCCGCGTTGTAGTCGGCGCCCGCGCGGCGCAGCGCATTCGCCTGGAGATAGGAGTCGAAGGATTCCGCGTAAAGCGCCGCGTCTTCGAGTGCCTTGCCGAGCGCAAACTGTAGATGAAACCGGTCCTCGTCCGAAATGTCGGCGCGCGCGAGCGCCGCCCGCATCGCCGCGATCTCGGGCGTCGTGAAACGAAACGTCTTCAGATTGGCGAGGCTCCACCACGCTTCGCCAAGCGCGGGCCTGAGCGCGATGCTCTTGCGATAGGCGGCAACGCAATCGCCCTGCCGCCCCACGGCTTTCAACGTATGACCGTAGCTCATCCAGGCAGCGGGCTGATCCGGATAATCCTGCAGCATCGCTTCATAGCAGGCGATCGCTTGCACATGGTCGCCGATCCGCGCCAGCGCCGCCGCCCTGAGGCTGCGATAATTGGGATTGCGCGGCTCGCGCGCCAGCAGCAGGTCCGTCTGCGCCAGCGCCTCGGCCTGCTTGTTCTCGCGATAGAGCACGCTCGCGTAATTGTGCCGCGCCACATCGAATCCCGGCGCGAGCTCCAGGCACCGCGCCAAGAGTTTTTCCGCATCCTCGTAGCGGCCGAGGCGGGCGCCGGTTTCCGCCAGCATGCGTATGGCGGCGACGTCGGTGGGATGGGCCATCAGGAATTCGCGCAGCAGGCGTTCCGCGACCGCCAGGCGATTTTCACACAAGGCAGCGGCCGCCTGCAGCAATTGCGGGTCCTTCACGGAGGCATGGATATGCCGCGCATAGGCAGCGTCCGCGCCTGCGCTGTCGCCAGCCATCGTCAGCGCGTCGCCCAGCGCGCGCCAGGCACCCGCGAGATCGGGCTTCAACGCGACAGCGCGCGACAGCGCCCGAATGGCGGCGCCGCTCTCGCCGAGCCGGCCCTCCGCTTCGCCCAGCAGGGCGAGCGCCTCGGGATTGTCGGGAACCACTTTGAGAATTTCGCGAGCCTGCGCCACGGCAAGCGACGGCCGGGACACCAGCAGCCGCGCAGCATGTTGCAATGCGGTCGCGAGGTTTCCGGTCGGTTCGTTCGGCAAGGAGGGTTCACCGCGCATGCAAGGCAAACGGATCAAAGAATTGCGGCACGGCGCGAGTCAATCTTTTGCGTCGCAACAAATAACCGCACGCATTGAATGGGCGTTGCGAGAGGCGCAGAATCCGATTCGTCTTTCTGGAGGGTTTCACCGTGGGAGACGTTACCAAGGGAGTACAAGCAGGCTTTATCGCAACTGTCGTCATTTCCATCATCATGGTCGTGCAGCATGCACTGGGCTTCCTGCCCCAGGTCAACATCATCGCGATGTGGATGTCCGCTGCCGGAATGCCGAACTCACCCGGCATCGCCTGGATTCTTCACTTCGCAATGGGCGTGGGACTCTGGGGCACCATCTTCTCCGTCGTCAGTCCCCATCTTCCGGGACCGCACTGGTTTCGCGGCGCCGTCTTCTCCGTGTTCACCTGGCTCGCAATGATGACGTTGTTTCTGACGGCCGCGGGATTGCCGGTGTTCGCCGTGGGCCTCGGTCCGACGATACCCGTCGCCACGCTGGTGCTGCATCTCATCTTCGGCCTGGTATTGGGCGAGACCTATCATCTGCTCCTCCATTACACGTCGAGCGAAGTGGACGAGAACGCGTAAAGCATCGCCGCCGTCCGGCGGCGTGCAATTGGGAAAGCATATCGGCGCGAGCGCTCGCGCGGAGGAAGATTTGTGCGACCGCCAGTTAGCACCAAATTTCCTTAGATAATAACATCCAAACAAAACATCCCAACGTCGTCATTGCCCGTCCGGGCAACCCATTTTTCGTTTAAAAAAACGGATCGCCTGCATGAAGCAGGCGATGACAATTAAAAGGACAATTTAACATTCGCATTGCCCCGCTTCGTTCTAGCAATCATGCACGGAAACTGGGGATTCGGGCGCGCGTGAGATCGACGATTCCGGCCAGCAGCGCGAGTGCGCCATAAGCGATGAGCGCCGTCATGGCCATGGCCGACGGCGATGCGGGCGGCGGACCGAATTCGGAATAGCATTCCAGCGCCGCCATCGCGGCGACGAAAAGCCAGAGCCAGATATTACCGTGTCGCCGCGCCGGGGCGTAGCGCGCATAAAGCCACGCGCCCACGATGAGCGACGCCAGTTCGAGCGGCAGGCTGACCCATAGCCAGCGCCAGAGTCCGAAGCCCAGTTTCACATCGTCGTAAATCCACAGGTCCGGACGATGCACGAGGAGATCGAGCAGCCAGTGCGAGAACACGCACGCCGCCGTAACAAGGAACACCGACATGCGCCGCTCCCGGAAGAAAATCGCCACCGCGCCGCCGAAGAGAACCGAGAGTGCCAGCGCGCCGGCGAGGCCATGCGTGTAAGGCATGTAGTAGAGATCGAGCGTGCTGCCTTCGGTGAAGCCGGGAACGATGCGCAGCTTCTCGACGCCGCCCAGAACCAGCAGCGACCAGACCACATCCAGCCATTGCACGGCGATGAACAGCACAAGGAGCGGGATGCGCGGCTGGGCCGCCTTGGCGCCGAAAGCGGGTCCATAATGGCCAATGAACATGGGCGGCGACCTCTCCATTTCGCGGGGTTGTGCCTGCCCCTCGCGGACAGTCGCAGGAAAAGCGCGCCATTGGCAGATGCCTTCGAAACAGCGCCAATTGAGGGGTGGACAGGCCGCCGCCGGTGGCCTATATCCGCGCTCCCTTCGCGGCTGCCCAGATGCGGCCGCCATGACGCGGGGTGGAGCAGCCCGGTAGCTCGTCAGGCTCATAACCTGAAGGTCCCAGGTTCAAATCCTGGCCCCGCAACCAAATTAAATGCCGCTAAGACAAGTGCTTAGCGGCATTTTTCTTGTCAGAGATCGTCCGCTGCTTTCTTCCAGGGAAGCACTCAAGCGATTTTTAAGCGGAAGTGTCTCCCGCATCCGGTGGATCGACCACGGTTAAAAGCTCCACCTGCCCTGGCTTTACGCCTTGCGCTTGTTCCTTCAATTTTTCGTTGCAGTCGTCGATCGACACTACATCGGTGTCGTCGAGGTCAATCTCAAATCGTTCGCACGCGGTCTCGATCGCCGTCTGGCGGTCTGGGATGGCCGCAAAAAAAATGCGAGTGGAGACAAAGTTCTCTTCATCTCTTTGCGCTGAGAAAAATACCCAACCGGCATTGGTAGCCATCGCCGTTCTCCATTGTTCAGGTTGCTTGGTCGCCCATGCTGCCTTGTCTGCGTTGAGATTTCGGTAATGCTCGAATTTGAATTTTGACCCGCTTCTTTGATCGCTACAGCGATTTCAGAACTACGACGCTCCGCTCCTGTCGGCTTCCGCCAGCGCCGTCCACTCGGCCAGACTGTCGGCGGCTGCCGCAACCGGAACCTCTTTCAGTATGGAGTCGCTGAAGGCCCGGAATTCCGATCCGAACTGCGTCCGCGACAGCTTCCAGGCGGCGCGGAATCCCGGCTTTGCCATATAGAAGCGCACGCCCGCGACATAGGTGTCATAGGTTTCCTTCGACATCAGCCCCGCTTTGTACTGCAGGATGGAATCTTCGCCGCTGAGAAACGCCGCGCGCGTCAGCAACATCCATTGCGTGAATTCCACCGGCGTCAGATCGGGATCGCCGGCGCCGCCCTTCAGCCAGATTCGCGCGAGCTCCGGATCGGCCGCTGCGAGCGAAGCCGATGAGGTTCGATCCGCGCGGGCCTGTTGCATCAGGCCGCGCTGGCTGCGCTCGGCATAACGCACCTGCAGGCCCACATAGATCAGCGAACCCACCACCGCGACCGACGCGATGGTCTGGCTGACATAGAAAATATCCTCGAGTGTCATGGCATGCCCCCGATGCAAGAATTGCCCTCCCGACAATATAGGCGCATCGACACGGCTGGTTAAATTGGCCCGACCACAGCGAGCGATGCAGACTATGCCGCGACGGCTTCGGACCGATTGACGTGCGTCGCATCCCGCGCGCCGTTTGAAAGCACGCGGCCATATTGCCGCGGCGAACGTCCCATCACTCTCTTGAAAGCTGTGCTGAAAGCGCTTTCGGAATCGTAGCCGAGCGAGCGGGCGATGGCGGAAATGGGCTCGGCCGAATTGGTCAGCCTGTCGCCGGCGAGCAGCATGCGCCAGCGCGTCAGATACTCCATCGGCGCCGTGCCTACTTTCTCCTTGAACTTCTCGGCGAAGACCGAGCGCGACATGCCCGCGCGCGCGGCCAGCGCCTGCAAGGTCCAGCGCTGCGCCGGAGCGTCGTGCATCGCAGTGATCGCGGCAGACATCTGTTTGTCGGCAAGGGCGAAGAGCCAGCCCACGCCGCCATTCACCCCCTCGGCCAGATGCAGCCTGAGCGCCTGAACCAGCATCATCTGGGCGAGATGTTGCGCGATGAGGAATTCGCCGGGCTGGCGTTCGTGCAGCTCCTGCCGCATCCGTTCCAGGCACCAGCGGAGCGCCGCTCTGTCGGATTCTTTGCGGATATGCACGATCGGCGGCAGCGCGCCCAGCAGAATATCGGCATGCTTGCCGTCGAGCGCGAAATGCCCGCCGACAATGAAGCAATCCCCGCCGCCATTCCACGAGGCGGTGTCGCCGTCCTTCGCCCGGGCTGCGAGCAGCACGCGAAAGTCCGTGGGCACGAGGTTCAGATCGCTGGCGAGGCGGAAAGGCCGGCCGCGCGGCAGGAGGAAACAATCGCCCGTCTTAATGTGCACCGGCTCGGCAACGCCCTCCACGGCGAGCCAGCATTCGCCGGACACCATGGCGTAGCATTTGATGCCGTCATGCCGGGGAAACTGGATGGAGAGGTCACCCCCCACATCGAAGCCGCCGGACACATAGGAGCGCAGCTTCAGGAGCGACAGCACATCGGAAAGCGGGTCCATCGGATCATCCCGGACGATTACGAAGATAATGCGGACTTTACAGCATAGGTCGTCTTTCCCCAAGCACCTATCTTCACGACAACGAGGCCGCGAACGCGGTCATGAAACGAAATGAAGGATCGTCAGATGCGCGTTTTCGTCACCGGCGCCACCGGCTTCATCGGCTCAGCCCTGGTTCCGGAGCTCATTCAGGCGGGCCATCGCGTGCTCGGCCTATCCCGCTCGGAGGCGAGTGCCAGATCGCTTCAGGCTGCGGGTGCCAAGGTGCATCCCGGCAACCTCGAAGACCTGGAAAGCCTGCGCAGCGGAGCCGCCAAATCGGACGGCGTCATCCACCTCGCCTTCGACCACGACTTCTCCAGATGGGCCGAGACCAGCGAGATGGACCGCCGTGCCATCGCGGCGCTCGGCGCGGCACTCGAGGGTTCCGACCGTCCCTTGATCGTCACGTCCGGGACGGCCGTCGCCTTCACGCCGGGTCGCCTCACGACAGAAGACGACGCGCCCAACTCGCCCATTCCCCGTGTCGCCACGGAAGAAGCGGCGGCTGCCGTTCAGGCGAAGGGCGTGCGCGTTTCCGTAATGCGCCTGCCGCAGGTCCACGACCCTCTGAAACAAGGACTCATCACGCCCCTGATCGCCATCGCCCGCGAGAAAGGCGTTTCGGCCTATGTCGGCGAGGGTCTCAACCGCTGGCCCGCGGTGCATGTGCGCGATGCCGCCCGTGTCTACCGGCTGGCGCTGGAGAAGGGTTCGGCCGGTGCCCGTTACAATGCGGTGGGCGAAGAGGGCGTAGCGCTGCGCGAAATTGCCGAGTCGATCGGCCGGGGCCTGAAGCTGCCGGTCGTCTCCAAAACCCCCGAGGAGGCCAGCGAGCATTTCGGCTGGCTCGGGGTGTTGGTGGGCGTCGACATACCGGCTTCGAGCACGCTCACGCGGGAACGGCTGGGATGGCATCCGACAGGGGTCGGGCTGATCGCCGATCTCAACCGCGCGGAATTCTGAATCCCACCGGAGCGGGGCTCTGCAGTTTTCAAACGAAGGTAAGGAGATTTCGCAATGCGCGTATTCGTTACCGGAGCCACAGGATGGGTCGGCTCGGTCGTTGTCGCTGAATTGATCGCCGCGGGCCATCAGGTGCTCGGGCTTGCGCGCTCGGATGCGGGAGCAGCGGTCCTTGCCGCGGCGGGTGCTGGTGTCCAGCGCGGTTCGCTCGAGGATCTCGATAGCCTGAAGAGCGGCGCGGCCGCCGCGGATGGCGTGATCCACACCGCTTTCAACCACGACTTCTCCAACATCGCGGAAAACGCGGCCGTCGAAGGCCGCGCCATCGAGGCGCTGGGTGCCGCGCTCGAAGGCTCCGACCGCCCCTTGATCGTCACCTCCGGGGTCGCGCTCCTGGCGCCGGGCCGGCTGGCGACCGAGGACGATGTGCGTACCGGCAATTCCCCGTTTCCCCGCGATCCGGAAGGCGCCGTGGCGCAACTGTCAGAGCGCGGCGTGCGCGCATCGGTGGTTCGTCTTCCCCCATCGGTCCACGGCCATGGCGATCACGGCTTCGTTCCGATCCTGGTCGGCATCGCCCGCGAAAAGGGCGCGTCAGCCTATATCGGTGAAGGGCTCAACCGCTGGCCCGCGGTGCATCGGCTCGACGCCGCGCGCGTCTACCGGTTGGCGCTGGAGCGCGGCGCCGCCGGCGCCCGCTATCACGCGATCGCCGAAGAAGCCGTGCCCTTCAAGGACATCGCGGGCGTGATCGGCCGCGGCCTCAACGTGCCGGTCGTCGCCAAATCTCCCGCAGAGGCGGCCGATCATTTCGGCTGGTTCATGCTGTTTGCGGGTGTCGACGCGCCGGCTTCAAGCGCACAAACCCGGAAGCTGCTGGGCTGGGAGCCGAAACAGCCGGGGCTTATCGCCGACATCGATCATCCGAGTTATTTCAAAACCTGAACGAGCCGCCGCTACATTCTTTGCTCGGGTACTGTAACCTAACTGGCTCCCCATGCGACCTAAGCGCATGATACAGAGTCGGTTGGGGGCATGGGCGCAGGCATGAGCGCAGCGACGGACACATCCAGCGCAGAGCGGAACGCGGCGGCCGGCGAAAGCTTCTACCGGCACCGCGCGCCGGTGCGCCTGACGCACTGGATCAATGCGCTCTGCATCATGTTCCTGCTGGGCAGCGGCCTCAACATCTTCAACGCCCATCCCAGTCTCTATTGGGGCAAATATGGCGCGGACGCTGACACACCGTTCCTTTCCATCGGCGCGATGGACACGCCGCAGGGAACGCGCGGCGTCACCGCCGTCGGTCCCTGGCATTTCGACACGACGGGGCTTCTCGGCTGGTCGAAATATGACGGCGCCTATACAGCGCGCGCCTGGCCGAGCTGGGTAACGATTCCGAGCTTTCAGGATCTCGCCGACGCGCGGCACTGGCACTTCCTGTTCGCATGGCTTCTCGCCATCAATGGCCTTGCCTATCTGATCTGGAGCCTGTGGACGCGGCACATCCAGAAAGATATCTGGCCGACCCTTGCGGACATCCGGACCATTCCGCAATCCATCGTCGATCATGTGAAGCTGAAACATCCGACGGGCGAAGCGGCCAGGCGCTACAATGTGCTGCAGCGCCTGGCCTATCTCGGCATCATCGCATTGATCACGCTGATGGTGCTGACCGGACTCACCATGTCGCCGGGCTTCGATGCGATTTGCCCATGGCTGCTCGATGTGTTCGGCGGACGGCAATCCGCGCGCAGCATCCATTTCATTTCGGCATCGCTCATCGTGCTGTTCATCATCGTGCATCTGGTCGAGGTCGTGCTCGCCGGTCCGATCAACGAAGTGCGTTCGATGCTCACCGGGCGATACGTCGTGCCCAGGGATCACGCCTGATGGCGCAGCATTTCACGCGCCGCGCGGCGATTGTCGCAGGTGTCGGCGGCGCCGGCTTCCTGATCTGGGATTTCAACCAGCTCACGCTGAGCCCCGGCTTCCAGCATGTGTTCAGTACGGTCGAGGATTGGACACGTCTCAATCAGCGCGCCCTGCTTTCAGGCAACCAGCTCGCAAAGGAATATCGCGCGTCCGATATCTCGCCAGTGTTCAAGGCAAACGGCACTCTCGACCCTGGCGGCGACGACTACAATCGCCATGTCTCGGAGAATTTCGCGAACTGGCGATTGCTCATCGGCGGCATGGTGGCGCGGCCATTGTCGCTGTCGGTGGCGGAAATCCGCCGGCTGCCGCAGCGCACGCAGATCACGCGGCACGATTGCGTGGAAGGCTGGAGCGCCATCGGCATGTGGACCGGCGTGCCGCTCGGCCTGTTGCTCAAAGCCGCAGCCGTGGCGCCCGGCGCGAAATACGCGGTGTTCCACTGCGCCGACAATCTCACCGGCGAACCCGCGAAGGGCGGCCAACAGAGCCCCGGCCAGTATTACGAAAGCATCGATCTCGTCGATGCGTTTCACCCGCAGACGCTCATTGCCTACAATCTCAACGGCAAGCCGCTCGATGTCGCCCACGGCGCGCCGCTCAGGCTCAGGGTCGAGCGCCAGCTCGGCTACAAACACGCGAAATATGTCCAGCGCATCGAGATCACCGACAGTTTCGCATCCATTGCCGGTGGGCGCGGAGGTTACTGGGAAGATCGCGGCTACGAATGGTATGCCGGCATCTGAAAGAAATCTCGCGAACCGCGTAACCAATCGCACCCCATATCCGAATGAGTCTCCGAACACAGCCGCGAGGTGAATCGGGATGAACGGAAAGGAATGCAGCAAGCACGCGCTCACCGCGGCGATCCTCTTCGTCGCGATACTCGCCGCTGCTCTACCGGCCATAGCGATGGCGCAGGGTTCCAATCGCTTGACGGTTGTCGAGTTGTTTCAAAGCCAGGGCTGTTCCGATTGCCCGCCCGCGAACGCGAATGTGATCGCGCTGAGCGATCGGCCAGACCTCCTGACGCTGAGCTTCGGCGTCACCTATTGGGATCAACTCGGCTGGAAGGACACGTTTGCCTCGCCGCGATACACCAGGCGCCAGTGGGACTACGCGCACGCGTTCCATCGCACGGAAGTGTTCACGCCGGAAGTCGTGGTCAATGGGCGCGCCGATGTGGTGGGCGCGAACCGCAGCGAGCTTGAAACGCTGATTCGTCGCGAAGCAAATGCAAGCGGCCCCGATGTCAGCATCAAGGACGGTGCCGTTTCCGTCGGCGCCGATGCGGCGAATACCGGGCAGGTCTGGCTCGTGCGTTTCGATCCGAACATTGTGATGGTGCCGATTGCGCGCGGCGAAAACAGCGGGCGCACGCTGCCCCACAAGAATGTCGTCAAAGAGCTCGTGAATTTGGGCGATTGGTCCGGCAAAGCGCAGACCTATCGCATTCCGCAAACGACAGATGAGGGCCTGCGCGACGCCGTCCTCGTGCAGACCGGTTCCGGCGGAGCGATCATCGCCGCAGCGCGCGACTGACGCGGAAAACGAAACGAACAAAGCGACGGCGATGGCCACCTGGCCGGGCCTCGCATACCGATGTTCCACCTCCGTGGAGCGCCCTGGCCGCGGCAATGCGGCTGACCTTGAGGAGAAGCCGAATGCGTCATCATGCAAAAATAGCCGGCCTTGTTTTCGTTCTGAGCGCTGCCGTCACGGGCGCGGCCTGCGCGCAATCCACCGGCAATGGCTCCATGTCTTCCGGCTCGATGTCGACCGGCACGCAAAGCGGCTCGATGTCATCCGGTTCGCAAAGCGGCTCGATGTCGTCCGGTTCGATGTCGAGCGGCGCCATGAGCTCCGGCGATCACATGAGCACCGCTGCGAAGAAAAAGAAGCCGATGAAAAAGACCAGCGGCGCGATGTCGAGCGGTTCCATGTCGTCGGGCTCTATGTCCAGCGGTTCGACGTCGAACGGCTCGACGTCCAGCGATTCGTCTTCGACCCCGCACTGACGATCCTTTCTGGCGTTTCTGGACGCAGACGCCACACCCAATCAATGGCCGGAGCGGACCATCTCCGGCCATTCATCTTTTCGTCCCGGGAAGAACAGGACGACGTCGCTTTTTAGATCTGTCACGCTGCGCTGAGGCGCGGCGTCTTGCGCAGAGTCATGCGGTTGAAAAACGCCAGCAGCGGCTTTTCGAGCACGAAATAGCAACCGATGCCCGCGCCTGCCGCCACAGCCACCGCCACAACGATATAGGCGCCGTTCCAGCGCGGGTCTGCTGCAAGCCCCGTCTGCAACCACAGCCTGGTGATGACCGGCAGCACGAGCGGATGCAGCAGATAGATGGAGTAAGACGCATCGCCGATCAGCTTCGGAATGCGCCAGCGGGGCGCGCTGCCGCGCGCGGTTTCATAGAAGACCGCGCCGGCCACGATCGCGAAGGCCGGCCCGCAATATTCCAGCACGCGCTGAAGCATGAAGCGATAGGCGCCGATTTCGGGCACCACATGCGACGGCGAAGGCAGCAGCGGCACGGCAATGAAGCCGAGCACCAGCAGTGACAACGCCGCAAGGGCGTTCAGCCTGTAGCCGTTCCATACGAGCCAGCCCAAAAACACGCCGGATGCGAACTCGATCACGATCGGCTGGGTATAGAAATAGAGTGCCGTCGAGTCGATGGAGATGAAGGCCGGCAGCAGGGCAAGCGTCAGGATGGCCACAATAAGCGCGGCGGCCCGGAAACGCAGCGGTATGAACAGACTCAATCCCACAAGACCATAGAAGGGAAATTCGTAGTCGAGCGTCCAGCCTGGAATGACGACAGGCAGGATTTCGCCATGCAAAACCGGGTGCAGCCATGGCACGAAGAAATACGACGCCAGCACATGCCCGCCATCGTAGCGCGAACTTGAAAGCAGGTGAGGCGCCACCATCATCGCCACGACGACGATGCTAGTCATCGCCCAGTAGAAAGGAACCGCGCGCACGATTCGGCGACGGCAATATTCGCCGACCGCGCCGCCCTCGCCGCCCGCCGTGATGTGCCACATGACGAAGCCGGAAATGACGAAGAACATATCGACGGCGACCGCGCCCCATTCCGGATAGGCGAGATGCGGCTGGAACCGCGACAGCTGTCCCAGGCCGTGCCACAGGATCACAGCAAGCGCACCCAGGCCGCGCAGATATTGCACGGTATAGAATATGCGCGGGATCGGTGGGCGCGGCGCGGCGGTCATGCCGGCATCCTGATGTAGGACGCAACCCGGCAACATTATTTGACCGGAATTGGGTTAACGCCCGAACGCGCCGCGGCTCAGTTCATCTAACGATAGGGACTGAGGTATGCCGCGGAGCGCGCGCCCGCCACGAGGAGGCGGGAAAGCAGTACCATGTCCGCGGGCATGCCCTGGCGCCAGACATCCAGCAGCAACGCGATGCGCACTTCGTCGGTCGCGTTGAGGACTTCGTGGGGATAGGTGTCGTCCCACAGCAGTGTATCGCCGTCGTCCAGCCGATACTCGACGCCATCGACCCAAAGGATCGCTCCGACGCGCCCATCCGCTCCCCGCGGCATCGAGAGGCCAAGATGAAATCTCACCACGCCGCGAAACGGTCCGCGATGGACGGGAATATGCTTGCCCGGTGCGAGGAACGAAAACGATGCGGACAATACCGACGGGCTGTCGGCGACGAGCCGGGCCGTCTCCGGGCACCGCGCGAGATTGCGCGGAATATCGGCGCCGTAGGCCTTGAGCACGAAGACGCGCCAGTCAAGCCCGTCGCTGGCCGAAATGGACTCCTGGGCGCGCATCAATTCGTGAAAGCGCGGCACGGTCGCAAGCTCGCGCGCAACCGCCAGTGCCTCGTCGCGAATGGTTTGCCAAGCCGCCGAAAATTCCTGCGCCCGGGGAAAGTAGAGCGCAGCGTCCAGAATGGCGGGTGTCCGGATGCGCCGATCGTAGACCCAGCGCACGGCGTCGGCGGCGCGATCATAGATTGCGGGCATGGGAAGATACCGTCGCGCCGTTTCGAAAAATGCCGGATGGGAACCGGAGTTGCGATTTATTTCGTAGCAGAGAATTTAATAATACCAATGAACAATCAAGATACGCGCGGCAATTCCACGCGCTTTACAGAGATTTCGTTCGCAGCGCGTCAGTCAGTATTTGTAGTATCTGATACTACATTTTCCACAGCCGACACTTTCCAGACCAAAGAAGCACAGGGACTGTCCTCCTCCTTACCGGAATTTCACGATTCCGAACTGCGAGATATGCACAATCGTTCGGCTGCCCGGGGTTTGACAAATTATACTATCTTGATATAGTTATTGTTGGATTAGACAGGGTTACAGAGCCCGGTTTCGCCCGCGAAAGGAGACCGAAATGCTGCACGCCGCCGTGGAATCGCCGATGGCATCCGTTTCGCCGCTCGCCGAGAGCGAAATGCCGGCGAAGCTGCATGCGGCGCTTTGCGCGGGCGCCAAAAGCAGCGCTTCGACCTGGCTGTTCAATGTCGTGGCGGAGGTTCTGCGCGAGCGGGACTCAGCCGATGAAGCGAGCTATTTCCACAACTACGACACCCCGCGGCGTGCCGGCGAAAACGTCAAGCAGTTTTATGCTGATACGACGGAAGCCTTTCCGCGATTCGATGCGTTCGCCGACTACCTCGTGATCCAGACGCAACGGCCGTCGCAATCGCTGTGCTCCTTCGCGATTCGCACCGAGATTCCCGTCGTCATGACGATCCGCGAACCGCGCGACGCTATCGTGTCGCTGATGAAACGTTTCGCCTATTCCTTCGAAAGTGCTTTCAAGGCGGTCGCCGCCGGCAATGAGCAGATGCTGCGGCTTCACCAATCGGGTGCGCCCTTCGTGCTGCGCTATGAGGACCGCTTCTACGACCGCGAGGAGACGGTCGGCGCCGTCGCCAGATTTCTGGGTGTTGATCTGTCGCCGGCCATACAGCGGCACATCTTCAATTCGCTGACGCGCGAAGAAGTCTCGAAAAAAATCGAAACGCTGCGGACGAAAGGCGTCTTCGGCTCATTCATTCGCCCCGTTCGCTACGCGCCCGAAACGCGCTGGCAGCTCGGCCATATCGGCGACATCACGATCGGCCAGTTTGCCGAAGTGTTGACGCGGGCGCAGCAGCAGCGCGTAGGCGCGGCCTCTGCCGGATATTGCAGCGAATTCGGCTACCCCAGCGACATTGTCACGTCGTAGAAGCGGGCGCCGGAACCCCCGGGAAAAGCCGAGGCTATAGCCAGCCTCGGCTTTTTCATTCCTCCATCGCCGCATAGACAAGCGTGCGCAATTGCGGACGGATGGGATAGGTCGTCGATGGCAGGAATTGCGTCATGAAGACGACCGCCAACTCGTCTTTCGGATCGATCCAGAACGCCGTGCTGGCGGCGCCGCCCCAGTAATATTCGCCCACATTGCCTGCTGTCATCGTCTTCGCCCGGTCGATAACCACGGCAAAGCCGAGTCCGAATCCGACGCCGGCATTGGCCGCCTCGCTGAACAGCGAACGCGACAGCTCCACAAGCTCCTTGCCGCCCGGCAGATGATTCATCGTCATCAGCGCGATCGTCCTGGGCGAGAGGAAGCGATGGCCGTTCGCCGCACCGCCGCCCAGCAGCATCTGGCAGAATTTGAGATAGTCGGCCGCCGTTCCCACCAACCCTCCGCCGCCCGAGACGAATGCCGGCGGCGCGCGATAGCGGCTCTTCGCGGGATCGTCGTACAGGACCACGCTGCCTTTCTCGTCCAGCGCATAGCAGGCGGCGAGGCGCGCCTGCTTCTCCGGCGGTACGTAGAAGTCCGTATCCGTCATCTCCAGCGGCGCGAGGATGCGCTCCTTGAGGAATTCCTCGAATGACCGGCCGGAGATCTTGCCCACGAGATAGCCCAGCACGTCCGTCGATACCGAATAGTTCCAGGCCTCGCCGGGCGAGAATTCGAGCGGCGTCTTCGCAAGCAGGCCGATCATCTCGTCCAGCGGCAGATCGGCCTCGATCGTGCCGATTTTCGCCTTGCGATAGGCCGCATCCACATTCGTGCGCATCTGAAATCCGTATGTCAGGCCGGAGGTGTGGCGCAGCAGGTCGATCATGCGCATGGGCTGATGGGTACGGCGCGTCTGGAACGGCCCCTCGCCCGCCACGAACACGCCGAGATCCCGCCACGCGGGAATGAAGCGATGCACGGGATCGTCGAGCGACACCAACCCCTCCTCCACCAGCATCATGAACGCCACGCTCGTGATGGGCTTGGTCATGGAATAGATGCGGAAAATCGTGTCGTCGGCGAGCTGTGTGTTGCGTTCCCGGTCGGCCAGGCCGACCACGCTTTGATGGATGCGTTCGCCCCGGCGCGCGATGAGCAGCTGGGCGCCGGCGAGCCTGCCTGTTTCGATGTAGCGTTCCTTGAGGAAACGATCGAGGCGCGCCAGCCGCGCTGCGGAGAAGCCAAGCGTTCCTGCTTTCGTCACGTCAAATCTCCCGGATAGCGATCGATTGCAAACAGCCTAAATCAGTTCTGCCGCAATGGCAGGGGTTTTGGCCATACCCGATATTAGAATTCGCCGTTGCAGGGACGGCAGGCTGCTGGATAAGTTGCCGCCCAAGACCAAAAACGAACCGAACGGGAAAACGACCGGATGAACACCGCAAAACATTGGCCCGCCATGTCGCTTGCCGAGGCCCATGCCCTGCTCACTGCTCCCGGCGCGCGGTTCGAGACGGAGGAGATCATCATTCGCGGTATCCGGACCCGCGTGTGGAAAAATGCGCCGCCCACGGCGCGCGACGTATTGCAGATGGGCCGCCTGTACGGGAACCGCGAATTCCTCGTCTACGAAGACGACCGCGTGACATTCGAAAGTTTCTGGCGCGCGGCGCTCGCCGTCGCCCATGAATTGCAGGCGCGCGGCGTCGCAAAGGGCGACCGCGTCGCCATCATCATGCGCAATCTGCCCGAATGGGTCGCGATCTTCTACGGCGCGGCCATCCTGGGCGCGATCGTCACACCGCTCAACGCCTGGTGGACCGGGCCCGAACTCGAATACGGCCTCGTCGATTCCGGTGCGAAGATCGCCTTCGTCGACGCGGAGCGGCTGGAGCGCATCGCCGAACGGCTTGTCAACTGCCCCGCCCTGGAACGCATCTATGTGAGCCGCTCCGCCGAAGAGCTCCCGCATCCCATTGTTACCCGCTTCGAGGATGTGACGGGCGCGGTCAACGATTGGGGGCGCCTGCCCGACCGCGCGCTGCCGGATGTGGCGCTTGCGGCCGACGACGACGCGACGATCCTCTACACATCGGGCACGACGGGCCGGCCCAAAGGCGCGCTCGGCACCCATCGCAACATGAATGCCAACATCATGGCGGCGGGCTCGTCCGCCGCGCGCAATTTCCTGCGCCGCGGCGAGGAAGTGCCGGTGGTGGATTCCTTCACCGCGCCACAACGCGTGACCCTGCTCTCCGTGCCGTTCTTCCATGCGACGGGCTGCTTCGCGGTGCTCAATCCCTCGATCTTCGCAGGTGCCAAAATCGTCCTCATGCGCAAATGGGATGTGGAAGGCGCGATGCAGCTCATCGCCCGCGAAAAAATCAACCAGGCCGGCGGCGTGCCCACCATCGCCTGGCAATTGATCGAGCATCCCGCGCGCGACAAATACGATCTCTCCTCGCTCGATACGGTAGCCTATGGCGGCGCGCCGTCGGCGCCGGAACTGGTGCGCAAGATCGTCGACACGTTCCCCAAATCGCTGCCGGGCAATGGCTGGGGGATGACGGAAACGTCCGCCACCTGCACCTCGCATAGCGCGGAGGATTACGAGCACCGTCCCGATTCCTGCGGGCCTGCGGTTCCCGCCTGCGATCTGAGGATCGTGGGCGCCCATGACGAGACGCTGCCGCCGGGAACGGTCGGCGAATTGTGGGCGCGCGGTCCCAATATCGTGCGCGGCTACTGGAACAAGCCGGATGCCACGGCAGAAACCTTTGTGGACGGCTGGGTGAAAACAGGCGATCTCGCGCGCCTCGACGAAGAGGGTTTCTGCTTCATCATCGATCGCGCGAAAGACATGCTCATCCGCGGCGGCGAGAACATCTACTCGATCGAAGTGGAGAACGCGCTTTACGACCATCCCGCGGTGATGGACGCGGCACTGGTGCCTATCCCGCACAAGACGCTGGGCGAGGAGCCGGGCGCGGTCGTGCATCTGAAGCCCGGCCTGCATGCGAGCGAGAGCGAATTGCGCGCCTTCGTGGCCGGCAAGCTCGCCGCGTTCAAGGTGCCGGTCCGAATCGTGTTCTGGCCGGAGACGCTGCCGCGCAACGCCAACGGCAAGATCCTTAAAACGGAACTGAAAAAGATCTTCGCGGCGGGCGCCGCACCGCCCACCTGAACAATCGGGCAACGAATTCGCTGCCAACAGCGAAATTATCAGGGAATAAATCGGCGGAACTTTCCGGCAACGAATTCCCTGCTAACAGGGAAATTAGCAGGGAATAATCGGAACAGGGAATTCCTCCCGCGCGGCCCAGTCCCCGCGTTCCGGCACGCACGCGACAGCGCCGCGGCGAAAGCCCGCCGCGCCCCGGGTGGTTTATTCACAATGTCAAAGAGCGCCCGCCGGAAAACCTCCGGCGGGTTCGAACGGAAGCAGTATATACCGATTTGGTTATTTGTAAACCGACAAACTGCCGCAGCTGTTGCGGTCATTCCCTGCTCGCCTCCGGCAATGCGCTATCTCGAAAAGAACCATGGCCCCGGCAGCGATAGTCAAAGGGGGAGTTGACTTGTCCGGCACGATTGGGGAACCCCGGTTTTTCAGGCCCAGAATGGGAATCTGCCCGGCTTGTGCGTCGTCACGATCAACCGGGCTTAAGTTTCGGAATATGTCTGAAACATTACGCTCGTAAGGCCTGAACCTACAATTTGCTTGACACTTTGTTGCGAAACAATGACGATTTTGTAACGCCGCCTGCCAGCGCGCCTTTCAGCGCAGGGGCGGCTTTCGGGGAGGTCCAAATGTCGCAAAAATTCTTCAAACTGATCGTGCCAATTGCTCTTCTTGTTTTGGGCCAAATGTCATCGCAGGCCCTTGCCGGTAGCAGAAAAAACGTCCTGACCCAGGCCGAGTTGTACAAAGGAGAAAATATCTTCTGGACCGTAACGAATTCCGCCGATTTCGTAACTGCGGAACAGAACCTTGACTTTGATACGATGTTTGCGCTGTTGGCTGCTCAAGGCATCCCACAAAATCCAAAGTGGGAAATCCAGCTATGTCTTCCGCCGGACTATTGGATCAACGAACTGGTCCAAATCTATGGCCCCAATCCTCCGCCCAATGGTCCGGTGATGTGGTACCTGGGCTGGGGGCCCATTTGCAAACTGGGCCCAAGAATACCCTTTGATACTCTTTGGTATAGCTCGGATTAGGACGCTGCTCGGACTTGTAGAAATTTTTGGAACCGCCTCGCTGAGAATGCGGGGCGGTTTTTTTACGAGGAAAATACGGGACACGAAATGCATTTCCTCGCTCGCGAGGCACAATCCAATACGTCTATTTCGCGTCCCGCTATTTTTCGCTATTTTGAATTCGTCGGAAGTCAGGCCGACGATTCCGAATTGAACCGCCAAACAATTCACCATGGCCGGGCTTGACCCGGCCATGGTGCGTTTTGTTAGCTTGCGTCATCTCAGGCCGAAACAGCATCAACGCGAAAATATGCCCATCAGGACGGGCCGCGCATAAAGCTCCGCGATTTCATGGCGATCCACACGCGGCAGATAGAGTTCGAGATCGGCCGCGCCGTTGAGCGTCGCGTTGAGCGACTGTGCGGCGATGAAGGGGTCGACGGCATGCAGCGAACCTTCGGCGATGCCATCGGCAATCATGCCCGCGAACCGCTCCGACACGCGGTTGAACCGTTCGACCATGTCGAGGCGGATAGGCTCCGGCAGGGAGGCCAGCGCCGACACCCTGAGCAGCGGACCGCGCTCCGAAAGCTGATATTCGACCAGGGCCGCGACAATCGATGACAGCCTGCCCCAGAAATCCCCCGGGCGCTCCATGGCCAGCCGCTGCGCGCGACGCATCACGTCGAACGTCCGCTCGAAGCAGGCTACGACCAGATCGTCCTTGGCTTCGTTGTGATGATAGAACGAGCCCTTCGTCACATTGAGCTGGGCCGAAATCTTCTCAACCGACGCGCCGCGATAGCCGCGTTGATTGATCAGCCGGGTCGCGGCGACGAAAAACGTCTCGCGCGCCGTCTCCAGAGCCCCTGCGGGCAGCGCCTCCAGATTGGGGAGAGGTGCCGGATTCCATTCCGCGCCGTTTGCCACCACGCCATTCGAAAGAATATCGAACATGCGATCACGCAGCCGCGGATAATCCTCCGTGTCGTAACGCGGCAGCCAGGTCACGGTCCAGTAAAGCTGCTCGAGCAGCATATAGGTGCGCACCGTCGCCATCTTCCGGTCCATCCATTCGATGCCGGATCCGGAGAAGAGTTCCCGGACTTTGCGAAACATCACCTGATAGGCGCCGAGGACGGTCGCGAAATGCGGCTCCTTCAGCGCGCGGATGTCGCTGAAGATGGCGATCGGCGCTTCCTCGCCTTCGCGTATCCGCCGGTTGAGATCGAGATAGCGGGTGAGGAACGCCAGCAACCGGTCATGCGGGTCTCCGGGCGCCAGCGCGCCGGAAATCAGCGTGTCGAGACGTTCGATGCTGCTGAGGAAGCAGGCGACCGCGAGGTCTTCCTTCTTCTTGAAGTAGTAGGTCACGCTGGTCGTTATGAGATCGACGCTTGCGGCCACATCGGCCAGCGTCATGCCCTTGACGCCGCGCCGGTTGAGGATGCCGGTCGCCGCGGCGACGATGACTTCCTTCTTTCGCGTGTAGCGATCGGTCGAGGGCGGCTGTTCGATATCCATGGCTGCTCAGTTCAAGGGTGGCGCGGCACGCGTCACCTCAGCGGCCAGGCGCCGGAGATTCTCCTCGTGGTCCGCGCGCGAAATGCGATAGAAACCCACCAGGGCCAGTGCGATACCATAAAGAACGACCAGCGCCACAATATAGACGATCGCCAGCTGACCTACGACGCGCGGATCGGTGTGGCCCGGCACGGCGCGCGTCGGGAAGCCGACCGCCCAGAGCAGCAGGCCCGATACGAACAGGCCCAATCCCGACGCCATCTTCTGCATGAAACTGTTGCCTGCGAAAAACACGCCTTCCGAGCGACGTTGGGTGACGATCTGGCTGTCTTCCACCACATCCGCCAGCATCGACGCCAGCAGAACGGAACTCGCGACCATCATCATCAGCGAGAGCGTCGCGAAGAACAGCAGCAGCGGCAGCAACACGGGCGCGCCGTTTGGCGGGAACCGGCCGATGAGCCTGAGCGTGAGGGGCGCGCAGCCGATAAACAGCGCGCCCACGAACAGACCGATTGCCGCCCATTTCTTGCCGAACAGCTTCGACAGCGGCAGCGCCAGCACGAAGGCGAACGCGGCCGCGAACAATCCCAGAAGACTGAAAAGCGCAATCTGGTTTGCCGACAATTCCCAGAAATAGGTCGCGAAATACTGGTTGAGCGAGAAGACGAGACCCGTGGCCACATAGAAGAAGATGCCGGCGACGGTCAGCACGAGGAACGAACGGTTCCACATGGTCGCGAGCATTTCCGCCATCATTTTGCCGAAGGACAGCCTTCGCCGCTGCGGCACGTGGAATCGTGGAATGAATTTGTGCGTACCCCATGACGAGACCAGAATGGCGACGAACATGACCGCGCCCGCGACCATGCCGTAACGGCTGTAGCCCACGGGATTGAGCTGGCCGAATTTGTGCGTGGCGTCGGGCTCGAGCAGCACGGCGTAGGCGAGAATGCTCATGCCCAACCCGCCGAACCAGCCGAAGAAATAGCGATAGGCGAGAAAGACGGTGCGCTGGTCGTAATCTTCGGTCAGTTCCGCCACGAGCGCGGAACTGGGAATCTCGTAAAAAGTGATGAACGTGCGCACGATGACGGCGCAGACAAGCAGATAGGCAAGAATGCCGCCCTGGGACCAATGCGGCGGATTCCACAACAGCAGATATGAGACCGCAACCGGCAACGCGGAAAGATACATGAAGGGATGCCGCCTGCCCCAGCGCGAGCGCAGATTGTCGGACCACGCGCCGACGACGGGATCGATGAAGGCGTCAAAGATGAGAGCGATCATGATGACAGCGCTTACAAGCTGCGCCGGCAATCCAATCACCTGATTGTAGAAAAGCATTGCAAACGTGGCGAAGCCATTGTCCTTCACGCCGAACGCTATGGAACCGAAGCCATAGAGGAGCTTCGTCTGCGTGCTCCTTAAAGCGCGATCATCCGCATTGGCGACGTTGCCCTTGTCGGGCCGGTCCCAGGCGGCTGACAGCGATGCGGCACTCCCTGCGGGGCTTATTGTCTCTTCTGCCATTTCCGGCAGGCTGGGGCATGGTGACAGGGCCGTCAACTGTTCCAGCATGGCACCTGCCACTCTTACGAGCACGGGATCGCACAACCCGAACCTCCGTGAAGTTTTGGTGACCCGGATGCGCGCGCGCCGTATGGGCGTAGAATGGGGATGACGAATCTGGGGTCCTGAGAGATGGCCCGTGGACTTGGAGAGAGGATCACGCTCCGCAACGGCCTGTGGTGGCTGGCTGCCGGCCTTGCTGCCGGCGCGGCGGCGATCGTGCTTCCTCAACCCATCGGTGAATGGCTTCTGCTCGCGGCCCTGGCCACGAGCGCGATGGCCGCGCTCGCGGTCGGCGCACGCAAGCGGCGCGAAGACGCGGTGGTCGCGGCGTCGGGCGGCGACCCCGCCGCCCTGGCATTGCCGCCGCGCGCCCGCGAAGTACTGGAACGGCTGCCCGATCCGCTGATGCTGCTCGACATGTCGGGCCGCGTGATTTTCGCCAACAAGGCAATGGTCGCGGTGGTGGGAACGGATACGCAGAGGAAACATGTCTCGGCGGTGTTGCGCACGCCATCCGTATTGCAGGCGGTCGAGCGCACGGCGGCGACCGGCGAGCCCGCCTGGATCGAGTTTTCATTCCACGTACCGGTGGAACGGCATTATGAGGCCTTTGTCACGCGTACGGAACAAATCCCCCATCTGACAGCCTTGCTGCTGCATGACGTGACGGCTGCGCTGCGGGCGGAGGAGGCGCGCACCGATTTCATCGCCAATGCGAGTCACGAGCTGCGAACGCCGCTGGCCGCCGTGTCCGGATTTATCGACACATTAAGGGGCCATGCCAGGGACGACGAAAAGGCGCGCGAGAAATTCCTCGATATCATGAGCGTCGAGGCGGGTCGCATGCGGCGGCTGATCGACGACCTGCTGTCGCTGACCCGCATTGAGCAAAACGAACATGTACCGCCCCTGGATGAAGTCGACATCGTCGAGGTGGTGCGTGACGCAGCCACCGCCCTGCAAGGCCTGGCCCAGCTCGACGATGTGAAAATCTCCGTCTGCGGCATCGACGATCTGCCGCTTCTGATCGGCGATCGCGACGAACTCATCCAGCTGTTCCAGAATCTGCTGCACAACGCGATCAAATATGGCCGCAAGGGCGGCCATATCCAGGTGTTGTTTTCGCTGGCGCCCGGAGCGGAAGCATCGCCCGGCCGGCACAGCGCCGGCTCCTTTGTGGCGATCGCGGTGAAGGACGACGGCGAGGGTATCCCGCGGGAGGCGATTCCGCGGCTTACGGAGCGTTTTTATCGCGTGGACGTCAAAAAAAGCCGCGAGCGCGGCGGCACCGGACTGGGTCTGGCGATCGTGAAGCACATCGTGAACCGGCATCAGGGCAAGCTTCAGATCGACAGCAAAGCCGGCGAGGGCAGCACTTTCACCGTGCTCCTTCCCCTGCCGTCCGGAGCCGATGGCGCCGGCGCCCTTGCCGCCTTACCGGGCTTCGCGCTTGCCAATTCCGGGAGTGCCCCCGCTGGCAATCCCGCTGGCAATCCCGCTGGCGTCACAGAAGTGTTATAAAAACGTCGCATAGGCTTGGCCGTCCGCGGCTACGCAGGGCAGGCTGAGCCTTTGCGGCGATTCCCGACAAAGGCGAAAGCGAGATGGCGATGAGCGAACATACCGTAAAGGCCTTCACCGAGCAGCTTGAAGCGCTGTCGAGCAGCGTCGCCCAGATGGGCGGCCTGGCCGAAGCGCAATTCGCCGACGCCATCGAGGCGATCGGCCGGCGCGATACGGGCCTTGCGGAAGCCGCGATTGCAGGCGATCCGGGGATCGACCAGCTGCAGCAACATATCGAGCAGCAGGCCATCAAGGTGCTGGCGCTGCGGCAACCCATGGCGATCGACCTGCGCGAGACTTTGGCCGCCATCAAGATCGCGAGCGAACTCGAACGCATCGGCGACCTGGCCAAGAACATCGCCAAGCGGGCGCTGGTGCTCAATCGCGAACCGCCCATCCGGCTCACGCTGAGCCTGGCGCGCATGGGGCGCGTGGCGCTGAACCAGTTGAAACTCGTCCTCGACTCCTATTCCGACCGTGACGCCGCCGGCGCCGAAGCCGTGTGGCGGCAGGACAATGAGGTCGACGAAATCTACAACAGCCTGTTCCGCGAACTTCTCACCTATATGATGGAAGATCCGCGCATGATCAGCCTGTGCACGCATCTGCTGTTCGTCGCCAAGAACATCGAGCGCTCGGGCGATCACGCCACCAACATCGCCGAGACGGTTTACCACATGGTGAGCGGCGGCTTCCTTGCGAACGAGCGTCCCAAGGCGGACGTCACCTCCAGTACGAATGTTCCATTCGAGCCCAGGACATGATGCTGAAACCCACTGTTCTCGTTGCCGAAGACGAAGGCGCCCTTGTAACGCTGCTGCGTTACAACCTGGAACGCGAAGGCTATCGCGTGCTCGAGGCGCAGGACGGCGAGGAAGCGCTGCTCGTCGCCAACGAACAGCGGCCGGATCTCGTTCTGCTCGACTGGATGCTGCCGCAACTCTCCGGCATCGAGGTTTGCCGCCGCCTGCGCGGCCGGCAGGAAACGCGCAACGTGCCCATCATCATGCTCACCGCACGCGGCGAAGAGACCGATCGCATTCGCGGCCTCGACACGGGCGCCGACGACTATATCACCAAGCCCTTTTCGATGACGGAATTGCTGGCGCGGCTGCGCGCCGTGATGCGCCGTATCCGCCCGAGCCTCGCCGAGGATATCGTCCGCATCGGCGATATCGAGATGGATCGCGCGGCCCACAGAGTCCGCCGCAGCGGACTGGATATCCATCTCGGTCCCACCGAATTCAAGCTGCTCGATCACCTCATCCAGCATCCCGGCCGCGTCTTCAGCCGCGAGCAATTGCTGGATGCGATCTGGGGGTCGGATGTCTATGTCGAGGCACGGACGGTTGACGTCCATGTCGGCCGCCTGCGCAAGGCGCTCAACACGCAGGGCGACCGCGATCCCATCCGCACCGTGCGCTCGGCCGGATACGCGCTCGACGACACGTTCGTGAATTAACCGCCCGCGAGCAGCCTCGAGATTTGCGGCTCCAGCGCCGCGGGCTTTGTCCAGGGCGCGAAACGCGCGACGACCTCGCCGGCGCGGTTCACCAGAAACTTCGTGAAGTTCCATTTGATGTTTCTGGTGCCGAGAACGCCGCGCTTTTTGCCGGTGAGAAACCGATAGAGCGGATGCGCGCCGTCGCCGTTCACATCGATCTTGGCGAACATGGGAAAATTCACGCCGTAATTTTTGGTGCAGAAGGCGCCGATCTCGCTTGCGCTGCCGGGCTCCTGCTGGCCGAACTGATTGCAGGGGAAGCCCAGCACGGCCAGACCGTCGGCGCTGTGCCGCTCGTAGAGCTGCTCCAGTTCCGCATATTGCGGCGTGAACCCGCATTTGCTCGCCGTGTTGACGATCAGCAGCACCTGACCTTGATAATTGGCAAGCGGAACGTCCTTGCCGTCCAGACCCGTCGCCGCAAAATCATAGACCGTGCCCATCGCGCCCTCCTTCGATCCATCTCATGGCCGAAGCAGACCCGAATAGAGGCTCAGCTGGCAAGCCGGGTCTTGTCGCGACGCAATTGCTGCGGCTGATAGGCTTTGCGGGCATGCGCCTCGCAATAAGGCGAACCCGCTTTGGGTCCGCGGCCGCAGAAGTGGAATTCGTTCTCCGACGGGTCGCCGATCGGCCAGCGGCACATGCGGTCGTTGATCGTCAGCACCGTCGCGAAGCTGCCGTCTTCGAGAATGACCGGATCCTCCTCGACGATGGGCGGTTGCGGTGCGTGGTGGCTGCGCAGGGAAATGCGCGGCGCTGTCGGCAGACGAAGCCTCTCGCTCCGCGCAGGGCTGGCACGGCCTGCCAGGCCGAGACGATGAACCTTGCCGATCACGGCGTTGCGGGTGACGCCGCCGAGTGCCCTGGCAATCTGGCTCGCGGACAGACCTTCCGTCCAAAGCGATTTCAGCTGCTCGATGCGTTCGTCCGTCCAGCCCATCTCGGTCTCCTTCCGGCCTTACTACAAAATATCGTATCAAGAGATGAAAAACGCACAAGGGGTACGCGCTTACCCCAACGCCTTGTCCACAGAAAGGCATTGAGCAGAGGCAAATACCGGCGCATGAGGGTTTGTGAGCGTTTGCTTGACCCGCTGCGCCGCGCGACGGATAAAGCGCGCCCACCAATCCATTGTGCGTCCGCGAGGACCGAGGAGGAGCCGTGTTTCCGTCGTTGCTGCCAACCTATAGTCGGGCGGATATCGCATTCGTCCGGGGCGAAGGACCCTATATCTTCGCCGAGGATGGCCAGCGATATCTCGATTTCGGAGCCGGCATCGCCGTCAATTCGCTGGGCCACGCCCATCCCACTCTCGTTGCCGCGCTGACCGAGCAGGCAGGCAAGCTCTGGCACACGTCCAATCTTTACCGCATTCCCGGACAGGAAGGACTGGCGCAGCGGCTCGTCGATGCGACCTTCGCCGATACCGTCTTCTTCACGAATTCCGGCGTCGAAGCGATCGAATGCGCGATCAAGATCGCGCGCCGCTATCAGTATGCGAAGGGCGCGCCCGAGCGCTTCCGCATCGTCACCTTCGAAGGCGCCTTCCACGGCCGCACACTGGCCGCCATCGCCGCCGGCGGGCAGGCAAAATATCTCGAGGGCTTCGGCCCCAAGGTCGATGGTTTCGATCAGGTGGCGTTCGGCGACCTGACAGCGCTCGACACGGCACTCACCCCGGCGCATGGGGCGCTGCTCATCGAGCCCATCCAGGGCGAAGGCGGCTTGCGTCCGGCCACGCCCGAATATCTGCGCGCGCTCAGGCGCACCTGCGACGAGCGCGGCATGCTGCTCATCTTCGACGAAGTCCAGACGGGCGTCGGTCGCACGGGCAAACTGTTCGCGCATCAATGGAGCGGGGTTGCGCCCGACATCATGGCGATCGCCAAGGGGATCGGCGGCGGCTTCCCGATGGGCGCCTGCCTTGCAACAGCAGCTGCGGCCTCCGGCATGACGCCGGGTTCCCATGCCACGACATTCGGCGGCAATCCGTTGGCGATGGCGGTGGGCAATGCGGTGCTCGACGTCGTGCTCGCGCCCGATTTCCTGCCGCATGTCGAGCGCGTCGCGAATTACGCGCGTCAGCAACTTGCCGGCCTCATCGCGGAACATCCCGGAATCTTCGAGGAGTTGCGCGGACAAGGGCTCATGCTCGGTCTCAAACTCCGGGTCCCGAATACGGACTTCATCGCGCAATTGCGCGCGCATGGGATGCTCGCCGTGGCCGCGGGCGACAATGTGGTGCGGCTCCTGCCGCCGCTGATCGTGGAAGAGGATCATGTGCGTGAAGCGCTGCGCCTCCTGTCGGAGACGGCGCGCGATTTCGGCGACGCGAACCGGAATACGGTGGCGGCATGAACGCGCTCACCAGAACCGCGGCGGGGCCGAAACATTTCCTCGACCTTGCCGATCTCGACGGCGCCACGCTTGCGCAACTCATCGCCGAAGCGCGCCGGCGCAAGGAGGCACGGCGCGGACTTCCCCATGGCGCCCCCGACGCGGACAAGCCGTTGGCCGGCCGCGTGCTCGCGCTTATCTTCGACAAACACTCCACGCGCACACGCATCTCCTTCGACGTCGCCATGCGCCAGCTGGGCGGCACGACGATCATGCTGTCCGGCGCGGAGCTGCAGCTCGCGCGCGAAGAGACCGTCGCCGATACGGCGCGCGTGCTGTCGCGTTATGTGGATGCGGTGATGATCCGCCTGCTCGACCATGAGATGGTGTGCGATCTGGCGGCGAATGCGACCATTCCCGTCATCAACGGCCTCACACGAAATTCGCACCCCTGCCAGGTGATGGCCGATGTGATGACGTTCGAGGAAAAGAAGGGTTCGATCCGCGGCCGTACGATCGCGTGGAGCGGCGACGCAAACAATGTGCTCGCCTCGTGGATCCATGCGGCGGGCCGCTTCGGCTTCAAGCTTCGCATCGCGACACCCAAGGAACTGGCGCCGCGCGAAAGCCTGCGCGAATGGGCGATGGGCGCGGGCACCCAGGTCGAGTTTGGCGAAGACCCCGAGAAAGCGGTCACCGGCGCGGATTGTGTCGTCAGCGACGCCTGGGTCTCGATGGGCGACGAAGACGCGGTCAAACGGCACAATTTGTTGCGCGCCTATCAGGTCAATGAACGGCTGATGTCGCGTGCGGCGAAAGACGCGATCTTCATGCACTGCCTGCCCGCGCATCGCGGCCAGGAAGTGACGGACGAAGTGATCGATGGGCCGCAATCCGTCGTCTTCGACGAGGCGGAAAATCGGCTGCACGCGCAGAAGGCGATACTCGCCTGGTGCTTTTCATGACGGCGGAGGCGAAATATCGCCTCGCGCCGCCCGCGGATTTCGTCCTGCCCTTCGATCTGCCGCAGGCAGGATTGCGCGGACGGCTGGTGCGGCTCGATGCGGTTTCCGCGCGCGCGCTCAGCGCCCATGCGTTGCCCGAGCCGGCTGCGCGGGTGGCGGCCGAGATAAGCGTTTTGAGTACCCTGCTCGGCTCGGCGCTCAAGCTCAATGGCAGGCTTACAGTACAGACCAAAAGCGCAGGTCCGCTCGATCTTGTGACGGCCGACTATTACGGTGCCGGCGCCGATCGGCCCGCCGGTATGCGCGCCTTTGCCCGACTCGACGCGGAGCGTTTCGCGTCACTCGGCGCGGCACAACCCTCATTCGGGGAGATGGCGGGCGCGGGAATCGTGGCGATCACGATCGAGCCCAAGGAAAGCGCGCAACGCTATCAGGGGATTGTTTCGCTGGAGACCGAGAGCGTCGCCGCGTCGGCGGAGGCCTATTTCGCCCAGTCTGAACAACTGCCGACAGCCATCAGGCTGGCGGCAGCGCCTGTTTATGAACCCGGCAGGCAAGCGCATTGGCGCGCGGGCGGCCTCATGCTGCAGGCGACTCCCGAAGGCCGCGTCGACGCCGATGATTGGGAGCGTCTCGCCGCATTCCTCGCGACCGTCGAAGATCTCGAACTTGTCGATATATCGCTCGCGGCGGAGACGCTGTTGTGGCGCCTCTTCCACGAAGACGAAGTGCGGGTGCATCCCGCGGAGCCCATCGTATTTCATTGCGATTGCGAGACCGGACGCATCGCCTCCGTACTCAGAACCTATTCGGAGGCCGACCGCGAAAGCCTTGCCGATCCCGACGGCATTGTCCGCGCGCGCTGCGAATATTGCGGCCGCACGCATGAGATCGGCCAGGCCGAACTCGCCAGCGACTCTATTTGAGCACCTTTGGTATGGTCGCGACAGGCGCAGGCACGGCGGCGACGTTGAAATTGAGCCGCCCGATAAGGCGGCCATCCTCCGAAACGATGTCCACGCGCCAATCGCCCGGCTTCGGATTGGATTTGACCGAATAAGCGCGATAGCCGCCGTCGCGGCCGCCCGAAATGGCAAACGTCACGAGCGATTGCATGATCCAATGCTTCGTCACGGGGTCGTGCCAGCGCCAGCGATGGGCGATGCGCGTCGTCAGCTTGATGGGCGCAAACACGGCGCTGTAGAGATAAAGCGATTGACCGGGCGCGACATGCATCGCCGCGAGCTCGACACCCAGCGTCGCATAGAGGGATTGGTTTTCCGCGCTGGCGTCGTAGACGGCGCCGTCATGCTTGACCGCGTGATAGATGCCGACGCTGGACAGGGCCAGCGGCAGCGGCGGCAATATGCCGGAGAAATAGAACGCGTTCATCGCGACGCCGATGGCGATCATCCCGCCCAACAACTGCCAGCGCGACTGGCGGTAGCGATCGTGTCCGACCGCCGAGAGCAGGCGCAGAAAAAAGAGAAAGCAGACGATGGCGAGAGCGCCGCTGGCAAGAAACGTGAAGCGCCCGATGGTGTGCGTGAACACGGGCACGACGAACACCGCATAGGAATAAAGCGCAAAGAACAGCAGCAACGACGCGAAGACGAACCGGGAATGGTATTTCCGAAACACTTCGTTACCGATGAGGAAGCACAGCAACAACAGCAGGAAGGGCCACGAAGCAGCCAAAACGGCGCTGCGCGAATAGAAGACGAGAAACCCGCTCCACAATCCGCCCAGGGCGAATTGCGTGGCGGCCGGGATCCAGTCGCGCCAGCTTTTGCGCGGTTCCGCCGGCGACTGTGCCAGCTCGGACGCGCCGGGCGGCGCGATGGCGATGGCTGCGGCCCTTTTATGGTCGGCACGTGATTGCAGCCAATGGGCGAGCAGGATCGACGTCACGGCAAGCGCGATATAGCCCGCGAAAACGAGATGCGCGCCGGGATGATCGACCCGGCCGAACGCAAAATTGTCGACGGCAAAACCCACAACCATGGCCGCAGCCGACAGGTGCCGCTCATAGCGGCGGATCGGCGCCGTCCAGCCCGTCACGCCGGCGTGAATTGTGCTCATCGAAGGCATAAAGCGAAGATGACCCCAAGCTTACGCAGACATTAGTTTGCCGCCTTCGTGTTCATATTTTGGCGAACGGGGCAGCCTATGAGATGTATTCCTGTCCCCCGCGGACTAGAGTGCTTTTCGCATAGTGAATTTCCCGGCAATGGATGGACCGCATGATACGACGAAATGTCCTGGCTTTTGCAATTTTGTCCACCGTTTTGGCCTACGCAGCGGCTGCGCAGACCGCGGTGGCGCCGCAGATCGGCGGCCATTTCGAACTTACGACGACGGATGGACACGACGTTACCGAGCAGGATTATCGCGGCAAATGGCTGCTCGTCTATTTCGGCTACACCTATTGTCCCGACGTGTGTCCCACCGTGCTGAATGAAATGGGGACCGCGCTCGACGAGTTGGGGCCGCGCGCGAAACACATACAACCGATTTTCATTTCGATCGATCCGACGCGCGATTCCCAGAAGGTGATGGCGAAATATCTCAAATCCTTCGATCCGCGCATTGTGGGCCTGCGCGGCGACGGCGACGCGACAGAGGAGGCCGCCAAGGCATTTCATGTGTATTACCGCGCCAGAACTGTCGGCCACGGGGAATATGTGATGGATCACAGCGCGTTCATCTATGTCCTGAATCCCAAAGGAAAGTTCGTTCAGCTTCTTTCGGCCGATGTGCCCGGCCACCGCCTGGCCGAGGTCCTCAAGAAGCTGGTGAAATGACAACGCGCCCACGCGTGAAATCTGGCAGCGCGATCCGGTGCGCCATTCTGGGCGCTGCGCTCGCGTTCGCCTGGACGCCGGCCTACGCCGCGGGCCATTTTGCGAATGCCGACGATCCGGCGCTCGTAAGCGCGGGCCAGCAGATCTACGCCCAGCAATGCGCCAATTGTCACGGGCGCAGGCTACAGGGCCAGGCGTTGTGGCAGGCGATGGATCAATATGCCGGCCGGCGTGCGCCCGCCCACGACGCCACGGGGCATACCTGGCAACACTCTGACGAAGACATTTTTTACATGACAAAATTCGGACGCTTCCCCACGACCCCATCGAACGTCGTCTCATACATGCCGGCCTTTCAAAAGCGGCTGAGCGACCGGGACATTCTAGCTGTGATAGCGTTTATCAAGGCGGATTGGCCGATCGGGTTGCGCGCGGCGCAGGCGACGCTTAACCCAGGCTTCCAGGGTATGCCCGCAGATGCTGACAAGGTCGAGTGGACCTTGCCCCCCACTTGCACGGGCTCATATCAACGCTGGCGGGCGACGTCGAAATAGTGCGGCCGACACCTCACAACTCCGCTCGAATTCCAACCTGAATCCCAAATGGCTGCGCCGGGACAATGAAACGCGGATTGGTGAATTGCGGAAACGCGCCGCCGCCGGACGGGTCGCCGTAGAGACCGAATGTCGCGTAACGATGGTCCAGGATGTTTTCGCCGACCAGATAAAGATCGAACCTTTGTGCGAAGGCATAATCTGCCTCGGCATTGAACACGACATAGCCGGGTAACGGAGCCTGCAGATTGGCCTCGTCGCCGCGCAGATAAGCGCCGGATTCCCACTGGCCGTCGAGGCCGACATGGAGCGACGGCGTTGCCCGATAGCCTATGCCGAATTTCGCAGTGGAACGGGGAATACCCGGCAGCCGGTCACCAGGCCTGACGAGGATATTGCCGTTCGCATCGGCCGCGGGATTGAACGGGCTTTGATCCAGAAAGGCGGACTCGTAAGTGGCGTTGACGAAACCGAAACTCGCGCGCGCATTCCACTGTCGCCATCTGGCATTACCGGCCGCCTCGACGCCCAGACGCTGCGTGTCGCCGACGTTCTTGAAATAACCCGAGCCGACAAAGGGTCCCGAACTGACGAAGACAATGTCATTCTCATTGCGCGCGCCGTAGGCATCGGCGGACCAATCCAGTGCAAAATCTCCGGACGCGAGCTTGCCTTTCGCGCCGAACTCCAGGGTGCGCGAAACGACCTCGCGCAGATCCGGATCTGAAATGAAGCTCAACGGAAACAAGCAGGGTTGCACAGGATTGGCGCAGCTCAGTTCCGCGGCTGTCGGCGTTCGGCTCGACTGTCCGAATTTGAGATAGGTGTCGACGCCATCCTGGACACGCCAGGATATGGTGGCCGCCGGATTGAAGCCGGCATAGAAATGATTGCCTGTGAGCGCATTCCCAAACCGGTCCGTAAGATCGATACGATCCAGGTTGAGCCGGCCGGCCAGTTCGACGGATAACGCAGGGCTTAGCATCAGAGTGTTTTCAGCGTAGAGACCCTCGTCGGTATTGACGGTGCGAAGCCGGACATTCCATTCCGGACCCCCGAGCAGGATGCCCACCGACTCCGTCGTCGTGCCGCCCTGCTGGAAGCTCAGATTTCCGAGCACTGTCGCGGAATCGAAGTCCGTCGACGCGTAGTCCAGCGTTGCCCCGACAATGAGAGTATCGGTGAGATCGAACAGCTCCCCCGTCTTATCCGCTTCAAGAGAGGCGCCGAGAGCGGTCGTGGAGGTCGTCTCAACACCGTTCGTTCCGTCGCCGCCAACGCTCGAAGGAATCGGTGATCCCGATATCGTCGTAACCGGATCGCCATCGTCGTCACACAGAACGAGTGAGTTGGCGGCGCACGCGGCGAAACCGGATGCTTCCCCGTTCGCGGTCGCAATATGCGTGTTGCGCAGATAGGTCATCCCACGCAGGATCGTATGGTCGCCAAAATCGTATTGGCCGCGGCCCTGCAGGAAATAAACCTGGTCCTGCGCCGTGTCGGGAATCGCAAAAGCCGCGCGCGCGTCGTCCTGAACCGGAACGGCGCCGGTTTCGTTGAGGGAATCGCTGGTGACCGTCAAGCTTATGCCCGCGCTGGCGGCGTTGGAACGTACCGAGAAATCGCCATAGGCCTGATACACTTTCGACGCGGACGATCTGCGCCAGCCTGAATCGTCGGCCGCCATGGCGCCCAGATAAAAAGCTTCGTTGCCGAATTGACCGGCTTCCTGCGCCACGAGCCTCGCACGCCCGTACGAACCGCCGGAGATATCCAGCTGTGTGCCCGATGGGGTGTCGAAACCCGTTTTCATGTCGAGCATGACCGCGCCGCCCAGAGCGTTCAGCCCGAAAACAGGGTCAGCGCCCGGCGCCACATCGATGCTGCCGATGGCGAAGGCCGGTATCGTGTCCCACAGAACCGTGTCGCCGAAACGCTCGTTGACGCGATCGCCTCCCTGATAGACGGCGAGCCCTACCGGCGTCCCCAGAACCGGCGATGCGTCGTAGCCATGAAAATACAAATCTTCCTGAAACGGATTTGACTCCGTGTCGGAAATGAATGCCCCGGGGACATATTCATTCAAAAGATCGGTCGCTGTCAGGGCATGCGAGGCGGCGATCTCGTCGGCACCGATGCTGCGGACATTTGCAGGCGCGACACCAATAACGAAGACATTTTCCGGGTTTTGGTCATCCGCCAGAGCCGCATCGGAATAGCTGGCACTACAGAACGCAAGCAATGCCGCGACGGCTGCGTAACGCGCAATACTCATGTCTTCCCCGCCCGGCTTCGTGCAACTCAACAGCAAATCCTGCTCCATTGGTTGACCCTCTGCCAAATCCATGTTTTGCCTTGATGGCAAATTTGTCCGGTGCCAATGCCGCTCCGGACCGCCAACAGAGCAATACGAGGGGACAAAGTGAACAAGATCATCATCGCATCGCTGGTTGTGTTCAGTGCCATGGGGGCCAACGCCGCGCAGGCCGACGAAGGCATGTGGACGTTCGACAACTTTCCCTCAGCAACGGTCAAGACGAAATATGGCGTGACGGTCGATGAGGCATGGCTCGACCGCGTGCGCTCGGCGGCAGTGAGGTTATCGTCGGGTTGTTCGGCGTCCATTGTCACGCCCAACGGGCTCGTGCTCACCAACCATCATTGCGTGCGCGATTGCGCCCAGAATCTGTCCACGCCGCAAGTGGACTATGTGAAGGACGGCTTTGCTGCCGCAACGGGCGCCGATGAACGCCTTTGCCCCGGCATGCAGGCGGAGATTCTTTCCGGTATTTCGGACGTGACGGACACCGTCACGAAAGCATCAGCCGGAAAGACGGGCCAGGACTTCGTCAAGGCGCGCGATGCAGCAATCGCGGAGATCGAAAAAACCGGCTGCACCGGTCGCGAAGCGAATTACCGCTGCCAGGTCATCACGCTCTATCAGGGCGGCCAGTACAAACTTTACACCTACCGCAAATATTCCGACGTACGACTCGTCTTCGCACCGGAACTGCAGACCGCTTTCTTCGGCGGCGATCCGGACAATTTCAACTTCCCGCGCTACGATCTCGATTTCTCTTTCGTGCGCCTCTACGAGAACGGCAAACCGGTTGCGACGCCACAGCACCTGACCTGGAGCGCCAAAGCGCCGAAGGAAGGCGAGCCTGTGTTCGTCGCTGGCAACCCCGGTTCAACACAGCGGCTCCTCACCGCGGACCAGCTGGAATCGCTGCGCGACTTCATTCTGCCCGAAACGCTGCTGCAATTTTCCGAATTGCGCGGACGCCTCATCCGCTTCAGCGAAGAAAGCGCGGAGCATGCGCGCATCGCCGATGACACGCTGTTCGGTATCGAAAACAGTTTCAAGGCGCTGCACGGGGAAGAAAAGACGCTGTCGGATCCGCCTTTCATCGAGGCCAAACGCCACGCGGATGCGGATTTGCGCGCAAAAATTGCTGCCGACCCGAAGCTTTCGCAGGCGATCGGCGATCCCTGGGCGGAAACCGCCAAAATCCAGGCGGACCGCAAGGCCCTGAACCTGCCTTACGGTTTCATGGAAGCTCGCGCAGGCCTCAGATCGGATCTGTTTTTTTACGCACGTGCGCTGGTGCGCGCAGCCGTGGAACGGACGAAGGCCAATGGCGACAGGCTGCCTGAATATACCGACAGCCGCCTGGCGCTACTGGAAAAGCGCGTGCTCGACGCGGAACCCGTCTATCCGGAGCTGGAGCAGGTGGTGCTCGAATTCTGGCTATCCAAATTGCGCGAGAACCTCACGGCGGACGCGGCCGGAACCAAGACATTCCTGGGCAAGGAATCGCCCGAGGCACTTGCGGCAAAGCTCGCTGCCTCCAAGCTCGGCGATCCCGCGTTGCGCAAGCAATTATGGGACGGCGGTCTTGCCGCCATAAAAGCGTCCGACGATCCGTTGATCCGTTTCGTACTTGCCACCGACGAGACATCACGCGGCATCCGTAAGGAATATGAGCAACGGGTGACAGGACCGAGCGACCGGGCGGCAGAGCAGATCGCCAAAGCGCGCTTCGCCATCTACGGCACCAGCGCCTATCCCGATGCGACATTCTCGTTGCGCCTGTCTTACGGCAGGGTTGCCGGCTGGACCGACAACGGCACGACCGTACGGCCCTTCACCTATTTCAGCGGTCTATGGGATCGCGCAACGGGGCATTTCCCCTTCGATCTCGCACCCAAATGGCAGGCCGCCCAAGGCAAGGTGAACAAAGACACCGTCTTCGACCTGACGACCGACAATGACATCATCGGCGGAAATTCCGGTTCGCCGCTGGTCGACGCGAAAGGTCAGGTGGTCGGTGCCATCTTCGACGGCAATATCGAGAGCCTGGGTGGGGCGTTCGCCTTCGACGATTCCGTCAATCGCGCGGTCGCCGTCTCCACCGCCGCCATCACCGAGGGTCTGGAAAAGGTCTATGGCCAGAAAGAACTCGTGCGCGAACTGACCGGGAAGTAATCCGGGCTGTTCGCTGCGCTCGCTTCAATGCGTGAAGTCGCGAACCTTCGGTTCGAGTTCAGCCAGATCGTCCTTCAGCGCGTACCAGGCCGTGCAATAATGATTGAACGGCAGGCGCGGATACATGTGATGCATCAGATGATAGCTGTGCCCGCTGAAGACGACATTCATGAAACCCCGAAACGGCTTAGGAAACAGCAGAATGGCTGAATCATTGTAGCGGCCGCGTTCGCTATGCGGATGATGGAACGGCCAGTCGAACATTAGTGGGCATAGAACGACGCCGATATAGCCTGGCAGGAACCACAACAGCATCAGCTCATTGCCGAAGCCGAGCCGATAAGCACCCAGCGCAATCACGGGATAGGAAAATACATAAGCCATTTCGAACACGAAGGCGCGCATCGTCCTGGGATCGCGCGCGATCTTCCACAGATGCAGGATGTAGACGGGCTGGATGACAAGGCAGCGCAACAGCTGCCCGAAATAGCTATCGCTTTTCACCCAGTAGTCAGGATCCTCCACCGGATCGTTCGTGTTCGCATGATGATGCAGGTGGAGCACCTTGAACCCCGGATAAGGCGCGAGCAGAAGAAAGCCACTGATATGGCCGATCAGACTCTGCAACCAGAGGCGGCTCGTGTTCCGGCCGGTGATATTGCCGTGAACCGCTTCGTGCAGCGGCGTGAAGATATAGTAGAACAGGATGGCGTTGACCGGGACAGCTACCCAATAGGAAAGCCAGCCCGCAAGTGTGAGCGCGGAAATCGTACCCAGGGCCAGAAGTACGCCCAGAAACACGGCGATCGTCGGCCAGGGAAATTGCGAGGTGAGCGGCTGGATCGTACTACGAGCGCGCTTTTCGAAGGCGCGAGCTTTCAGGAGAAACGCTTCGTCCTTCGCAACGGCGGCGGATAATCCTTCGACGGCCATGGGCATCTCACCCGCCATCGCCATTTCCTGGAAAACGTCGCGATCCATAACGCATCCGCCTTTTACATGCGACGCTGGCCACGAAGGGGAGACCAGCGACCGACAGGCGGATGTTAACAAATGATTAACCAAATCTCAAGACTTGTAATTATCGATCCAAACGAAAAGCGCCGCGATGGTTAAATCGCGGCGCTTTCGCATGTTGTGTGAAGCGGGGCTTTTACAAATGTCCTTCGCAGACCTGGCAGCGACCGACTCTCCCGCGGCTTGAGCCGCAGTACCATAGGCGCTGGGGGCTTTAACGGCCGAGTTCGGAATGGGATCGGGTGGAATTCCCCCGCTAGGACCACCAGGTCGGCGAAGGACATTTGCAATCAAAGACACTCAAATTGCTGATGCATTTTGCCTGGATTTTTTTCCAAGCATGAAACGGTGCTGGCGTTCAAGCCAATCGAGCGATTAGGACCAGTAAGCTCAACGCATTGCTGCGCTTACACGCCTGGCCTATCGACGTGGTAGTCTTCCACGGCTCTCAAGCGAAACCTGGTTTTGAGGTGAGTTTCCCGCTTAGATGCTTTCAGCGGTTATCTCGTCCGCACATAGCTACCCGGCTGTGCCGTTGGCACGACAACCGGTCCACCAGAGGTGCGTCCATTCCGGTCCTCTCGTACTAGGAACGGGTCCTCTCAAGTTTCGAACACCCACGGCAGATAGGGACCGAACTGTCTCACGACGTTCTAAACCCAGCTCAC
>Ga0302324_100002305_pt1 | contig 44517 bp, 38 predicted proteins | sample Palsa_T0_1_FD_201949 | JGI IMG/M metagenome (GOLD analysis project Ga0302324, IMG submission 201949) | Peat permafrost microbial communities from Stordalen Mire near Abisko, Sweden - Palsa_T0_1 | ecosystem: Environmental > Terrestrial > Soil > Palsa > Peat permafrost | place: Sweden: Abisko... | reverse complement strand
GCCCTCGCTGAGCCAGCCGTGTACCCTACGAAGGCATGGGGACGAAGCGGCCCACGAAGCGGGGCATCTCGCTGTTTCGAGCCAAGGACGCGGTGAACCTCGAGGACACCGATTTCATGTCGGCCCCCGAGATGTCGCCCGATACGGCGGCGGCCATGACCGCGTGCTTCGTGGCGGGTATGGGGACGGGGGCCCAGACCAAGGTGGTGCTGCGCCAGAGCGAAGCCGAAGGTGGGTTCAGCCTCGTGACCATATGGCTCAAGCCGGGCTTCCCGCTGCCGCGCCACACCCACGATGCCGACTGTCTCTACTACGTGCTCAGCGGCACGGCGGTCATGGGGCGCCAGACCCTGCGCGCCGGGGACGGCTTCTTCGTCCCCAAGGATGCCCCCTACCAGTACAGCGGGGGTCCCGACGGCGCCGAGGTCCTCGAGATACGCCGCGGCGTGGAGAGCTTCGACATGCAGATCTCCGACGTGACCCCCGAGAGCGTCAGCGCCATGCTCGAGCTGACCGAGGCCCGGCGCGACCAGTGGGAGCGCATGGACGTGAGCCCCACCACGGCGGCCAACGTCGCCCGGTAGCTCTAGAAGCTCTAGACGAGGGCCGATGTCGGCCGTGATGGGGTCGACTGGACGAGGGCCGGGGTCTTCTCTGTAGAGTACGAACGTATGTTCGCTTTCACTCCACGGAAGGTACCGGTCGGGCTGGCCGACCAGGTCCGACCGACCACGCCGGTGGCCGGCCGCCTGTTGCCGGTGCCGGTGCCGCTGGCCCCCCTCTTCCCCGATGGGGCGCTGCGGCGAGGGACCACGACCACGGTGGCGGGTCTGCCCGGCCATGGTGCGACCACGCTGGCACTGGCTCTGCTGGCGGCGGCGTCGCAGGCCGGGAGCTGGTGTGCCGCGGTCGGCCTCTCCGACCCCGGGGTGGTGGCGGCAGCCGAGCTCGGCATCGACCTGCGTCGGGTGGTCTTCGTGCCGCATCCGGGTAGCGGGTGGGCCGGGGCGGCGGGAGATCTGCTGCCCGGCGTCGACGTCGTCCTGGTGCGCCCGCCCGGCCGGGCCCGCCAGACGGCGGCCCGGCACCTGAGCGCGCGGGCCCGGGAGCGCCAGGCCGCGCTGGTGGTGCTCGTCGAGCACGTCGGCGACTGGCCCGAAGGGGGTGACCTGGCCCTGTCGGTGGGGGCGATCGAGTGGGAAGGGATCGGCCGGGGGCACGGGCACCTGCAGGGCCGGCGGGCCCAGGTCCGGGTGGGTGGACGGCGGTCGGCCGGCCGGGCCATGGAGCGCTCGTTCTGGCTTCCCGCCGGCTCGGGGGCGGTGGCGGTGGCGGGGCCCGGGCCCGAGCCCGGGCCCGAGGCGGCCTGAGTGAGGCGATGGAACTGGAACGGTTGGTGGTCGTCTGGTGTCCCGAACTTCAGCAAGAAGGGGCACGCGGAGAGGAAGCACGGCGCTTCGTGCACGTGGTCGCCCGCACCGGAGAGCTGTGTCCCTGGGCTCATCCCATCCGGCTCGGGGTCTGTGCCCTGCCCGCACGCGGGCCGGCCCGCTTCTTCGGCGGAGAGGAGATGGTTGTGTCCCGCCTGGTCGAGGCCGTGGGGGAGGACGTCCACGTCGGGGTGGCCGACGGGCTGTTCGCTGCGGTTCTGGCCGCCCGGGCCCAGCTGATCGTCCCGGCCGGGGAGGTGCGCCAGTTCCTGGCACCCTGGTCGGTGGCCACCCTGGCCCGGCCCGAGTTGGCCGTCACCCTGCAGCGCCTCGGTGTCACCACGCTGGGGCAGTTCGCCGCCCTGCCGTCACCGCATGTCTCGGATCGCTTCGGGGCCGACGCCGCCGCAGCCCACCTGGTGGCCCGGGGCGAGAGCGGTGAGCTGGCGGGCATCCGTGACCGATCCATTGAACGGCGCCTGCGCGTCGCCCGTGGTGAGGACCCCGACCGAGGGTCCGAGCCGCTGCCCACCCAACCGGGTTTCTTCGGCGGGGCATCGGCCGGGGACAGGCGGGCCGCCCTCTCCTTCGCCCGGGTGCAGGGCAGGTTGGGCGTCGAGGCCGTGCTGTTGGGGCGGATCCGAGGAGGGCGCGACCCGGCGGAACAGGCGGCGATGGTTCCGTGGGGAAGCCCGGAGGCCGGGACCGCCGGGGTGAGCAGCGCGCCCTGGCCCGGACGGTTGCCACCCCCTTCCCCCACCGAGGTGCTCCGGTCGCCCCGGCGGGTCGAGGTGATCGACGACGCCGGGGCGGCGTGCGGGGTGAGCGGGCGGGGGCTGCTCAACGGTGAGCCGGCCCGGCTGTCGGTCGGGGGCGGCCCCTGGCAGGCCATCACGGCGTGGGCCGGCCCGTGGCCGGTGACCGAGCGTTGGTGGTCGACGCGCCGGCGTCGGGCCCGGGTGCAGGTGGTGACGGCCGACGGGGTGGCTCGACTGCTCTGCGCCGAGCGGGCGCAGTGGTGGATCGAGGCGCTCTATGACTGAGACCTACGCCGAGCTGCACGCCCACTCGGGCTTCAGCTTTCTCGATGGCAGCAGCGATCCCGAAGAGCTGGTGGCCGAGGCCCACCGGTTGAAGCTGGCCGCGCTGGCCCTGACCGACCATCACGGCTTCTACGGCGTGGTGCGGTTTGCCGAGGCGGCCCGAGCCTGTGGTCTGCCGACCGTCTTCGGGACCGAGGTGACACTTTCGCCGGCCGGGCCCCGCACGGGTGAGCCCGACCCGCGCGGGGCCCACCTCGTCGTGCTGGCCCGTGATCCCGAGGGCTATGCCCGGCTCTCCACCGTCGTGGCCGAGGCCCATCTCGAGGGTGGGGAGAAGGGGCGCCCCCTCTTCACCCTCGACGCCCTGGCCGCGGCGGCACAGGACCATTGGCTGGTGCTCACCGGTTGCCGGAAGGGGCCGGTGGCCGCCGCCCTGATGGAGGCGGGGCCCCGGGCGGCCTCCCGGGAGGTGGGGCGACTGGTGGAGGCGTTCGGGCGGCCCAATGTGGCGGTCGAGCTGTGGGACCACGGGGACCCGCTCGACACGGCCCGCAACGACGCCCTGGCCCTCCTGGCCGCTGAGTGGGGGCTCGACGCCGTCGCCACCAACAACGTGCACTACGCCACGCCGGGCGGGTTCCGTCTCGCCGCCACCCTGGCCGCCATCCGGGCCCGGCGTCCGCTGGCCGAGCTGGAGGGCTGGCTCCCCTCGGCCCCGTCGGCCTGTCTGCGCGGGGCGGGTGAGCAGCTCCGGCGCTTCGCCCGGTGGCCCGGAGTGGTCGAGCGGGCGGCCGAGCTGGGACGGGCCTGCGCCTTCGACCTGCGCCTGGTGGCCCCCCGGCTGCCCGACTTCCCGGTCCCGCAGGGTTCGGACGAACAGGGCTACCTGCGTCAACTGGTGACCCAGGGAGCGCTCGAGCGCTACGGCCCGCCCGACGACGAGCGGGTGCCCGGGGCGTGGTCCCAGATTGCGCACGAGCTCGAGGTCATCGGCGAGCTGGGGTTCGCCGGCTACTTCCTGGTCGTCTGGGACATCGCCCGGGTCTGTCGCCAGCTGAACATCTACTGCCAGGGCAGGGGCTCGGCGGCGAACTCGGCCGTCTGTTACGCCCTCGGTGTCACCAACGTCGACGCCGTCGACCTCGGCCTCCTCTTCGAGCGCTTCCTGTCCCCGGCCCGGGACGGCCCGCCGGACATCGACGTGGACATCGAATCGAGCCGGCGCGAGGAGGTCATCCAGTATGTCTACGAGCGGTACGGGCGCCGCCACGCCGCGCAGGTGGCCAACGTCATCACGTATCGCCCCCGCTCGGCCGTGCGCGATGTGGGCAAGGCCTTCGGGTTCACCCCCGAGCAGGTGGACGGGTGGGCGGCGGGGATCGACCGGGTCAACCGGGGGGCGGACGCCGTGCAGGCCGTGGGGGCGGCGGTCGACGGTGGGGGCGAGGTGATCCCACCCCTGGTGGCCCAGATGGCCGCCGAGGTGCTCGATCGCCCGCGCCACCTGGGCATCCACTCGGCGGGCATGGTGCTGTGCGACCGCCCGGTCACCCAGGTCTGCCCCGTGGAGTGGGGACGCATGCCCGGGCGCACCGTGCTGCAGTGGGACAAGGACGACTGTGCCGCCATCGGGCTGGTGAAGTTCGACCTGCTCGGGCTGGGCATGCTCGAGGCGCTCCACCGCATGGTCGACCTGGTGCGCTCCTTCTACGGGGTCACGGTCGATCTGGCCCAGTTGCCCCAGGAGCCCGAGGTCTACGACCTCTTGTGCCGGGCCGACACCGTCGGGGTCTTCCAGGTCGAGAGCCGGGCCCAGATGGGGACCCTGCCCCGGGTCCAACCGCGGAACTTCTACGACCTGGCGATCGAGGTGGCCCTCATCCGGCCCGGTCCCATTCAGGGCCACGCCGTCAACCCCTACATCCGCCGGCGCCGGGGCGAGGAGGAGCCCACCTACCTGCACCCGCTGCTCGAGCCCATTTTGAAGCGGACACTCGGTGTGCCCCTGTTCCAGGAGCAGCTGATGGAGATGGCGGTGGCGGTGGCCGGTTTCAGTGCGGCGGAGGCCGACGAGCTGCGCCAGGCCATGGCCGCCAAGCGCTCGGCGGCGCGGATGGAGCGGCTGCGGGCCCGTTTCTACGAGGGCATGGCCAGGCGGGGAGTGGTGGGCGCGGTGGCCGATCAGATCTTCGCCGCCCTGGCCGCCTTCGCCAACTTCGGGTTCCCCGAGTCACACTCGGTGTCGTTCGCGCACCTCGTGTACTGCTCGAGCTGGCTCAAGCTCCACTACCCGGCGGCCTTCACCGCCGGCCTGCTCAACTCCCAACCCATGGGCTTCTGGTCCCCCCAGTCCCTGGTGGCCGACGCCCGGCGTCACGGGGTGACGGTGCGGCGCCCCCACGTCGACCGGTCGGAGGTGGGGGCCTCACTGGAGGCCGGGGCGGCGGCGGGGGCGGCGGCCCCGGCGGCGGCCCCGGCGCTGCGGTTGGGGCTGGCCTCGGTGCGCGGCGTGGGGGAGACGACGGCCGAGCGGATCGTGGCCGGACGGCCCTGGGCCGGGGGTGAGGACCTGGTGCGCCGGGCCGGGGTGTCACGGGCACAGCTCGAGACGTTGGCCGCGGCGGGCGCGCTCGATACCGAGGAGCGGCCCACTGCCGCCTCCCGCCGCCGCTTGGTGTGGGCGGCCGGCGCGGCCGCGCAGGGGACCCCGGACCGGTTGCCCGGGATCGTGGTGGGCACCGAGGCGCCACCCCTGCCCGAGCCGACCCTGTACGACTCCGTGGGCGACGACCTGTGGGCCTTGGGGCTCGCGCCCGAACGGACCGCCATGCACCTGGCCCGGGAGCGACTCGAGGCCATGGGCGTGATGGTGGCCCGTGATCTGCCCGCCTGCACCGATGGGGACCGGGTGTCGGTGGCCGGCGTGGTGACGCACCGGCAGCATCCCGAGACGGCGGGCGGCGCCGTCTTCGTCAACCTCGAGGACGAGACCGGCCATGTGAACGTGGTCTTCTCGCGCGGGGCCTGGGCGCGCTGGAAGCCGGTGGCCCGCCACTCGCCCGTGCTCCTCATCCGGGGTCGGCTCCAGCTGGCCCAGGGCACGGTCAACCTGACGGCCGAGCGGGTGGAGGCGCTGTCGGTGGGGACGTCCGTGCCGGCCAGCCGGGACTTCCGCTGACCGGGCCGCGACGGCGTTCTTGACGGCGGCGAGCACGGCGCACCAGGGTGGATCGCCATGGACCGCCTGCTCTCCAACGTCGATCCCGCGCTGCGGAGATGCTGGCATCCGGTGGCCCGGCCGTCCGAGGTGAACGAGCAGCCCCGGAGGGTCATGCTCCTGGGCGAGCCCTGGGTGCTCTACCGGGCCGACGGGCGCATCGTGGCCTTCACGGACCGCTGCCCCCATCGCCGGACGCCCCTGTCGCTCGGGCACTGCCAGGCGGGCGTGCTGCGGTGCGCCTATCACGGTTGGCGTTTCGACGCCGCCGGCGCCTGCGTGGAGATCCCCGCCCTCGGTCCCCGGGCGCCGTTGCCTCCCGCCGCCCGGCTCTCCCCTCCCGCCGGGCTGGTCGAGGCCCACGGCATCGTGTTCCTGGCTCCCGAGGACCCGATCGCGCCGCTCGGTTCGATACCCGAAGCCGATGACCCGTCGTTCGCGGCGGGGGAGCTCCCCACGATCGTGGCGCGCGCCTCGGCCGGGCTGTTGGCCGACAACTTCCTCGATGTGGCGCACTTCCCCTTCGTCCACACCGGGACCTTCGGCGCGACGGAGGAGGTGGAGGTGGCGCAGTATGCCGCCACCCGCGACGGGTGGTCCTTCACCGTGTCCTTCGAGCATTCGTTCGCCAATCGGGAGGACCCGGGCGTGGCGGCGGGCGTGCGACCGTTGCTGCAGACCCGCCGGCTGGCGTACCGGCTCAGTGCACCGTTCCACCTCCGGCTGCGGATCGACTTCCTCGACGCCGGCGGGTCCAACGTGATCGGGTTCTTCATCCAGCCCGAGTCGGCGGACTCGTGCCGCCTCTACACCACGCTGTGGCGAGACGACCTCTCCGGAGACGCGGCGCGCCTGGCCGACGCCGTCGAGTTCGAGACGGCGGTGCTGCGGGAGGACCTGCGGATTCAAGAGGCGTTCTCCGAACTGGTCCTGCCGCTGGCACCGGGCGCCGAGGTCCACACCCGCGCCGACCGGGCGACACTGGAGCTGCGGCGCGTGCTGTCGGACCTCGTCGTGGCGGCGCAGGAGGCGGCTCGTGACCGGGGGTGAGGGTGTCCCCTCGCTCACCGTGGTGGAGCATCCGATCCTGGCCCACCGGGTGGCGGCGCTGCGCGACCGGCGCACTGACCGGGACTCGTTTCGCCGGCTGGTGGCGGAGATCACCCGGTTCTTGACCTACGAGGCGCTGCGCGATCTGGGCACGGTCGAGGTCACCGTCGACACGCCCGTCGCCGAGGGCGCGCCGGCCCGCCGGGTGAGCGAGGAGATCCTGGTGGTACCGGTGCTCCGGGCCGGCCTGGGAATGGTCCAGGCCATTCAAGAGGTCGTGCCGTTGACCGAGGTCGCCCACGTCGGTCTGCGGCGCGACGAGGTGACGTTGCAGTCGGAGGTCTACCTCAACCGGCTCCCGGCGGATCTGCGCGGCCGGCGGGTCATCGTGTGCGATCCGATGCTGGCCACCGGAGGCTCACTCGTGCAGGTGTGCGACATGGTGACCGGACGCGGCGCCCGGGAGGTGATGGTCCTGTGCATCATCGCCTCGAGGTACGGCATCGAGGCCTTCGTGGCCGCACACGCCGCGGTGCGGCTGTTCTGCGCCGCGGTGGACCCCGAGCTCGACGGGGCGGGCTACATCGTGCCCGGTCTGGGCGACGCGGGGGACCGGCTCTTCGGCCCACCGGACTGAGCCCGGTGGTCAGAGCCCGCCGGGCGGTCAGAGGCCGATGTCCTCGTGCCAGAGCTCGGGGTGCTCGGCGATGAACGTCCCCAACAGCTCCCGACACGCCGGGTCGTCGAGGACGAGGACCTCGGTCCCGTGCTCGGCCAGCCAGTCGTGGCCGCCGTGGAGGTTCTCCGACTCACCGATGACCAGCGCACCGATCCCGAACTGGCGGACCAGGCCGCTGCAGTACCAGCACGGGGAGAGCGTGGTCACCATGACGCAGTCGGCGTAGTGCCGCCGGCGTCCGGCGTTCCGGAAGGCGGCGGTCTCGGCGTGGGTCGAGGGGTCCCCATCTTGGACCCTCCGGTTGCGCCCCCGGCCGAGCAGGGTCCCGTCGCGTCGGAACAGCGCGGCGCCGATCGGTATGCCACCCTCGTCCAGGCCGGTCCGGGCCTCCTCCAGCGCGACGGTCAGGTAGGCACGGGCCACATCGTCGGTGAGCGGCTCATTTGCGGACATCGGGCGCTCCGGCGAGAGTCATGGGCATGGCCGCCGATCGTACCTACGCCACCACCGTCGGGAGCCAGGCGGTCGAGCTGCCGCTGGTGGACCTCTCCGACGAGCTGACCATCGCCCTCCTCATCTCCGTGGATCTCGGGGTGGCCTTTGCGGAAGTGGCGGGGCGTGAGCTGGCCGACCTCATGCGCCCCGCCGACCCCGAGATCGTGGTCTCGGTCGCCACCATGGGCATCCCGGTGGCCATCGAGGCCAGCCGCGCCCTGGGCCTCGACGACTACCTCATCTTGCACAAGACGCCCAAGATCCACCTGGGCGAGACCTGGTCGGAGCCCGTCACCTCCATCACGACCGACGCCGCGCAACGGCTGCGCATGGACCCGGCCCGGGTCTCCGCCGTCAGGGGTCGCCGGGTGGCGGTGGTCGACGATGTCATCTCCACCGGCGCCTCCACCCTGGCGGCGCTGCGTCTCGTCCGGCGCACGGGGGCCGAACCGGTGGTGATCGGAACGTTGATGACCGAGGGATCGGGTTGGCGCAGCGCCCTGGGGACCGATGCCCACCTGGTCCGCTCCCTCGGGTCGATGCCCCTCTTCGGTCCCGGGCCCGACGGCCAGCTGGTCGAGATCTGGGACTAGGGGCGCGCTAGAGGAGCCCTTCGGCCTTGAGGAGCACGTCCTGCTCGTCGGCTTCCTTGCGCACGGTACGGAAGGCCAGGGCCAGGTAGACCAGCGCGCCGACGGCCATGCCGAAGAAGATGCTGAAGTCGGCGCCGTAGTGGAAGGCGTCCTCGGTATGGTACGTGACCTCGTTGAGCCAGTCAGGAAGATGGAACGTCGCCGATAGGGCCTCGATGGCGGCGAACATGCCGACCACCTGGGCGATGAGGGCGGGCCAGAAGACGCCGCCATGGCGCCAGTACAGGCTGTCCCGTCCGGTCTTCTGCAGCTCGCCCGGGACGTAGCGGTACCGGCGGAGTATCCAGTCGGTGATGAAGATGGCGAACCAGGGGGCGATCCAGACGATCACCACGTCCACGAAGTCCGACAGGTACTCGGTGAACGACGAGCTGAAGATGGCGTACATGGTGACCCCCAGCGCGATGACGCAGTCGACCAGCACGGCCTGGTAGCGCTTGACCGGCAGGCCGAGGGCCTGCAGAGTGACGCCAGAGGAGTACATGTCCAGGCTGTTGATGGCGAAGAGCTGCACCACGGCGAAGATCAGGAAAACCACAACGAACCAGGCGGGGATAGCGCTCTGGTGGGCAAAGGGCAGGAAGCCGTCGGCGTTGTTGCCGATCTTGAAGATGAAGGTCCCGACGACCGCCCCGAGGGTCATGATGAGGATCTCGGGAATGGCGGTCCCCAGGAAGACCCATCCGACGATGCCCTTCTTGGACGTCTCCCGGGGACAGTACCGTGTGTAGTCGTTGCCGCACTCGGCCCATCCCAGTCCGCTCAAGGCGATGGTGAAGGCCAACCCCTCCATGTAGGTCTGCCAGTCGGCCCCGTGTGGCACGCCGTGCAGGTTGGCGTGGGGTATGGCGAAGCCAAGCAGGACAGCGAAGAGGATGACGAAGGGGATGATGAGGGCCCGCAGCGACTTGACGATGGCGGCGTGGCCGAGGAACGGCAGGATCCCCTGGATGAGTACGGCGACGATGACCAGGATGACCTTCGCCGGGTCGGCCGGGGCGAACCCCGCCTTGATCATCAGCACCAACCCGGCCCCGACGATCAGGATGAGCCCCTCGACCTCGAAGCCGATCTGGGTGATCCAGTTGAAGAAGGAGATGGGCCGCCCACCGTTGGGCCCGTAGGCGGCGCGGTTGATGGCGAAGACCGTGGTGCCGGTCTGCGGCCCCTGCAACGACGCCAGGCCGAGGAGGAAGTAGGACAGGTTGCCGATGATGATGAGCGAGAGCGCCTGGTAGAAGGTGAACCCGAAGGTCATCAGGATGCAGCCGTAAATGAAGTACTCGATCTGCACGCTCGCCCCGGCCCACATCCCGAAGATGTCCTTGGGTGTGGCCCAGCGCTCGCTCTCGGGGATGTAGTCGATGCCGTGCTGCTCGACGTGGAGCGCGTCTTCGGCATGGGGGTCGTGAATGACTGCGAGCTCTTCTACATCCTCCGCGACTGCCACGGTGCCTCCCTTTTCCTCGCCTCACCACGTCGCTCACAGCGCGACCGAACGCTGTCACCTTGTTGGGTGCGGCGTCGGACGTCAAGGGGAAGTTCGTGAACACTCTGAGAACTGTGAGAACGGTGAGAACCGACGGTGTGACCGAACGCCGACGAGCCTCTCCGCCGTCGGTGTTGTAGAACAGGTCGTCGTGCACGCGTCGCCGCCAGCCGTCCTCGTACAGTGAGATCGCGGGACGGCGCCACACGGCGGGGCGGCGCGCTGATGGTGTGCGGGACCACCTCGGACGCGGGCAAGTCGACCGTGGTGGCCGGTCTCTGCCGGCTGCTCGCCCGTGAAGGGGTTTCGGTGGCGCCCTTCAAGGGCCAGAACATGTCGTTGAACTCCGTGGTGACGAGCGCCGGTGCCGAGATCGGCCGGGCGCAGTGGCTGCAGGCCGTGGCCGCCGGCGCCCCGCCCGAGGCGGCCATGAACCCGGTCCTCCTCAAGCCCACCAGCGACCGCACCTCGCAGGTCATCGTCATGGGCCGGCCGCTTGCGACCCAGCCGGCGGCGGACTACCAGAAGGCCAAGGCGGGCCTGGTCGACGTCGTCGACCGAGCGCTGGCCGAGCTCCGCTCGAGGTTCGAGGTGGTGATCTGCGAGGGCGCCGGCAGCCCGGCCGAGATCAACCTGCTCGACTACGACCTCGTGAACCTGGGCCTGGCCGCCCGCGCCGGCATACCCGCGGTGGTGGTGGGCGATATCCATCGGGGCGGCGTGTTCGCCCACCTCTACGGCACGGTGGCGCTGTTGCCCGAGGACCTGCGCCGGTGCGTCAAGGGTTTCATCATCAACGGGTTCCGGGGCGACCCCGAACTGCTCGGCGACGCCATGGACCAGCTGGAGGCCCGCTGCGGTGTCCCCACACTGGGTGTCCTGCCCTACCTTCCCGGTCTGGTGCTCGATGCCGAGGACTCCCTGCACCGGATGCTCGACGCCCGCCCCGAGCCGCCCGCCCCCGGCGCGGGGCGGCTCGACGTGGTGGTGCTCCGCCTGCCTCGACTGTCCAACTTCACCGACTTCGATCCTCTCGTCGTCGAGCCCGGAGTGGCGGTCCGCTTCGTCGACCACCCCTCGGAGTTCGGCGATCCCGACCTGGTGGTGCTCCCCGGGACCAAGTCGACCGTGTCCGATCTGGAGTGGCTGCGGGCCGGCGGCCTCCTCGAGGCGCTCGAGGCCCGCCGGGCCGGGCCCTCGCCACCGGTGGTGCTCGGGGTGTGCGGTGGCTTCCAGATGCTGGGGCGCGCCATAGAGGATCCCGACGCGGTCGAGTCCTCCGTGCCGTCGGTGCCGGGGCTGGACTGGTTGCCGGTGGTCACCCGGTTCATGGCCATGAAGACGACGCAGGTACGGACGGGATACAGCCCGGAGGGCTCCGCCGTCACCGGCTACGAGATCCGCCACGGCCGGACCGAGCCGCGGGCCGGGTGGGAGCGGTGGCTCTCGTGCGAGCGGGGTGGCGACGGGGAAAGCATCGAGAGCGCCCGTGATGGCGGCGGGGTGTACGGCACGACGCTGCACGCCCTCTTCGAGGAGGACGCCTTCAGGGGGGAGTTCCTGCGCGGTGTGGCGCACGCCCGGGGGAGGACCTGGCAGCCCTCGGGCGCGTCGTTCGCCGAGGCGCGGGAGCGCCAGATCGACCGCGTGGCCGACGCGTGTGCCGCGCATCTGCGCCTCACTGCGCTCTGGCGGCTGGTCGAGCTCGGGGCGCCGGCAGCCTGATCGCCGGCAGCCTGATCGGTCACTGCCCGAGCAGGCGCTCCATACGGGCGGCCAGGCCGCTGGGCCGGCCCCGGCGTTGCTCGGCGCGGTCGGCCAGCTTCATGGTCCACAGCCCGGCGTTGACGCCCAGCCAGCGCAGGGGTTCGGGCTCCCAGGGCGGTGATCGGTGATTGACCCAGGGCAGCCGGGTCAGCTCCGTGTCGGACCCGGTGATGAGGTCGGCCAGCGTCCGGCCGGCCAGGTTGGCGGTGGCCACCCCGTCGCCCACGTAGCCCCCGGCCCAGGCGATGCCGCGGTGGCGATCGAAGCCGACCGAGGAGTGCCAGTCCCGCGGGATCCCCAACGGCCCGCCCCAGGCGTGGGTGAAGCGGGCGGAGGAGAGCGCGGGGAAGAGGTCGACGAGCGTGGCGCGCAAGACCTTGTGCACCGCGGGCACGCCGTCGAACGAGGGGCGCACGGCGGAGCCGAAGTGGTACGGAGCACCCCGACCGCCGAAGGCGATGCGGTCGTCGGCCGTGCGCTGCCCGTAGACGATCATGTGCCGGTAGTCGGAGAACGTCGCACGGCACCGCAGCCCTGCCGACTCCCAGAACCCGGCGCTCAGGGGCTCCGTGGCCACCATGAGCGAGTAGACCGGCGCCAGCGTGCGCTTTTCGCCCGGCAAGGTCGGCGTCCACGCCTCGACGGCGCGGACGACCACGTCCGCCCGGATCACGCCGGAAGTGGTGTGGACGAGGGGAGCGGCCTGCCGGCCGCCCGGGACGATGCCGGTCACCGTGGTCCGCTCGTAGAGGGTTACGCCGCGGCGTTCGACGGCCTCGGCCAGGCCGCGGGCCAGGAGGGCCGGCTGTAGGGCGGCGCAGTGCGGCGTGAAGGTGGCGCCGGCGACCCCGTCCATGCCGATCACCGTCTCGGCCTCTCGGCGATCGAGCCAGCGCAGGTCGTCCTCGCCGGAGCCCAGGGACCGGGCCTCGGCCACCTCGGCCAGGGCCCGGGCCCGCTGGACGCCGGTGCGGGCCACGCGGAGCGTGCCTCCCTTGGCGAAGTGGCAGTCGATCCCCTCCTCCGTGGCCGCCGCGCCGACCACGTCGACGGTGCCCTGCATTTCCCGGCGCATCCGGCGCATGGCGTCCATGCCGTAGCGCCGGCAGAGCGCGGCGTCCGAGGCGGCGAACAGCGCGGAGCACCAGCCGCCGTTGCGTCCCGAGGCTCCGAACCCGGCCACCTCGCGCTCCACCACGGCGATGCGGAGCGAGGGGTCGGCGCGGGCCAGGGCGTAGGCCGACCACAGACCGGTGAATCCGGCCCCGACGACGCAGACGTCGACCGCCAGGTCGCCGGCGAGCGGTGGTCGCCGCGCCAGGGGGGTGGAGATGTCGTCCCACCAAAGCGAGAGGCGCCGGTAGTCCGACGACGCTCGCTCTGGGGCGCCTACACCCGGTACCACGCCTCGGTCAGCACCTCGCGCAGCGTGGAGACCATGAGGTCGATCTCCTCCTGGCCGCAGATGAGCGGGGGCGAGAGCTGCACGACGGGGTCGCCGCGGTCGTCGGCGCGGCAGATGAGACCGGCCTCGAACAGCGCGCCGGAGAGGTAGCCCCGCAGCAGTCGCTCGGACTCCTCGTCGTCGAACGACAGGCGCGTCTCTTTGTCCTTGACCAACTCGATGCCGTAGAAGAACCCTGCGCCGCGCACGTCGCCGACGATCGGCAGGTCGTAGAGGCTTTCGAGGCCGGAGCGGAAGGCCCCTTCGGTCGCCCGCACGTGGTCCAGGATCTTCTCGCCCTCAATCACGTCGAGGTTGGCGAGGGCGACGGCGCAGCTGACCGGGTGGCCGGCGAAGGTGAAGCCGTGCAGGAAGGAAGCGCCCTCCCGCAAGAAGGGCTCCATCAACCGGTCGGTGGCGATCATGGCCCCCAGCGGCGCGTAGCCCGAGGTGAGCCCCTTGGCCACCGTGATGATGTCGGGCTGGTAGCCGTAGCGGTCGGCGCCGAACCAGTGCCCCAGACGGCCGAACGCGCAGATCACCTCGTCGGAGACCAAGAGGGCGCCGTGCCGGTCGCAGATCTGGCGCACCCGCTCGAAGTACCCGGGCGGCGGTGGGAAGCACCCGCCGGCGTTCTGCACCGGCTCGAGGTAGACCGCGGCGACGGTGTTCGCGCCTTCCCGGAGGATGGCCCGCTCGATCTCGTCGGCGGCCCACCGTCCGAAGGCCACCTCGTCGTCGGCGAAGAGGGGCGCCCGGTAGAAGTTGGTGTTGGGGACCTTGATCGCGCCCGGGACCAGAGGCTCGAAGGGGGTCTTGAGGTCCGGTATGCCGGTGATCGACAGTGCCCCCATGGAGGTCCCGTGGTAGGCGATCTCGCGGCTGATGACCTTGGTGCGCTGCGGTTGGCCGGTCATCCGGAAGTACTGGCGCGCCAGCTTCCAGGCCGATTCGACCGCCTCGGAGCCGCCGGAGGTGAAGAAGACGCGGTTGAGGTCACCGGGGGCATAGTCGGCCAGGCGCTCGGCCAGCTCTATGGCGCGTGGGTGCGCGTAGGTCCAGAGGGGGAAGTAGGCCAACGTGCTCGCCTGCTTCGCTCCCGCCTCGGCCAGCTCGGTGCGCCCGTGCCCGATCTGTGAGGTGAACAGGCCCGCCAAGCCGTCCAGGTAGCGCTTGCCGTGCTGGTCCCACACGTAGGCCCCCTCGCCGCGCACCACCACCGGGACCGGGTGGGTGGCGTAGGAGCCCATGCGGCTGAAGTGCATCCACAGATGGCGACGGGCCTGGTCGCTCAGGTTGGAGTTGTCGGGATCGGAATTCGGCATTGGTCCTCCGTTCAGCGCGTGCCCCATGTATAGGTTTGTTTGGCCAGCTTGAGGTAGAGGAACGTCTCGGTGGCCCGCACGCCGGGGATCGACCGTACCGAGTCGTTGAGCACGTGCAGCAGGCGATCGTCGTCCTCACAGACGATCTCGGCCAGGAGGTCGAACGAACCGGCGCACATCACGACGTAGTCGACTTCGGGTAGGGCGACCAGCTTGTCGGCCACCACCCGGACGTCGCCCTCGACGGTGAGGCCGATCATGGCCTGGCGGGTGAAGCCGAGCTGCAGGGGGTCGGTGACGGCGACGATGTCCAGCACCCCCGACTCGCGCAGGCGCTGGACGCGGCGTCGCACGGCCGCCTCCGACAGGCCGACGGTCTGGGCGATGGCGCCGTACGGCTGCCGCCCGTCGCGCTGCAACGCCTCAATGATCGCCCGGTTGGCGGCGTCGAGTACGAGCGTGCCCGGGGTGCCCTCGCTCTCTGCGCCACCCGGCCCTGCCGGTTGGTCCCTCCCGGACATTCGTCTCCTCACCCCTCTTCGGATTCATTCACATTCTGCCATCATTCAACCAGAATTCGGCGTGAGAGGTTGAATATGTTGCGGAATTGCTTGTCGGGTCGCCCCCGTTCTGTGATTGTGTAGACCCCGAGCCAACTACACAGGAGGGGACGACGTGCGGCGTCTGCGGAACTTTATCGGTGGGGACTTCCACGACGCGCAGGACGGCCCGCTGGCCCCCCTCGTCGACCCCTCGACCGGAGAGGTGTTCGCCGAGGCGCCCGTGTCGGGCCCGGCCGACGTGGACCGCGCCCTTCGCGTGGCGGCCGAGGCGTTCATCTCGTGGCGGCGGACCACCCCCTCGGAGCGGAGCCTCGCCCTCTACCGCATCGCCGACGCCCTCGAGGCCCGGGGAGAGGAGTTGGTCCGGGCCGAGTGTGAGAACACGGGCAAGCCGTTCCAGCTGACGATGGACGAGGAGCTCCCCCCGATGGTCGATCAGATCCGCTTCTTCGCCGGCGCGGCCCGGCACCTCCAGGGCCTGTCCGCCGGCGAGTACATGGCCGGGCACACCTCGTTCATCCGGCGTGAGCCCATCGGCGTGTGCGGCGCGGTGACGCCGTGGAACTATCCCATGATGATGGCCGTGTGGAAGTTCGCACCCGCACTGGCGGCGGGCAACACGCAGGTGCTCAAGCCCGCGGACACAACGCCGGTCTCCACCCTGCTGATGGCGGAGATCATGGCCGAGCACCTACCCCCGGGCGTCTTCAACGTGGTCTGCGGGAACCGGGACACCGGTCGCGCGCTGGTCGTCCACGAGACCCCGGCCATGGTCTCGGTGACCGGATCGGTGCGCGCCGGCATGGAGGTGGCCGCCGCCGCCGCGCCCACCCTCAAGCGGGTCCACCTGGAGCTCGGCGGCAAGGCGCCGGTCATCGTCTTCGACGACGCCGATCCGGCGGGGGCCGCGGCCGGGATCGCCGGCGCCGGCTACTTCAACGCCGGGCAGGACTGCACGGCCGCCACCCGGGTGCTGGCCGGGCCCGGCGTGCACGACGAGCTCCTGGCCGAACTGGTCGAGCAGGCCGAGGGGACCGTGGTGGGTGGGACGGACGTCGAGGGCGCCGATTTCGGCCCCCTCAACAGCCGGACCCAGCTCGAGCGGGTATCGGGGTTCGTCGAGCGCGCCCCGGGGCACGCGTCGGTCGTGACCGGGGGCAGGCCGGTGGGGGAGCGAGGCTTCTGCTACGCCCCCACGGTGGTGGCCGGGCTCCGCCAGGACGACGAGCTGGTGCAGTCCGAGGTCTTCGGCCCGGTCATCACCGTCCAGAGGTTCGGTGACGAGGCCGAGGCCCTGCGGTGGGCCAACGGTGTGGAGTACGGACTGGCCTCGTCGGTGTGGACGCGGGACCACGGACGCGCCATGCGGGTGGCGCGGGATCTCGACTTCGGCTGCGTGTGGATCAACACCCACATCCCGCTGGTGGCCGAGATGCCCCACGGCGGGTTCAAGCGGTCGGGCTACGGCAAGGACCTCTCGTCGTACGGGTTCGAGGACTACACCCGGATCAAGCACGTCATGAGCAACATCGAGGAGTGATCGGTGATCGTAGGCATACCCAAGGAAGTCAAAGATGACGAGTACCGGGTGGCCATCACGCCGGCCGGGGTGCGGGAGCTGACCTCGGCCGGCCACGCGGTCTACGTGGAAGCGGGAGCCGGTCAGGGGTCGTCGATGCCCGACGCGGAGTTCGAGCGCACCGGCGCCCGGATCGTGGCCTCGGCCGACGACGTGTGGGCCGAGGCCGAGCTGGTGTGCAAGGTGAAGGAGCCGGTGCCCGAGGAGTACGGGCGGCTCGGTGCGCGGTCTGGTCAGGTCCTCTTCACCTACCTGCACCTGGCGGCCTCCCGGGCCTGCACCGATGCGCTGGTCGCCGCGGGCAACGTGGCCATCGCCTACGAGACAGTCCGCCTGCCCGACAACTCACTTCCCCTCTTGGCGCCCATGAGCGAGGTGGCGGGTCGGATGGCGCCGATCGTGGGGGCGCACCATCTGATGCGCCCGGGCGGCGGCCGGGGCGTGCTGGTGGCCGGAGTACCCGGCGTGCGGGCGGCCCGGGTGGTCATCCTCGGCGCCGGCGTGTCGGGCATGGCGGCAGCGACGCTGGCGGTCGGCATGCACTCCGACGTCTACGTGCTCGACCGGAACCTCGACCGGTTGCGCCAGGTCGATCACCACTTCCGCGGGGGGCTCGAGACCGTGGCGTCGTCCCAGCACGCCATTGAGGAGATCTGCGTCGATGCCGACATCGTCATCGGGGCGGTGCTGGTGGTGGGTGCCCGCGCCCCCCGGCTGGTCTCCGACGCCCTGGTGGAGAAGATGCGCGTGGGCTCGGTCCTGGTGGACATCTCGGTCGACCAGGGCGGGTGTTTCGAGTCGACCCGACCGACGACGCATTCGCATCCCACCTTCGAGGTCCACGGATCGATCTTCTACTGTGTGGCCAACATGCCCGGCGCCGTGCCCCACACCTCGACGCACGCACTGGCCAACGCCACCTTGCCCTACACCCTCGACATCGCCTCACAGGGCTGGTCGGAGGCGGTCCGCCACGACCCGGCGCTGCGCGAAGGGGTCAACGTGGTGTCGGGGCGCATCGTCTACGAGCCGGTCGCCGACGCCCATGGGCTGCCCTTCACCCCGCTGGCCGATCTGGTGGGCTGACCCCAGTAGGGGTCAGGGGACCAGGACGATCTTGCCCAGCTTCCCACCGGCGGAGAACCGGTCGTAGGCCGCGCCGGCCTCGCGCAGGGGAAAGGTGGCCCAGACCGGCACGCGCACGCGGCCGCCCTCGAGGAGGGGCAGCACGTGGGCCGACACGGCGGCGGCGACGTCGGCCTTCTCCCGACGGGTCCGGTTGCGCAGTGTGGCGCCCCCGATGCGGGCCCTCGCCCCCATGAGCTGCAGCAGGTTGAGCTCCAGCTTGGCTCCCGAGCCCACACCGATGACCACGACCCGCCCGCCGACGGCCAGGTGGGGCAGGACGGTGTGCAGGCTGGCGGCGCCCACCAGCTCGAGCACGACGTCGTAGGGGCCGTGCGCATCCACCTCGCCCGGGTCGATGACCACGTCGGCACCGAGCGCCAGGACCTCGTCGTGCTTGGCCCGATCGCGCACGCTGGCCACCACGCGGGCGCCGGTGGCGGCGGCCAGCTGGACCGCCGCCGTGCCGACCCCGCCGGCGGCTCCGGAGATCAGGACCCGCTCACCGATGCGCAGATCGGCCTGGGTGAAAAGCGCGTCGTGGGCGGTCGAGAACACTTCGGGGAACCCCCCGGCTTCGGCCCAGGTCAGCGAGTCGGGGACGGCCAGAGCATGGGACTCGTCGATCACCGCCATGGTGGCCTGCCCACCACCGCCGACGAGGGACATGACGCGGTCTCCCGCGGCGTACCCGGTCACCTGCGCGCCCACCGCCACCACCTCGCCGGCCACCTCCATGCCGGGGATGTCGGCCGGCGCGTTCGGGGGGGCCGGGTAACGCCCGGCGCGCTGCATGATGTCGGCTCCGTTGATCCCCGCCGCCCGGACGGCAAGGAGGAGCTCGGTGTCGCCCACGACCGGATCGTCCCGCTCCTCCCAGCACAGCTGACCGTCCCGGATCACCACGGCGTGCATCTGTTCACCATAGGCAGATATCCTCAGCTGGATGGCCCTCTACGACATACCCCTCCATACCCTCCAGGGTGACGACGCGTCGCTCGGCGACTACGCCGGCAACACCCTCCTGGTGGTCAACGTGGCCTCCAAGTGCGGCCTGACACCGCAGTACGAGGGGCTCGAGCGCCTGCAGAAGATCTACGGCGACCGTGGCTTCTCCGTGCTGGGCTTTCCCTGCAACCAGTTCATGGGCCAGGAGCCGGGCACCTCGGAGGAGATCCAGCAGTTCTGCTCCACCACCTACGGCGTGAGCTTCCCCATGTTCGAGAAGATCGAGGTCAACGGCGAGAACCGTCACCCGCTCTACGAGGAGCTGACCGCGACGCCCGACGCGGAGGGTACCGCCGGCGACATCACCTGGAACTTCGAGAAGTTCCTGGTGTCGAGCACCGGCGAGGTCATCGGGCGGTTCCGCCCCCAGGTCGAGCCCGAGGATCCGGCCATCGTGGACGCCATCGAGGCTGCGCTGGCCGCTTGAGCGGGTTCGCCGCGTCCATCTTCGACATGGACGGCCTGCTCATCGACTCGGAGATCCTCTGGCACGAGGCCGAGATCGAGATACTCGGCGATCTCGGCGTGCCCCTGTCGCGTGACGGCTGCCGCAGCACCAAGGGGATGTTCGTGGGTGAGGTCACCGAGTACTGGCATGCGCGGTATCCATGGGGTGGCCCGACCCCGGCGGAGGTGGCGGTGACGATCGTCGACCGGGTCATCGCCCTGCTCCTGTCCAAGGGGGAGCTCAAGCCCGGAGCCGAGCACGCCATCGCCCTGTGCGCCGAGCGTCATCTGGCCCTCGCCGTCGCCTCGTCGTCTCAGTACCGCCTCATCGACACCGCGCTGGACCACTTCGGCCTGCGCCACCACTTCGCCCTCGTCCACTCCGCCCAGGACGAGCAGTGGGGGAAGCCCCACCCGGCGGTCTTCCTCACCACCGCGGCCGAGCTCGGGGCCGCCCCCCGTCGCTGCCTGGTCTGGGAGGACGCGCCGGCCGGCGTGCTGGCGGCCAAGGCGGCGTCCATGACATGCATCGCGGTGCCCGAACAGGGAGAGCAGCACGAGCCGGCGTTCGCCCTGGCCGACGTGGTGCTCGGTTCCCTGCTCGAGATGGACGGGGACCGCCTCGACGCCCTCTCCCGCCGCAGCCTCTAGTCTCTCCCCGAGCGTGCGTGTTCACACCCGTCCCCCCCGACACTGATTTCGTCGCCCTCGAGCAGGCCGAACTGGCCCGCTGGGCCGCGCAACGCGTCTTCGAACGCTCCGTGGAGCAACGGGCCGGCGGGCCCGAGTGGGTCTTCTACGAGGGCCCACCCACGGCCAACGGCCGGCCCGGGCTGCACCACGTGTGGGCCCGCGTGTACAAGGACCTCTTCTGCCGGTTCCACGCCATGCGGGGTGCGTACGTGGCCCGCCGCGCCGGCTGGGACACACACGGCCTCCCGGTCGAGGTCGAGGTGGAGAAGCAGCTGGGCATCACGGGCAAGAAGCAGATCGAGGAAGAGGTCGGCGTCGCCGAGTTCGTCCGGCTCTGCCGCGAGTCCGTCTACACCTACGTCGGCGAGTTCACCCGGCTGACGACCAGGATCGGGTACTGGCTCGATACGGACGCGGCCTACTGGACACTGAGCCCGACCTACATCGAGTCCGTCTGGTGGCACCTTCGCCACCTCTTCGACGAGGGCCTCCTCTACGAGGACCTCAAGGTCGTCCCCTACTGCCCGCGCTGCGGCACCCCGCTGTCCAGCCACGAGCTGGGTCAGCCCGGTGTGTACACCGACGAGGAGGACGAGTCCGCCTACGTGCGGTTCCCCATCGTCGACCCCGACCCCTCGGCCATCGGCGAGGCGCAGGCGCTGGCGGTCTGGACCACCACCCCGTGGACCTTGCTCTCCAACACCGGCGTGGCAGTGAACCCCGACCTGACCTATGCCGCCGTCGACGGCCTGGTCGTGGCCGAGGACCTGGTCGACCAGGTGCTCGGCGACGGCGCCGCCGCCCGGATCACCCGGCGCATGCCCGGGACGGCGCTGGTGGGCCTGCGCTACCGGCGTCCCTTCGACGACCTCGACCCTCCGCCCGGGGCCGATGGCTGGCGCGTGGTGCCCGCCGCCTACGTCACCACCGAGGAGGGGACGGGGCTCGTCCACCTCGCTCCGGCCTTCGGCGAGGTGGACCGCCAGATCGGGCGCGAGAACGGGCTGCCCTCGCTCAACCCGGTGGGGCCAGACGGGCACTTCACCGCCGAGATCGCCTGGCTGGCCGGCCAGGAGGTCCGGGCCAGCAACACCGCCATCAACGATCGTCTGGAGGCCGCCGGCCTGCTGATCCGCCGCCACCCCTACGTGCACGCCTACCCGCACTGCTGGAGGTGCGGCACCCCGCTCATCTACTGGGGCAAGCCGAGCTGGTACATCGCCACCTCGACCCGCAAGGACGAGATGCTGGCGGCGAACGCCACCGTGGACTGGCACCCGGCTTACATCCGTGACGGCCGGTTCGGTGAGTGGTTGTCCAACAACGTCGACTGGGCGCTCTCCCGCGACCGCTACTGGGGCACTCCCCTTCCCATCTGGCGGTGCGGCCGCGGTCATCTGCACTGCATCGGCTCACTCGCCGAGCTCTCCGAGCTCTGCGGCCGCGACGTCACCGGCATCGATCCCCACCGGCCGGTCATAGACGGCGTGGAGTTCGACTGCCCGACGTGCGACTCGGTCTGCCGCCGGGAGGCCCCCGTCATCGACGCCTGGTTCGACTCCGGGTCGATGCCGGCGGCCCAGGTCGGCTACCCGCATGCGCCCGGTTCCGCTGAGGCCTTCTCCTTCCCCGCCGACTTCATCTCCGAGGCGATCGACCAGACGCGAGGGTGGTTCTACTCCCTGCTCGCCGTCAACACCCTGGTCTTCGGCCGGAGTCCCTACCGCCACGTGGTGTGCCTGGGTCACATCATCGATGCCGAAGGCCGCAAGATGTCCAAGTCCCTCGGGAACGCCATCGATCCCTGGACCATTCTCGACACACGGGGCGCGGATGCGCTGCGCTGGTGGATGTTCAGCCAGGGCTCGCCGTGGACGCCGACGCGCGCCAGCCTGGAGGCCATCGACACGGCCATGCGCGACATGTTGCTGAAGTTGTGGAACACCTTCAGCTTCTTCACCACCTACGCGGCGCTCAACGAGTTCGACCCGGCCGACGCCGGCGTGCCCCCCGCCCCGGCCCGCGGCTCGCTCGACCGCTGGATCCTCTCGCGACTGGCCAGCACGGCAGCGACGGTCACCACCGCGCTGGAGGCCTACGAGCCGCTCGATGCCGCCACCGCCCTCGGCGACCTGGTCGAGGACCTCTCCAACTGGTACGTCCGCCGCAGCCGCCGCCGCTTCTGGCGCACGGATCCCGATGCTCCTCCCAGCGACACCCTGGCCGCGCAGGCCACGCTCCACGAGGTGCTCACCAGCCTCTCGCTCCTCCTGGCACCGTTCTGCCCCTTCGTGGCCGACACCATGTGGCGCGCCCTGAGCGGGGCCGACGAGACGCACTCGGTCCACCTGGCCGACTGGCCCGACCACGACCCCGGGCTGATCGACCGCGATCTCGAGGCGCAGATGGGTCTGGCCCGGCGCCTCACGTCCCTCGGCCGGGCGGCGCGCAGCGAGGCCGGTGTCAAGGTGCGCCAGCCCCTGTCGCGGGCGCTCGTCTTCCTGCCGCCGAACGCGCCGCCGCTCCTGGACGACATGGTGGCCGAGGAGCTCAACGTCGACGAGATCGACGTGGCCGACGAGCTGGGGGAGGTCCTCGAGTTCGAGCTGGTGCCCAACTTCGGGACGCTCGGTCCCCGCCTGCGGGACCAGGTGAAGTACCTCAAGCCGGCGTTGGCCGCGCTGGACGGCGCCGGTGCGGCGGCGGCGCTGGAGGCCGGGCGCTCTCTCACGGTCGACCTGCCCGGCGGACCGGTGGTTCTCGGCGCCGACGATGTTCAGCTCCGCGTCCGGGGCCAGCAGGGGTTCGCCGTCTCGCGGGAGGGGGGCGAGGTGGTGGCCCTCGATCTCGTGCTGGACGACTCGTTGCGTCAGCGCGGGCTGGCCCGCGAGGTGGTCCGCCTGGTGCAGGACCTGCGCAAGAACAGCGGGCTGGACGTGTCGGACCGCATCGTCTTGCATCTCGTGGGGTTGGGCAGCGTCGCCGGGCACTTCGACTTCATCGCCCGCGAGGTCCTGGCCGTCGCCATCGTCGCCGGCCCGGGCGAAGGCGAGGGGACGCTGCTCGACCTCGAGACCGACGGGGGCGTTATTGCCGCGAGGGCCTGGATCCGCAAGGCGGCCGGGGAGCCCGGGGAGTAGTCAGCAGGCGGGCGGGAGGAGCTTGGTGAGCGCGACGCGCAAGGCGGCGCGCTCGGAGTCGTCCAGGGGGGCGATGAGATGGCGATCGATCCCCTCCATGTGCGCCACGATGGCGCGCCGCAGTGTGGCCTCACCGGAGTCGGTCAGCACGACATGGACGCTGCGCCGATCGGACGGGCAGTTCTGGCGGGCGACCAGTCCGGCCTCCGCCATGCGGTCCACCAACCGGGTGACGCCACCGGTGGTGAGGGCCACGTCGGAGCTCAACCCACTCATGGTCAAGCGGCCCTCGGGCGCACCACCGATGTGGATGAGGACGTCGAACCAGACCAGCGGTATGCCCACGGCCTGTACGAGCTCCTGCTCGAGGAGGAAGGAGAGGCGCCGGTGGGAGCGGACGATGAGGCCCATCAGCTGCAGCCGCTCGTCGTCGATCTGCGCCAGCACCCCACAGGAGCCCGCGGTATCCATGTCGTCGCCCCTCATCGTGCCCCCATTGCGCCCTCTTACTCTGCCCCAACTCGGGTGGCAGTGCCTATTTATCTGTTTGACAAGTATCTGTATACTCAGATACTATCAGGTAAACGAAATCGAGGCCACGAGTTCGAGGCCACTTAGGAGGCACCCATGTCCACTGACACCGCCGGATCCAGCACGATCACCCCGCCCAAGCCCGGGACCTACATCGTCGACCCGGCCCACGCCGAGGCCGGCTTCGTCGCCCGCCACCTCATCGGCACGAAGGTCCGGGGCCGCTTCACCGAGTTCTCCGGGACGTTCACCGTGGCCGAGAATCCCGAGGAGTCGACGTTCGAGGCCGAGGCCAAGGTGGCCAGCATCGACACCAACCAGTCGATGCGTGACGACCACCTGCGCACCAACGACTTCTTCGACGCCGAGAACCACCCCACCATCACGATCAAGAGCACCGGGCTGAAGAAGGTGACGGACACTCACTGGAAGCTGTTCGCCGACCTGACCGTCCGCGGTGTCACCAAGCCGGTGGAGTTCGACCTCGAGTACCTCGGAGAGGGTCCGTCCATGCAGGAGGGCAAGACGGTGGTCGCCTTCTCGGCCACCACCGAGATCGACCGCCGCGACTTCGGGGTGAGCTTCAACCACTCCCTGCTCGACGGCAGTGTCGTCGTGGGCAACAAGGTCAAGATCGAGCTCGAAGCCGAAGCCAGCCTGGCCGACTAGGCGCCGCGCCACCCTTCTCGATCACCAGGGCCAGCGAGGTGGTGACGTGCTGGCTGAGCGTGGTGCGGAGGTGGACGTCGCTGTAGGGCGGCACGTCGACGTGGAGATCCTCGGGCGTGGTCCCCTCGGTGTAGTCGATGTCGATGGAGTGGCCGGCGTCACGCAGGCGCCGCTCGAGGTCGTCCACGTCGCGGCGGCGGAACAGCACGGTGCCGCCCGTCTCGAGGGTCTGCTCGTTGGACGACACGTTGTACTCGGTGGTGTGCACGGCCACGCCCCCCGGTCGCAAGCACCGCATCTGGGCCATCACGAAGTCGGCCCCGGCCTGGAGCGAGCCCAGATGCTCCAGCGCGCACGAGGACCAGGTGAAGTCGAAGTTGCGCAGGTTCCGGGGCAGGGCGTTCATGTCCACCTCCCGGAAGCGCACGTGGCGCGCGAACAGGTCGTCGGGACACAGGCCGTCCTGGTTGAGCCCGGCCAGACCGTCCGCCCACTCGATCTCCGAGTCGGTCCAGCCCGTCGACATCGCACGCGCTCGGGGTTGGTCCGTGGCCACCACGTCGCAGGACATGGAGGCGAAGAGGGCGACCAGCGGCTCCCGCCCCACACCGAACCCCAGCCCGACCCGGCCCGGCCTCAGCATGTCGCGCTCGGCCAGGGCCTGGGCGATGAACAGCCACTCCCACATCTTGCGGTGGAGCATGAAGGGGCGGGGATCCTCGCCATGCGGATTCCACATCGGGCGTAACCGGTCCGACCAGCCACGGAGCTCCGGTGAGCTCAGGGACTCCTGGGTGCACAGCTGGGACCGGAGTACCACCGACGCATGATGGCCTCCCGGCGTCCGTCAGTCCAGCGTTGCGGCGCGGGTAGTGTCTGGGGCGATGCCCAAGAGCGGTGCGCGGAAAGTGCTGAAGCCGGTGGCGGCCACCGTCGGCATTCTCGGAACGATGGCCAGCATCTGGTGGTTCGCCCTCAAGCCCAGGCGGAAGAACAAGTCGGACTAGGGGCCACGCCAGTCGATCAGCGCGGGCAGGATCTCGCTGATGGAGCCGTTCACCACGGCGTCGGCCAGCGGGTCCATCTCCGTCGGCGAGCCGTTGACGATGACCACCGCCGCGCCGGCGTGGACGGCGATGGGCACCAGGCCGGCGGCGGGGAACACGGCGAGCGTCGATCCGACGGCGAGGAGCAGGTCGCACCGGGCCGCGGCCGACTCGGCCCTCTGGAGATCACGGGCGACGAGGCTCTGCCCGAAGCTGATGGTGGCCGACTTCAAGATGCCCCCGCAGTCCAGGCAGGCGGGATCGGCTTCGCCGGCCCGGACGCGCTCGTGGACGGGCCCCGCCGGTTGGCGCCGGCCGCAGCGGAGGCAGACGATCTCCGAGGAGTTGCCGTGGATCTCGACGACCAGCGCGGGATCAGAGCCCGCCTTTTGATGGAGACCGTCGATGTTCTGGGTCACCAAGGTGTCCAGGCGTCCCGTCCGCTCGAGGGCGACGAGCGCCACGTGCCCGGGGTTGGGTTGCGCATCCCACAGGGGCGAGGACAGGCGGTTCTGCCAGGCCCGCCGGCGCACCTCGGGATCGTTCACGTACGCGTCCAGGGTGGCCGCCCTCTCGGCGGCGGGATCCCTCGTCCACACGCCGTTGGGCCCCCGGAAGTCGAGGATCCCCGAGTCGGTGGAGATGCCCGCCCCGGTGAGCACCACGATCCGGTCGGCGCGTGCCACCAGCACCCCCGCCCTCTCCGCATCGGTGCGCGCCATCGGGTAAGAATCTGCCAATGCCCTACGCCACCGTCAACCCGGCCACCGGTCTGACCGAGAAGACCTTCGACTTCCACAGTCCTGACGAGGTGGAGGCTCTCGTGGCCCGGGCCGTCGACGCCTTCGCCGACTACCGCACCACCAGTTATGCGGAACGGGCCCGCCACCTGGTGAACACGGCGGACCTCTTCGAGGGCGAGGCGCCGGAGATGGCCCGTATCGTGACCACGGAGATGGGCAAGACCTTCGCCGCCGCCCGCGCCGAGGCGTCCAAGTGCGCCATGGCCATGCGGTGGTTCGCCGAGCACGCCGAGTCCCTCCTGGCCGACGAGCCGGTCACCACGGCGGCGTCGCGTTCGTACGTGCACTACCAGCCGATCGGGCCCGTGTTGGGTGTCATGCCGTGGAACTTCCCGCTGTGGCAGGTCATCCGGTTCGTCGCCCCCGCGCTCATGGTGGGCAACGTCGTGCTGGTCAAGCACGCGTCGAACGTGCCCCAGACGGCGCTGCTGCTGGAGGACGCCTTTCTGCGGGCCGGGGTTCCACCGGGCGTGGTCACCAACCTGTTCGTGGCGAGCAAGGACATCGCGGCGATCATCGAGGATCCCCGGATCGCCGCCGTGAGCATCACCGGGAGCGAGCAGGCCGGCATGTCGGTCGCCTCCACCGCCGGGCACGCCCTGAAGAAGAGCGTGCTCGAGCTGGGCGGGTCGGACCCGTTCATCGTGCTCGAGTCGGCCGATCTGGACGTCGCCGTGAAGACCGCGGTGACGGCCCGGATCCAGAACAACGGGCAGTCGTGTATCGCCGCCAAGCGGTTCATCGTGGTCGAGCCGGTGGCCGACGAGTTCCTGGAGCGCTTCACCGCGGCGATGGACGCGCTCGTCGTGGGGGACCCGTTCGATCCGCAGACCCAGGTCGGTCCCATCGTCTCCGAGGCCCAGCGCGAGGAGTTGCTGGGGCAGATCGAAGAGGCCCGCCGCCAGGGCGCGACGGTGCACGGCGGTGTGCCCGTCGACGGTCCGGGCTGGTTCCTCGCGCCCGCCGTGCTCTCGGGGGTCACCCCCGACATGTCCGTCGCCCAGGAGGAGCTCTTCGGGCCGGTGGCCATCGTGGAGCGGGTCCCCGATCTGCGTGCGGCCATAGAGGTGGCCAACTCGACCACCTTCGGGCTGGGATCGAGTGTCTGGACGAGCGACGAGGAGGAGCAGCAGCGGTGCATCGAGGAGATCGAGGCCGGTGCGGTGTTCGTCAACGCCATGGTGGCCTCGGCTCCCGAACTGCCCTTCGGGGGGATCAAACGGTCGGGGTTCGGGCGTGAGCTGTCCGAGTTGGGGCTGAAGGAGTTCACCAACGCCAAGACCGTATGGATCACGTGAGTGACTGCCCCTCCACGTATCTCGATCACGGGGCGACCACGCCGCTGCGACCCGAGGTCGCCCGCGCCATGGCCGACGCCCGGTCCCAACCGCTGGGCAACCCGACCGGGAGCCACCGTCCCGCCCAGCGGGCACGCCGCCTCCTCGAGGAGTCCCGCGACGAGGTAGCTGGGCTGTTGGGACGGTCGCCCGGCGACGTCGTCTTCACCTCGGGCGGCACCGAGTCGGCCAACCTCGCCGTGTTCGGCACACTCAGCGCCGCGCTGCACCAGGGGCGGACTCCCACGGTGGTGAGCTCGGCCGTCGAGCACCCGGCGGTGCGGGAGTCGTGCCGGGCCGCGGCCCAGTCCTCCCCGGTCACCTGGCGGGAGGTGCCCGTCGACCGGTGCGGAGTGGTCGAGCTGGACGCGCTGGCCGAGCAGCTGGAGCTGGAGCTGCGCGGCGCCACCACGCTGGTGGCGGTGATGCTGGCCAACAACGAGACCGGTGTGGTCCAGCCCCTGGCCCGCGTGGCCGCCACGGTGAGGGAGCGCAGCGACACCGCGCGTCTCTTCACCGACGCGGTGCAGGCGGCCCCGTACCTGAGCCTGGCCGATGCCGCCTCGGGAGCCGACCTCGTGGCGCTGAGCGCCCACAAGGTGGGGGGCCCGGTCGGGGTCGGCGCGCTGGCCATTGACCCCTCGACCGAGCTCGTGGCGCACCACTACGGGGGTGGCCAGGAGCGCGAGCGCCGCAGCGGCACGCAGGACGTGGTCGGGGCGGTCGGGCTGGCCACGGCGTTGCGGCTGGCGGCCGCAGAGCGAGACGACGCGGCCCGCCGGGTTGGCGCGCTCCGCGACCGGTTGGCCGTCGGCCTGGTGGAGGCGATCGCCGGCGCGCACCGCACGGTGCCCGCAGAGGTGGCGACACTGCCGGGTCACCTCCACCTCTGCCTCGCCGGCATCGAGCGGGAGGAGCTGTTGGTGGCCCTCAGCGAGCGTGGGGTGTGCGCGTCGGGCGGATCGTCCTGCGCCAGCGGGGCTCTCGAGCCGAGCCACGTGCTCGCCGCCATGGGAGTGCCCGACTCCCTGGCCCGGGGAGCCGTCCGCTTCACCCTGGGCCACGACACGACGGGCGCCGACATCGATCGCGCCCTGGCCGTGGTGCCCGGGGTGGTGGCCGCTCTGCGACACGGCTCCTGAGAACCGGTGGCACACTGGTCGGGTGCGAGTGCTGGTGGCCATGTCGGGAGGGGTCGACTCGTCGGTCGCAGCCGCCCTCCTGGTCGGGGAGGGCCACGACGTGGTGGGCGCCACGCTCAAGCTCTGGGGAGGGCCGTCGGACTCCGGATGCTGTTCAGTGGCCGACGTCGACGACGCCCGTCGGGTCGCACAGCAGCTGGGCATCGACCATCACGTCTTCAATCTGACCGAGGAGTTCGACCGCCACGTGGTGGCCCCCTACGTGCGGGCGCACGTGCAGGGGCGCACGCCGAACCCGTGCATCGAGTGCAACCGGGCGATCAAGTTCGACCGGCTCCTGGAGCGTTCGGCCCGGCTGGGGTTCGACGCCCTGGCCACCGGCCATCACGCCCGGGTGACCGGCGAGGGTCCGGGTCCGCGCCGCCTCCGGCGGGGCGCCGACGCCGCCAAGGACCAGTCCTACGTGCTCTCCATGCTGGGACAGGCCGAGCTGGCCCGGGTGCTGTTCCCGGTGGGGGAGATGACCAAGGCCGATGTCCGGGGGCACGCCGCCGGGCTGGGGCTGCGGACGGCGGCCAAGCCGGACAGCCAGGACGTGTGCTTCATCGGCAGTGCGCGGGGCCGGGAGGGCTTCCTCGCCGATCGGGTGGAGCTCCATCCCGCCGAGGTGATCGACGGGCGCGGTGAGACCGTGGGAACGGTCGATGCGGTCGAGCTGGTGACCCTGGGTCAGCGCCGGGGCATGGGCCACGGCTCGGACGGTGGGCGCCACTACGTGGTGGCCGTCGACGTGCCGGCCCGCCGGGTCACGGTCGGGAGCGCGGCCGAGGCCGTCATCACCTCCGTGGTCCTGCCCCGGGCCTCCGTCACCTGGGTCGATCGGGCCCTGCGGGACGGGGACCGTGCCGTCGCCCAGGTCAGTGCGCACGGCCGCCCGGCGGCGTGCGTGGTGGCCCAGGCGGAGGACGGCCTGGTGGTCCGGTTCGACGCACCCCAGCGGCCCGTCGCCCCCGGTCAGACGGTCGCCCTCTACGACGTCGGCGATCCGGACACGGTCGTCGGTGCGGGCATAGCGGCCTGATCGTGGACGAGGCGGCCCGGGCGGCCGAGCTGCGCCGAGTGATCGAGTACCACAACGAGCGCTACTACGCGCTCGACGCGCCGGAGATCCCCGACGCCGAGTACGACCTCCTGGTCCGCGAGCTCAGGGAGATCGAGGCCGCCCACCCGTCGCTCGTCACCGCCGACTCGCCCACCCAGACCGTCGGCGCTGCGCCGCTCGGGCTGTTCCAGCCGGTCCGGCACCGGGTGCCCATGATGAGCCTCGACAACGCCTTCGAGGAGGCCGAAGTGCGGGCCTGGGCCGAGCGGCTGCGCCGCCAGATCCCCGATCTGGACCTCGAGCACCTCGACTTCTCGTGCGAGCCCAAGATCGACGGGGTCGCCATGTCGCTGACCTACGAGGAGGGACGGCTGGTCCAGGGGGCCACCCGGGGGGACGGGGTGACGGGCGAGGACGTGACGGCCAACGTGCGGACGATCAAGAGCGTTCCCCATCGGCTCGATGCGACGGAGGGCCCCTATCCCCGCCTGCTGGAGATCCGGGGCGAGATCTACCTGCCGCTGGCCGACTTCGCCGCCATGAACGAGCGCCAGACGGCGGCCGGCCTGAAGCCGTTCGTGAACCCGCGCAACGCGGCGGCGGGCGCCCTGCGCCAGAAGGACCCGGCCGTCACCGCCACCCGCCCCCTGTCGTTCTGGGCCTACCAGGTGGGGGAGGTGGAGAGGGTGGCTGCCGGGAAGGAGTGGCCGGCACCGACGCAGTCGGCCACCCTGGCGCTGCTGGAGCAGGCGGGCTTCCCGGTCAGCCCCGACGCCCGGATCGTCTCAGGGGTGGACGCCGTGGTCGCCCGCTGCGTGGAGATGGCCGGGGCCCGGCACGACCTGCCCTACGAGATCGACGGGGTGGTGACCAAGGTGGACGACCTCGGCCTCCACCAACGCCTGGGTGCCACGTCGCGTGCCCCCCGCTGGGCCATCGCCTTCAAATTCCCCCCCGAAGAGCGCACCACCAGGTTGGTGGGGATAGACGTGTCGATCGGGCGCACGGGGCGAGCCACGCCCTTCGCCCGGCTCGAGCCGGTCTTCGTCGGCGGCTCCACCGTGCGGGTGGCCACGCTGCACAACGAGGACCAGGTCGAGGCCAAGGACGTCCGCCCGGGGGACCTGGTCGTCGTGCGCAAGGCGGGCGACGTGATCCCCGAGGTGGTCGGACCGGTGCCGAAGGGTCCCGGTGTGCCCCGCCGCCGCGGGCCGAAGTGGAGGTTCCCCGAAGCGTGCCCGTCCTGCGCCATGCCCCTCGTGCGGCTGCCCGGCGAGAGCGACACCTACTGCACCAACATCGACTGCCCGGCCCAGCGCGTGCAGCGCATCGCCCACTACGCCTCGCGCTCGGCGATGGATATAGAGGGCCTGGGCGAGGAGCGGGTGATCCAGCTCGTCGGGGCGGGGCTCATCGCCGACCCGGCGGACCTCTACGAGCTGGAGGCCCCGCAGCTCGCCGCGCTCGAACGCTTCGCCACGCTGTCCGCCGGCAACCTGGTGGCCGCCATCGCCGCCTCGACGCAGCAGCCGCTCAGCCGGCTCCTGGTCGGCCTCGGTATCCGCCACCTGGGGCCGACGGGGGCCCGGGCGGTGGCCCGTGTCTTCGGCAACCTCGACGCGCTCGTGGCGGCCGGGGCGGCCGAGCTGGCCGCCGTCGAGGGCATCGGCCCGGTCATCGCCGCCAGCGTGGCCGAGTTCCTGGCCGTGCCCACGAATCAGACGGTGGTGGAGCGGCTGCGGGCGGCCGGGGTGGCGGCCGAGGAGCCCGGGGCGGGCGGGGCCCTGCGCCAGGCAGCCCCGCGCCAGACGTTGCAGGGGTTGGCCATCGTGGTGACCGGTACCGTGCCCGGCTACACCCGGGAGGAGGCCGAAGAGGCGATCTCGGCTCGGGGAGGGAAGTCCCCGTCCAGCGTCTCCCGGAAGACCTTCGCACTGGTGGTCGGCGAGGCGCCGGGGGAGGCCAAGTTGAAGAAGGCCGACGACCTGGGCATCCCCGTGGTAGCGGCCGACGACTTTGCGTCATTGCTGGAAACGGGCGAGATTCCGGGCTGACCCGGGGTGTCCACCGACGGTGCCCGAGAGATCGGTAGCCTACAGATGCCCGATGCCCCTTATATCTGATTCCATCGGCCGGGTCCTTGGGAAGCGGTACCGGCTGCTCTCCGCTTTGGGCACTGGCGCTTCGGCGCACGTCTTCTTGGCCGAAGACGTGTCCCTGCAGCGCCATGTCGCCGTCAAGGTCCTTCAACCCGGGCTGTCCAGCGACGAGGCGTTCCTCAAGCGCTTCGGCGCAGAGGCCCGCTCGGTGGCGTCGCTGAACCACCCCCATGTGCTGCGGGTCTTCGACTGGGGCGAGGACGCCGACGGTCCCTACCTGGTGCTGGAGTATCTAGGGGGCGGATCGCTGCGCGACCTGCTCGACCGCGGGATCCGTCTCAGCCACTCCCAGGCCGCCCATCTGGGCACCGAGGTCGCACAGGGCCTGGCCTACGCCCATGCCCGGGGACTGGTGCACCGGGATATCAAGCCGGCGAACCTTCTCTTCGACGAGGAGGGACGCGTACGGGTGGCCGATTTCGGCGTCGCCCGGGCGCTGGCCGAGGCGGCGTACACCGAGCCCGCGGGGGCCATGGTGGGGACCGCCCGCTACATCTCGCCGGAGTCGGCCGAAGGCAAGCCGGTCGACGGCCGGGCCGACGTGTACTCGTTGGCCCTGGTGCTCTACGAGGCGCTTTCGGGCACCGTTCCCTTCGTGACCGACACGACCCTGGGCACGCTGGCGGCGCGGGTCGGGTCCCCCCTCCCTCCGCACGAAGCGCTGGGGCCCCTCGACGACGTACTGGCGCGGGCCGCCGCTCCCCAGGCTTCGGCCCGGCTCGACGCGGCGGGCTTCGCGGCGCGCCTGGGTGCCTTGGCCAGCGCGCTTCCCGCTCCGGCCCCGTTGTCCCTGCACCCGCCCGAGCACGTGCCGCTCGAGCCGGTCAACGGATTCCACGCTCCGGGAGTCTCGGAGCTCACGCAGATCCCACCGATGGTGGAGGTGGGTGCGGGGAAGGGGAAGACGGCGGGCCCTGATCCCGCCCCGGTCGGCACCAGGGCCGGACCGGGGGAGGTCTTCGACGCCGAGCCGGGCTCGCCACGGGCGACCGGCAACGGTCTGGTGATCGCGACCCGCCGCAAGCGCCACCGGAAGCTGGGCTGGATCATCGGCGCCGTGGTCCTGGTGGCTGCGCTGACGGCCGGAGCGCTGTTCGCGGTGCACAACAAGGTCTTCACGCCCTCCCATCCGGTCCCCGCTCTGACCGGCCTCCCGCTGGCCAAGGCCAGGGCCGCGGCGGCCGCCGACCACTTCACGCTGCACGTCGGGACCGGGGTCACCTCCGTCGTGGTGCCCACCGGGTACGTCGTGAGCCAGAGACCGATCCCCCGGCGCGGCCTGACGCTCAAACAGGGCTCGAAGCTCTCGGTCGTGCTCTCCGTGGGCCCACCTCCGGTGGCGGTGCCGTCGCTCACGGCGATGACCTGCGCACAGGCCATCGCCGCCCTCAAGAACGCCCACCTGGTCGGGGCGTGCGTCACGGCCCAGTACAGCCTGACCGTGCCCAACGCCCAGCTGATCTCCTGGTCATACGGGACGCAGGTGAACCCGACCAGCGCACCTTACGGAGCGACGATCGACCTGGTGCCGTCCATGGGCCACCCGCCCGTCGACGTCCCCACCATCATCTCCAATTCCGACACCTTCGCCGCGGCTCAGGCCGCCCTTCAGGCCGTCGGGCTCACCGCCACCGAGGCGTACGCCCCCTCGACGACGGTGCCGGCGGGCAACGTCATCGTCACGAACCCCCTCGACGGCCAGCCGGCCCCCTACGGATCGGCCGTCACCGTGACCGTATCGAGCGGGCCGCCGACCGTGGCGGTGCCCAACGTCGCCAACGACAACGTGGCCCAGGCCACGGCCACGCTGCAGGCCGCCGGGTTCACGGTCTCGGGGGTGGACGGGAACCCCACCGGGACCGTCGTCGGGACCGATCCGGGCATCGGGACCACGCAGGACGTGGGCTCTTCGGTCACCATCCTGTCGCAGTGACCGGCGGCTCGGTCGCGAGCTGCGACCTCTGTGAGGCGGCGCACCTCTCGCCGTGGCACTTCGAGGACGACGTCTGCTGGGTGGCGGACTGTGAGGTGTGCGACGTCCCGATGGTGGTGTGGAAGCACCACGGAGCGGTGCCGCCCGACGACGCCCTCGCCCACATGCTCGGTCAGCTCAGCCTGGTGGCGGACGCCCGCTTCGGTGCCGGCGGGTGGTCGATCGACCGGGTCATGCGCCAGATCCCCGACCACTTCCACGCCCACGGGCGGGACCCGGGCTGGTGGTCCCGGCGCTTTACTCGGTGATCTCCTTCAGGCGGGTGGCCATCTCGGCGGCGGAGGAGTCGGCTCCGGGAGGAGCGGTCTGGAGCGCCATCAGCTTGGTCATGTCCCCGTCGACCCGGATCTTGCCCGCCATGAGCGCCTGGAGGCCGGCCTGGGGATTGCCATCCACCAGGATGGCCTTGGCGGTCTCGTACTCGACGGTGATCGTGAGGTCGGGATTGTCGAGGTGACCGGTGTCGAGCCGGAGCTCGTTCCCCGAGGTGTCCAGGTGGGCGTCGATGTCCGTGTCGCCGAACGGCACACTGGTGACCACCAGATTCATCCGCACGGCGTGGGGGATCGGCGTGACCTTTCCCTCGTACTCGGAACGGATCCGGCGGGCCTCTTCCAACCACTCGTCGCTCAAGAACGGGTACGGCATCGGCGGAACGTTAGTCGGCCCGCCGGTAGCATGGTGACGCGTGACCGCTCCCATTCTCCCTGGCGCTGAGCCCTATTCCGCCGCCGGCGACGAGCGCGGCGCACTGGTCCTGCACGGCTTCACCGGCAATCCGCAGTCGATGCGCGGTCTGGCCACGGCCCTGGCCGCCGCCGGCCTCACCGTGGAGCTCCCGCTCCTGCCCGGCCACGGCACCGCCGTGGCGGACCTGGTGCCCACCGGCTGGGACGACTGGTCGGCCGCCGCCGAAGCGGCGTACATCGATCTGGCGGCGCGCTGCACGTCGGTGGTCGTCGTCGGGCTCTCGATGGGGGGCACGCTGAGCGTCTGGCTGGCCGAACGGCACCCCGAGATCGCCGCCCTGGTCCTCGTCAACCCCCTCGTCGTGCCGCCCGACGCGGAGACGGTGGCCTTCATCGACTCGCTGATCGAGGCCGGGGACGAGCTGGCCCCCGGTGTGGGCTCGGACATCGCCCTGGAGGGCGCCAGCGAGGCGGCCTACAGCGAGCTGCCCCTCCGCTCGGCGCGCTCGCTGTTCGACGCCGCGGCGGCGGTCGAGCGGGGGCTCGGATCGGTGAGGTGCCCCGTCCTGCTCTTCTCGAGCGTCGTGGATCACGTGGTCGACCCCGTGTCCGGTGAGTGCCTCGCCGAGCGCGTGGCGGGCCCGGTGGAGCGTGTCCGGCTGGAGCGGAGCTACCACGTCGCCACCCTCGACTACGACAAGGACGAGATCGAGCGGCGCACCGTGGTCTTCGTCGCCGACCGGTTGGCCCGAGCGCCGGTCCGACCGCTGAGCCGGCACGATGTCGTCCACGTGGCCAGCCTGGCCCGCCTCTCGCTCAGCCCCGACGAGGTCGACCTCTTCACCGCCCAGCTGCGCACGGTTCTCGAGCACGCCGCCGACGTGGCCGCCCTGGACCTGGCCCACCTGGCGCCGACGGCCCACCCGCTGCCGGTGGTGAACGTCGTGCGGACCGACGACCCCCGACCGAGCCTCGACCGCAGCGAGGTGCTGGCGGCCGCACCGTCGGTGGAGGACGACCGCTTCCGCGTGCCCCGCATCGGCGGAGAAGCGCCGTGAGCGGGGCGCGGGAGTTGGCCGCGGCGGTGCGGGCCGGGGAGCGCTCCGCCCGGACCGTCACCGAGGAGGCGCTGGCGGCCGTGGCGGCGGGCGACGGCGAGGTGCACGCCTTCCTCACGGTCATGGGGGACGAGGCGCTGGCCCAGGCCGATGCGGTGGATGCCGCGGTGGCCCAGGGGCGCGACCCGGGCCCGCTGGCCGGTGTGCCGGTCGCCCTGAAGGACAACCTGTGCACGCGGGGCATCCCCACGACATGCGGCTCGAGAATCCTCGACGGTTGGCGCCCCCCCTACGACGCCACCGTGGTGGAGCTCCTGCGGGCCGCCGGCGCGGTGGCCCTGGGCAAGACGAATATGGACGAGTTCGCCATGGGCAGCTCCACCGAGAACTCGGCGTTCGGTCCGACGCGCAACCCCCGCGGTCTCGACCGGGTGCCCGGGGGCAGCAGCGGCGGCTCGGCGGCGGCGGTGGCCGCCGGGTTCACCCCGCTCGGCCTGGGCTCGGACACCGGCGGATCGATACGCCAACCGGCGGCGCTCTGCGGCGTGGTCGGTCTCAAGCCCACCTACGGCAGCGTTTCGCGCTACGGGCTGGTGGCGTTCGCCAGCTCGCTCGACCAGATCGGGCCCTTCGCCGCCAACGTCGAGGATGCGGCCCTGCTCTTCGACGCCGTCGCGGCGCACGACCCACGCGACAGCACCTCGCTGCCGGGCGTGCACCCCACGACGCTGGAGGCCGTGCGCGCCGGGGCCGATCACGTGCGTGTGGGGCTGTGCCCCGATCTCATAGAGGGCTGTGCGCCGGACGTGGCGTCCCGGGTCTACGAGGCGGCCGAGGCGCTCTCGGCGGCCGGGGCGAAGGTGGACGAGGTCCGGGTACCCGAGTTCGCCTACGGCCTGTCGGCCTACTACTTGATCGCGCCGGCGGAGGCCTCGTCCAACCTGGCCCGTTACGACGGGGTGCGCTACGGGCTCCGGGTCGAGGCCGACGACGCGGCGGCCATGAACACCGCGACGCGGACGGCCGGCTTCGGGGCGGAGGTCAAGCGCCGGATCATGCTGGGGACCTACGCGCTCTCGGCGGGCTACTACGACGCCTACTACGCCCAGGCCCAGCGGGTGCGCACGCTGGTCGTCCAGGCCTTCGACCGGGCCTACGCCTCGTTCGATGTGTTGCTGGGCGCCACCGCCCCCACCACCGCCTTCGCCCTGGGCGCCAAGGTGGACGACCCGATGGCCATGTACATGAACGACGTCTGCACCATCCCGTCCAACCTGGCCGGGCATCCGGCCCTCTCCGTGCCCTTCGGCTCAGGGGCCGACGGCCTTCCCGTCGGGGTGCAGATCCTGGCCCCCGCCCTGGCGGAGGGGCTGCTCTTCCGGGTGGCCGGCGCGCTGGAGGCCGGGGCGCCACGGCCGGGGACCCGGTCGTGAGCACCGACAGCTGGGAGACGGTCATCGGTCTCGAGGTGCACTGCGAGCTGGCCACCCGGACCAAGCTCTTCTGCGGGTGCCGCAACGCCTTCGGGGACGAGCCCAACACCAACGTGTGTCCCGTCTGCCTGGGCCTGCCCGGGTCGTTGCCGGTGCTCAACGAGTACGCCGTCGAGCTGGCCATGCGGATCGGGGCGGCCCTGCACTGCGAGATCCGCGCCTCGAGCTTCGCCCGCAAGAACTACTTCTATCCCGACCAGGCCAAGGACTATCAGATAAGCCAGTACGACGAGCCGATCAACGTGGCCGGCTGGCTCGGTCTGCCCGGGGGGTCGCGGGTCGGCGTGACGCGGGCCCACCTCGAAGAGGACACCGGGAAGCTGACCCACGTGGGGGACGGTGGCCGCATCGGCTCGGCCCGCCATGCGCTCGTCGACTACAACCGCTCGGGCGTGCCGCTGGTCGAGATCGTGAGCGAGCCCGACATCCGTTCGGCCGCCCAGGCCCGGGAGTACGCCTCCGAGTTGCGGGGGATCCTGGTGGCGACCGGGGCCTCCGACGGCCGCCTCGAGGAAGGGTCGATGCGGTTCGACGCCAACGTCTCGGTCCGGCCGCTCGGCGCGTCTGAGTTCGGCACGCGCGCTGAGATCAAGAACCTCAACTCCCTCCGTTCGTTGGGACGGGCCATCGACTACGAGGCGGCCCGTCAGATGGCGCTCATCGCGGCGGGCGAGCCGGTGCACCAGGAGACGCGGCACTGGGACGAGGCGGCGGGTCGCACCGAGTCGATGCGGTCCAAGGAAGAGGCGAACGACTACCGGTACTTCCCCGAGCCCGATCTCGTCCCGCTGGCCCCCGATGCGGCGTGGCAGGAACGGGTGCGCGCCAGCCTGGGCCCCATGCCCGCCGATCGTCGGGCCGAGCTGGTAGGGCTGCTGGGCGGTGCGTCCACCGGGGCCGCCGCCGACCAGATCCGGGCGGTGGTCGACCTGGGGCTGGACCCGTTGGTGCGCGCCGCCGTGACCGCCGGCGCGCCGGCTGCGCTGGCTCTCGCCCGGGCAGCCAACGAGCTGGCGGCCGAGGGCGAGGCCGGCCTGATACTGGCCCAGGCCGCCAATGAGCTCGGGCCCGGAGCGGACAGTCCGTTCACCACCATCGTCGTCATGGAGTCCGGCGGCACGCTGTCCCCCACGCAGTCGAAGGCGGTGTTGAGCGCCTCGGTCCAGGCCATTAGTGCCGACATCAAGGGTGGGGCATCGGTGACCGCCGCCATCGCCAGGAGCGACCCCGCAGCGTTGGCCAAGGAGATGGGCTTCGAGGCTCTGGAAGCCGACACCCTGGCCGCGGTCGTGACCGACGTGATTGCCAAGAATCCCGAGGAGTGGGCCCGTCTCGTCGGGGGCGACGACGTCACCAAGAAGAAGCTGAGGGGTTTCTTCACCGGGGAGGTCATGAAAGCGACGGCGGGCAAGGCCAACGGCAGCGAGGTGGCGGCCGAGCTCGGGAGACGTCTCTAACGTGCCGTTCGTTTCCATCAACCCCGGGCGCGACGTGCAAAGGGTGGGCACGGCCGCGTTCCTCGGTGAGGACGTCGGGAAGATCCACGACCCGGTGTGGGCGGTCATCGGCAACCTCGGCGACAGCCAGTGCTACCTCGGCGTCCCCCAGAAGGTGCAGGCCGTCCAGGCCGCCCTGTCGCGCCGCATCGCCGAGGGCGCCCTGGCGATCAGGCTGATCCCGCCCGTGTTCACCCTCGGCGTGTCAGACGGCCAGCTCAACGGCACCCCGCAGATGCGCTTCTCCCTCGTGGGCCGCGAGCTCGTCCACGACGTGGCAGATGTCCACCTGGCGGCGAACAGCGTCGCCGGGGTGGTGGCGGTCGTGGCCTGCGACAAGCCGCCGGTCGGGACCGTCGCCGCCGTGCTGGAGAACAACACGCCCGCGGTCATCGTGTCCGACGGCCCGATCAGGCCCGGCATCGATCCGGAGACGGGTGGCCGGATCGACCTCGTCTCGGCCTTCCAGATGGCCGACCAAGACGCCGAGACCCGGGCCCGCTATGCGCTGCACGCCTGTCCCGGGCAGGGCAGCTGCGGGGGCATGTTCACCTACAACACCATGCAGACCTTCATCGCGGTCCTCGGGCTCGAACCACTGCACATGGTGTCCCCATCGTCGGACGACCCGCGCCGGCTGACCGAGTTCCCTGATCAGACGGTCGACTGTCTGCTCGCCATGACCACGAAGGGCATCCGGCCACGTGACATCGTGACGCCCGCATCGCTGCGCAACGCCCTCACGGTCACCATCGCCATGGGCGGGTCCACCAACGTGCTGCTGCACAGCGTCGAGATCGCTCGTGCCGCCGGTCTGGACCTCTGGGGCGACGTGCTCAGCCAGGACGACTTCAACGAGCTGGCCCGGCGACTGCCGGTGCTGGTCAACATGCGGCCGTTCGGCGACTACTCCATGGTGGACGTGGACGACAAAGGCGGGCTGCAGGTCATCGCCAATGAGCTCCTCCGGGCCGGATTCCTCGATGGCGACACGATCACCTGCACGGGCGAGACCCTGGCCCAGCAGCTGCGGCGACTCGACCCGCCCCCGCCCGATGGGGACGTGATCTTCCCGGTCGAGAAACCCTTCAAGGACACCGGCGGACTCCGTCTGCTGCGCGGCAACCTGGCGCCCGCCGGGGGTGCGATCCTCAAGGTCGCCGGCGTCGAAGGCGGCGTGAAGGACGGTGTCTTCACCGGCCGCGCCCGCGTGTTCAACGGTGAGCGCTCCCTGATCGAGGCCCTCGACGGCGACCCGGACAGCTTCATGGACAACGACATGGTGGTGATCCGCTACGAGGGGCCCCGCGGCGCGCCGGGCATGCCCGAGCTCCTCGATCCCACCTCGCGGATCACGGCCCTGTGCCGCCACCGGCACATCACCATCGCGCTGATGACGGATGCCCGATTCTCGGGGGGGTCGGTCGGTCTGGTCATCGGCCACGTCGCCCCCGAAGCGTTCCTCGGGGGGCCGATCGCCCTCGTCCAGGACGGGGACACCGTCGTGGTCGACCTGACGACCGATCGTCTCGACTGCGTGCAGTTCGACGATGCCGACGTGTTGGAGCAACGCGCGGCGGCATGGCAGGCGGCGGCCCGGGGCAACGGCGGCGTCCACCCGGACGTGACGCCGGTCACCGACCGGATGCTGGCCCGGATGCGGGCGACAGCGCTCCCGGCCCTCCTCGGCGGGGGGATGGCGACACCTTGACCGGGTCCGGGGTTGTCTCCGGTCGGCGGCCATGCCACAATGGCGGAGTTATGCAGGCGAGTCGCCGTCCCCACTCACAGATTCTGGTACTCGTAACGTAGGCGCGCGCCCACAACTACAGCGCGCGCCTTTCGACCTCCCCAACGGGGGGTCGTTTCATTTTCCGGACCGATTCCTGACAGAGAGACAGAGGAAGCAACGATGCAACTCACCGGAGCACAGGCGCTCATAAAGAGCCTCGAGATGCAGGGCGTCGACGTCATGTTCGGCCTGCCCGGGGGGGCCATCCTGCCCGTCTACGACCCGATCATCGACTCGTCCATCCGGCACATCCTCGTCCGTCACGAGCAGGGCGCGGGCCACATGGCCGAGGGCTACGCCGCCGTCACCGGCAAGCCCGGGGTGGCCATGGTGACCAGCGGGCCCGGGGCGACCAACATCGTCACTCCGCTGGCCAACGCCTACATGGACTCGACGCCGTTGGTCGTGGTCTCGGGCCAGGTGGCCACCGGGTCCATCGGCACCGACGCCTTTCAAGAGTGCGACATCACCGGCGTCACCATGGGCATCACCAAGCACAACTGGCTGATCAAGGACGTCGATGACATCCCCCGCGTGGTGGCGGCCGCCTTCCACGTGGCCACCACGGGCCGGCCGGGGCCGGTGCTCATCGACTTCCCCAAGGACATCGCCAACGCCACCATGGAGTGGTACTGGCCCTCGTCGGTCGACGAGCTCGATCTTCCCGGCTACCACCCGGTGACCGAGGGCGATCCGGCGCTCGTGCGTCGGGCGGCGGAGCTGATGCGTGACGCCCATCGCCCGGTTCTCTACGTCGGGGGTGGGGTCCTCAAGGCCCGGGCGGCCGACGCGTTGCGTGCCCTGGCGGAGCGCACCGGGATCCCGGTGGTCACCACCCTGATGGCCCGGGGCGCCTTCCCCGACTCGCATCCCCAGAGCCTGGGTATGCCCGGAATGCACGGCCACTACACCGCGGTGACCGCCATGCAACGCAGCGATCTGCTCATCAGCCTGGGCGCCCGGTTCGACGATCGGGTCACCGGCAAGATCAGCGCGTTCGCGCCGGAGGCGAAGATCATCCACGTGGACATCGACCCGGCCGAGTTGGGCAAGGTCCGCACGCCCGACGTGGGGATCGCCGGCGACTGCCGGCTGGTCATCGGTGAGCTTCTGTCGGCCCTGGACGCCCATGCCGACGCTCCCGTCACCGGGAACCTCGAGCCATGGTGGGCGCAGATCCATGAGTGGCAGGAACGGTTTCCCCTCCACTACGACCACGCCGAAGGTGGCGCCATCAAGCCCCAGATGGTGGTGGAGCAGCTGCGCGACGCCGCGCCCTCCGACGCCATCGTGGTGGCCGGCGTCGGCCAGCATCAGATGTGGGCGTCGCAGTACTGGCAGTTCGACTACCCGTACACCTGGGTCAACTCCGGCGGTGCGGGAACCATGGGGTTCGCCGTTCCGGCGTCCATCGGGGCCAAGGTCGGGCGTCCGGACCGCACGGTGTGGGCGATTGACGGCGACGGCTGCTTCCAGATGACGGCGCAGGAGCTGGTCACCGCCACGGCGGAGCAGATCCCGGTGAAGATCGCCATCTTGAACAACGCCTACCTCGGCATGGTGCGCCAATGGCAGGAGATGTTCTACGAGGAGCGCTACTCCGAGGTGTACCTCTCGCCCGACCTACCCGACTACGTGAAGTGGGCCGAAGCCATGGGATGCGTGGGCATCCGGGCCGAGTCCCCGGAAGACGTGGCCCCGGCCATTGAGAAGGCCAACTCCATCGACGACCGCCCGGTGGTGGTCGACTTTCGCACCGATGCCTTCGAGAAGGTGTTCCCGATGGTGGCCGCCGGTCAGTCCAACGACGACATCGTGGTCCATCCCGATCAGGCGGCGCGGGCCCGATGAGCCCGGCACAGCTGAGCGCCCTACAGGGTGAGAAGGCTGCCCAGCCCCGCCATCACATCCTCTCGGTGTTGGTCGAGAACAAGGCCGGTGTCCTCTCGCGGGTGGCCGGGCTGTTCAGCCGCCGCGGCTTCAACATCTACTCGCTGGCCGTCGCTCCCACCGATGAGAACGAGCACTTCAGCCGCATCACCATCGTGGTCGACGTGGAGTCGGCACCCCTCGAACAGGTGATCATGCAACTGGACAAGCTGATCAACGTGGTCTCCATCGGTGAGCTCTCACCGTCCGAAGCGGTGGAGCGCGAGCTGCTCCTCGTCACGGTGGACGTCGGGCCCACCGAGCGCTCCCAGGTCATTCAGCTGGTCGACGTCTTCGGCGGCGAGGTGGTCAGCGTCGGTTCGGACCGGCTCACCGTCATGCTGGCCGGCCGTCCCGAGAAGATCGACGACTTCGAGGGGCTCTTGGAGCAGTACACGGTGGTCGAGCTCCAGCGGACGGGGCGGGTCGCCCTGCCTAAGCTTGACCGCCACTGAATCGACAACGAAGGAAAACGAGAGAAAGAGCACACGATATGGCGACGATGTACTACGAATCCGATGCCGACCCCAGCCTGATCGCCGGCCGCAAGGTGGCGATCCTGGGCTACGGATCGCAGGGGCACGCGCACGCGCTCAACCTGCTCGAGTCGGGCGTGGACGTGCGCGTCGCACTGCGCGAGGGGTCGAGCAGCCGGCGTAAGGCGGAGGAGGCGGGACTCAGGGTCACCTCGCTGGCCGATGCGGCGGCCGAGGCCGACGTGATCATGATCCTGCTGCCCGACACCGAGCAGAAGGCGGCGTACGACGAGCACATCGCGCCCCACCTCGCCGAGGGGGACTGCCTCATGTTCGCCCACGGGTTCAACATCCGCTTCGGGCAGATCGTCCCGCCGGCCGGTGTCGACGTCGCCATGGTGGCCCCCAAGGGGCCGGGCCATCTGGTGCGCCGCACCTACACCGAGGGCGGCGGGGTCCCCTCCCTCATCGCCGTGCACCAGGACGCCAGCGGCAAGGCCCGCCAGCTGGCGCTCTCCTACGCCCACGCCATCGGCGCCACCCGGGCCGGTGTGCTCGACACGACCTTCGACGAGGAGACCGAGACCGATCTGTTCGGCGAGCAGGTGGTGCTCTGCGGTGGGCTGACCGCCTTGGTGACCGCCGGTTTCGAGACGCTGGTCGACGCCGGCTACCAGCCCGAGTCCGCGTACTTCGAATGCCTGCACGAGCTGAAGCTCATCGTCGACCTGATGTACGAGCAGGGGATCGCCGGCATGCGCTACTCCATCTCCGACACGGCCGAGTACGGCGACGTCACCCGCGGACCGCGGGTCATCAACGCGGCGGTGCGCGCCGAGATGCAGACGATCCTCGATGAGATCAAGAGCGGCTCTTTTGCCGAGGAGTGGATCGCCGAGAACAAGGCCGGGCGCCCGAACTTCGAGGCCCTGCGCAAGGAGGGCCAGGCTCACCCCATCGAGAAGATCGGTCAGGAGCTGCGGGCCATGATGCCCTTCATCTCGGCCGGCAAGACCCGAGTGCAGGACGCGTCGGGAGGCTGACGCCATGGCCCTGACGGACGAGAAGTACATGCTCCTGACCACCTTCCGGCGTGACGGGACACCGGTGAAGACCCCGGTGTGGGTGGTGCCGCTCGACGGCGGCGGCTTCGGCTTTTGGACCAGCTCGGGCTCCGGCAAGGCCAAGCGGCTGGCCCACACCGACAAGGTCACGGTGCAGCCGTGCGACGCGCGGGGCCGGGTCAAGGAAGGGGAGCCGGCGCTCGACGCCTCGGCGCGACTTGTCACCGGGGCCGAGCTGGAGGCGATCTCGGCAAAGATCCGGGCGAAGTACGGCTTCATGGCCAAGGTCGCCCACCTGTTCAACACGATCGGCGGGCTCTTCAAGGGCAAGCGGATTCCCTACGGCGACCGCGGTGTCGTCGTCACCCTGGCCGCCTGACCAGGCTCACTCGCGCCTGATCGTCGTCGCCTTCGCCTTCGCCGCCGCCAGCCTGCGGGCGCCGGCGATGTAGCGGGCGCTTTTTGGGTGGGCGGGGGCGATCCACCTCCATCGACCGGGCCCGCCTTCCAACCTCCAACCGCCGTAGGTCTTGAGATCGTGGTGCTCGGGGCATAGGCGAGCAAGATTGTCCAGGCACGTCGGCCCGCCGT
>Ga0302324_100002303_pt1 | contig 44542 bp, 53 predicted proteins | sample Palsa_T0_1_FD_201949 | JGI IMG/M metagenome (GOLD analysis project Ga0302324, IMG submission 201949) | Peat permafrost microbial communities from Stordalen Mire near Abisko, Sweden - Palsa_T0_1 | ecosystem: Environmental > Terrestrial > Soil > Palsa > Peat permafrost | place: Sweden: Abisko... | reverse complement strand
AGCCGGCTGTAGTGCCAGACGGCCTGATCGAAGATCGACAGGTCCAGACCGCTGCCTAGATTCACATGGCGGATAACCGACGCGATGGCTTCGACCAACGCCGTCACCCCGACGAGCACGAGCAACACCGGCTCTGTGAGCAAGGCTGCGCCCAGTCGGCTACCCCGGGGACCGAGGCCGCCGGCCACCGCCTCAGATCCCCGGCGCTTCGATCGACTGCCGGAGTCTGCCCGTCGCGAACTATTACTCGAAGGCGGGGAACTTGCCGTCGCCGGCGGGCGGCTCCGGCTGCGGGGTCGGGGCCGGAGTGGGAGCCTCGGCGACGGTGGGCTCGTCCACGTCAGCGGCGGTCTGCTGATCGGAGGCCGGGGGTTCTGCACCGTCGTCGCGCTCACCGCCGACCTTCTCGACGACCCGTTCCGCCTTCTGGCCGACCTTGGCGATCTTGTCGGTGTACTTGCCGCCCGTGCGCTGGTCTGCCGCAACGCTGGCACGGTCGACCACCTCGCTGATCTGCTCCTTGCGCTCGGCCACCGCGTCCTGCGCCTGCTTGGCCAGATCCTTGAACTTGTCGCCGAATCCCATCTCAGATCCTTTCGCGGTTTGCCCGGTTGCGAGCATCGTAGCCCTCCACGCGCTCCGAGACGAAAATCATCTCCTCCGCGGGCCAGTCACATCAGGTGCGGGAAGTGTTGACCCCATCGCGGCGTCTTCTCTAGTAGTCCCAAACACCACAAGGAGCAGACACTGTGAAACGCAGGCACCTCACCTCGCTGGGCATCACCCTGATCGCCGTCGCCATCGCGGTGGTCGCACTGGCAGCGGGCGGAAGCGCGAAGAACCGCCAGGCGCAGGCCGCGAGCGCCGCTACGGTCAGCGTGCGGCACACATCGCTCGGCGAGACCCTCGTTGGTCCCAACGGTCGGACCCTCTACCTGTTCGAGGGTGACAAGCGCAACGTCAGTCACCTGTCCGCCGCCGGTCGCGCGGTCTGGCCACCTCTCACCGGCACCGTAAGGGCCGGGAGCGGAGTGCAGGCATCCAAGCTCGGTAGGACACACACCGGCTTCCGGCAGGTTACATACAACGGGCATCCTCTCTATTACTACGTCGGTGACCATGCGCCGGGCAACACCAAGGGTCAGGACCTCAAGGAGTTCGGCGCCCTGTGGTTCGTCCTCTCGCCCAGCGGCAACGCCAACACCACTACTGCCCACGCGGCGAGCAGTTCACAGCCCGCGCCGGCGGCAGCACCCACTACAAGCTACGGGTACTGAGGACACCGCCCCCCGGCCTCGATCGAGAGGCCGGGGGGCGATGCGCTTGGGCTGTTCCTCGAGCCGGTCGATGAGCCTCTGCGTCGGGGCTGCGAAGATACCGCCGTGCGCAGCTTCAACCTCCTCGGCTCGGAGTTCGACCAGTCCTCTGCCCGCAACGGGTACGAATGGCGCGGAGCGCGCGTGGGGCAGACGCTCGGCGCGGAGCAGATCGGCGCCTGCCTCTATGAGCTGGCGGAGGGTCAGCGGGTCCATCCCTACCACTTCCATCACGGGATCGAGGAGTGGGTGCTCGTGGTGGCGGGCTCGCCACTGGCGAGGACCACGGAGGGCGAACGCGCGCTCAGGCCCGGCGACGTCCTCTGCTTCCCGGCGGGGCCCGGCGGCGCTCACCAGATCACGGGCCCGGGGACGGTGCTGATGATCTCCGAGAACGCCACCCTCGATACCGTCGAATATCCGGACAGCGGCAAGGTCGGCGTATATCCCCCCGGCAAGGTCTTCCGCAGCGTCGATGCCGTAGACGCCTGGGAGGGCGAATGATCGAGCCCGTCAACCTCTACGAAGTAGCCGTCGAGTCCAACCCCGCCAATCCCCCCGGCTACCGCCGTCGCATGGCCGAGCTCGGCCCGAGCCTCGGCGCCGCGAGACTCGGCGCCTCGGTCTACGAGATGGACCCCGGTGACAGCACCAGCCCTTACCACTTCGAGGGCGTCGAAGAGGAGTGGCTGCTCGTCCTGACCGGGACGCCGACCCTGCGCGACCCTGAGGGCGAGCACGAGCTCGCCCCGGGCGACGTCGTGTGCTTTCGCACCGGCCCCGAAGGCGCGCACAAGGTGACCAATCACACCGACACCGTCGTCCGGATCGCGATGCTCTCGACGATCCCCGAGAACGAGCTCAGTATCTGCGTCTACCCCGACAGCGAGAAGGTCGGCGTCTGGCCCTGGCCGGGCCAGCGCCTCCGACTGGGGGAGAGCGTCGACTACTGGGACGGGGAAAGCGGACCGTAGGCTTAGCCAATCGCCCCGAACCCGATCCAGGTGCCCGGGTTCCCCGACTCCGTGCACACCCAGCCGACGTAGCCACCGACCGCCGGGGTCGCGTTCCACACGACCGCGCCCTGCCGGTAGTAGCCGGAGGTCGGCGCCGCGGTCTGCTTGTAGTGGTCGAGCGGCCCGAAGCCCCGGAACTCGCCGGCCTGCCCGGCGTTCACCCAGGTCACCGAGCCATCAGTCACGGTGGCTAGGTACGTGGTCGGCCAATCAGGTTCCGTGGTCCCGGTTTTCCCGCCATCGAGCGAGTAGTACTGGTAGGTGTTGTCGACGGACGGCATGTAGAGCTGCGTTGGGGCCACCCGCTGTCCCGCGCCCGGCCACGGCTGGCAGCGCCCGCCGCTGCGCGTACACACGTCGGCGGCGATGCGGGTGAGCTCCGGATGCGAGTTGCCCGGCTCGAGGGTGACCTGGCCGGCCGGCGACCCCGTGATGTTGAGTAGCCCGCCCGACGTCGCGTCGACGAAGTCGTACGGGTCGAAGTGCATCAGGTCGAGATTGGCCAGCGCCGCCTGCGTGGACGTCGTCGTGAGCACCGCCGGCGCCGAGGCGCCTGCGGGGATGTGCACGAAGCGATCCATGATCCCGACGTACCGGGCATCGGTGCTGTTCAACGCGATCGTGCCCATGATCTCGTTGCCGATCCCGACCACGCGGTTGATCCCGCTGATCACGATCGTCGGCGCCGGCGTGGCGCCGGCCGTCGCGGGTCCAGGCGCATTGACCGTGTTGGAGAGCAGCGAGATCGTGGACGCATCCGAGTTGCCGGTGACGTTGAGAAACGCCGCGTTCTCCTGCTCGCTATTGCGGATGATGACGTCCGCCGCGCTGCTCTGGTTGATGTTGTACATGAAGCTGCCCACCGGGCCGCCGTAGGTCATGCAGTCGAACTCGACGTTGCCGCAGCCGTTGACGCCGATCTCCACCCCGGCCAAGCTGGCACCGGCGAACAGGCTCCACCCGCTGAACAGCGATGTATCCGCTCCGTTGTCGTCGTTGATCAGGATCCCAACCCCGGTGAAGTCGTACGCCACGCACTGCTCGAACCGCAGGTAGTCGGCTTGACCCCCGACCTGTCCCGACGTCAGCGCTCCGGTGTAGCCGACGACCATGACGTTCTCGACGAGGCCGAACATCAACCCCCGCCCGCGGATGTTCGTCGTGGCGCCCTGCGGGTCGGCCTTCCCCCCTGAGCCGGGGTTAGAGGTGATGATCAGCGCCATGCTGCCCGCGACCACAGTGTCCGGTCCGGCGATGCCGAAGTCCTCCAGGACGACGTCCTGCACGATCGAGGTCTGCCCCTCTGAGCCGATCGCGACGATCGCTGTCGGCGAGGAGCCCGCGCTTGACAGCGAGGGCCACTGCCACCACGACCCCGCCAGCTCCCCGCCGGAGAGGTAGGTCGCGCCGGCCCCGGCGATCCGGGCATAGGAAGGGATCGTGATCGTCTGAGAGATGACGCTCGTCCCAGCCGGCATCCTCAGCGTCGACTGGCCAGCGGTGGTGTCGATCGCCTGCTGGAGCGCCATCGTGTCATCAGTCGATCCGTCGGCCTTGACGCCCCACCACAGCGCGTCCGCATCGGCGTACTTACCCGGGAGCCGGATCCAGCGGCCCGTCTTGCTGCCCGTCGGAACGATGATCGTCCCGCCGTCATCACCCGTGCTGCTCGACGTATCCCAGAAGAACTCCCCGCCCCCGCCGTCACCGATCGCGTAGTAGCCGCCGACGTCGATCCGGTCGCCCTCGGTCTTGGCGATCACCCCGCGCAGTTAGGGCTGCTCCGGCTCCGCGGTCACCATCACGATCGTCGACACGTACATCTCGGTCACCGCCGCGGCCGCCGCCGGCGCCGCGCCCGCCAGCTCGGCCAAGGCGGCGCCACCACCCGCCGCCATCCCCACAAACGTGCGCCGACCGACCCGCCGCCCTGACCGGTCGCGATCGCCCGTGCCATTTCCCGACACACGCCCTGTAGTGCCCACGAGGCCGCTCCCGTCAGTTGGCGTTTCTCCTGCCGACAATCACCGTACAGCGCCCGAGCCCTCCCACAGGACCCGAGGACACGGATCCTAGGCGGCCCGGCGACCCCCCGCCACCGTGCCAGCACGGAGAAAACACCACTGTCCGCGACCGGCGGCGGGACAGGCGCCCGGCGCGAGGCGATCAGCGCGGTGGCGGCGGGTGCGACGGCGGTGCAATCGTGAGTAGGGCCGCGCTGGCCGCCGGCAAGCTGACGGAGTAAGCCGCGGCGGTCCCGACGTTCGAGGAGGGCTGCACAGCGACCGTGGACGTCGGCCCCGCGAGCGCCCCCGTCGTCGTCTGCACGCCGAAGCTCTGACCGTCGAGGGTGATGCCGGTGGCGGCGTAGACGCTGGGAGCCAGCAGTCGACCGAGCTGCGCGGTCGCGCCCGGCGCGGGCGCCTGCACGAGCACCGAGCTCGACTCGGTGAGGCTGTCATTGATGAGAGCAACGCGAATGGTGCCGTCATGAGCCCTCGTCGCCCACACACGCGTCTGCCCGGTGTGCGTCTGGGCGATCGGTATGAGCGAGACGCCGGGGGGAGCGGCCTGAGCGAACATCAGCAGCCCGTAGTACTCGGGGCGCACGCTCGCCGACCACTGGCCGCCCGTACTGGTGAAGCCGAAGAGCTGATTCGCCGTTCCCGGGAAGGTGTGGATGTTGACGCCGTCGACGTCGGCCGACATCGCCTCGAAGAGGGCGTTGAGCGCCCATAGGGCCGAGGCGAACACGTCGCTTACGCCGTGCTCGCCGCCGCACGTCACGGAGTTCATCTCGTCGATGCGAATCGGTATGTCGCGGTCGTGGGCGAGCGCCGCGTATCGGGCCAGCGACCCGGCCAGCCGGCTCGGCGGGTGGGGATTGAGGAGGTTGGGCACAGTGGGGTAACCGGGCAGGCTCGGCGAGCTCAGGCACCTGTCGAGCCAGTAGCTGTGTACGGTCACGAGACCGAGCGAGGGCTCGGCGGCGAGGAACTGCTCGAGGTGCGTCAGCCACCAGTAGCTTCCCGTCGACGGGCCGGCGGTGGGAACCGGAGAGACGGTCTTGCGGAACTCCGAGAACTCGTTGGTAAACCCGGTGAAGTCGAAGCTCGGAGGGCGTCCGGGTACGAAGACGGTTCCTGAGCGGTACCAGCCGAGCTTCGAGTACAGCTCCGGCTCGTTGCCCAACTCGAGCGCGGCTACGTGCTGGCGGCCGATTCCCGAGAGCAGCGCGTCGGTCTCGGCTTTCTCGATCACCTGGCTGTTGGCCTCGAGATTGATCCCCAGGATGTAGCGTGTGCGAGTTGCTTGCGCCAACGCCCGCGCATCGGCGAGCCAGAGCGGGGTGATGTCGTAGGTGATGCCCCGCGGCTGGCGCATCTTGGGAACCGGCCACCAGGTCCAGTCGGTGCTGTCACCCCCGATCCGGATGACCGGGTCCTGCCCCGGGCCGAGATTGCGCAGCAGGCGCAGGAACACCGGGTTGATCGCGCTCGGGTCGCTACCCAGGTAGGTGAGAAGCGCTCGATACTCGAGCGAGAGTCCGACGAATCCGTCGGGCATCGGCCTGCCCCTCACCGTCGATCCGAGCGTCACCACCCCGGGTGGCGTTGGCGCCGGGGCCGGCGCGACCGTGGCTTTGCGACTGGTCATCGCGGACGCGTTGCTCGAGCTGAGGATCAGCGCCAAGACGGCGAGCGCACCCACGAGCGCACCGAGAATCCCGCCTCGCCGCCGCTCGGAGCCGCTTCGGCGGTCGAAGCCGTGTCCTGCTCGTCTGCTCATCCTAAGCTCAGTGCCCTCACTCGTTGGATATCCATTGAACTCGACCAAGCGAAGGAAAGTCAACCACGCCACGCGGCGCCCAGCGGAGGTACGGTTGACGACCTACGCCCCGTCGAGCAGCTGCAGCAGCCCGGCCTCGTCGAGCACCGGCACCTCGAGCCGTTCGGCCTGGGGGAGCTTCGAGCCTGGACTCTCGCCGGCGACCACGTAGGAGGTCTTGCGCGATACCGATCCCGTCACGCGACCGCCGGCCGCGAGGATGCGCTCGGTGGCCTGCTCGCGGGTCAGCGTGGGCAGAGTGCCCGTGAGCACGAGCGTCTGGCCGGCGAGAGGGCCCTCGCCGGGCGGAGGACCCTCCTGCTCGAAGCAAAGCCCCTGGGCGCGCAGGTCTTCGATCAGCGCCCGCATCGACGGGTCGGCGAGCTGAGAGTGGATGACCTGCGACATCTTGGGACCGACGCCGGGTGTCTGCTCGATCTCCGCGGGGCTCGCCGTGAGTAGCGCGTCGATGGTGCGGAACTGCTGCGCGATGTTGCGGCCGGTGACGTAGCCGATCTCCTCGATCCCGAGGGCGAAGAGCACCCTCCCGAACGGTTCGCGCTTTGACGCCTCGATCGCGGCCACCAGCTTGCCGGCGGACACCTCCCCGAAGCCCTCGAGCTCGGCGATCCGCGCGGCCTCGAGACGGTAGAAGTCGGCGGCGGTGCTCACCCACCCGAGCTCCATGAAGTGGCTCACCTGCTTCTCGCCGAGCCCGTCGATCTCCATGGCGCCCACGAAGTGCTTGAGCAGCTGCCAGCGGCGTCCGGGGCAGTCGCGGTTCGGGCACTTCGTGAACACCTCGCCCTCGGTCTTGACCGTGGGCGTGTCGCACACCGGACAGCGCTCCGGTGGCCGCGGGGGCGGCGGCCGATCCTCGTGCTCGGCCACGTGGGGTGCAGGGGAGAGCACCTGCGGAATCACATCTCCGGCGCGGAGCACGATCACCTCCTCGCCGGGCCTGATGTCCTTACGGGCGAGGTCCTCCTCGTTGTGGAGGGTGGCGAGCTTGACCGTGACGCCCCCGACCTGGACGGGCTCGAGGACGGCGTAGGGGTGCAGGTCGCCGAACTTTCCCGGGTTCCAGTTGACGGCCCTGAGCATCGTCTTCGCCGTGGTGGGCGGGAACTTCCAGGCGATTGCCCAGCGCGGCTCGCGGCCGATGACGCCGAGCCGTCGCTGGAGCTCGAACTGGTTGACCTTCACGACCACGCCGTCGATCTCGAAGTCGAGCGACCCGCGGCGCTCCTCCCAGTGGCGACACTGGGTGACGACATCGTCCTCCGAGGTGAGCACCTTCACGTCAGGATGGACGGGGAAGCGATGTGAGCGCAGCCACTCGAGCGACTCGGAGTGCGTCTCGAAGCCGATGCCCTCGGTCGCTCCGACGGCGTAGCACCACAGCGACAGGGGACGCTCGGCGGTGAGCTTGGGGTCGAGCTGGCGGATCGTCCCGGCGGCGGAGTTCCGCGGGTTCATGAAGGTGGAGAGCCCGGCGGCGGCGCGCCGCTCGTTGAGCGCAGCGAAATCCGGCAGCGACATGTAAACCTCGCCCCGCACCTCGATCAGCGGCGGCACGTCGTCTCCCTCGATGCGCAGAGGAACGGTGGGGATCGTGCGCAGGTTGTGGGTCACGTCCTCGCCGACCTCCCCGTTACCGCGCGTGGCGCCGCGCTCGAGCACGCCGTCGCGGTAGATCAGCGAGATCGCGAGACCGTCGATCTTTGGCTCGGCGACGTATTCGAACTCCGGGTCCTCAATCCCCTCCCGCGCGAGGTGGTTGCGCATCCGCTGGATCCACGCCCGCAGCTCCTCGGCCGAGCGCGCATTGGCGAGCGAGAGCATGGGCAGCGGGTGGGAGACCTTGACCAGGTTGCCCACCGGCTCCCCCCCCACGCGCTGGGTCGGCGAGTCGGGCGTGACGAGCTCCGGATGGGCGGCCTCGAGCGCCCGGAGCTCGTCGAGCAGCGCGTCGTAGGCGTCGTCCCCGATCTCGGGATCGTCGAGTACGTAGTAGCGGTGGCCGTGGTAGTCGAGCAGGCGGCGCAGCTCGTCGATGCGCTTAGCCGCGTCCTCGTCGGTCACGAACTCAGGTCCCGGGCGGCGGACGCGATCAGCCGCCCAAGATCCCGGCGGCGCAGCTCGTCCATGCCCGTGTGATCGGTGAGGTCGAAGTGGATCGGCGTAACCGCGATCTTCCCGTCGGCCACCGCGACGAGATCGGTCCCGGTCTCCTCGCGCTCGTAGCTCGCGTCGCCGTAGATGCGATACAACCGGCGTCCTCCGGAGCCCTCCTCTTCGAGCGAGAGCTCGTCGCGGTAGACGCGCTTGCCGAGCCGGGTGACCTCGACGCCGTCGGGTTCGGCGCCGGGGACGTTGATGTTGAGGAGCGTGCCTGGCGCGAGCGGAGTGGACTCGAGTTCGGCTACAAGGTTGGCCGTGAACGAGGCAGCGACGTCGAAGGCGAACTTCTCGCCGGCCCGGAAGTCGAGCTCGAGCGCCCGTGACTGCTGCGACACCGCGATCCCGGGGAGACCGAGGACGATCGCCTCGAGCGCCGCCGCCACCGTTCCCGAGTAGGTGATGTCATCGCCGAGGTTGGAGCCGTGGTTGATCCCGGAGACCACCACCTCCGGTTCGTGGCCGCTGATCAGGCCCAGCCGCGAGAGACGCACGCAGTCGACGGGGGTGCCGTCGGTGGCATAGCCCACGGTGCCGTCGTCGAAGTCCACCTCCTGGACCCACAGGGGCCGACGGGTAGTGATCGAACGCGCCATCGCGGAGCGGTTGCCGTCGGGGGCGATGACCGCCAGCTCGACGCCGGGGACATCGAGCAGCGCACGGCGCAGCGCCTGCAGGCCGGCTGCTTCGATCCCGTCGTCGTTGGTAAGCAGGACACGCATTACCCTGATCCTAGCCACCGTCGGGGCGTCAAAGGCACGGGGCCGGGTCGGGGGCGCCGGCGCGTCCCACGCTCGTCATTGGTTGACTAGCGGTGGGCGCAGCAGTACGATCGTGGCGGTCCAGCGTTTCGCCTCCTAGATCTTTCTTACGTCCCGATGGCAACGATGCGCAACGCGCACCCCGGCACGCGACATGGCTGTCGGTGATCGCGGAGCGCCTGCGGCGCGGCTGGCCGGCCCGGCCGTGAGGTGCCCGAGCTGCAGGCTCGTGCTCTCGCCCCGGATGCCGGTACTCACACCCCGGTACTGCCCGCGCTGTCTCGTTCGCCGGCGGGTCGCGGTCGAGCTCCAGCCGGTCGAGCCGGAGCTCGAGACGCTCGAGCCGCATCTCACGGCCTGCTAAGGGCTCGCGACGAAGTCGTGGGCCCTTAGCACGCCACCGGCGACGCCGTGGTCGCACGCGGCTACCAGCGTCAGGGCGGCAAGATCGGCTGCTCGAGCCCCGCGGTCGTGCCCATCCGCGACGAATGTTGCCCTACCTCAGCGATCGTTGAGATCGAGCACCGGCATCGGGGGCTCGATCGGCTTACGCGCGTCAGTGGCGACGATGGCGGTGCCGAGGGCGAAGAACTCGATCGCGTGGCTGCCCCAGCCGTGGCTCTTCTCCGAGAGCGAGACGCCGACGATTCCCTTGGCGCCGAGCTCCTGGGCCTCGGTCTGCATCCGCTGCATGGCCAGCTCGCGCGCTTCGTAGAGCGCCTGCGTGAAGTTCGGGAGCTCGACGTTCTTTCCCGTCTGAGCGACCGTCCGCAGAGGCCCGCGACGGCCGACGTGGTAGACGCAACTGCCCATCACCATGCCCACGGGCCGGTGGCCGGTGCGCAGCAGCGTCCAGAACTCCTGTCCGGACAGGTCGCTCTGAAACGGCCGTCCGTTGGGTGCTCGGTGGAGAACGCCGTCGCGGTGCTTCACCGCCGTCCCGATGGCGATGAACTCCGCCATGTTCGCTCCCCACTCGTAGCGGCCGATGTCCAGGCGCACGCCGACGATCCCGTCGGCGCCGAGCTGATCTGCTTCCTCTTCCATTCTCGTCATCGCCAGGTGCCGTGCGCTGTACATGGCCTGCGAGAGCACATCCAGCTCGCGGCTCGAGGTCGGGCCGGCGATCTGGAACCCAATGTGAAAGATCGAGCTCCCGACCACCAGGCCGACGGGGTCAAAGCCGGCTTCGGTGACGAGCAGGAACTCGTTCACGCTCAGGTCAGAGGTGAAGAGGCCGTCCCGATTCTGCTCTAGGCGCTCGCGACCCGCCTCGGGGATCCCCTCGAGCGAGTCGGGGTCGTAGTCGCTCACCGGGCGGATCCCATCCGCATCATGGTCTGCACGGGACGCCCCGACTTGGCGCGCGGGCAGTGAATGGCCGTGCCCGCGGCGTGCATGGTGATGACCCAGCCGCTCCGCTCGACCTCACCCCGTCCGGATACGTAGTAGGGCAAGCCCAGCGCGCCGCGATTCCAGCCGCGTAGGCTCGGGGAGCCGAGCGACGACGCCACGGCGAGCTTCTCGCCGCGTACCGAATGCGAGAGCTCGACGCCGACGAGGCCCGCTCCGCGACCGCCGGGAACCTGGCCCCGCAGGCGTCCGCGGACGGTGTCGCGCGCGGCATGGAACGCCTTGGTGATCTCCTCGAGCTCCTGGTTCTGCGCCGTCGTACGCAGTCGGCGCACGCGCGTGGTCCGGGCAGGCGAGGCGAATACCACGGACGTGGTGGCCACCAAGCCGACCGGTTCGTGGCCGGCCTGCACCAGCCTCCAGTAGTCCTGGCCGGACACGTCGGTGAGGGTCGGCCAGGACGCCCCGGCCGAATCAGGTAGCCGGACTGCGGTCCCCGTCACCACGTACTCGATCGTCCCTTTGCCGAGGTCGTGGTCGCCGCGGTGCAGGCGCACTCCGACGACAGCGTCGGCGCCGACCTGGAGCGCCTCCTCGGTCAAGCGGTCAAGCGCCCGGCGCCGCGCCAGGTTCCAGGCGTCGGTCAGGACGTCGAGCTCGCAGACCACCTCCGCGTGCCGCTTATAGTTGCGGATCTGCGACCACGACGGCTCGGCGTACGGGTTCTGGAGCGCCCTGCCGCTGAGCGAGGGTCCGTAGCTCCCGCCACGCCTGACCCCCGCGTACGGGAGGACCCTCTGTCCGGGATCGAGCGCCGGTAGGTACTGCCATCCGGTCCGGACCACGCTCGCGCCCATCACCTGAGCCAGCGGCTGCGGTCCCATCCGATCGAGGAGCGCGAACTCGTTGACCGAGAGCCCGCTCGTGAACAGGGACCCCTCGGCGGCGAGCGCCTTCAGCCGAGCCTCGGCCCCAGGAGGAATACCGCCTTCCTCGATCCGGGCCAGGGACTCTGCCTGTTCAGCGTCCTCGTCCTCGCCACGCCTGAAGAAGCCCACGGAGTTTTGTTCCCCGAACTCGCGCGATGTCCTGCTCTACCGGAGGTGCGCCGCAATCCTCGAGGCCACCGCGTGCGGCCGCTCACGGGCGAAGCCGTGGCCGCCGCCGCCCGGGATCACCCGCAGCTCGCTCTGAGGCAGAAGCTCGGCCAGTCGCTCGCCGACCGAGACCGGGCTGATGGAATCGTCGTCGCTCCACAGAAGCAAGGTGGGCGCGATGACGTGCTTGATCGCCTCGGTGTGATCGGGCCGCTCGGCGGTAATCCAGCGCGCGGCATCCGGATACTCCTTCTCATAGTCCGCCCGCCAGTCCGCTCCGCCGAGGGCCGACACATCGATCCCCCCGGAGGTGGCGACGAGAATCAGGCGGCGCACCTTCTCGGGGTACCGGAGCGCGAGGCCGATGGCGACGACGCCTCCCATCGACTGTGCGACCACATCCACCGGGCCGGCGAGCTCCGCCGCGGCTCGCGTGACCAGGTCGGCGAAGCCCTTCACCCCCGGATCGTGCGGCTCCCCGCCGGCTCCCGGCCAGCTCAGCAGCACCTTCGTCCAGGCCGCCGGCAGCAGCTCGGCCACCGGCGCCCAGAACTCCGCCGCGCCCCCGGACCCGGGCAGGAACAGTACGCGGCGTTCGGAATCAGGCGGCGAGCTTCGCGTGCGCCTGGACGTCGTCGAGCAGTTGCCAGTTCGCCTGCAGCACGCGCCCTATCTCGGCCAGGAGACGCTCCTCGTCGGCGGACTCCATGACGGCGACGAGCGCCTCGCGGTCGTGTTCTGCGTGGTCATGATCGAGCACCGCGTGCACCTCGAAGTAGCGGGTCGCCTCGCTCCCCCCCGCGGCGCCATAGTGCTCGAGCAGGCCGACGAGCTTGGCCTCGGCGATCGCGGGCTGCGCGGCCTCGATCGCATAGAGGGCCGCGAGCGTTGCCGCCCGGTCCCGGTCCTCGTGAGCCCACGCCGCAGCGCACGCTGCCGTATGGGGGGTCGCGGAGGCATCGACGTCGCCGCCCACGAAATGCAGGAAGGCGTCCCACAGCGCAACGTGGCTGCGCTCCTCGGCGGCGTGGCCCTCGTCGCCCGCGTGGGCGGTCGCGTCGGCGAGCGCCACCACCGCGTGGCGGTACTGCCCGGCGTAGAACGCGAGCTCGGCCGGCGCGAGCTCGCCGCGCGCCCAGCGCTCATAGAAGGGATGGCGCAGTACATCCCAGCGCGCGCGTACCTCGTCGACGCGGTCAAAGAACTCGAGCATCGATGCCTCCTGTCATGGGGCGGGAGTGTCGATCCTACAGGGCACGCCGGCGCTGAACGCGCGCGCCGGCGTGATCCAGGCGCGCTAATCCACCGTCTGCACGTGCGACGCGAGCTCGCCGTCCAGCAGCGCGTGCACCGCGTAGCCGCACGGCTCGATGACGAACCCGATCTTGTCGGTGCTGAAGTTGACGCGGGCTTGGACGAAGGTGCTGGGCACGGCGAGCACGGCGCAACCGCCGAGCTCCGCCACGATCGTCCGATGCATGTGGCCCGCGACGATTCGCCGCACCTGTGGGTGGCGCTTCACGACCTCGCCGAGCGCCCGCCGGTCGGCTGCGGCCAGGCCCACCTTGTCCCACGCCCGACTCGCGCTCGACAGCGGTGGGTGGTGCATGGCCAGCACCGTGACCTGATCGGGCGCGGAACGGAGCTCGGCGTCGAGCCACTCGAGCCGCCCGGCATCGAGCTCGCCGTCGTCCGCGCCCGGGCGTGTGCTGTCGAGCACCACTAGGCGCAGCGGCCCGAGATCGATCGCGTACTGAACGGGCGTCCCCACCGCCCCGGGCAGGTCGAAGTGGCGGCGCACACCATCGCGGTCATCGTGGTTGCCCGGCAGGACGAACACGGGTGCTTCGAGCTCCGCCAGCAGCTCGCGCGCGCGCTCGTATTCCGCGGCGGCGGCGTTATCGGTCAGGTCGCCCGACACGAGCACGGCATCGGGAGGCCTGTCCCGCAGCCGGCGCACCGACTCGATCGCCGCCGCCAACCCCGCCACGGGGTCAGCATCTGACCACGTGGCGCCGATATGGGGATCGCTGAGCTGGACGAGCTGGAACGCGACAGCCCTTCCGCTCGCTTGCCCGGGTTGACTCATCATGGATCAGCAGATGGTAGATACCGCACCGTCACGAAGTAGAGCCCGTGCGGTGGCGCGGTCGGCCCCGCGGCGGCGCGCGGGCGCCCTTCGAGGAGCGCTGTGAAGTTCTCGATGCTCCGTCGCCCGCCGGCGACCTCGAGCATCGTGCCCACGAGCACGCGGTTCATCTGGCGCATGAACGCGTCGGCCTCGATCCAGAACTCGAGGATGTCGCCGCGGGCGCGCCAGGAGGCGGTGAGGACGTCGCGCTCGAAGCGCACGTGGGTGGTCTCCGTCGGGGTGAAGGCCGTGAAGTCGTGGGTCCCGACGAGCGCCTCGGCGCACGCCTCGAGGGCCTGAACGTCGACCGGGTGCGGCCAGTAGAGCGCCCTGCCCCGCTCGTGCGCGCTGCGGGTGCGGCGCGTGAGGACGCGGTAGCAGTAGACGCGGCTGAGAGCGTCGCGGCGGGCGTCGAAGCCGGGCGTCGCCGCCTCGCACGCGAGCACGGCAACGTCCTCGGGGAGGAGGGCGTTGAGGCTGAGGACCGAGGCGGGCTCGCCGCCATAGCTCGCGACCTGCCCCCACGCGTGTACGCCGCGGTCGGTGCGACCGGCGACGGTCAGCGGCACCGACTCGCGACGCAGGACGACGGCGAGCGCGCGCTCGAGCTCGTCCTGCACGGTCCGCTCACCCGGTTGGCGCGCCCAACCGGCGAACGCCGCGCCGTCGTACTCGAGAACCAGTTTGGTGACGGCGCCGGGTCCGAGCCCGTCCGGCATCCGCCCGGGCCCTACACCAGCTCCAGCAGCACCATCTCGGTCGAGTCCGAGCGGCGCGGGCCCAGCTTGAGGATCCGCGTGTAACCGCCCGACCTGGCCACGTAGCGCGGGGCGATCTCCTCGAACAGCTTATGGACGACGAACTTGTCCTGCCCGAGGGTCGACAGCGCCTGGCGGCGCGCGTGGAGATCGCCGCGCTTGGCCAGGGTGATCAGCTTCTCGACCTCGGGCTTGACCGCCTTGGCCTTCGTCTCGGTGGTCTGGATCCGCTCGTGGTCGATGACCTCCTTGCAGAGGTTCATGAGCAGCGCCTTCCGGTGCGAGGAGCTGCGGCTCAGTTGGTAGCGTTGACGCTGGTGACGCATGTCGTCCCTAATCTTGGCGTAGTCCGAGGCCGCGTGCGTGGAGGGTCTCGATTACCTCGTCGATCGACTTCTTACCGAAGTTCGGAATCGCGTTCAGCTCGCTCTCGGTCTTAGAGATCAAGTCGCCTACTGTCTGGATTCCCGCGCGCTTGAGGCAGTTGTAGGAGCGGACGCCGAGCTCGAGCTCTTCGATGAGAATGTCGTCCATGGCGTTGGCGGGCCGGGCCGCTCCGCCGACGAAGCTGGAGTTCCCGCCCAGCGGGCTCGGCTCGAGGACGGGCATGCCGGCCTCGCGGAGCTCGACCACGCGGGCCTCGTCGGTGAAGATCGCGAGCTGGGAGATGAGGATCTCCGCCGCCTCGCGCAGCGCGGCGTGGGGGTCGATCGAGCCGTCGGTCTCGATGTCGAGCGTCAGCTTGTCGAAGTCGGTCTTCTGGCCGACGCGCGCCTGCTCGACGTTATAGGCGACCCGGCGCACGGGCGAGAAGATCGAGTCGATGGGGATCACCCCGATCGGCTGATCGGGTGACTTGTTCTCCTCGGCCGGCCGGTATCCGCGTCCGCGGCCGATGGTCAGGTAGACCTCGAGCTTGGTCTTGCGCTCGAGCGTGGCGATGTGCGCGTCGGGGTTGAGGATCTCGACGCCCGAGGGAAGGTCGATGTCCTTGGCGGTGATCTCCCCGGGTCCGGTGACCACGAGCGGCGCCTCGATCTCCGAAGCGTCGGAGTGCATCCGGCACACAATCCCCTTCAAGTTCAGCACGATGTCCGTGACGTCCTCCTTGACCCCGCGGATGGTCGAGAACTCGTGCGCGACACCCTCGATCCTCACGCTCGTCACGGCGGCACCGGCAAGCGAGGACAGCAACACGCGCCGGAGGGAATTTCCAAATGTGTAGCCGAACCCCCGGTCGAGCGGCTCGATGGTGAACGAGCCGCGGTTCTCCTCGACCGACTCGCTAGAGATTCGGGGGACTTGGAAGTCGAGCATTCAGGGTCCTAACGTCGTGGGTTCTCGCCGCCGCCGAGACGGCTCGTCAGACGCCACCGGCCGGTCCGGACCGGGGCGTGTCAAAAGGGCTACTTCGAGTAAAACTCGACGATGAGCTGCTCCTGCACCGGCGCGGCGATCTCCCGCCGCTCCGGCTTGCGCAGCACCTTCGCCGTGAGGGAATCGTGGTCCGCCTGAAGCCAGGCTGGGACTTGGCCCGTCAACTCAGTGGCGTCTCGGATTACCTGTCCTGCCGTCGATCGCTGATGGATCGCGATCACGTCACCATCGCGCAGCTGGTAGCTGGGGATGTTCACCCGCCGACCGTTGACGGTCCAGTGGCCGTGCAGGATGAGCTGGCGCGCCTGGCGCCGTGAGGCGGCGAAGCCGAGGCGGACGAGCACGTTGTCGAAACGGCACTCGAGCATCCGCAGCAAATTCTCGCCGGTGACACCAGCCTGCCGGCTGGCCTTCTCGTAATAGATTCGGAACTGCTTTTCGAGCACGCCGTAGTAGCGCCGCGCCTTCTGCTTCTCGCGGAGCTGGACGCGGTACTCGCTCTGGCGCTGGCGCCCGCGGCCGTGCTCGCCGGGCGGGTAGCCGCGACGCTCGACGCCGCACTTGTCGGTCAGGCAGCGCTCACCCTTGAGGAAGAGCTTCTGCCCCTCGCGGCGGCACTGCTTGCATTGCGGACCTGTCTCACGTGCCATCTGCGTTTCCCCCTATACCCGGCGCCGCTTGCGGGGGCGGCAGCCATTGTGCGCCTGCGGCGTCACATCTCGGACGATCGTCACTTCGAGGCCCGCGGCCTGCAACGAGCGGATCGCCGTCTCGCGCCCCGAACCGGGGCCCTTCACGAATACCTCGACCTTCTGCAGTCCGTGCTCGATGCCCTTTCGTGCCGCCGCGTCGGCGGTGACCTGAGCGGCGAAGGGAGTCGATTTGCGCGAGCCCTTGAAGCCTGCGCCTCCCGCCGACTCCCACGCGATCACGTTGCCCTCCCGATCGGTGAGCGAGACGATCGTGTTATTGAACGAAGTCTTGATGTGAGCTTGGCCCACGGGGATGTTCTTGCGGACGCGTCGGCGGCCGCGCTGCGGCCTCTTCGGAGCTGGGCTCACTTCTTACCCGCCCGCTTCTTACCGGCGACCTGCATGCGCTTGGGGCCCTTGCGGGTGCGCGCGTTGGTCTTCGTGTTCTGGCCGCGCACGGGGAGGCCGCGGCGGTGGCGCATGCCGCGGTAGCAGCCGATCTCCTGCAGTCGCTTGATGTTCTGCGAGCGCTCGCGGCGCAGGTCGCCCTCGACCGTGAGCTCGCGATCGATGGCGTCGCGGAGCTTGACCACCTCGTCGTCGGTGAGGTTGCGTACGTAGGTGTCGGGGTCCACCCCCACTTCCTGGAGCAGCTTGTTCGCCGTCGGACGGCCGATCCCGTAGATGTACGTCAGGCCGATCTCGGCGCGCTTGTTGAGCGGGATGTTGACCCCTGAGATTCGAGCCATCAGCCCTGGCGCTGCTTGTGGCGCGGATTCGGGCAGATGACGAGGACCCGCCCGTTACGGCGGATAACCTTGCACTTCTCGCACATGGGCTTGACGGACGGTCTGACCTTCATCTGATTCCTCTACTTCGGAGTTCCGGCCGGCGTGGCTCTGGCGACCGCGCGGGCCGCCGCTACCCCACCGGGGAGCGCCACGCAGCACTATACGTACACACTGGCGCAACGGTGGATATTAGCAGCGTCGTGGAATCGGCATCCCTGCCGACTCAGGCCACGGCGCGGTCGTCGCCCGTCTCGTGCCAGGGAGTGAGCACGCGGGGGCCTTCGGGCGTGATCGCGACCGTGAACTCGAAATGGGCGGCGAGCGAACCGTCCTGTGAATAGATCGCCCAATGGTCGTCGGCCATGCGCACCGCGTGGCGCCCCGCGGTGACCATCGGCTCGATGGCCAGGACCATCCCGACCTCGAGGGGGATGCCGGTGCCGGGCCTGCCGTAGTTCGGGATCTGCGGATCCTCGTGCATGCTGCGTCCGATCCCGTGGCCCACCAGGGTCCGTACGATCGAGAATCCCGCCGCCTCGACGTGACGCTGAACGGCGCTCGAGACATCGCCGAGGCGGTTCCCCGCGCGGGCCTGCTCGACGGCGACGAACAGCGACTCCTCGGTCGTGTTCAACAGCTTGCGGGCGACCGGGGTCACGGGTCCGACGGCGAACGTCCGAGCCGCGTCGGCGACCCAGCCGTCGAGGACGACGCCGACGTCGACGGAGAGAATGTCGCCGCGGCCGAGCTTGTAGGGGCCGGGGATCCCGTGCACGATCATCGAATTGGGGGAGGCGCAGATCGAGCCCGGGAAGCCGCGGTAGCCTTTGAATGCGGGCTCGGCGCCTTGCGAGCGGATGAACTTCTCGGCCGCGCTGTCGAGCTCAGCGGTGCTCACACCGGGGCGGATCTTCGACGCCACGAGGTTGAGCGTCTTGACGAGGATGGCGCCCGCGGCAGCCATCTGCTCGATCTCCTCTGGTTTCTTCTTGATGATCACGGGGCGGTAGGCAGTGCTGGTGATGGTCGGATCCGAGCAGGCAATCAGACGTCGTCCTCCATGCGCAGCGTCGCGATCACGGCGCGTATGTGGTCGTTGACGTCAGCCGGGCTCCGAGTGCCGTCGATCCTGCGCATCAGGCCTCGCTCGTCGTAGTACGTGATCAGCGGCTCGGTCTGCTCGTGGTACACGCGCAGACGGTTCTGGACGACATCGTCCTTGTCGTCGTCGCGCTGGACGAGGCGCGAGCCGTCCTGGTCGCACACCCCCTCGTGCTTGGGGGGGTCGAAGTCGACGTGGTAATTGTGTCCGGACTTGACGCACGTTCGCCGTCCCGAGATGCGGCGGGCGACCTCGTCGTCGGGGACGTCGATCAGGAGCGCGGCGGTCACGCGCCGGCCGAGCTCGGAGAGCAGCTCGTCCAGCGCCTTGCCCTGCTCGACCGTGCGCGGAAAGCCGTCGAGGATGAAGCCGTCCTGCGCGTCGTCGGCCTTGAGCCGCTCGGCCGCCATCTTGACGATCAAATCGTCGGGCACGAGCTCGCCGGCGTCCATGTACTTCTGCGCCTCCTTGCCCAGCTCGGTGCCCTCCTTGACGTTCTCTCGCAGCATGTCGCCGGTCGAGATGAAGGGCAGCCCGAAGTCGGTGCGGAGCCGGTCGGCCTGCGTTCCCTTGCCGGCCCCGGGAGGACCGAAGAGGATCAGATTGAGCTCGGACACGAGACGGTCAACTCTATCGGAGCGGAAAGGGTCGCCGGGGGGGCGCGACGAGGTGACCCTGAGTTGGGAAGCGCCGTGCTATCGGGCTCGTTTGAGCGTCGCCCCGATCACGGCTGGGTCGCTGCCGAGGAGCTGGACGCCGGAGCTGAGTGCGAATGAGAGGTTGCCGCGACAGCTGGAGAACGGTCCGCCTTCGCCGGTTGCGCCGTTTGCGACGAGGACGGTGACGCCCGAGTTGAGCGTGAGCGACCACGCTGTGGGCGTCTCGCGGTGATTGCAGTTGCCGTTGGCTTCATCGATCAGGGGGCGAGTGAAGCTGAAGGTCGCGATGAGAGCGGCTGCCGGATCGCGTGCGAGTGCCCGGAGCGTCGTTCGGGGACTTAGGACGAGCGGTGGCGCGATGGGCTCTGACACGGTGTTGGTGTCAGGCTGGCCGGTCGCGCCGATGCCGGCGAGCGACAGGCGTCCTGTCAGACTGCAGGCCCGCGGGGAGGTGTCGAGCAGGTCGATGGCCCCGAACTGGCTTTGCATCGCCTCTCCGCCGTTCTGGTAGCGGCCCTCAAGCTGATCGGCTCGGCATGGTGGCACGCGGTGCGTCGCGACGATGAGGACCAATGGTCCGAACGACGCGTATTGCTCGCTGCCAGCGAGCGGCGTCTGCCAGACGACGTGTCCGAATGAGGCGGTCGGCTCGTTGAGCTCGTAGGGAGATACGCGGAATTCAAAAGCTGCCTTGAGGTCCCGCCTCGCGGCTCGCCCGGCGGTCGGGAGTGCTTGGCCGATGTAATCACCGACGCGCACGCGACCACCACCACCGTGGAGGGCAGGAGGATCAAGCAGTCCGCCGACGGCAAGCGAAGCGGTCGCAGACAGCGCCCTATCGCCGGTCGGCGTCGATAGCAGCTCGGGATCGCACCCCGTTGCAAGTAGGGAGAGGACGTGAGCGTCTTGGTAGCGCAGGCGGATCAGGGCGGGAAAGCCCGCGTCACAGGACGGCCCGAGCCCGCCGCGGCTGTCGAGCAGGAGACTGAGCGTCCGCGCCTGCGTTTCGGGGAGCAGCGCGGTCAATGGCAGCGCAGGCAGCGAAAGCTTCTGATTTGGGTCTGCGTAGACGCATAGCTCCCCAGCGGTCGGGTTGAGCGGCACGACCGCTGCGCGCTCTTGCCTCGTCGGTGCTCGCCGAATCTGTTCGACGTGGCCTGGGCATGCGCCGAATACAGCGGTCGTGGCCCGCGCCGAGTCGTGCCCGCGCGACGTCGCTCCGCAAGCGGTGAGGACCGAGCCGACGACCATCGCCGCGATGGCAGCGCTGATCACGCTCGGTATGTTGGGCCGGGTTCTCATAGGAGCTTTACCAGGGACATTGCGCCACCGACCGACCGTGTGACCGGCGCCGAGCTGAGCCCTCCAGCTCTGACCGATCGCCCCTGAGCGAGTCGGCCCAGCGCTGAGCCTCGGCCGCCTCGTCGTCCGGGACGCGGAAGCTACGGACGGATCCGGGTTGGCGAGAGACGTGATCGCTGTTGACTACCGCATGGGTAGTCAAGAGCGATCACGTCAGCCCAACCCCCCGTGAACCTTGATCCCGCGCGGAGGGATCATGGATACGCCCTCCGTAGGCGCACCACTCCCTTTGAAGCCGCGCCCGGCTACTTCAGGAAGCCCTCATAATTTCGCATCATGAGCTGAGCCTCGAGCTGCTTCATGGTGTCGAGGGCGACCCCGATGACGATGAGGATGGCGGTGCCGCCGAAGAAGAAGTTGGCGCTCGTCTGGTCGATGAGGATGGTCGGCAGCGCGGCGACGGCGGCGAGGAAGAGCGCGCCCGGGAAGGTCAGGCGAGCGAGGATGCGGTCGAGGAACTCGGCCGTGGGCCGGCCTGGTCGCACGCCGGGGATGAAGCCACCGTACTTCTTCAGGTTGTCGGCCTGGTCGACGGGGTTGAAGGTCACCGCCGTGTAGAAGTAGGTGAAGACGATGATGAAGATGCTCTCCCCGAGGACGTAGTGCCAGCCCTGGGGACTGAAGAAGTTGGCGACGCTGGTGGCGAAGTTGGTCTTGTTCTGGCCGACGAGCTGGCCGACGGTCGGGGGGATGGCCATGATGCTGGCGGCGAAGATGACGGGGATGACGCCGGCCATGTTGACGCGGAGCGGCAGATAGGTCTGGCCGCCACCGGTCATCCGGCGGCCGATCACGCGCTTGGCGTACTGGACCGGGATCCGGCGCTGGCCCTCCTGCACGAACACGATCGCTGCCACGACGCCGAGGGCGATGAAGGGCATCATCACGCGGAAGACCTGGTCGGGGTTGGTCCACCAGGACTGCAGGCCGTGGGGGATGCGCGAGACGATGCTGGCGAAGATGAGCAGCGAGATCCCGTTCCCGATCCCCCGCTGGGTGACGAGCTCTCCCATCCACATCAGGAGGATCGTCCCCGCGGTGAGCGAGACGACGATGAGGAAGACCTTGGCGAGGTTGAAGTCGGTGATCAGGGTCACCCCGTCCTGCTGCTCGAAGCTGCGGAAGAGGAACACGTAGCCGATCGACTGGGCGAACGCGAGGCCGACGGTGAGGTAGCGCGTGTACTGGGTGATCCGCGCCTGGCCGACCTCGCCCTCCTTGGAGAGCTTCTCCAGCGAGGGAACGACCACCTGGAGCAGCTGCAGGATGATCGAGGCGGTGATGTAGGGCATGATCCCCAGGGCGAAGATGGCGATGCGGCCGAGCCCGCCGCCCGAGAAGAGGTTGAGCAGCCCGAGGATGCTGTTGCCGCTGCTGTTCTTCGAGATCGCGTTGACGGCGGCGTTGTTGATGCCGGGGGCCGGGATGTAGGTGCCGAGGCGGTACAACGCCAGCACGGCCATGGTGAAGATGAGCTTCTTGCGGATCTCCGGAACCCGGAAGGCGCTGAGGATCGTCCCGATCATCGCGCGGCCAAGTGGTCTCCGTCGTACGTATGTGCGACGGCGACCACTGTCAGGATCCTTCGATGAGCCGGCAGGCGCCGCCTGCCGCTTCGATCTGTTCCCGCGCGGCGCCGCTGAACCCGTGCGCGTGCACGGTCAGGGGCTTGGTCAGCTCGCCCTTGGCGAGAACCTTGACGGGAATGCCCTTGCGCCTCGCGAGACCCTTGGCGATGATCGCCTCGAGGGTCACCTCGGCGCCCGGCTCGAACCTCGCCTCGAGGTCGACGAGGTTGAGCGCCTGCGTATGCGTGCGGAAGGGCTCGAAGGGCATCGACGTCTTCTTATTCGGCCCGCGGAGCTTGCGCATCCGCATGTGGATCGGGTTCTGACCGCCCTCGAAGCGCGCCCGGTCCTTGGCGCCGGCGCGCGAGCCGTAACCCTTCTGGCCGCGACCGGAAGTCTTGCCCGTCCCCGACCCCTCGCCCCGGCCCACGCGCTTGCGTGGCCGGCGGCTGCCGGGAGCGGGCTTCAGGCTGTGGAGCCCGATCCATTCCTTCTTATCGGCGGGCTCACTCACGGTTCGTCCTGCACTTCGACTTCGACGAGATGGCGGACCTTGTCGACCATGCCACGGATCTGCGGCGAATCTGCGTGCTCGACCGAGTGGCCGATCCGGCGCAGGCCGAGAGAGCGCAGAGTCGCGAGCTGCTTCTTGTCGCAGCCGTTGCGGGACTTGCGCTGGGTGATGCGAAGCGCGCTCACGATGCGGGCTCGTCGGCGGGCTCGGGCTCGTCGGCGGCCGCGGCGGCGGGCTCGACCTCTGGCTCGGGCGCGACCGCGGGTTCGGCGGCGGCGCTGTCGCCGGGGGCCGAGTCGCCGTTCGTGAGCGACGCCGTGGCGATCAGCTCCTCCTCGGGCACGCGCTCGGCGAGACCGAGGACCTGGTTGATGCTCAGGCCGCGAAGCTTGGCCACCTCGAGAGGAGTGCGCAGAGACTCGAGACCGGCCATCGTCGCCTTGACCAGGTTGATGGGATTCTGCGAGCCGAGGCTCTTGGAGAGGATGTCGGTGATCCCCGCGAGCTCCAGCACCGCGCGCACGCCGCCGCCCGCAATCACGCCCGTACCCGGGGAAGCGGGCTTCAGGAGCACGCGCCCGGCGCCGAACACCCCCGTCGTCTGGTGGGTGATCGTCGAGCCGTGCTTGGGCACGCGGTAGAGGTTCTTCTTCGCCCGCTCGACGCCCTTCTGGATCGCGACCGGGACCTCGTTGGCCTTGCCGTAGCCGATGCCCACGACGTCGCGCTCGTCCCCGACCACAACCAACGCCGTGAACGAGAACCGCCGCCCGCCCTTGACGACCTTGGCGACGCGGTTGATCTCGACCACGCGCTCTTGCAGGTCGAGTCCGGCGGATGAGACTGAGCGATCGGGAGGGAGCATCGAGCTTTCAGGGTAACCGAGTTGGATATTTAGAAGCTAAGGCCGCCGCTGCGTGCGCCGTCGGCCAGCGCCTGCACGCGCCCGTGATATTGGTAGCCGCCGCGGTCGAACACCGCGCTGTCGACTCCGGCCGCCTTGGCTCGCTCGGCGAGCAACTCGCCGGCCCGCCGGGCCTGGTCCATGGCGCCGAGGCCGCGGAGATCGGACTCGGTCCAGTTGACGGAGGCGAGCGTGCGGCCCGCGTCGTCGTCGATGAGCTGCGCGAAGATGCCGCGGTTGGAGCGGAAGACCGAGATCCGGGGGCGCCCGGCGCTGCCGCGCACCTTGGCCCGCACGCGACGGCGCCGGCGCAGGCGACGCTGGGGAGCAGTCGAGACGGTCATGCGCGCTTGCCCACCTTTCTGACCACGTGCTCGCCTTCGTAGCGGATCCCCTTGCCCTTGTAGGGCTCGGGCTTGCGCTGCTTGCGAATGTAGGCGGCGATCTCTCCCACCTGCTGCTTGGAGGCGCCCCTGACGACGATCCGCGTCGGCTGCGGCACTTCGAACTCAATCCCCTCCGGAGCCTTCACCGGTACCGAGTGCGAGTACCCGAGCGCAAGCTCGAGGTCGCGGCCGTGCAGCGCCGCGCGATAGCCGACGCCCTGGATCTCCAGGCGCTTCTCGAACCCGTTGGTGACGCCTTCGACCATATTGGCCACGAGCGAGCGCGTGAGACCGTGCAGGGCACGGTGCTCGCCGCGGTCGGTCGGTCGCGTGACGAGCAGCTCGTCGCCCACCCGCTCGACCGTGATGTCGTGATGGATGCGCTCGAAGAGCTCGCCCTTAGGGCCGTTGACGATCACGCGATCGGGCTCGATCGAGATGTTCACGCCCGCGGGCACGGGGATGGGCTGTCTACCGATACGGGACATGGCTCACCAGACGGTAGCGACGACTTCGCCACCCACGCCATTGAGGCGCGCCTCGTGCCCGGTCATGACTCCGGATGAGGTGGAGATGATCGCCGTGCCCATGCCGCCTTGGACGCGCGGGATGTGCGCGTGGTCGACGTAGGTGCGGCGGCCGGGTCGCGAGATACGGCGCAGGCCGGAGATCACCGGCTTGCGGTCGTCGGTGTACTTGAGGGTGACGGTGATCCGCTCCCCGGGCTGGCCGGCGCTCGGCTCCGTGATGTCATAGCGGGTGATGTAACCCTGCTCGACGAGGATGCGGGCGAGCTCGCGCTTGAGCTTGGAGGAGGGCATGACCACGTTCTCGTGCTGCGCCTGGGCGGCGTTGCGAAGACGGGTGAGGAAGTCCGAGACGGGATCGGTCATCGACATACGATCACCACGAGCTCTTGGTCATTCCCGGGACGTAACCGTTGTGCGCGAGCTCGCGCAGGCAGATCCGGCACACGCCGAACTTGCGGTACACCGAGCGCGCGCGGCCGCAGCGCCGGCAGCGGGTGTAGCCCCGGGTCGGATATTTGGGTGTCCGCTGCTGGCGGACGCGCTGAGAGGTCTTGGCCATGTAGTCCTTAGTTCTGGGTGGCTGTGGCTGTGGCCGGCGTGCGGCCTTCCTTCGAGAATGGCATCCCCAGCGCCTGAAGCAGGGCGAAGGACTCCTCATCGCTCACGTCGTTGGTCGTGATCGTGATGTCCATGCCTCGCACCTGGTCGACCGCGTCGTAGTCGACCTCGGGGAAGATGATCTGCTCGCGGACGCCGATCGAGTAGTTGCCGCGGCCGTCGAATGAGCGCGGGCTGAGCCCGCGGAAGTCACGGATGCGAGGGATGGCGATCGACATCAGGCGGTCGAGGAACTCGTAGCAGCGCTCACCGCGCAGGGTCACCGCCACACCGACGGGCATGCCCTCGCGGACCTTGAACTGGGCGATCGACTTACGCGCGCGCCGTATGTTCGGCTTCTGACCGGTGATGGTGGCGAGCTGCTCGAGAGCGGCCTCGAGCATCTTCGAGTCCTGCTTGGCCTCGCCCACGCCCATGTTCACCGTGACCTTCTCGATCTTCGGAGCCTGCATCGGCGTCTGGTAGCCGAAGCGCTCCACCAGCGCCGGGCGGATCTCCTCGAGATAGCGGGTCTTCAGTCGTGCGGGCATCAGTCGATCCTCTTACCCGTGCGCTTGGCCACGCGGTAGCGCTTGCCCTCGTGGACCTCGAACCCGACTCGCGTCGGCTTCCCGTCGGAGGGATCGGCGAGCATCACGTTCGAGAGGTGGATGGGGCCCTCCTTCTCGATCACGCCGCCGACCGACTCGGCCCGCTGCGCGCCGGCCACCTGGTGTGGGCGCTCGTGGCGCTTGACCATGTTCAGCCCCTCGACGTAGACGCGCTCCTTCTTGGGGTCGACGCGGAGGACCTTGCCCCGCTTGCCGCGGGCCTTGCCGCCGATCACGACCACCTCGTCGTCGCGCTTGATCCGGGCGGGCATCAGAGCACCTCGGGGGCGAGGGAGACGATCTTCATGAAGTTGCGTTCGCGCAGCTCGCGCGCCACCGGGCCGAAGATGCGCGTTCCCCGCGGGTTGTTCTGCGCGTCGATGAGCACCGCGGCGTTCTCGTCGAAGCCGATGTAGGTGCCATCCTCGCGTCCGTATGACTTCTTCGTGCGCACGACGACGGCGGTCACGACCTCGCCCTTCTTGACCGAGCCCTGGGGCGTGGCCTGCTTGACGGTGGCGACGATGATGTCGCCCACGCCCGCATAGCGCCGGCGTGAGCCGCCGCGCACGCGGATGCAGAGGATCTCGCGGGCGCCCGTGTTGTCGGCCACCCTCAATCGGGTCTCGTTCTGGATCACTTAGCCCGCTCCAGGACTTCGATCAGCCGCCAGCGCTTGGTCCGCGAGAGCGGACGGGACTCCTGGATGAGTACGGTGTCGCCGACATGGGCATCGCCGAGCTCGTCGTGGGCGTGCAGGGTGGTCGAGGTGCGGACCACCTTCTCGTAGCGGCGGTGACGATGGGCCACGTCGACGCGGACCGTGATCGTCTTCGCAGCGCGGTCGGAGACGACCACGCCGGAGCGCGACTTCTGCTTGCCCTGCACGTGCTCGCGCGCCGGGGTGGCGGCGGCGCCGGTTCCACGCGCCTTCGCCTTCTCGCGGGCACGGAGCCGGCCACGGCGGCGCTCGGCGGCCTTGTGCGCACGCTGCGCCAGGCGCTCGGCGTGCCGCTGCTCGTGGGTGAGCGTCTTGGCGGCCGGAGCCTTGGCAGCCTTGCGAGCGCGCGTGCGGGAGCGGCGCTCCTTGGGGCTCACGACCTCCTCGGGGGCCGCCGCGGCGGGCGCCGTCTCAACTTCAGTCGTCTCTGATTCTTCTTCAGCCATCGTTCTCTTCGGTTGCAGTGGGTGACGCCCCGCCGACCAACTCGATCCCGCGTTCGCGGGCGACGGTCAGCGCGCGCGCGATTTCGCGCCGCGCGCGCCCGAGGCCTGAGGTGTTGTCGAGCTCGCCCGTGGCGTGCTGGAAGCGCAGCCCGAACAGCTCGCGGCGCGCCGTGCCGATGTGCTCGCGCAGTTCGGTGTCATCCATGTCACGCAGCTCGGTGGCGTTCATCCGTCCTCCCGCATGACGAACTTGCTCTTGACGGGGAGCTTGTGGCCGGCGAGGCGCATCGCGTCGCGGGCCAGCGGCTCGGGCACGCCCGCGAGCTCGAACATCACGCGACCGGGCTTGACGACCGCAACCCATCCCTCCGGCGAGCCCTTCCCCGAGCCCATCCGCGTCTCGGCGGGCTTCTTGGTGAAGGGCTTGTCGGGATAGACGTTGATCCAGACCTTGCCGCCGCGCTTGATCTTGCGCGTCATGGCGATTCGGGCAGCTTCGATCTGACGGTTGGTGAGCCAACCCTCGTCGAGCGCCTTCAGTCCGTACTCGCCGAACTGGACCCTGGTCTGGCCGCGGGAGATCCCGCGACGGCGCCCACGGTGCACCTTGCGGTGCTTTACGCGCTTGGGAGCGAGCATCAGCGTCCTCCTCCACCGGCGCTGCCGCCGCGAGGTCCGCCGGATCCGCCCGGACCGCGACCGCCGCCTCCGCCACCGCCGCTACGACCACCGGGACCGCCGGGACTGCGACCGCCTGAGCCGCCGCGACCACCCGGACCGCCGGGACCGCCGGCCCCGCGACCGCCGCCTCCGCCACCGCGACCGCCCGGGCCGCCGCGACCACCGGGGCCACCGGCACCGCCGCCGCGTCCGCGTCCGCCACCGGCGCCGCCGGGTCCGCCACCCGCGCCGCCGGGTCCACCGCCGCGACCGCCGGCGCCACCGCGACCACCGGCGCCACCCTCGCGACCGCCGCCGTTGCGACCGTCACGCTCCGGGCGACGGCCGCCACGCTCGGGCGCCTGGGGCCCGGGGTCGTCCATGATCGTGAGATCGGCGCCCGTGTAGCCCGCGGGCATGATCTCGCCCTTATTGATCCAGCACTTGACTCCGATCCGACCGAAGGTCGTCCGGGCCTCGTGGAAGCCATAGTCGATGTCGGCACGCAGCGTGTGGAGTGGCACGCGGCCGTCGGAGTAGCCCTCGGTGCGCGCCATCTCGGCCCCGCCGAGGCGTCCCGACACCTGGACGCGCACGCCCTTGGCCCCCGAGCGGATCGCGCTGGTCAGCGCGCGCTTCATCGCGCGGCGGAAGGCCACGCGGTTCTGGAGCTGCTCGGCAATCGACTGGGCCACCAGCCGGGCATCGAGCTCGGGACGCTTGATCTCGAGGATGTTGACCTTGACCTGCTTGCCGGTGATGCGGTGCAGGTCACGCCGGAGCTGATCGACCTCGGAGCCCGACTTGCCGATGACGATCCCGGGCCGCGCGGTGTGGATGTTGACCTCGACCTCGGTGGGGTTCTTGCGGATGGTGATGTCCGAGAGCCCCGCGTGCGAGAGACGGCCGATGATGTGCCTGCGGATGAGCACGTCCTCGTGCAGGAAGTCGGCGAAGTTCTTCTCGTTGAACCAATTCGACTTCCAGTCGTGGATGTATCCCACGCGGAGCGATTCAGGATGGACTTTCTGACCCATGAAGTTCTCGGTTATTCCTTTGGCGTAAGCAAAATCGTCAGGTGGCTGGTGCGCTTGCGGATCTTCGTCGCGCGTCCCATCGCCCTCGGACGGTAGCGCTTGAGCGTCGGACCGTCGTCAGCCTTGACGACCTTTATGTACAGGTCCTCGCCGACCAGCTCGTGATTGTGCTCGGCGTTGGCCACGGCGGACTCCAGCAGCTTGCTCCAGTCCTTGGCCACCGCGCGCGTGGTCAAGGCCAGAATCGCCCGGGCCTCTTCGACGCTCTTGCCCCGGATGTGATCGCACACGAGCCGGGCCTTGCGCGGCGAAGAGTGCACGTTCCGGGCATGCGCGCGCACCAGCGGCGGCGGCAGATCGGGGTCCCGCTTGGGAGCCCGGCGGGGCGTCGGCTTCGGCGCGGCAGGAGGCTCCTCGGCGGCCCGACGACCGCGGCGCCGGGGGCGGGCGGGCTTGGGGGCGGCGGCGGGGGCGGCGGATGCGTCGGGCTCGTCGGCGGATTCGGGCTCGGGCTCGGGTTCGGCGGCTTCCGGCTCGGGCTCGGCGGCTTCGGGCTCGGCGGCTTCGGGCTCGGCAGCGGCCTCGGGCTCGGCAGCGGCTTCGGCTTCGGGCTCGGCAGCGGCCTCGGGCTCGGCAGCGGCTTCGGCTTCGGCAGCGGCCTCGGGCTCGGCAGCGGCTTCGGCCTCGTCGGCGGCTTCGGCCTCGGGCTCGGCAGCGGCGTCGGCTTCGAGTTCTGGTTCGGCGGCTTCGGGCTCGGCAGTGGCATCAGGCTCCGGCTCGACGGCGGCAGCGGCCTCGGGCTCGGCGGCGCCTCCGGCCTCGGCGGCAGCTTCGGCGACCCCGACCGCTTCGGGCTCAGCGTCGGGCTCGGCGGCGGGCGCGGCAGCGGCGCGCTTCCGACGAGCGCGAGGCGCCGCGGGCTCGACCTCCTCGGCGACGGAATCGCCAGCGTCGGTGGCCTCGGCCTCGGTCTCGTCGGTCATCTCGTCGGCCGTCGTCCCGGCCTCGGAGGCGCCGGTATCCGCGGCCTTGCGCCGCAGAACCCGTCGCCGCTTCGGCTTCTCGGGCGTGTCGTCTTCCGGAGGTGTCATCGCCTCTTACCTGTGGATGTGTGCCCTCGGTAGAGCCGGGTCGGCGCAAACTCGCCGAGCTTGTGCCCCACCATCGACTCGCTGATGAACACCGGTACGTGCTTGCGACCGTCGTGAACGGCGATCGTGTGTCCAACCATGTCGGGGAAGATCGTCGACGTGCGCGACCACGTCTTGAGCATCCGCTTCTCGCCCGAGGCGTTCATCGCCTCGATCCGCGTCATCAGCCGCTCTTGCACGAACGGGCCCTTCTTGCTTGATCGGCTCATCGCTTCTTACCTCGTTTGCGTCCGCGGACGATGTAGCGGTCTGAATCCTTGCCCTTCTTGCGCGTGCGGTAGCCGAGCGTGGGCACGCCCCAGGGGGTTACGGGGTGACGCCCGGGCGTGGTCGATCCCTCACCGCCGCCGTGCGGGTGGTCGACGGGGTTCATCGCCGTGCCTCGAGTCTGGGGGCGAACGCCCATGTGGCGCTTGCGTCCCGCCTTACCGATCTTCACGTTCTGGTGGTCGGCGTTACCGATCACGCCCACAGTGGCGCGGCATTCGGAGCGGACCAGCCGCATCTCACCCGAGGGGAGGCGCAGCGTGGCGCGATCGCCGTCCTTGGCCAGGAGCTGGATGCTCGTGCCGGCGGAGCGGCCGAGCTGGCCGCCGCGACCGGGCGTGAGCTCGACGTTATGGACCACGGTGCCCGCCGGCATGTTCGCGAGGGGCAGGCAGTTGCCGACGCGAATGTCGGCGTCGGGGCCCGACTGGACCATCGCCCCCACGCGCAGGCGCGCCGGCGCCAGGATGTAGCGCTTCTCGCCGTCGACGTAATGAAGTAGGGCGATGTAGGCCGACCGGTTGGGGTCGTACTCGATCTGTGCCACGCGAGCGGGGATCCCGTCCTTGCGACGCTTGAAGTCGATCGTCCGGTACAGGCGCTTGGCCCCGCCGCCGCGGTGGCGCGAGGTCTTGCGTCCGTTCGAGTTCCGTCCCCCGGACTTCTTCAGTCCCTCGGTCAGCCGCTTCTCGGGCCGATCGCGGGTGATCTCGGCGAAGTCCGGATAAGTGACGAAGCGCCGGCCGGGGCTCGTGGGCTTGGGCTTGCGAATGGCCATTACTCACCCGGCCCCTGTAAGCGGGACTGCACTCGGTTACGGCGCGAGCTCATAGGTCGCCCCCCTGCAGCCCCTGGAAGATCGGGATCGAGTCGCCCTCGCTGACCTGGACGATCGCCTTCTTCCATGCGCGGGTCCGCCCCGAGGTGTGGCCGCGGCGCTTGGGCTTGCTCTTCACCGACGCCGTGCGCACCTCGACCACCTTGACGTCGAAGAGCACCTCGATCGCCTGGCGGATCTGTGTCTTGTGCGCCTTGTCGTGCACGCGGAAGGTGTACTTGCCCGCCTCGGCGAGCACGAACGACTTCTCGGAGACGACCGGCCGGATGATGACTTGCGTGGGGTCCATTACTCCGCCTCCGCCTCCGTCTCCTCGTCGGCCGCGACTTCGGCGTCAGCCGAAGTCGCAATGGAATCGGCGTTAGCCGATTCCACTTCCCCGGCCGCCCGTGCCGTCACCTCGGCGAGCGCCGCCTCGGAGATGAGCAGCGACGCGGCGCCGATCACGTCGGCCACGCCGGCGTCGCCGACGGCCATGACGGCGACGCGGGCGATGTTGCGAAAAGACCTTCCGGCCCCCGCCTCGGCCTCGGTGAGGAGGACGAGCGTCGGCACCGAAGCGCCCCAGTCCTCGAGCAGCCCAGCCGCCTGCTTGGTCGACGGCGTCGCAAAGGCGCCCGTGTCGAACACGGCCAGCGACTCTCGCTCCGCATGCAGCGAGAGCGCGGCCCGGAGTGCCGCCCGGCGGGCCTTGCGGTTGACCTTGAAGGTGTAGCCGCGCGGCGTGGGTCCGAACACGGTGCCGCCGCCCTTCCAGATTGGCGAGCGCGAGGACCCGGCGCGGGCGCGACCGGTGCCCTTCTGGCGCCACGGCTTCGCGCCGCCGCCCCTGACCTCGCCGCGGGTGAGGGTCGACGCGGTGCCGCGGCGACGGGCGTTGAGCTCTGCGCGCACCGACTCGTGGACGAGGGGCATGTTGAAGGCCGCCTCGAACGCGGTCGCGTCGAGCGTGACCTTGCCGCCGCCGAGCTTGGGCGCGGTCCTAGGCATCGGTCCGCACCTCAACGGTTCCACCGCGGGGCCCGGGAACGGCGCCACGGAGCAGGAGCAGGTTCTGTCCCGGGATGACCTCGACGACGGTCAGACCGCGCTGGGTGATGCGACCGCCGCCCATCCGCCCCGCGCCCTTCATGCCCTTGAACACGCGCGACGGGGTCGCCGACGCGCCGATCGATCCGGGCGCGCGGACGTTGTGCGAGCCGTGGGACTTCGGCCCGCTGGCGAAGTTGTGGCGCTTGATCGTGCCCTGGAAGCCCTTGCCCTTGGAGGTGCCGGACACCTTCACGCGCTGGCCGGGCTCGAACACTTCGACGGTCACCGTCTCCCCCATCAGCAGCTCGCCGGCCTCGTCGCGGAACTCGGCCAGATGCCGGTGCGCGGACGCGTCCGCCTTCTTCAGGTGTCCGAGCTGCGCCTTGGTGAGGACCTTCTCCTTACAGGGACCGAAAGCCAACTGCACCGCTTCGTAGCCGTCGCGCTCCTTGGTGCGGATCGCGGTCACCGGGCACGGTCCCGCCTCGAGCACGGTGACGCGCTCCACGCGACCGTCGTCGAGGAACCGCTGGGTCATTCCGAGCTTCTTGGCGAGGATCGCGGCCATGAGATCCCTACGAGGCGAGGCGGATCTCGATATCCACGCCGGCCGGGAGATGGTCGAGTCGCTGAAGCGAGTCGACGGTCTTGGGCGTCGGCTGGTGGATATCGATCAGTCGCTTGTGGGTGCGGATCTCGAAGTGCTCGCGCGAGTCCTTGTCCTTGAACGGCGAGCGGATCACGCAGTACACGTTCTTCTCCGTGGGCAGGGGCACGGGACCGGACACCGTCGCCCCAGTACGGGTCGCGGTCTCAACGATCTCCTTCGCCGCCGTCTCGATCGCCGTGTGGTCGTAGGACTTCAGGCGAATGCGGATCTTGTTTTGGGCAAGGGTTGCCACGGGTTCGGTCTGTTCTCTTTCGATTCTTTTCAGTGCTTGAGGGCGAGTCCCCAGTGCGGCCTTGCCGCAACGGTTCCGGGGCCCGCCCCTCTGGTCGTATCGGTCGATGAAAGACGGGCAGCGGGCGAGCGCCCGCGCCACGTCGGTTACTTGATGACTTCAGTCACGACCCCGGAGCCGACCGTACGGCCGCCTTCGCGGATCGCGAACCGGAGACCCGGATCCATGGCGATCGGCTGGATCAGCTCGATCTCCATCTGGATATTGTCGCCCGGCATCACCATCTCGGTGCCCTCAGGGAGCCTGGCTACCCCGGTGACGTCGGTGGTGCGGAAATAGAACTGCGGCCGGTAGCCCGTGAAGAACGGAGTGTGACGACCACCCTCCTCCTTCTTAAGGACGTAGACCTCAGCCTTGAAATGCGTATGCGGAGTGATCGAGCCCGGCTTGCAGAGAACCTGCCCGCGCTCGATGTCCTCGCGCTTGGTGCCGCGAAGCAGGCAGCCGACGTTGTCGCCCGCCCGCCCCTCGTCGAGGATCTTCTTGAACATCTCAACGCCGGTGACGACGGTCGTGGTCGTGGGCCTGATGCCGACGATCTCGACGGTCTCCCCCGTCTTGATGATGCCCTGCTCGATCCGGCCGGTGGCGACAGTGCCGCGACCAGTGATCGAGAAAACGTCCTCGACCGGCATCAGGAAGGGCTTGTCCAGTTCGCGAACCGGGTCAGGGATGTAGGTGTCGAGCGCCTCGGCGAGCTCGAGGATCTTTCCCTCGTACTCCTTGTCGCCCTCGAGTGCCTTCAGCGCCGATCCGATCACGAACGGGATGTCGTCACCCGGGAACTCGTACTCGGAGAGGAGGTCACGGATCTCGACCTCGACGAGCTCGATCAGCTCCTCGTCGTCGACCATGTCCGCCTTGTTGAGGAATACAACGATGTAGGGGACGCCGACCTGTCGCGCAAGCAGGATGTGCTCACGCGTCTGGGGCATCGCGCCATCGGCCGCCGAGACCACCAGGATCGCACCGTCCATCTGCGCGGCGCCGGTGATCATGTTCTTCACATAGTCCGCGTGACCGGGGCAGTCCACGTGGGCGTAATGACGCTTCTCAGTCTGGTACTCAACATGTGAGGTCGCGATCGTGATCCCGCGCGCCTTCTCCTCGGGCGCATTATCGATCGACTCGAACGACCGCACCTCGGTACCACCGTACGTCTCATTGAGCACCTTGGTGATGGCGGCCGTCAGCGTCGTCTTGCCATGGTCGATGTGACCGATGGTCCCGACGTTGACATGGGTCTTGTCGCGCTCGAACTTGGCCTTCGCCACTGGGTGTGCTCCTTCGTAATTCGCTGATTGCGGTCCGTGCTTGGCACGAACCTCGAAAATCTATCTAAGTCGCTGTTAAGCGGCGTTCTGCTCCCCGCCGAGGCTGTCGGCGATGCTCGGGGGAACTTCTTCGTAACGGTCAAACTGCATGGTGTAGGTCGCCCTGCCCTGGGTTCCAGACCGCAGGTCGGTCGAGTATCCGAACATCGTCGCGAGCGGGACGTCGGCGGTGATCACTTGCGCGTTCCCGCGCTGCTCCATCCCCTTGACGTGTCCGCGGCGGCGGTTCAGATCGCCGATGACCTCGCCCATGTACTCCTCGGGCGTGACGACCTCGACGGCGAACACCGGCTCGAGGAGGACGGGTTTGGCTCTCAGGACCGCCGCCTTGAAGGCTAGCGATCCCGCGATCTTGAAGGCGATTTCCGACGAGTCCGTGTCATGGTACTTCCCGTCGGTGAGCGTGACGCGCACGTCGACCATCGGGTACCCGCCGCGGGGACCGTTGTCCATCGCCTCCTCGATGCCCTTCTCCACCGCGGGAATGAACTCCGTGGGGATCGAGCCGCCCTTCACCTTGTTGACGAAGTCGAAGCCCTCGCCGGGCGCCGGCTCGACGTTGATGTAGACGATGCCGTACTGGCCCGAGCCTCCGGTCTGGCGCACGAATCTGCCCTCGACCTTGGTCGCCGTGCCGCGAATCGTCTCCCGGTAGGAGACCTGCGGTCGGCCGACGTTGGCATCGACCTTGTATTCGCGCAGCATCCGGTCGACGAGGACCTCGAGGTGAAGCTCGCCCATCCCTGAGATCTCGGTCTGGCCGGTCTCCTCGTTGGTGCGCACCTGGAACGTCGGGTCCTCCTCGGCGAGGCGGGCCAGCGCCGTGGACATCTTCTCCTGGTCGATCTTCGTCTTGGGCTCGATAGCGACCTTGATCACCGGCTCGGGGAAGACGATGGTCTCGAGCTTGATCGGCTTGTCGGGCGCGGCGAGCGTGTCGCCGGTGACGACCTGCTTGATCCCCACCGCGGCGGCGATGTCGCCCGCGTAGACCTCCTGGAGATCCTCGCGGTCGTTAGCCTGCATCATCAGGATCCGGCCGATCCGCTCGGTGCGGCCGGTCGACACGTTGAGCACGCGCGCACCGGCGGCGAGCCGGCCGGAGTAGACACGGAAGTAGGTGAGCTTGCCAACGTAGGGGTCAGCCATGATCTTGAAGGCGAGCGCCGCGAACGGTTCGTCGTCGTCGGCGTGTCGCAGCGCCGGCCGGCCGCCGTTATCCGAGGACTTGTCGGGCTCGAGGCCCTCTACGGGGGGCACGTCGAGCGGGCTCGGAAGGTAGTCGATGACGGCGTCGAGGAGCGGCTGCACACCCTTGTTCTTGAAGCTCGATCCGCACAGGACCGGCGTGAGCTTGGCGGCCAGCGTGGCGGCGCGGATCGCCTGCCTGAGGCGCGCGGCCGGTACCTCCTGCTCCTCGAGGATCATCTCGAGCAGCTCGTCGTCGTAGTGCGAGACCTCTTCGAGCAGATGCTCGCGAGCGGCATTGGCCTCATCGACGAGCTCCTCGGGCACATCGACGACTTCCACTTCCTTGCCGAGCTCGTCGAGATAAAGGATCGCCTTGTTCTCGACCAGGTCGACGATGCCGCGGAAGTCGGCCTCGGAGCCGATCGGCAGCTGGATCGGGACCGGATGCGCGCCGAGACGATCGATCATCGTCTGCACGCCTCGGTCGAAGTCCGAGCCGATGCGGTCCATCTTGTTGATATAGGCGATGCGCGGTACGTGGTACTTGTCGGCCTGGCGCCACACGGTCTCCGACTGGGGCTCCACGCCGGCGACGGAGTCGAACAACGCGATGGCACCGTCGAGCACGCGCAGCGAGCGCTCGACCTCGACGGTGAAGTCGACGTGGCCGGGCGTGTCGATGATGTTGATCCGGTGGCTCTTCCACTCGCAGGTGGTGGCCGCCGAGGTGATCGTGATCCCGCGCTCCTGCTCCTGCTCCATCCAGTCCATGACGGCAGCGCCCTCGTGAACCTCACCCATCTTGTAGGTGCGGCCGGTGTAATAGAGGATGCGCTCAGTCGTCGTCGTCTTACCGGCGTCGATATGAGCCATGATCCCGATATTGCGGGTGTTTTTTAGAGAGAAGCTGCGAGGCATGAGAGCTACTTACGGGTTGGGAGATTCAGGTCGGATGTCGACTTGCGGGCACAAAAATGGGCCCATGGGGCCCGTTCACGACGCAGATGTCGGCTCCGGGCGAGTTTCTATTCGGTCGGCGTCTCCATCGTGTGGATCCTTAGGGCTCAGGAGCGAGCACGTATGAGCGCCACGCCGCCCGAGGCGAAGCCCGAATATAGCAGAGCACCGCCGCAATCCACCGAGCCTGTACCGATCTCGCTGGGCCTACTCGCCGCAGGCCTGATCGGAGGCCTGCTGCTCCTCGTCGCCGAGTTTACGCCCCTCTACAACCAGGACTCCGCAACGAGCAGAGTCCCCCTGCACACCATGCACACGGGGAGCCATCACGCGTACGCGCTGATCCCCGTCGGCCTGCTCGCGATCGTCCTCACGGTGGGCGTGTCCCGATCCGCCAGCCGGCCGGCGCTCCTGGCCCTCGGAGCGCTCGGGATCCTCGCCGTGCTCATCGCCTTGATCGGCGATCTCCCCGCGGCGGACGGGCATGGGTTCGTGCGCGGTTTCGTGGAGGTCAAGGACGTACCGCAGATCGGGTTCTACCTCGAGACCCTCGGCGCCGCCCTACTCGTAGTCACGAGCGGTGCCGGCCTGATGCTCACGAGCCCCGCTCGGGCGCGAGCGGCCGCCTGACCACACCGGGGTACCAGACTGTCCGTCTCCTGACATCGGAGCGGGCGTCCGGCCGGAATGAAGCCGTCGTAGATTAGATTTGTAAAGCGCGAGGGTTGTTCCGCCGCAGCCCCCGGTCCCGTGCGGCGGGCAGCCCTCGCTTTTCTTCGTTGCGAACTCGTGACGTTCGCGTCTTGTTCGGTCACACGCTGGCGTGTCAACGTGGGCCGATGGCTGAACGTTGTACTCAGAGTCGCGTTTTTGGGGCGGTTGAGTACAAGGTTCGCGTCGCAGAGCGTCCTCTTGCCGCCCGGGCCGCCCATGTCGCCCGGGTCGCCGCAGCCCAGTGGGGCCCGATTCACCAGCGCCAGCTCCGGGAGTGCGGAATCGGCAGAGATGCGATCTCGCGGTGGGTAGCCGCAGGTCGCCTACATCCGCGCTACCCGGGCGTCTACACCGTCGGCCATGCCGCGCTGCCGATCGAGGGGGAGCTCACGGCGGCGCTGCTCGCCGCCGGTCCGGGAGCAGCCCTCAGCCACGCCACCGCAGCGTGGTGGTGGCGCCTGATCGAGAACGAGCCGAGCGTCATCGAGATCAGCGTTCCCAGCCGACGGCAGTGCCCACCTGGCCTCAAGCTATACCGTCGACAAAGTCTCGACCGAGTCTGGGAACGCCGCCTCCCCGTCACCCCGGCCATCCAGACCCTCCTCGACTTCGCGGCCGGCAGCACCGTCACGCGGGTGCGGCGAGCGCTCGCCGAGGGCGAATATCGCGAACTCGTCGACGTCAATGCGGTTCCGCCGGCCCTCGGGCGCGGGCGCCCCGGCAGCGCCACGCTACGTGCCGCGCTGAGAATCCACCAGCCGCGGCTTGCCCGAACCAGGAGCGAGCTCGAACGGGCATTCCTTGCGCTGTGCGAGTCCGCGCACATCCCCGTGCCCGCGTTCAACACGTATCTCTGCGGCTATCTGGTCGACGCGGTCTGGCGCGAGCAGCGGGTAGTGGTGGAGCTGGACGGTCTCGACGGCCACCGCACGTCCGCCCAGCTCGAGCGCGACCACGGACGCGATCTCGTCCTTCGGCAGAACGGCTTCGAAACCCGGCGCTATACGTGGCAGCAGGTCACGCAGAAGCGAGACGAGGTGGTCGACGACCTACCCGCCTCGGTACGCGAAGCCCGCTACCAGCGGTAATGGGCGAACGCCTTGTTCGCCTGGGCCATGCGGTAAATATCGTCCTTGCGCTTATAGGCCGCGCCCTGCTGCTGCTGTGCGTCGAGCAGCTCGTGGGCGAGGCGCTGCGCCATCGTCTTCTCGCGACGGGCCCGGGCGTAGCCGACGAGCCAGCGAACGGCGAGGGTGCGCGCGCGGCGGGCGGGCACCTCGACGGGAACCTGATAGGTCGCGCCGCCGACGCGGCGTGAGCGGACCTCGAGGACCGGGGTGAGGGCCTTGACCCCCGCCTCGAGCTGCTCGACGGGGTTCTTGCCCGAGCGCTCGGCGATGATCGCCAGCGCGTCGTAGACGATCTTCTCGGCGGTGGACTTCTTGCCGTCGAGCATCACCTTGTTGATGACCTGCTGGACGAGCCGGTTGCGATGAATCGCGTCGGGCTCGATGGGCCGAAGCTGTGCGGCAGCGCGGCGCGGCACTACTTGGCCTTCACGCCGTACTGCGAACGGGCCTTCTTACGGTCGGTGACGCCGGCGGCGTCGAGGGTGCCCCGGATGACCTTGTAGCGAAAACCGGGAAGGTCCTTGACGCGACCGCCGCGGACCAAGACCACCGAATGCTCCTGCAGGTTGTGGCCCTCGCCGGGGATGTAGGCGCCGACCTCCATGCCGTTGGTCAGTCTCACGCGGGCGACCTTGCGCAACGCCGAGTTCGGCTTCTTCGGCGTGGTCGTGTAGACGCGCGTGCACACGCCACGGCGCTGCGGGGCGGCGACCTTCTGCTTGCGTCCCTTGCCCGACTTCAGGCCTGGGGTGGCGAGCTTCTTCTTGGGCGCCTTGCGGCCCTTACGGATGAGCTGGCTGGTGGTTGGCATGAGGTGGGCAAATGTAGCAGGGGCGGCGCGCTCCGCGATCCCGGCGAACGCACCGGACCTCAGCGGCCCGACGCCCCCACGGCCGCGAGGGCCTCCTCGACGTCGACGACGGGGAGGCCGACCGCCTCGGCTACGGGCGCGTAGGTGACCTGACCGGCCACGATGTTGACCCCCAGTCGCAGCCCGGGATGGTCGGCGATGGCCCCGGCAAGGCCGTGCTCGGCGAGCTCCAGGACGTAGGGCATGGTGGCGTTGGTGAGCGCGTACGTCGAGGTGATGGGAACCGCGCCCGGCATGTTCGTCACGCAGTAGTGGGTGATGCCGTCGACCTCGTAGGTCGGGTTCGAGTGGGTGGTGGGACGCGAGGTCTCGAAGCAGCCGCCCTGGTCGATGGAGACGTCGACGAGGACCGCGTGCGGCTTCATCAGCCCGAGCTGGGCGCGCGTGATCACGTGCGGGGCACGCGCGCCGTGCACGAGCACGGCGCCGATCACCAGGTCGATATCGGGGAGCCGCTGCTCGATCGCCAGGGTGGTGGCAAAGCACGTGTCGGCGCGGCCGCCGAAGGCGATGTCGAGCTCGCGCAGGCGATCGATGTTGCGGTCGAACACGTACACGGTCGCCTCCATCCCCAGCGCGATGAAGGCCGCATTCATCCCGACGACGCCGCCGCCGATGATCATTACGCTCGCGGCCGCCACGCCCGGGACGCCGCCGAGGAGGATGCCGCGGCCGCCGAGGGGCTTCTCGAGCATGAACGCCCCCGCCTGGGTGGCGATCTTTCCGGCCACCTCGGACATGGGCGCGAGCAGGGGCAGCCTGCCGCGCGAGTCCTCGACCGTCTCATAGGCCACGCAGGTCGCTCCCGAGGCCGTCAGCGCGCGCGTGAGTGAAGGGTCGGCGGCGAGGTGGAGGTAGGTGAAGAGCGTGTGCCGGTGCTCGAGTAGCCCGACCTCTTCAGGCTGGGGTTCCTTGACCTTGACGATGAGCTCAGCCTCGCCGAAGACGCTCTCGGCGTCGGGCACGATCCTGGCGCCCTGCTCGGTGTAGCGCGCATCGCCGATCGCCGAGCCCTCGCCGGCGCCGCTCTGGACGACGACCTCGTGGCCGGCGTCGGCGAGCTCGCGCACGCCGGCCGGGGTGAGCGCCACGCGGTACTCGTCGACCTTGACCTCGGTGGGAACCCCGACCTTCACGTCGGCCCCCTAATGCATCCGATCGCTGGCTTCGGTGAGCACCGGACGCAGTACAGCCTCGATCTCCTCGAACTGCTCGGGTCCGGCGATGAGCGGGGGCGAGAGCTGGATCACGGGATCGCCACGATCGTCGGCGCGGCAGATCAGACCGCGCCGGAAGAGCTCGCCGGAGAGGAATCCGCGCAGCAGGGTCTCGGATTCGGCGTCGCTGAACGAGGCCCGCGTGTCCTGGTCCTTGACGAGCTCGATCGCCTGGAAGTAGCCGGCTCCGCGCACGTCGCCGACGATGGGGATGTCCCGCAGCGATTCGAGCATCCCGCGGAAGGCCTGCTCGTTGGCGCGCACGTTCTCGAGGATCCCCTCGCGCTCGAACACGTCGAGGTTTGCCATGGCGATCGCGGCGCATACCGGATGCCCGGCGAACGTGAACCCGTGGGTGAAGCTCTGCGTCCCCTCCAGGAACGGCTCAGCGAGGCGATCGGACGCAATCATGGCGCCCATCGGCGCGTAAGCGCTCGTCAGCCCCTTGGCCGTGGTGATGATGTCGGGCTGGTAGCTGTAGCGATCAGACCCGAACCACTCCCCCAGCCTGCCCCAGGCGCAGATGACCTCGTCGGAGATCAGGAGCACGTCGTACTCATCGCAGATCTCACGCACGCGCTGGAAGTAGCCCTCGGGGGGCGTGAAGCAGCCGCCGGCGTTCTGGACCGGCTCGAGGATCACCGCGGCGACCGTGTCGGGGCCCTCGAACTCGATCCGGTGGGCGATGGTCTCCGCAAGCTCGGCTTCGGAAGTGCCCACGGGCAGCCGGTACGTATTGGTGTTGGGGACATGGCAGCCGCCTGGCGTCAGCGGCTCGAACGGCTCCCGCAGGGCGGTGATTCCGGTCGCCGACAGCGCGCCGAGGCTGGTGCCGTGGTAGGCGACCTCGCGCGCGATCAGCTTCGTCTTGTTCGGCTTACCGCTCACCTTGAAGTACTGGCGCGCGAGCTTGATCGCCGATTCGACCGCCTCGCTGCCGCCGCTGGTAAAGAAGACTCGGTTGAGATCGCCGGGGGCGAGCTCGGCGATCCGCGCCGCGAGCCTGATCGCGGGCGGGTGCGCGTAGGACCAGTTCGTGAAGAACCCGAGCTCCTTCGCCTGGTCGGCGCCCGCCTGCACGACGTCCGCGCGACCGTGGCCGATGTTGACGCAGAAGAGCGCGGAGAGACCATCGAGATAGCGATTGCCGTGCTCGTCGTAGACGTAGCATCCCTCCCCGCGCACGATCACGGGAATCTCGTGGTCCTCGTACGCCGACAGCCGGGTGAAGTGCATCCACAGATGGCGGCGCGCCAGCTCCTGGAGCGTGCCTTGCTCGGTTCGAACTGCCTCTTCAGTGCTAGCCATTTGCTCTCCTTCGCTGAAAGCGCCTCAGGTTCACTACAACGGTAGCGCCGCGTCGAAGCGCGCTCAAACTGTCGATTCGTTCAGCGTTAGGGAACGGGCAGCCCGTAGGAGCCCTTGTTCCGCTGGAGCCCGCCGGTCGGCGTGTAGCTGATCCACAGTCTGATCACGACCGGATAGCTCGGATGCTCGATCAGGTCGAGTCCGTGGGCGCTCGGTTTCACGGTGACCTTGATGCTTCCGGCACGACTGACCTTGATGTGCTCTCGGGCGAAAACGAACCGCCCTCCTGCCGGCTGGAGGAGCGACGCCCCGACGGCAATGTTGTTCTTCCACGCGGACTCGAGCACGTCGACGACGCCGGGGCCGGGGAGCTTCAAGTCGAACGTGGTCGTGCCGCCGGCGCTGATCCGGAGGTGCGAGACGGTGAACCGATTGCTCGATCGCCGAACCGTGTAGAAGACGCTCTGGCCCGCGGACTTTCCGTCGTCGCTGATGGCAAAGACGGTAAAGGTGTGCCTACCGGCCCTCCTCGTGTTGATCGGCGAGCCGCTGGGCACGGTCCCCCGACACAGGGCGATCCCAGGGCCGTACGGAGCGTCGTTGCACGTGTAGCTCGCGCGGACGACCTGTCCAAACCGGTAGCTGGCTCCTGACTTCGGCGCCGTGATCGTGATCGTCGGCAGACCCGGGGTCGTGGTGACGACCTGTGGCAGCGCGGCCGAGGTGCTGCCGGCGTTGCTCGTATCGCCGCCATAGACGGCAGTGATGCTGTGCGTCCCCGCGCTCAGGCTCGAGGTCGCGACCGAAGCCGTGCCGGTCGTGCTCAGGGTGCCCGTCCCGAGCGTGGTCGAGCCGTCCCTGAACGTGACCGTGCCCGTTGGATTGGTCCCGGTGACGGTCGCGGTGAACATCACCGCTTGGCCGAGCACCGACGGGTTCACGGAGGAGACCAGCTTCGTTGTCGTCGCCGTCACCCCAACCGCGACCGACTCGTTCGACGCTCCGCACGCAGAGGTCGTCGCGCTGTTGTTCGCGTCGCCGGAATACGCGGCGACCCAGAGGTAGGTCCCAGCGGCCGAGGGCGTGAACCCTGGCGAGGTGTAGGCACCGTCGCCGGATACCGTCACCGCCGAGCTCGTGAACGCCGGCGTGCTCGCGCAGGTCGCGTCCCCGGGACCGTACAGGCGGAACACGACGGTACCGCTCGGCGCGGCTCCCCCGGAGATGGTGGCGGTATCGGTCACCGTCCCGCCCAGCGTGATCCCCGCCGACGCCGTCGTCGTCATCGCCGGCGACGCCTTCAAGACCACCACCGACTCGCCCGCAGCGCCACACGAGCCGGTGACCGCGGCGTTGTTCGCGTCGCCGCTGTAAGACGCCACGAACAGATACGTGCCCGCCGCGCTCGTCGTGAAATCAGCCGAGCCGTAGGTGCCGTTCCCGCTCACCGTCGAGGTCGAGGTGAATGCCGGCGTACCCGTACACGTCGGATCAGCTGGGCCGTAGGCATCGAACGTAATCGACCCGGTCGGCGTGTCGACACCGCCACTCAGGACCGCGCTGTCGCTGATCGTCCCGCCCAGCGCGACCCCCGCCGACGCCGTCGTCGCGATCGACGGCGACGCCATCGTCACCACCACCGACTCGCCCGCAGCGCCACACGAGCCCGCCACCGCGTTGTTGTTCGCGTCGCCGCCGTAGGAAGCGACGAACAGGTACGTGCCCAGCGCGGTAGGCGTGAAGCTGCCCGAGCTATAGGTCCCGTTCCCGCTCACCGTCACGACCGAGCTGAACGCCGGCGCGTTCGAACAGGTCGCATCGCCCGGGCCGTAGACGTCGAAGGTGATCGACCCCGTCGGCGAGACACCGCCACTCAACACCGCGCTGTCGCTGATCGTCCCGCCCAGCGCGATCCCCGCCGACGCCGTCGTCGCGATCGACGGCGACGCCATCGTCACCACCACCGACTCGCCCGCAGCGCCACACGAGCCTGCCACCGCGTTGTTGTTCGCGTCGCCGCCGTAGGAAGCGACGAACAGGTACGTGCCCGGCGCGGTAGGCGTGAAGCTGCCCGAGCTATAGGTCCCGTTCCCGCTCACCGTCACGACCGAGCTGAACGCCGGCGCGTTCGAACAGGTCGCATCGCCCGGGCCGTAGACGTCGAAGGTGATCGACCCCGTCGGCGAGACACCGCCACTCAACACCGCGCTGTCGCTGATCGTGCCGCCCAGCGCGATCCCCGCCGACGCCGTCGTCGCGATCGACGGCGACGCCGGCGACACCACCACCGACTCCCCCGTAGAGCCGCACGAGCTCGTCACCGCGTTGTTGTTCGTGTCGCCGCCATAGGAAGCGACGAACAGATACGTGCCCGCCGCGGTAGGCGTGAAGTCAGGCGAGCTGTACGTCCCGTTACCGCTCACCGTCGCGGTCCCCGTGAACGCCGGCGCGTTCGAACAGGTCGCGTCGCCCGGCCCGTAGACGTCGAAGGTGATCGACCCCGTCGGCGAGACACCGCCACTCAACACCGCGCTGTCACTGATCGTCCCGCCCAGCGCCGTCCCCGCCGACGCCGTGGTGGCGATCGACGGCGACGCCGGCGACACCACCACCGACTCCCCCGGAGAGCCACACGCCGAGGCCACCGTGTTGTTGTTTACGTCGCCACCGTAGACCGCGACGAACTGGTAGGTCCCCAGCGCCGTCGGCGTGAAGCTGCCCGAGCCATAGGTCCCGTTCCCGCTCACCGTCACGACCGAGCTGAACGCCGCCGCATTCGAACAGGTCGGATCATCCGGGCCGTACACATCGAACGTGATCGACCCCGTCGGCGAGACACCACCACTCAACACCGCGCTATCGCTGATCGTCCCGCCCAAAGCCGTCCCCGCCGACGCCGTCGTCGCGATCGTCGGAGAAGCCGGATTGACGACGACCGTCTCCCCCGGGTCCCCGCACGCGCTTGCCTCCGGCGAGTAATTCGAATCGCCACTGTATGACGCGGTCCACAGGTAGGTGCCCGTGCTTGTCGGCGTGAAGGCGCCTGAGGGCGTCGTTGTTCCCACCCCGGTGACTGAGACCGTCGAGGTGAAGGCAGGCGCGTTCGAGCAGGTTGGGTCACTCGGGCCGTAGGCGTTGAAGGTCATCGTGCCCGTCGGCGCGTCCGCGCCCG
>Ga0302324_100002301_pt1 | contig 44552 bp, 43 predicted proteins | sample Palsa_T0_1_FD_201949 | JGI IMG/M metagenome (GOLD analysis project Ga0302324, IMG submission 201949) | Peat permafrost microbial communities from Stordalen Mire near Abisko, Sweden - Palsa_T0_1 | ecosystem: Environmental > Terrestrial > Soil > Palsa > Peat permafrost | place: Sweden: Abisko... | reverse complement strand
CGGCCTTGGACTTAGCCGAGATAGCGGGCGATGGCCCCGGACACGCGTGTAGTTGGTTGCGGGGGATGGATTTGAACCACCGACCTTTGGGTTATGAGCGTACCCGTCTGTGGCCATGTAGTTAATAACAAGGCACGAGTGGCAACTCGAAAGAGCCTTAAGAAACCCTCGGAAACGGGTATTGGGAGTTGAATGGGAGTGGATTTTTTGGAGCGGAGGTTGGCTGTCGTTTGGCCAGGAGACTTGTCGAGCATGTACATGACGTTTCGTTGACCGACAAAGGAGATGTGGCGTCCATTTTCGCACGGACAGTGAATGGATTCTGTCGAGAGTCTTGACGAACAAGATTGGTTCTCGCCAACTCGTGTAACAGGGCGTGGGCGCGCGCCAAGTTACGCCGCGAGAGTTTCCTCCTGCGGATGTGCGGCCTGGAAGTAACCTTGGGCGAAGTAGACCGGCGTCAGCCGGCCAACTTCCAAGCGATTGTGAACTCATGAGCCGAGACGGGCTCGGCTGCCGCGATCATACGCGACAGTGTGACGTACTTCTTCGATGAAACACCGAGCATCTGCGCGACGCGCGCGTGGCAGGGGGCCTCACCACCAGCCGACATCTGCTCGATTATGGCATCGCGCTGTTTCTGGAAGAGTCGAACGTCTCTTGGTAGGGGATCGATGTGACGCAAGTAGTCCAACAATGCGCCCGAGATGCGGTGCTCGGCCAAGGTCTTGAGCTTTAGATTACGCGCCGGGTCGAAACGGTCAACCGCTTGGATGAGGCCGATGGTGCCCGCGGAGATCAGGTCTTCGACTTCAACTTGCGGACAACGCCGATGTAAGCGTTGCGCAAGAAGCTTTACTTGGGGCATATGCGAAAGAATCAACTCTTCGCGAAGGGATGGTGTCATCATGGCGAGATCCTCTTGATCAGGAAGGAGGCCGCTTACGCGGCCACCCCCTCGGTGGATTCCGCCTTCGACGCGCGGTCGAGCCGGACGATGCTATGCACGCGGATCTCGGTCACGGACTTCTTTGTGCCGTCCTTGGCAATGTACTCGCGCGTCTGGATCTCACCGACGATCTGAAGGTGGGCGCCCTTGATGAGACCAGCAGCGTATTCCGCTGTACGGCCGAAAGAGACGCATTTGTGCCAGGTGGTCTGCGATTCACGTTCGCCGGTCTGGCGGTTTTTCCAGGTACGCTTGGTTGCGAGTGAGAGGACCGTCAGGGTCGAGTTGTTGCGGGTGGGGCGGGATTCGGCGTCCGAGCCGAGATAGCCGATTAAAGTCACGTTGTTGAACATTTCGTTGTCTCCTTTTGCCCCGTCTCTTGACTGGGGCACCCAAAAGCAAGCGGGGCTGCTCCCAAGAGCGAAGCGGTGAGTCGGAGTGCTTTGTTGGGGGAGACCGGACGGATTCCGGTGAGCGGCGCGAACGAACCCGCAGGGCGGAATCCGGCTGGGGGAACCGGCAAAGCAGAACGGAGACGAACGCAGGGCGCGGCCAGGCGATTACGCCGTCAAGCGCAGCGGTGCCCGGTCAAGGTCGGAGGCAAGGAGAGCAATGATGATGGAACCAACGTGATTCAGACGGGTTCTTTGGCCGAGTACGGTTCGATCCAGCTCCCGCGATAACAACCAGGTCCCTCAACTCGGGCCAATGACGGCGAACCCGAACAGGGCGGAAGCGTTGTTGCGCATCGGCCTGCTGGCTAATCGAGATCCCGACAGCAGCCGAAGAAGTGGGTTTCCTTAGTTCAGATCGGATCGCAAAGAGCGAGGGTGGCTGCAACAATCGGCTGGTCCTCCCGTCTGCGCGCGCCGAACCGTTTCGCGCCTCGGTTTCGAAATCCCCGAAGAGGTCGAGGCCGACGATGGTCCGTAGCGCAAGGTGGATCTCAGAGACGACGACCATAGTGGGAGAACGCAGTCCAGGACCACTGCGGCTCCGAATGTGCCGCGACCTTTCTGAGTGTGGAGTCTTGCTGTCACCAACGGCCCGATTCTCTCCTGCCGGGCAGACCGACCGCCTGGTCCCGAACCAGAGCACCCTGGTAGGAATGTTTTCGTATAAAACTTCGATCCAAGTACCAAGAGTATGTTCCTGGGTGGGCAGTTTGGTGGTTGTTTTTGATGCTATCTCGGCCTGCCCCGAGCGCGAGAGATGCTCCGGATAGGCCATGCCCCCAGTCGCCCGCTGGCCCTTGAGCTCATCCCAAACGGCTCTAATCATCTGGTAGGAAGCCTTGTGGGCGAGCGTGCTTCCGACCGAAATGCGGAGTTGTGAGGCTCCGTGAGCTGCTGAAAGGGCCAGAGGGAAAGACTCTCGAATTCAAACGGGATTTGTCAACTCAGCCTTCCCATTTTGGAGACGAAACTAGGACGAGTTGTCCGTCCGGCGTATCGTATTCCAAGCGCTCGTAACCGCGTCCACCTCGCCGAATGGACGCTCGCTAGAGACAACGATATTGCCGTTGGGGCGATTGCGAGATCGAACGGACTCAGTTCGGGGTCGGCCACCAGCGGAGCGGGGTGCTTAGATATGCCCGGAGTGAACCCCACTATGGTGTTATCACCTTAGCCGATGGGGCCGATCCCTGAGGCGCCGAACAGCCTGCCATCATGGCGTCGGGACCTATCGGCACCGTACGCGGCCCCAAGCAACGGGCCTCTACATTGTTAGATTTCCCGGATTGTCTGTCTTCCAGGACAGGAAATTCGGCTCTCGCGGCGTGGTTCATCGTTTTCGAGGCCGTTTCGGAACAAAGGCCAAAAACTTGCGAGGATTGTCCACCATAATTCCGTGCAGCACTTGCTCACTAGCGCCAGCCGCCTTCAGCTTCGGCACAAAGACCGTCAATGTCTTGGCGTAGCCGCTGGACGCGTCGGCGGAGAACATCAGATGGTCGGCGAATCCGGCCTCAATGAGCGCCATGACCATCGGAATCTGCTGCGTATCGTTATTTCCGCCCTGTCGATCGAAACCGATAAAAGCGCCCCGTCTGCAGATCGCTCTGTGCACGTAGACGTTGGGGTCCACAAGATTTCCCAAGTGTCCGATTACAACCCGATTTGGTTTTACGCCAGCGTCCTCGAGAATATCCAGCTGTTCAAGCGCCGACTTCCCAGGAATTCCAGTGTGGGTAAAGATCGGCAGGTTCGTAGCAACATGGGCCTTGCCGACGGCGCGGAAAACTTTGCGCTCATCAGCGGTGATCTCGTCCCAGGAGCCGATTTCGCCGAAAACACCCAGCGTATCGTCGTCCGCCTGCTTGATGAGCGCTTTGACGATCTGCTCTTCGCTCATCCTCGAAATCTCTTTCGGATAAAACGGTTGCGAGTAGAAGCCACCGCCTGCAACGATCGGGACTCCGGACTTCATCGAGACCTGTCGGATGAAGTTGATATCGCGTCCCATGTCCGCATGTCCCGCGTCGACAATGCAGGCAACGCCCGCGCTCTTAGTCTTGACGACTTCGTCCGACATCAGATCGACGTCGTGCATTATGTCCGGAGGCGCGGGGCCAGTTTCACCACCAGGACGCCCCGGAACTGGCGGCAAACCATTAGCGGCTCGGGCGGCTGCCGCCGCGGCTGCGAACTTTGCCAAGAAATCGGGCGCCAATTGCATATGTTCATGAAAAAGTGTGGCGCCGCCTGCCAAATCCTCGGGAGCGTAATCCTTGAGGATCGCTCTGATAATCGCGCCCTTCGGGAATGTCGGATCCTGTGCAAGTCCGGGCGCTGGAATTGCGGCGGATGCTATGCCGATTCCCAATGCTTCGAGAGCGTGGCGACGGGTCACGCAACGCATGAGAGACTTTGACATGGTGGGTGTATTGTAATTCGTTTGGAATATCTAACTGCTAACGGACTTCCAATTCTTCACAAGATAGTCGGCGGTGCGCCAAGCGAGTGCTTGTGCGGTGAGTGTAGGATTGCGCGCCCCACTTGTACCCATGACCGATGCGCCTAAAACGCCGAGATTCGGAGCCTCATGGGAAAATCCCCAGCGATTGACGACGTTGGTTTCGGCATTGTCGCCCATGCGTGTGCCGCCGTAGGCGTGGGTCGAAACACCCGGAACAAACGGCTGAGTCTTGACCACTTGGGTCGCACCGGCGGCCTGAAACCACTGCTCCATCTTGGTGTTCGCGTACAGGGTCGCCCGCCGTTCATTCTCCCGCATCCCGCCGGTGTTAATGCGGCAGACCGGATCGCCGAGCGGGTCCGTAATTTCGTCGTCCAGATCGAGATACATCGTTTCGTATGGAAACGTGTTGGTCTGTATATAGGTATTGGACTGCCGGCCAGCATTGTCGTGGATGAACTTCTTCCAAGCCGAACCCCAGCCCGGCGCGCGCCCGAAAGTGTTCATAGCCGCGGCATCGATCGGATGACGCTCGGTCATGACATGCAGGCTGCTCCCGCCAATGAAGCCCATGCCGGTGTGATCGAAGCTATCGTCCGCCCACTCGTCGCACGTCGTGCCCTGAGCGGGTAATCCGTACCAAGTGTTGATGTCGTACGGGAACAATGCGGTGACAAAGCTGTTCCAGTGCCCGAAATAATGCCGGCCTACTTGTCCGTGGTTGTTCGACAAGCCTCTGGGATATGGCTTCGATTTCGAAAGGAGCAACAAACGAGAGTTCTCGTAGGTATATCCAGCCAGCAATACGGCCTTCGCTGGTTGGAAAAACTCTTCGCGATTACGGATGTAACGGACGCCCGTCACACGTCCATTCGCATCCGTCTGGATGCGCGTCACGTGGGCGTTGTCGAAGATCGTAAGGTTTTTTGTCTTTTGCGCCTCGGGAATCGTGGTGACTGCGGTCGAGCCTTTCGCGCTCACATGGCAACCGCCCGAACCGCAGTAACCGTGGTACACACAACTACTTCGCCCCTTCCGCGGTTGGGAGTTAATTGCAGCAGGCGGCGCAAAGGGGTTCCATCCTAGTTTCCTAGCCGTCTCCGCCATGTGATCGGTGAAGCCCGAACCCCGCAGCGGCGGCATGGGATATTCCTTCGCGCGCTCAGATTCAAATGGATTCCCACGGCCCGTGAGTTTGCCGCCGATATTTCCGGCCGCGCCCGAAACCCCGACCTCATCTTCGACAAGATCGTAGAACGGGGCCAGTTCGTCGTAAGTCAACGGCCAGTCTTCAAGGGTTGTGCCGGCCGGAATCGCAGCGGCTCCGTATCTCTGGAGTGTCTCCGAGCGTGTCTTAAAATCCCACGCCTTGAGCCGCCAGCTTTGGGCCCAGTAGTGGATGGATGTCCCGCCGATAGCGTTCATCATGGGATGCGCTGCCGGTGGGCGAGCTTTTTCTCCCGGCCCGGTGCGCACGGTGGGAATCTCGCGCTGGGCTTTCGGCGATGTGGTCACCTGGCGGCGAATGTTGTTGAAGATTTCGTCGGCGTGAAAATCGCGATGCGGATCCATCCAGGTCCCGGCTTCGATCCCCGCGATTTTCAGGCCCGCGCGGGCCAATGGCAATACGGCGACTCCGCCGGTGGCGCCGAGTCCAATCACCGCAACATCGACCGGTTTGAGTGAGGTTGCCATTATTTATACCGCGTTCCCCAAGCAGAGTGGTGGTAAGCAGCAGGCGCCACGTCCATGCGCTGCATTTCCGCGTCGACGGCGGGGCGCGGGCCGGGATAGCGGATCAAATCCCATCCGGCAAAGGCTCCATTGCCGCCGTAGTAGGGGTCGCCGAACATGCCTTCCAGGGTCAAACGCCGCGCGCGGTCGAAGAACCGCCGGCCCTGCGGCAATCCTTCCGCGGTGTTTTCGTCAATTGCTTTTAAAACCAGATCGCGCTTCTCCGCTGGAAGGTCGGCCAGTGGAGCACCTTGGGTGAGCTGAGCATAGGCATTCACCGCGTCCAGCCCTTCCAAGAACTGCGCCTTTTCGTTTGCGTTCGGACCCGCCAGCAAACGATCGATATAGACCTGCGCACGGGCTTCCACGGCCCCTGGACCAAGTTCATCGCTGGGGATGAGCCGATCGATGAACGCTTCGAGCGTTTTCATTTGTCCAGGGGTTAGCGCAACGGGTCCGGTCTGCGCGGCGGCCGTGAGCGCGGCCAGAGGAACGAACGTGGCAGCGAGCAGAAGGTCGCGGCGCGTCAAATCGTATTCATCAAGCATGGGATGAATCTACCAGAGATGAGTCGCGCTATTGGAAGGACGCCTGGGTGGGTCCTCCACTGCCGGTCACGCGTTTCAGCACGCTGGGACCTGAGGCCTTGAACAGCTTATCGGGGTCCACTCCAGAATCGATCAGAAAGCCCATGAAACAATTCTGCATCTCTTCCCAATTCTGAAGTCCCCAGACAACTTCTTTGGCGGGGTCCGGATTCCATTTGTTGTTGGCGGAATTGTCGTAATGCGCGATGCCTTGGACCTTGGTGCCTTTCGGAATCGTCAACTGTTTTTCAAGATCGTAGCCCAACTGCCAGTTGAAATCGAAGCGGCCGCGAAAAACCGTCTGCGTTTCCCCAGTAGGATATACAAGGCGCACTTCGTAATCTTTGCCGCGCACATGCATGTGCGGTTGAATATAGACCAGCTTGGAATCGAACTGGGCAGTCATCTCGGACACCACTTCGCCGTTGTCATCGTTGGGCTCGATCACCAAATTATTGCCAATTGGTCCATAGCTCGTGACATAGCGGAGCTTAGGCAAATTTTTCGCCAGCACAAGCCCTACGACGGATTTGCTGGTCTGCGGTGTCCCCACGGAGGTGTAGTGAATCTCAAACACGATATCAGAGCCCTTGGGCACGAACTTCGCGGAGCTTCCAAAGTCGAAAGTTTGGTCACCCAAACCCGGATTGAACTTCCCCAGAATCTCGAGCCCGTCGCCGGGCCCCCTCTTCATTTGTTGCGACGGATAGGAAACTCCGGGAGTAGCATCGGCCATCCACTTCGCGCCAGGAGGACGAATCCAAGCCTCCCCGTGGTGCACCACTTTCGAGTTGCCTGGGCGCATTTCGGCCGCACTCACCCACATGTCCTGAGGGAAGTTTGTCTTCACCAGCATGTATTGATAATCGATGGTGCCGGTGGCGGGCACATGGAATTCGGCGGGCATCTCGATTTGCAGATCGGGCTTGATATTCCAGCCGTCGACGAATTTCAAAGGGGCAGGAGCATCCTTAGGATCGCCTTCCGGAGCGCCATTATTGGCCCAAGAGACCAGCGTGGCGATTTGGGTTTCGGTGAGCCGACGTTCGTTGGAGAAATGGCCCACCTTTGGATCGGCAAACCAGGGTGGCATCTGCTGGCTCACAACGGCAACCTTGATGGCCTTAGCCCAGGGCCGCGCGTCAGCGTAGCTCATCAGGGAAAACGGTGCGACTTCCCCGGGACGATGGCAGGTCTGACAGTTTTTCTGCAAAATTGGCAGGACGTCCTTTTGGAACGTAACCGATGGTGAAGCCGCGGTACCGGCAACGGCCAATCGGAATACTGCCATTGTGAGGACACACAAACGCGTCATTGGGAAAGCCTCCCCTCGCTAACCGAGTATCTGCATTGCTTAACGCCCTGTCAATGATCCGAAGTGATTATCCATCAGCCAGCGACGATTTCGACCGGAAGGTTGTGGAGGTCGCGAAATCGAAGGCTGCCTTTTTCACTGACGGGCTCAACGCTAACACCGAGTTTTCTAAGGCGGTCCGTAACCGACGCTCGGTGAAACCCAGCAACCTTGACTGCAAAATGTGAAAAGCTGGGTTTTTGGCCGGCGGGCGCGGGTTCCAAGCCGAGCTTGGTGTCAGCAAGTTTGAACCACACACGCTGCGGACTGCGGTCACGTGACTCCTCGGCGCCGAACAACTTGCGGTAGTACGCCACGGATCTGTCGACATCGGTCACCGACAGCATGATGTGATCGAGACCAATGGGGATGAGTGCCGCGGGCTCCGAAGTGACTCGCCCGCCGGGCATGATGGTGTCGAACAGGCCATGGGTCGAATTGACAAGCTGAAGCCGGAGGTTATCTGGGTCAGACAACATCGGAAGCGCCACAGGGGGTGCCGCAAGACCGGCGGCTGTGATCTCCGCTTTGGTCTCGGCATTGCCAAAATCGGCCTCAACAAAATCCATCACTCCAGTAGCGATGTGGTCGATATAAGGGGTCGCGTTGGCCTGCGGGCCGAACGCTATATAGGCGGCACCCAGACGAACGTAATAACGTTGCACTCCGGTGCGTTCATGAAATACTTGTGGATCGAAGATGCGGCCATAGAACCTCGCCGCTTCGAGCGAATCGGGAACAGTTAAAGACAAATGATCCAGGCCGGAGCTTTGCAATGGCAGCAGCTTTTGTTGAGCAGAGCCGCGGGAGACGAGCAAAGAACCGACGGCGAGGTTGGCGGCTCGGGCGAGCCACTGGCGTCGATCGATCACTCGACTGCTTCTTTCGCTGACTGGGTTCGACACTTCATAGGCTCCGATCACCGGCTCGCCTCTATAACACTACTGGAAACGAACATCTTCTGATCCCCTTCAGGATTCGAATACGAGATAACCGCTCGTCGACAGGCAAGATCAACGTCGAGCCGAGCCCAGTCGCTATCCTTCCGCCACTCCAACACAAGTGAGCTGTGGCCGTAGTTGTCGACCTGAAAATCACCCGCGAATGCGGGATGCGCATTGCGGAAACGGATCAGATCCAAGAGCGCACGTACTACCGGGGCTTGGAGCCGCTCGTGCAATTCGGCCCGGGTATGGTGATGACGGTTGATGTCACAGACTTCGCCCTTCTGTCGCAGCAGATCCAGGTTGTTCGTCCCAGCCAGCAGACCAATGTAATAGACCTGGGGCACTCCGGGAGCGAAGAATTGCATGGCGCGGGCGATCAAATAATCATCGTCGCGGCGGCCCAGGGCTTCGTAATAGGTGCAATTTACCTGATCGATGTCCAAATTGTTAGCAGATGTCCCTGTCGACTCCAGGCTCGCACCGTTGCTCCTCTCGTGAATCGTTTCCACAAGATCGTTGATTTCTTCCAAAGAAAGCAACCCGGGCGGGCCGTCCGCACTCTTTCTATCTGGCCCGACGTCGATCAATCCAATTCCGTCGTGAGTATCGAGCACAGTGATGGCGTTGCGCGGTCTGATTTCCAGCCATTGCTTCAGGCGGCGCGGTGCCCCCGAATAGAGAGCGTGTAAAACAAGGGCTGGCAGCACGAAATCATACACCCAATCCACCTGTTTGGCGATTTGGATCTGCTCAAGGTAGTGGTTGTGGGTTTCGACTAGCACTTCGATTCCAAGCTCGCGGGCCTGGCGCGTGAGTTTGCCAATGAATTCAAGGGTCTCGGGAATCATGAAGCAACTCGTGCCGCGCTTCTTAACGGCGTAACCGGCGGCGGCGAGCCGGATGGAACGAATGCCTGCTTTGTGAAATTGATTCAGGCGCTGATCCAAGTACCGTTTGCCATGTGGGGAGCGGACGTCGATGTCCACTTGTTCTTGGGAGAATGTAGTCCACAAGAGCCGCTCAGTTCCATCGTCCAGCCGCATTTTCGTGAAGGGAAGACCTGGCCGCGGGCGATAGATTTTCAGCAACTCCGCTTCGGCTGCGCCATCTGGGAAAACGCGGCCGTAAGTGAGAAACATGAATGCGTAACAGGACGCGTCGCCACGCTTCCGAAAGTCGGCGAACTGCGGCGACCGGTTGGAAATGTGATTTACGTTCAAATCGGCCATCAGATCCGTGCGCTCGGATAGTGCCCGCACATCGTCCCACGAGCCCAACCGTGGATCGACCTTGGTGTGATCGATTGGATCGACGCCCGCGTCGGCGGCGCCCAGTGGACAAAAGAACGGCAGCAGATGGACGCCACCGAAAAGTCCTGCAAATGGTCCGTTCGTCAGCAATGCTTGAAGTTCGCGAAATCCACCGCCCGACAACCGATCGACGTAGGTGCTGAGCTGGACCTGGTTCTTCATGGCCGTCGGCGGCCTCCCTTATTGGCAATCTACTTACCAACAAGATGTTTCAAGTCGCGGTTGTTCTCCTGACAGATGTATTCCATCACTTCTTGATTTTCGTACCAGGTGGCGAAGGTGACGACCGTCCACGGTTTCGTATAGTAATCCGGATCTTCTATAGTGGCTTCGACTCGGAGAGTGTTGGAATCACTGCGTGTGAAGCGTTCGATTACGTGCAGCTTTTCACCATGACCGTGTCCGGCCGCGTCCAGCCATGTTCGGTCGTTAAGACCCATAGTGTCGACGACGAGCGTATCCCCTTCCCACTTACCGGTTGAGTATCCGAGATAGGTCGGATTAGGATCCTTAGGCTGTTGCCGGCCATCCAGCCAAATGTTGCGCCAAACATGAGCTCCGCCTTCGTATACGAAAACCACACGTTCCGGAAGCTGGAGGATTTCAGTTGGATAGGGCGTGTACATCATTCGTGGAACGCCGGGCGGCAAACAGAAGCCCTCGGGATCCTCTTTCGAATTGGTCGCTTGTGCGGCCTCGAACGCTTTTCGGCCAACTTCAGTGAAAGGCACCTCGACTGGGGTGGTGTGTTGCCTACCGAGACTCCCGTAACACTTTTGATCGCCCAGAGCGCAGCCCTGCTTCTGCATGTCGATAATGTATGGCACTCGCCAAATGCCTCTCATCTTGGAATTGATGCCCTGGGAATTGCCGCCCAAGTCGGGCTTTCCTGAATTAGCCCCGAGATACGGATCGTCCGGGAGGTGCGGTGTGGACGCATGGCGCGCACCGGGAACATTCTCATCCTGAGCAATACTGTATTGTGCCGCAAAGAAAGCCAGCGCTAACGTGAATACGGGAACTCTTATTAAACGTGTCATGTCTCGGTGCCCTGCCTCGATATTCTTCGCCAGCCTATTCCAGTTGCTTAACCGGAATGTCGAAATGCGCTGTGTTGACGACGCCCTTGCGTTGGAACTGTACCCACACGCGATAGGTCCGGGCGCGCGGAAAATCCAAGCTGAATTCAATCTGGGGGCCCCCATCGGCGATGAAGGGATGCGTGTGGATCAGGTCTATCAAGTCGTCGCTGGCTGCCAGCATGTGCGCCCAGGCGCCGATATACTTCTCCAGTCCGTCGGCCGGTGTGAGTCGAAAATAAATCAAGGTCTTTTGCGTGGCGACCGGTTGCGGCGGGTCGGTAGTCATCTCCACTTGCATGTTCTCGGTCTGCTTGGAGGAATAATCACGCGGCAGTTCCACCGGCGCTGGGGGTCTTCCTGCAACGATCACGGTCTTTGCGATCAATTGCGGCGTGGCGCCATCCGGATAAAAGTCGCCCAGCACGCGATACATACCGGGTTTAGGAAACGCCAGGGTATACAGAAATTCGCCATTCGGCTGCAACACCGGATGATCGTGCAAGAAGAATTGCAGATCCTGGCTCACCACAAACATGTGAAACAGCTTTTCGTGGACAATCTGGAACGTCGTTACCGGCCGGTCTTTCCACGGATCGTGTACCGAAAACTTGAGCTGCTCGGGCTGATTCGGTTTCGACGCTCGCGGGGTCAGCGTTAGACCCAAGTGGAATTCCACCGGCTCCGGAATGCCCTCGCGCAGCTTCATCCCACAGCGACGGCAAGTGCCAGGCTGGTTGGAGCGAACGTCGGGATCCATCGGGCAGATGAAAACATTGTCTTGCGCCCATACGAAACTTGGCATCCCGAGAAAACCAAAAAACACCAGTAGCAGAAAGAAATGACCTGCCGTTCGCAGGTTTTGATAGCGTCCCATAATGACCCAGAGCGATCAGGCAGGCGGCTTCAGCGGCTAGCCTTCTTCATGGCCAGGTTGCGCGAGAAAAACGGCAGGACCTTGGACTCAACCCGCTCGGGAATCCTATTGGTGTGGTCGCCTTCGTAAGTCTCGAACGTGTGCATGATTCCGAAATCGGTCATCATTTGTTCCATCTGCTTATTCAGGCCGGTCAGGCCGTATTGATCCTGAAGTCCGACGTCGAGCATAACGGCGTGATATTTTCTGAGATTCGTGACGTACTGATCGATCATGGCCAGCGGTGAAGCGGCATGCCATCTTGCCACCACCAGCGGTTGCAAATGACCGTCGCTTGTCGGCTCGTCGAAAAAACGCGGCAGATTCTTCGGATTGGGTGAAAACGCCGCCGACCACGCGAAGTTCATTTGTGAGGCTCCGCCAGTGTCTGTTGTATCGTTCTGTTTGGCGGCCGCTGGCGGCGCGGGAAGAGGATTATTGATCAAGCAGCAGGCGCTCATGATGTACAAACTCGAAAATACGTCCGGGCGCTTCATGCCGATTCGAATGGCTCCATAGCCGCCCATAGAGTGGCCCGCCAGTCCGCGGCTCAACCGATCGGGAATCGTCCGGTAGTGGGCGTCCATGTACGCTACCAGATCCTCGGCGACATACGCCTCCCAATCGCCGGTAGTGACAGAGCTGGAATACATGCTGCCGCCGTATTTGCTATATGCGTTCGGCATCACGACGATCATCGGTTTTGCTTCGCCGCGCGTGATCAAATTGTCCATCGAGGCGGGCACGTTGGCGCCGGGCATGTCAGCGCCCGGAATGGAGACCCCCGTGCCAGTCCAATATTGGTCGGTGAAGAGGTAACCGTGCAGTAGGTACACGACGGGATAGCGATTGCGATTTGCATCGTAGCCCGGCGGCAGGTAAATCGTAACGTCCCGGTCCGGCGAATCTCCTTCCAGGTTTCCCTCAAGCGATTTTCCGTGGACCTTGATGCGTTGGACGCTTCCCTTCGGCTGCGGCTTCGTTTCCGCAAACAGTAAAGCCGTCGCTGTAAGAATCAACGCGATGAGTTTCATCGTGCCTCTTTCCATTCGGTCACCGCGGGGTTTAATGCTTCCCCTGATTTTCTTGCAGATCCGGATTCGATCCACCGACAAACAACCTTCGGCCATCCTTGAACGTGATACTGCTGGCGTTGGCCCTGAAGTCGCCCGACTTGGCTTGATAGCCCTGCGCGATCACTTCGGTTCCGACCTCGAGGGATTTCTTGGTGAACCCTCGACGAATCAAAATCCCCGGAGGACCGCATTCCACCATCCAGTTCGTCACTTGACCGTCTGGGCCCACCACATCGATATGAATCCAGGCATGGGGATTGATCCACTCCATCTCCGTCACCTTGCCCTCAAGTCGCACCGGTTTGTTACCGTCGAACTCGGCCGCAAAAGAGTGATGCGCCCTGAGCGGTAGCGCACCAAGAAGAACTGCGGCGCAAAGGACAGCGGCCAATATTGGGTAACTCGGCTGGATAAGCTTCATCGAGATCCTTTACGGGCGTCCTCCGCAGCTTTCCGCTCCGCGTCGGATCCGCGAAGAATGTCTTGCAGGGCGTAGTTCCCTTCGTGACAGGCGTACTCGACCATCTGGTAATTCGGGTCTCCATGCAGGGGGAAGGCAATTTTCCAGGGTCTCGTATAGGTTTTGGGGTCGTTGACGATCGCTTCGTAATTTAGGACATTTTCGGCAACACGCGTGAAGCGCTCGGTAAGAACCAAGTCCTCGCTGTAAGGAGTGCCCCCGCCGTTGCTCAGCAAGCCGAGCTTACCGCCCAGGAAATTCGCGGTTTCGACCACCAGCGTGTTGCCCTCCCAATGGCCCACCGGATCGCCCATATAGGAGCGAACGCCCGAGCCGACGTGTGGCCGGCCATCCACCGGAATCACCCGAGTCTCGTGAATCATCTCGTAGCGAATCACGACCAGGCCCGGCGCCTGCATGATTTGATTGCCGAGGTTATACCCGCCCGGCTCGCCCGGCAAAATCGATCCAATTACACCGCGTGAGATGCAGCGGTCATACAGGTTGCTTTCGTAAGGCTCCACAAGCGCCAACACATCGTCAATCCAGGAGTCGTTAGAGCCATGCACCTTTCTTTCGACGCCGTAAGTGAGATGAAACTTAGCGTCTCGATTCTCGCCCAGTTTGATCGCTTCCGGGGTCAAGGAAGGAATCCTGCCGTCAGGCGGATCCACAATCAGCGACGCTTGCCGGGTTGGTTTGCCGTGCTCCAGCCACCATATCGGAGAGCCGATGTTGCCTGGTAAATCCTGCGCATCGTCCCCAACCAGTTTGGCCCGCGCCTCTTTTTGCGCATACTCCTTGTCGTTCAGGAGCGCACGCGTGCCGAGCTTCGGATCGCGTTGGAGGGGCGTCCCAAGCAAGTCCGTGCCAGGCCACATCCCTTGGAGATCTGGATCGCCCCAAGTGGTCTTGGCTAGAGTCCACGCCGTCACCATTGCAGTTGCTCCAGCCTTAGGCGAGGAGGCCGGCGATTGAGCGGCAGAATGAACCGCCATCGCACCGGCAACAGCCAAGAAGATGACACATTGCGGCAATTCGCGAAGAGCAATAGGCACAGACATGCGGATCAAAAGATCATTTCTACTACTGCTGCGGCTCAGGTTCCGGCTCAGGCTGAGGCTTAGCCTTGGACTCGGGCTTCGCCTTGGACTCGGGCTTCGCCTGCGCCTTTACCGCAAGGCCTCCGGTGATGCCATCTACCTGATACCCGGTTTGAATCTTCCGGATTTTGGCGATCTCGGCTGGTGTAGCTGTCTTGGGATCCACATTAGCGATGCTGCAGGTGAACCCTCTCAACGTGCATTCCGAGGTAGTGTGTTTAATCCCCCGTTGCTTCATTTCGTCGCTCATTAGCTTCACTACGTCGGCATGCATGATCACCGCGTTGTTCGGCACGAAAGTCCCCACACCGATGGCATAATCAATGGGCATTAGGGGTTCCACGCTGGAACCGAACGCTCCATCGTTTTTCTTTCCAAGATCATGCGCGTTGAGGTCTGCGCCTTTGTCGATGAGGTAGCGAACAATGTTGATGTCGCCGAGGTTCGCAGCCGCCATCAAGGGCGTGATGCCGTAGCTGTCGGCGTGATTCACGTCTTCGCCCAGATCCACTAGCAGTTTCACTACCTCCAGCCTTTCGGCGGGGGGCTTCTGCCGGTGATAGCCGTTGATAAACGCCAGGCCGCAGGCAGCCGCCAGGGTGGTCTCGCGGTCACTGGACTGAATTTGGTGGTCCGCTCGGTGAGCAAGCAACAGCTTTACCAGCTCAAGATCGCCTGCGAATGCGGCCCGCATGATGGCAGTGGCAAAGACGATGCGAGGCGAACCCTCGCGCATGCGGGCGCGAGGCGTGTTGTTCACCAGGGCATTCGGGTCCGCTCCCGCATCCAAAAGCTTCTTGATAAGAGGAAGTGGATCGGTGGTTACCATCCACGGGAAGTTCGGCGCGGTCTCCATATTGCGGCGATCCACGGCCCAAAACAACGGGGTAAACCGCTGGGCGTCGGCATGGTTCACGTTCGCGTGACTGTCGATGAGCAGCGAGGCCACATCGTAGCTTCCGTTGAAAAGAGCAAGTTCCAGCGCGTCTTTGCCGTCGCCCCCGAGCGCATTGACATCCGCTCCCTTCTGGATAAGAGTGCGCGCGGACTGGATGTCGTCTTCCCGCGCCGCAAACATGAGCGGCGTCATCCACCCGCTGGCAAATTCTTCGATCTTTTGATCGGGTTTCGGCGCCACCGGGGCTGTTCCTTCAAATCCCCTGCCGGAGGCCGAGGGCACGAAGTTCGATTTAGCGTTTACTTCCGCTGCGTGTTCCACCAGTAGTTGGACCACCTCGGGATGGCGCTCGGCAACCGCCCACATCAAGGCCGTTGTGCCGCCCCAGGTCTCCTTCGCATTCACCGCTGCTCCGTGATCGAGAAGCACCTTCGTCGCATCCAGCTTGCCGGTGCGGGCAGCCATCATGAGGGCTGTGTCGCCGGTCTTCGAGACGGGGGCATTAGGATCAGCTCCCGCCAGAATGAGCCGCTCGATGATGGCGGCATTCCCGTTCATCGCGGCCAAAAGCATTGGCGTTGCACCGGATTGATTGGCCGCCGAAGGGCTAGCACCGGCGCGAAGCAGCGTCTCCGTCATTTCCAGGTCGTCCGCACGAACGGCCCAGTGCAAGGCAGTGGTGCCGTCGGCTTGCGGCGCATTCACGTCGGCTTTTTGTTGCAGCAGGGTCCGTAGGGCCGAGTTGTCTCCGTGCATGGCGGCATCCGCCACTTCGCTCCGGCCGGCGGCGCACAGCCACCCGGCCATGAACAGGGTGATGGCAACCGCTGCGATTCCGTGGTTCCTGGCTCTAGGCATTCTTTATTTATCCTCGTTGGTTCCCCACACCCGCGTGAGCCACTCGACCAGCTGTTCTAGCTCCTGGTCCGAGAGCTGGGCGCCCCGTTCCCTCATATCCACCAGCGTGACCCGCCAGGCCTCCACGGCCTTCCGCGCCGCTCGCACTTGCTCCAGCCCATGACATTTTGTGCACGCCCGATTCAGAAGCCGGATGGCTTCCGGATCGGAAAAGAACGTCGTGATCTCCTTGGGAACGTAAGTTCGCGGAAATGGCTTGGTGCCCGGCCCGAATTTGGAAACCAGCCAGTCGAGTAGGAGCTCGCGGTCTGGATCGGAAAGGTCAGCTTCTCCTGCCTTATGTTTGTCCGCAATCAGTTTCCGCCACGCAGCCCTATCTTGAGCGTAGAAAGCGAAGTCGTCGATTCCATGGCAGCCGGTACAATTCTTGCGAATGACTTCCCACACCGGCCCGTCCGGCCTCTGCACTTTGGGTCTCGCCGCGCGGCCGCCTATCTGCGCGGCCATCGGCCCAGTAAGTAATAGGAGCGCTGCGGCCGTCCCAATGACAGCCGGCGCAGTTCGATTCATAACGATAGAGGCACGGTGCTGGAGCCGAAGCTTTCCATCTCGCCCACCTGCCGGCCGGCGACATCGTATTTCGGAAACTTTTCGATGCCGTACTTGTGCAGAACGGCGAGCAACATATTCGACGTGCGTTCTGTATTGTCGGGAAAAACTATGTGGCGGTTCCCCTTGAAGTTTCCGTCCAAACCGCCGAGCAGGATCACGGGTACTTTGACATGCGCATGGCGATGCGAGTTGCCCATATTGCTCCCCTTGTAGATCAGGATGTGATCCAGCAGTGTGCCATCGCCGTCAGGTGTCTTGCTCAGCTTCTCTGCGAAATAAGCAAGGTTCTGGACGTGGTACCGATTGATCTTGGCGTAGTTGGCAACGTTGTCGGGCTTATCTCCGTGATGGGACGTACCATGCCAGCCGCCGTTGAACCCTGAATCGGCGAAACTGGCTCCCGAGAGATCTTTGCCGAGCATAAACGTAGCGGAGCGAGTGAGGTCGCCTTCGAAGGCTAGCGCCAGCAGATCGTACATCAGCCGGTAATGCGCAGTCTTGTTTTCGGGCATACCGAAGGGTATTTCTTCAGAAGGTTCTTTGATCGATCTCTCCATCGAGATTCGGATGCGGCGCTCGATTTCGCGGATGTTCTCCAGATAAGTATCCAGGCGCGCCCGGTCTACCGCCCCCAGCGGCTTCTTGAAATAAGAGATCTGCTGGGCCACCGAATCCAGGATGCTGGCATTCTGTTTCCGGCCAGTCTTCCGTTCTTCGGGGCTGGTTCCATCACCAAACAGGCGCTCGAACGCCACGCGCGGGTTTACCTCGGTCGGGAGAGGCTCCACCGGCGAAGCCCAGGAAATGGAATTGGTGTACGCGCAGCTGTAGCCCCAGTTGCAATTGCCGTAGTTGCCATCTTCTTCGACCGCAAGCTGAATGGATTCCAGGATGGTATCGCGGCCGTACTTCTTCGCAACGAGCTGATCGACCGTCACCCCCAGATAGGGGCTAACGGCATTTCGGCGCGGGCGCATGCTCGAAAGCAGAACCGCCCCACGGGCGTGGTCCCCCCCAGGCTCCTCGGTCGTTGCCATCGCCTCTGGCATATCCATGCCGCTGATCAGCGTCACATACTTGCGAAACGGTTCCAGAGGTTTGGTAATGAAGGAAAACTCGAAATCCGGCCCCTCCTGCAGCGGGCTCCAATAGCCCGGCGCGGCGCCGTGCGGATGCCAAATGCCCATAAATCGTCGCGCCGGCACCGCAGCCGTATCCTTCAGGGGTGTCTGCGCGGGGATCATTGAGTCAAGAATGGGCAGACCCAGAATGACACCAGCTCCTCGGATGAACGTGCGCCGCGGGATGAATTTCTTCTCGATAAAGTTCATTTGGCCTCCTTCACAACTGGCGTGGCTGCAGCCACTTCTTCGTCGATCTCTTTCGTGCGCATCTGGAAGGGTGCGCTCTTCACGATACCCATCAGGATCGATACAAACCGGTCGTCATCGCGGTCAGCATCGCGCACTATAGAACGGATAACGGGCATATCCTGGTACTCGACGCCCCGTCCAAGCGCGAACGTCATCAGCTTCTCGGTGATCATTCTGACGAATTGCGGCGAGTAGTGGAGAAGCGCCTGCCGCAGCTCGATCGGGCCGTTCACTTTCGTTCCGTCCCACAAGACGCCCGAGGTATCGATGGGGACTCCGCCGTCGCCACCCTCCTTGGTCCGCCATTTGGCATCCGCATCGAAGTTTTCCAGCGCAAAGCCAATCGGGTCCATGAGCTTGTGGCAGCTTGCGCACGGCTCATTCTTGCGGTGCAGCGTCATCTGCTCGCGCAAGGTCATGATCTTGTTGTCGCCTTTCGAATCCTCTAAGGGCGGCACATTGGGAGGCGGTTCGGGAGGCGGCGTGCCCAGGATGTTTTCGAGCACCCAGACGCCGCGCTTCACCGGCGAAGTTCGGAAGTTCTGCACCCAGGTGAGCGCGAGAACGCTCCCCTGACCTAGCAGACCCCGGCGATAAGCGAGGTCTGGCCCGAGTTCTACCCGCCGAAATTGCGAACCGTAGATATTCGGGATGCCGTAGTGCTTGGCGAGTCGCTCATTCAGGAATGTGTAGTCCGCAGTCAGCAGGTCCACCACGCTGCGGTTTTCGTTGATGATGCTCTGGAACAGCAGTTCAGTTTCCCGCCGAAAACCCTTCCGCAGTTCGTCGTCCCAATCCGGATAGAAGACTCCATCCGGAGAAGTCGCCGGCAGATTGCGAAGATAGAGTAACTGATCGCCGAAATTGCTCACCAAAGCATCGGCTTTGGGATCGGCAAGCATCCGGTGCACCTGCCGCTCGAGCACCGGCGCCAGATGAAGCTTGTTCTGGCTAGCGACTTCAATGAGTTCGTCGTCCGGGATGCTGCTCCAGATCAGGAAGGACAAGCGAGAGGCCAACTCCAGGTCCGTAATGCGATAGGGCTGGCCCGCCGTTATGCTCGCTGGCTCCCGCTCCGCTCGGACCAGAAATGGCGGGCTGGCCAGGATGCGGCGCAGGCCCAGCTCGATTCCATCCCGAAAAGTGCCTTCGCGCCGGCCTTCCAGATAGAACGCCTGTACCCACTCCCAATCAGCGGGAGTGAGAGGCCGCCGGTAAGCACGCCGCATCAGACTGGTGAGGATTTCTTTGGCACATGCGTTTTCCTGGGTCTCATTCGAGGGATGACACGTAAATACTTTGCGAATCGAGGGCGAGTCTTCCGGCCGGGTTGGCTTGAACGGCCCCTGGATTCTCAGAATTCCAACAGCCGGATAGTATTCCAACTGGGGAATTGGATTATCTTCGAGCGACTTGCGCCCGTATTGCCGGATGAAATCGAGGGTCGGACCGTAGTTGGCGGCCAGAAACGTGACTCCCACCATATGGGAACCGGCTTTCACCGGCAACGAAACATCGATGGAGCCATCGCGGTCCGACGAGTTGTTCGCACTTAAACCCACGCCTTTGTAGTCGCGCATGGCGACCAAATCGTTGTCGATAAGGAATTCCAGTTTTTCGCCGGGAATGAATTTGCCAATACCGAGGTTTTGGACAGAGAATTTGTATTCGCCATCGGACGGGAAAGTATGGCGCACCGCCATCCCTCCTCGCGTCCCGAAGGGCAGGCCTTCGATGTGCTGGTTCTGCGAGGAATCCGTGGGCGCGATGTAGGCAGCGGCTGTGGGTGACTTCCAAAATCCAACCGCGGTCCGCGCGATGCGCGTTGCGGCGTTCGTATAAGCCTCTAAGAGAGTGGGCGAAATGGTCAATGAACCCGCGACGTTATCGAAGCCTCGCGCCGAATCGTCCGCCGGGAGAAGCGTGCTTACGTCCATCTGGAGATCGAGCAGGTCTCGAATGGCATTTGCGTATTCGGTGCGATTGAGGCGATGTAACACGACCGAGCCGGGATTGGGATGTGCGGCCGCCTTGCGATCGATCTCGGCCTCTAACCAGTCCCGAAGCTGCTCGTATTTCGCAAGCGCGGGACGCGGCATGCCTGGAGGTGGCATCATGCCGGCGCGCATTTTCCGGATCACCGGTTCCCATGTCTCGGGATGGTCGCCAACTGAGTTGATGTCCGCCGATTGCAGCGATAAGTTGGCGGTTTTCAGCTTGTCGTTATGACATACCACGCAATATTGGTTCAGCAGCGCGCGCTCTGTCGCCGGGCTCACCTCGGCATTGGGGGCTGGAAGGAGTGCGGGCACAAGGAGCAGCCCAATGGCGCCGATCTTCTTAAGCATTCCCCTTCACCTCATAATTCGCGTGCGCCTCCCCAGAACCAGCGCCGTCTTCGAAGTGCTCGTGCAGATGTTGATGCTGGTCGCGCAACCGGTCGCCGCGGGCGGCGGCGACTTTGCGATGCGCCGCGCTGAGATTCGCCTGTTGCGTACTCTCAGAACTGACCGCGCACGCAGAAATCAACTGCTCTAAATCTGTCGACTTGCAATTAGGGCACTCAGCAGGCGTGGATGTTCGCAGAACCAAGCACTCAAAGCCGTGCCGGCACTGCTTGCATTGGTATTCGTAGATTGGCATAAAGGAAGTTTCCCGCCGAGCCCCGGCCGAACGAGGCACCAATGACGGATTTTATTGTATGCCCGCCATAATCTGCATGCAATGATCAGTTCGGATCACGCTTGAGGCAGTTAGTCCCTCGGATTGCGCTATTGAGTGGGTGCCGGTTGGTCCGGGTTGGAACCACCGAGAAAAAGTCGCTTACCATCCGAAAATGTGACGGAGCCGCCATTAATCTTGTTTTCACCATCTTTCGCCATGTAGCCCTGGACCACAATTTCGGTGCCCGCTTCTAAGGATTTCTTGGTGAAGCCGCGGCGCAAGAGAATGTTCGGACTACCAGTCTCCACCATCCAGTTCACCACCTTGCCGTCGTCCCCTTTCACGTCCATGTGGATCCAAGCGTGCGGGTTGATCCACTCCATATCGGTTACGGTCCCCTTCAGAGTGATCGGCTTCTTGGCATCGAACTGAGCGGTAAATGAATGGTGCGCCCATGCCGGCATCAACATGAATAGACCGCAAAGACAAAATCCGGCGAGTTTCTTTGTCATTGATTAATTCGCTCCCTTTTGCGCCGCTGCTTCGGCGGCCTTCTTCTCATCGGCACGCGCGCCAGCCAGTGCGTCGTGCATAAAGATATTGCCTTCGTGGCATGCGTACTCGTAGATGTAGTCGTAATCGGCCTCGCGCCGCAGCGGCAACGCGATCGTCCACGGCTTGGTCCACGTGTTTGGGTCGTTGATCGTGACCTCGTAGTTAATTGTGTCGTCGGCAATTCTTGTAAAACGCTCCACCAGATGCAATTGGTCCGTCGCGACTGCGCCCGAATCCCCAAAGCCACCGCCTTGCGACCCGATGAAGATCTGCCCGTTGAAATTGGTGGTGTCCACGACCAATGTGCTGCCTTCCCAATGCCCGTGGGAATCGCCCATCCAACTCCGAATCGCCGGGCTGGCATGAGGGCCGCCGTCTAACGGGATCACGCGCGCTTCGTGAATCATCTCATTGCGAAAAACCACGTATCCCGGACCCTGAACAATCTGCTGACCATTGTTGTAAGCGAACGGCATGACCGAACCGACGGGGCCCAAGGTGATGCAACGATCCCAAGTGGTGAGGTCCAACCAGGTATCCGGCGAGTCTTTCTTTTCGTTCCAGTGTTTCTTACGCGCGGCTTCGCGGGCCTGCGCCTCGGCCGTGAGCGCTGGAATCCGGCCATCCGGGGGATCGACCACCAATGAGGCCTGGCGATTCGCCTTCCCATAATCGAACCAGCCGGCCGCCAGCGGCACGAACCCTTTCGGGTTCCCTGTTTCGAGTTGATGGAATTGCTTATCGCGCGCCGCTTTCTGGGCTACTTCCTCGTCATTGAGAACGGCCCGCGTGCCGAGCTTGGGGTCTCGCTCCATGGGAGTCTGGAGCATGCTGGTGCTGGGCCACACGCCCTGCAGATCCGGATCGCCCCAAGGAGTCATGGGCTGCTTCCAGGCCTTGGATGCCGTTACTGTTTTAGCGACGGGTTGCGCGGAAACCACCATTGCTGTCGCGGCAAATACAGCTAGCACTATCAGGCGATATCGATAATTCATTGGCAGATCCTCTCGTCCAGCATGTGTTTTCCCTCACGGGGGTGTCAATGATCCGAAGTGATTACCACGTGCCGTCCTGCGTTAGAAAAGAAAATGGCTACTTTGCGGTCTGCTTGCGGAACTCTCCGTAAAGCAGTTCCTCCGCAAACGGTATGCATTTGAATTCCAGCAACTGGAAACCCTTTTCGACACGCCGGTAGAGCGTCAAATGGATTTTCCAGGGTCGCGCGAAGACCTTGGGATCTTCCATTGTCGCCTCGTAAGCGACATGGTCATGGTCCGTGAGCGTATAGCGCTCTACGACATGAAGGCCCTCGCTCGAGAAATCCCCCGCTCGATCCAGCCAAGCTTTGCCGTTTAGGCCTGTGACGTCCACCACCAGCGCGTCGCCGTCCCAATGCCCATTCGACATCCCCATCCAGCTGTCGGCGCCAACCTCACGTGCCTTTCCCATGTTCACCTGTCGACTTGCGGTTGCATATTGGTAGATGAACAGCACGTCCCTATTAGATTGGACGATCTGAAACGGATAGGGCAGATACGCCGCGCGGGGGATACCTGGGAGATAGCACTTCGCTTCCGGATCGGCTGCCCTTCGATTCGCAAAATTCTGCTTGCGTTTCTCGGCCGCGGCGGGCAGATACGGGATCGAGCCGCCTTCCACGATGCCTTGCCCGGCAGGCACAGCAGCAATCGCACCCATTTCCCACATCGGTCCGGCATAGGCCGAGTGATCCTGCAGATCCCAGTTCGCCGTACTCAAAGATTCCCAAATGCCATTGAAATCCGGCTTCCCGCCTGCCATTCTTGGGATTTTCGGCGCGGCAGCTTGTCCACTGGCTGGGCTGTTTCCCAGGCACAGGATTATTAGGAAGCTGCCGGACAAGGTGCGTAGCAGATGTGCGCTCATTTATGTTCGAAATTTACGCCTTTCTAATCGATGCCTTGGTGCGGGACTAGAAGGTGAATCTCGCACCAAGTTTCAGGAAGTTGGCCTGCAGGATAGTTTCCGGGTCGTAATACGACGGCCCGACCGCCGGGTTCCGGGTCAGGACCGGATTCACGTTGAAGAGGTTGTACAAATCAGCCATGAGCTCCAGGCGGGCATGTTCTTTGATTTGAATAATCTTGCTAACCCGGAGGTCCACCTGTTCGACGCGGTTGGTCCACTGCCCCGCAGCGGTCGGCGAAGCCAACGGAAAAGTGATGCCTCCCGGCGTCGCAATCGGCCGGCCCAGCGTGGTGACAGTGCCAGGCGACGTGGCACTGGGGTTTGTGATCGTATAATTGGCCCCAAAAGCAGACGTATACGAACCGTTGGAATAGGTCCAATTCGAGTTATTGGGATTGGTCGATAGCCCTGCAATCTCCTGGGGAGGGATGCTCTGAAACACACCGCTCACCTGGATCTTCCACGGCAACGTGTAGCCACCCGAGAGACGGTAGGACGCCAGCACCGGCGGGTCGTTTACGCAGTAGAGAAGCGTCATCGGATTGTCGAGCACAGCGCAGTTCTTGATGACGGTCTTTCCAGCGCTGACCCCAGCCAGGACGAAAAACTTCCCACTGGGGTGTACGTTCACGTTGACGTCGAAACCGTTGTACGTCTGGCTGGTTGTTCCGGGAAACTGATTCGCGAACTGGATCACCTGTTTGCTCGCGACACCAGCCAGCGAGGGAATGATATCGTAGGCGCCGCAAATCTGTTGGCCGCCGAGGCTACCCAGTTGAGATTGGCCGATTGCAGTGCTGGCCAGTTGGCTGGCGGGCGGCGCGGTGAAACAGAACGGGGTGAAGTCGGCGGGCGTGACGCTCTCGTTGTCCGTGACGGTTAGGTTGCCGAACGTCCGCCGGAAATATCCCGCCTCGAGGGAAATGCGGTTAGCCAACTGGTGCTGTATCACAGCGGTGTACTCCCAATTGAACGGCCGATGCTGCCAGCCTGTAGCCACATCCGGGGCGTACGAGAGCGTGGAGATCGACTGGCCGAAGTTGGGGTTGATCGCGCCCGTATAGTCGCCGTTAGGTTGCGGGTCTAGCGCATTGCCTAGCGGAGGGGCTGTGATGTTAGTCGTGGGGAGCACGTTGCGGGTGGTTGTGCTGACGCTGGCCGTGACCGGATTAACAATTCCGCTGAAGAAATAACCCTGCTGGGTGACGTATCGGCTAACGCTTGCCTTGAGCGCCGTTTTGCCGTTCCCGAAGAGGTCGTATGCCACCCCAATTCGCGGGTCTATGTCTTTCCAGTCCGGAAGGTTGTTCTCAGCCGCGAACGTGTGCGCGGGAGTAAAAGCCGACGCGGGCTCTCGCTGGGCAGGGATTGAGGCATTGAAGTAATCGAATCGCAAACCGTAATTAATCGTCAGGCGGTGCAGCGTCCACTTGTCCTGAGCGAAAATACCCAGATCGGCGTTCACGTTCTGATATAGCGTAAAAGGAGCAGTGCTCAAATTGACCGACACCGGAAGAGCGCCCCCGGGGGTTTGCACCACGTTGTACTGAACGTCACTGCTGGTCTCTTGCGTGGGGTTGGCAGTCGCACCGTTATGGAAGTTGATCCCGACCCTGAGGTCATGCTTTCCGGTCGCATAGTCGAGCGCCCCACGGACTTGGGTCTGGTGTGCAATCGCGCCTCCCAGGAAAACAGGGCCGAGACCGGCTAAAGGGCCAAAACCACCGGGGAACGGCGCTATCAAATTCCTAAAGGTCGTCAGATCGAACACGGAAATAGGGGACGTCGGGCCAATCCCAGAAACGATGGGAGAAAACAAGTTGTCTTGGCGGTTGAAGGATATGGCGGAGTCCCAGACCAGCTTCGGGGTGATGGTGGCCTGCCAGGTCGCGGATCCCATCCACACGCGGGGATAAGTCAACTCGGTGAACGACTCTGCGGTGTAGAGCGCAACAGCCGCAATTGTTGGACAATTGCATTTATGGACATCGTCGAAGAAGACGGATACCTTGTTGCGCGGCGTCAGCTGCGCCGTCACGCGAAGCTGGTTGTCTGAGTCGAAACCACCCGTATGCAGCGGCTTCGAGAGGTTCGGATTGTACGTGGGGAGGAGTGGGTTGATTGAGTAAAAATCAACTCCGGTGACGCTGTCGTTGGTACGGTAACGCTGCGCGTAGTAGAACCACACTCGGTCCCTAACGATCGGCCCGCCGATCCCGGCGGTCTCATCCACCAGCTTGTCGAACCCCGCAGGCGCGGCCAGTCCTTGCGCCGCAAGTCCAGAGCTGTAATTGCTCCTCTCAAAGGCACCGTTCGCGCCGTTGGCAAAAAAGGTTCCGTGGAACGCGTTGCCGCCCTCGCGCGGAATCACGTTCACCCGCACGCCGCCACTGGCCGACTCCGCGGAAATGGCATCTGTTTCATAGGACATCTCCTGGGTGGCCGCGGGGTTGAGCGAAAACGTCGACCATGCTGCGCCTGAATTAGCGGTGGTACCCATCCCGGAGATATTTAGCCCGTCTACGTTGAGCGTCATATCAAAACCATTACCGCCGTGGGTCGCTAAAGTATTTCCCCGTTCCCCTTGCGAGCCGCCAACATCGTACTGGTCGGCCGCCAGGCTCGGCATCGTCGTCCCGAGCGTCGCGAACGATTGAGCTGTCGGCAGCGCATCCAGTTCCTGGTTGAGGATTGTTCTGTGTTGGGCTGCGTCCTGCACGTCAATCACGGGCGCCTGCGCTTCAACGGTGATCGTATCTTTCACGGCTCCGACATTTAGAGTGGCGTTGATGGGCGCCGTGAAGCCCTCAGAAATTTCGACGCCCTCTCGCTGAAACGTACTGAAGCCGGACAGCGTAAAGGTCACGGTGTAGGTTCCGGGACGCAACTGATCGACCCGGTATTGACCAGATCCGTCGCTGACCGCAGTACGACTCTTTTCGATCAGCACAGGACTGGAAGCTTCCACCGTGACGTTCGGAAGGATGGCACCGCTATTGTCCTTCACGACGCCTGCAATCGAGCCGAACTGGGCCAGTCCCAGCACCGGAAAGATGATCATTGCTGACGCACTTGCCATAAGGCGCCAGATTACGTTACGCATACATCCTCCTGAGATCAATCTCATCCCCGTCCCCATCCCGAAAACGCGGAAAGGACATAGCTTTCCGCTTATATGACAGCGCCGAGTCGGAACTTGTGAACACCATACTGTTCGCGATCGCAGAGCCTGCGCCATTCATCGATCCGGCTTACAGCAAACTTTTCGAGCCTCTCGCTGTTTTGCGGAGCGCACTATTGTTTAGGGCAACGGTAGGGGAGTTTATCAGCAGTAGTAAGGGCGAACAATGATCAATTCGGATCACGATGCTTCGCTCGGGTCACGAAGATCCACATTGTCCGTGCGGCCAAGCCAGGTCCCGCCGTTTCTTGAGAAGAGCTTACCCTAATCCGATTTGATCATTGCCTGTGAGCAACGAGTGATATAGAGTTTCGGACGAGTGTGTCGGCTAGTCGTTACCGTTCAACAGTCCAGAAATCGACGAGGGGAGAGTTTTCATGATGCGTTTGTGTATTGCAAGCTTGGCGCTATCCGCGATGGCGGTTTTTGCTCCAGCGGAGACACCAACAGTTACGTTCCATAAGGACGTCCAGCCAATTTTGCAGAACCACTGCCAGGAATGCCATCGTCCGGGCGAGGTTGCCCCCATGTCGCTGCTGAACTACGAACAAGCGCGCCCCTGGGCAAAATCGATCCGCCAGGCGGTACTCACGAAGAAGATGCCGCCCTGGTTCGCCGATCCCCACTTCGGGAAGTTCGCCAACGACCGCTCTATCACCCAGGCTGATATCGATACCCTTGTAGCTTGGGTGGATGCCGGAGCGCCAGAAGGCAATCCGAAGGATGCGCCTGCTCCTCGCACGTGGGTGGACGGATGGACCGCTGGCAAGCCTGATCTCATTGTGGAAGCGCCCGAAGCCTTCAATGTGCCGGCCAAGGGGGATGTTCCCTATCAGTGGGTGGTCGTTCCCACGAATCTGAAAGAAGACAAGTGGGTGACTTCCGCCGAAGTCAGGCCCGGCGATCGTTCGGTAATTCATCACATCGTAGTTTCTATTCGCGAACCGGGCAATCAATGGATGGCTGACAAAAAGCCCGGTGAATATTTCGGGGGCACCCTGGCCATCGAACGGGGCTCTAAGCTCGCCGGAAGCCCCGAAACCATGGGCGGGTACTTTGCCCAATACGAGCCCGGCTCGGTTGTCACACCGGCCGATCCTCACGTTGCGACTCTTCTGAAAGCCGGCTCCGATATCGTCTTTCAGATTCACTACACGCCGAACGGGAAGGCAACCACGGATCGTACGAGGATCGGCTTTATTTTCAGCGACAGGCCGCCGGACATGAAGTATATCAACGTAACCGCGATCAATCCCACATTCGTCATCCCGCCCGGTGCTGACAACTATAAAATCGAAGCTTCGACCACGGTGAATTTCGACGGCGACCTGGTAAGCATCTATCCCCACGCGCATCTGCGCGGGAAGGCTTATGAATTCCGCGCCGTGTATCCCACCGGAGAGGAAGAGACGCTGCTTAAGTGCTCCTATAACTTCAATTGGCAGCTCACATATTTCTTAGATAAGCCAAAACGCATGCCTAAAGGTACGAAAATATTCGTTACGGCGTGGTACGACAATTCAGCCAACAACCTCTTTAATCCCGACCCGACAAAGGCGGTGCGTTGGGGTGAGCAGTCGGCGGAGGAAATGATGATTTCCACGGCTGTCTTCAAGGTGCCCAACAAGCCGACCGAGCGTGCGAGCCAGTAGCGTACTTGGGAGAACAATCCGTACTCATGTTGAAACACGGCGGAACGATCGCGCTGAGTGTAGTTTTCGGAGTTCTGGCGCTGCTGACTGTTCTCACACCAATCGGCCTGTCGCAGGTTCAGAAACAGGCGAATCGGGCGCAGCTTGCGGCCGACGGACACCCGGATCTGAACGGGATCTGGCAGGCGCTGAACACCGCAAACTACGACCTGGAACCCCATTCCGCGCGACACGCGATGGCGCTCCGGCCTGGGCCACACGGCCCGGTGCCAGCTAAAGAGGTGTTGTACCTCGGGGCGGTCGGCGCGGTCCCCGGCGGCATGGGGGTCGTTGAAGGCGGCGTTATTCCCTACAAGCCCGAGGCGTTGAAGATTCGCAACGAGAACCGCGAGAAGTGGCTGGAACGTGACCCGGAGATCAAATGCTACTTGCCGGGAGTGCCGCGCGCCACTTACCTGCCCTACCCGTTCCGCATCCTTCAGAACCGCAGCGCGTTTGCCATCGCGTACGAGTACGCCGGGGCGGTTCGCAATATCCTTTTGAAGGACCCCGGGCCGGCGCCGGCAGACTCTTGGATGGGGCAGTCGGTCGGACACTGGGAAGGCGAGGCGTTTGTGATCGAGACTACGGGACTCAACGGGATGGCGTGGCTCGACCGTTCCGGAAACTTCACCAGCGAAAACGTGAAAGTCACCGAACGGTTTACGCGGACCTCGCCGGATCACCTGCTTTACGAAGCCACCATCGACGACAAGGACACGTTCACTCGGCCGTGGAAGATAAGCATGCCGCTCTACCGTCGCATCGAGCAAGACGCGCAGTTGATGGAATTCAAATGCGTCGAGTTCGTAGAGGAACTGATGTTCGGGCAGTGGCGCAAGAAACCGCTGCCGCGCTAGCACTGAACATAATCTGGAGGTAAGAAAGCGATGCTGATAAGAAACAAACTGATGCTTCTGGGCGCTTGCACGGCGCTGGCCGTGGCCCTAGCGCCGCCTGCGGCCGCACACCACGCCTTTCCCGCTGAGTTCGACGCAAACCGTCCGGTGCTCCTCAAAGGCAAGATCGTGAAGGTCGAGCTGGTGAACCCGCACGCCTGGATTCATATCGCGGTTACGAAGCCGGACGGTAGTACCGAAGAGTGGATGGTTGAGGGCGGCTCGCCGAACACGCTGCTGCGTAAAGGCGTCACGAAGGCCACGTTGCCCATCGGCATCGAGGTGGTCGTCGACGGCTACCAGGCCAAGGACCACACCAACCGCGCCAACGGCAGCGACATCACGTTACCCGATGGCCGGAAGCTCAATTTGGGGTCGTCACGGGGCACCGGCGCCCCAGGCGAAGCAGAGCCCCCGAGCGAGCCTCAAAAGTGATGCGTGGTGGCGCTTACTGAAGGCGCCGCGGAGGAGATAAATCGATGCGTGTCCAACTCTTCGTGTTAGCGGGGTTGATCCTGATGATGGGGCTCCCTGCCGCCAGCCAGCAAGGTGGCGGGATTCCGCGCACGCCCGACGGCCGGCCGGATCTGACCGGCATTTACGACGCCAACACCCTGACACAGATTGAGCGGCCAGCGAAGTATGGTGGCCGGGAAGCCCTAACCGATGCGGAGGCGACTGAGCTCTTGCGCGCTCAGGCGACCCGGGATGAGGAGGCAGACAAGCCGAGCGACCCGAATCGGAAGGCGCCAAAGGCCGGTAACACCCTTGCAGGGAAAAGCTACGACGATTTCTGGAAGAGCTTTGGCAACCGTGTGGTCACCATCGGAGGAGAGAAACGCAGTTCCATCGTCATCGATCCCCCCGACGGCAAGATTCCGCCAATGACCGAAGAAGGGAATGCGCGCGACGACAAGTATGGCGGCTTGGCCGGTCGGTCCGATGTGCTCGAACGCCGCGGCCAGAGGCCGGACGCCTTCGACGACCCGGAGGCGAGTGCCAATTCCGAGCGCTGTCTGCTCGGCTTCGGATGGACCTCGGGCACGCCGATACTGCCGAATTATTTGTACAACAACCTGAAGCAGATCGTTCAAACGCCGACTGAAGTGATGATCGAGACCGAGATGATCCATGACGCGCGCATCGTCCGGATCGGCGGTAAACACGAGCCGTCGAGCATCCGCAAGTGGCTCGGTGACTCGGTCGGCCATTGGGAAGGCGACACCCTGGTGGTGGAGACGACGAACTTCACGGACAAGACGCGGTTCCGCGGGTCGAGCGAGAACCTCAAGGTCACCGAGCGGTTCACGCGGCTCGACGCCAATACGCTCCTGTATCGCTTCACCGTGGAGGACCCGCATACGTGGGCGCGGCCGTGGACCGGCGAGTATACGTGGGCGGCCAGCAAGGAACGGATGTTCGAGTACGCCTGTCACGAGAACAACTACGCCCTGGGAGGGATCCTGCGTGGAGCCAGGGTGGCCGAGTCCGAGGCAGCGGCGGCCAAGTCGGAACATAAGTGACGCATACGTGCGAACTCCCCGCCCTGCTCTTCGCAGCGACTTTGGTCACCGGCAATTTGTTGGCGGTCACGTGCGAAGGTATCGCAAGCTTGAAACTTCCGGACACTACCATCACGATCGCCCGGATCGTTGCGGCGGGTGAATTCTCGGGCTCCGAAAGCACCCCAACTGCCTTGCAGGAAGCGGAGTTCAGGAAGCTGCCTGCTTTCTGCCGCGTGCAAGGTGTAATCCGTCCTTCAAGCGATTCGAACGTCGAATTTGAAGTTTGGTTGCCGGTTTCCGGCTGGAATGGGAGATATCTCGGCGTCGGCAATGGCGGGTTCGCTGGTTCGATCAATTACTTTTCGGCAAACGGGAATGCGCCTAGCATGGCGCAGGCGCTAGCCGCCGGATATGCAACTTCGTCCACCGACACCGGACACAAGGGAGCCATCACCGATGCAGACTGGGCTGTTGGCCATCCGGAGAAGGTCATTGATTACGGCTACCGTGCTGTTCATGGCACTGCCGTGGACGCCAAGAACATCATTGCCACCTTTTACAGCAAGCAACCAACCTCGTATTTCAGCAGTTGCTCGAACGGTGGCCGCCAAGCACTCATGGAGGCCCAGCGTTATCCGGCTGATTATGCCGGCATCGTCGCCGGTGACGCCGCTTGGTATGCCACCCATCTCGCCGCGGCGCAGATATGGAACCAACAGGCCATTAACGCGAGCCAGGATAGCTACATTCCAGCCAGCAAAATTCCGGCGATCACGGCTGCCGTGCTCGACAAATGCGACGCACTGGATGGTGTGAAGGACGGGGTGATCGACGATCCGCAGAAGTGTCATTTCGACGCAGATGTGCTGCTTTGTAAAGGCGGCGATTCGGATACTTGTCTCACTGGACCGCAGGTAGAGGCGCTGAAAAAAATCTATGCTGGCCCGACGAACTCCGCAGGTCGGCAGATATTTCCGGGAATCGTCCCAGGCGGCGAAGCCGGACCAGGAGGATGGGGTCTGTGGGTCATGGGCGCCCAGCGCGGAAGAAGCTTGGATTACCTCTTCGGTGTTGGTGGTCTGGCCAAGATCGTTTATCAAGATCCCGCGTGGGATTTCCGCCGTTTCAGCTTCGACCGCGATGTCGCGTTTCTGGACGATAAGCTCGGGCCAGTACGCAATGCCACGGATGCAAATCTCAAACCGTTCAAAGCTGCGGGCGGTAAGCTGATCCTCTACCACGGCTGGAGCGATCCCGACATCGCGCCGCTTAGCACCATCGATTATTACGAGAGCGTCACGGCGAAAATGAGCGATCGAACCGCCCGGGAGTTCGTGCGGGTGTACATGGTGCCAGGTATGCAACATTGCGGAGGGGGTGCTGGTGCGACCGTGCTCGGCTCGGTACCAAATTCGGGCGCCGACAGCCAACACGGTATCCAAGCCGTGCTGGAGCGCTGGGTAGAGAAAGGTAGTGCGCCCGAAGAGATCATTGCCACGAAGCCGAGTGTCAGGCAAGATAACGTGGTCGCTGGCACCAAGCCCATTTGTCCCTACCCAACAGTCGCTCGCTACAAAGGTTTAGGCAGTACCGATGAAGCGAACAATTATTCGTGTGTAAAAGAACGATAAGCATGATCACTTCGGATCATTGACACCTCCCCGGAAAATGGCCACACTTGGTCGGCGGGAGAACTCGGTCCCGGGTACAGTTGTATAGGCTTGCCTGCCCGAGATAATCCACCGCATGGCCTTCGCTGCCACATGAGGAGAAATAGCACAATGCAATCCAACGTTCTGATCGGGTGCATGATCACTGTAGCTTTTGCCCCGGCTGCGATTCTTGCTGAAACGCCGAAACCTACGTTCGCGAAAGACATTGCTCCAATCTTTTACGCCCGGTGTGCGATGTGCCACAGGCCTGGCGAGGTGGCGCCGATGTCGCTTATGTCGTACAACGACGTTCGGCCGTGGGCCCGCGCGATCAAGGTTCAGGTCGCCACTCGCACGATGCCACCTTGGCACGCCGAGGGGGAGCCCGGCAAATGGCGTAACGATCGGCGCCTGAGTCAGGCGGAGATCGACAAGATTGTGGCGTGGGTTGATGCGGGCGCTCCGCGTGGCGATGATAGCGACATGCCCCCTCCGCCGCAGTTTGCGCAAGGCTGGAATGGCCCAGGCGGCCGTCCACCCGATGTGATCATCGAAGCGCCGGAGATGAAGGTGCCGGCTGAGGGCGAGAGTCCGTGGCAATATGTTTTTGTCAAGCTGCCGTTCCAAGGTGACGTTTGGGTGGCGGCTTCGCAGGTTGTACCGGGCAACCGCGCGGCTGTCCATCACGTTCTCGTACTGGCCACGACATTGCCGCCAAACGCAACCGTCGATGCCGAAGGGCGCATGAAGTTGGGTGCATCACCCGCTCCGGGAAGCGTAGGGAGCCCAGCAAGCGCAGCGGGCGCGCGCTCACCTCAGCCGTCGGGCGACGCCATTCCTGGGGGCTTGGGGGGGTTCCAGGCAGGATGGGAGCCAGGCATCGATACAGCCTTGAGCTACGGGCCGGGTGTGGCGGAGCGTATCCACGGCACACACCTGCTCTTCAATCTGCACTACCAGGCGAACGGGCACGCGACCACCGATAAAACCCGCGTCGGCCTATGGCTTCAGAAGGGTCCCGTCGCTTATTCTAGCGTCGGCGCCGGTGTCGGCTTGGGTAGCGAAACGTTCATCGTCAACGGGAAAGAGCTTACAGGACGATATACGGCCCAAGTGACCACGGACATTCTGCCGCCGGGTATAAAGACCGTGCCGAACATACCCGCGGGCGATGACAACTACCACATGACCGCTCTCCTACCGATTCGGCAGGAGATGGTGTTGTACAGCATCCAGCCGCACATGCACCTGCGCGGGCGATCGATGAAATACACCACTGTCTATCCGGATGGGCGGGAAGAAGAGCTGATGAACTTGCCCCACTACGACTTCAATTGGCAAATCGTCTACGAGTTCGCAAAGCCCATCACGCTGCCTGCCGGAACCATAGTTCGCGTCGATGCAAGGTGGGACAATTCGGCCAACAACAAGTACAACCCGAGGCCGGATCAAGACGTGTACTGGGGCGAGCAGAGCTGGGACGAGATGTTCAGCCCGATCATGCGCGCGGTGGTGAAGCTAAAGGAGCCTATCATGCCGGCCACGCCCGTGGAAGTGTCGTCGGTGCGCTAGGATTCCCAGACGTAAGGATGTCTTCTCATGAAGCGGTTTAGTGGCGTTTTATGGCTCGTTGTCTGTGCAGTCGGCGGCGCGTACGCGCAAGGCCGCCCTTCGGACCCAAAGTCGGATCAGGCGCCGGTTGTCGAAGTGGTTGGATGCCTCGCGCAAACGGGCGCGGACTGGATCCTCGCGAAGGCAAGCGAGCCCGCCGCAACGACTACGTCATTCACGACGCCGGAAGAAGTGAAGGCGGCAGCGGAGAAACCGCTCGGCACTCAGCAATATCGGCTGATCGGCGCCAGCCCCTTCAGTCCCGAGTCCCATAAAGGGCACAAGATGGTGGTCAAAGGTCTTTTGATCAAAAGCGGCAGTGACCCGCATATCAACCTCACTTCGTTTCAGATGCTCTCAGAGACATGCGCAAAATAGGCAAGTGGTTTTTCGTTGTGACACTATTGACGGCCGCGCTGGCCGGGGCAATTCTCGGCCAGAGTGCGCCGGAAGAATCAAACCAACCGCTTTTGGTGCGGGCGACTGGCGAGACGCCTGTTCCCGGGAAGTGCATTTTCAAAGAAGATCTCGATCTGATCGCGGCTCGCCGCGCGCTCAAACGCACCACCCTGAACAACGACGCGGAGGCGCCCTTCGACCCTGATTATATGGTCGGCAGCTGGACATTCGAATATGACATACCCGAGTCCGCCCTAGGGCCCGGAGGCCAGATCTCGGGCACCGAGACAGTTGAGCATGTGGATGGATGCCTATACGAAGGCACGACCCGGGCCAAAGGTCCGAATGGCCCGTTCACGATCAAGTCGACGATGGTCTACGATCCGTCCGCCCACTACATGGTCATCCAGGAGCACGACGGTCGCGGGTTCGACGTCCTCAAGTACGGACGAGTTGGCGGAGACTCAGGCGGGTTTTACACCCATCATTGGGAGGCGGTGCCGTTCACGATCCATGGCAAGAAGGTCAGCTTGAAGGGAAGCACGTTCATGGCCTCGCCGGGCAACTATCGTGAGCGGACCCAGATCTCGGAGGGCGACGACCCCTTCGTCAATCTGGGCACTGTCTGGGTGAAGCGGCAAGGAACGCCAGAGGCGAAGTGATAGCATAAGCGCCAAGCCAGAATGCGTACTGTGAAGGGTCGAAGTACCTTATGAAGCGAGCGGTCGGTTATGTTTTGCTCGCTTTGTTCACCATTGGCGCCTCCCATCTGCTCGCCCAGGGTGCCGCGGAATGGCCGGCCTACGGACGAGATCCGGGCGGGACCAAATACTCTCCGCTTGACCAGATCAACACGAAGAATGTCAGCGCCCTGGTTCGCGCCTGGAGCTATCACACCGGCGAGCCTGGTGGAATTTGGGAGGACACTCCGATCATGGTGGGCGACGTACTATACTTCGCCACACGAAAAAATCGCGTGGTTGCCTTGCAGCCGGAGACCGGCAAGGAGCTCTGGGTCTACGACCCGAAGAGCACTCGCGTTTCGGAGCATCGGGGCGTCTCCTATTGGCCCGGAGACTCGCATACGAAGCCCCGAATCGTTCTGGCCACCGAGGCCCGCCTGATCGAGTTAGACGCCAAGACCGGGAAACCAGCACTGGACTTTGGAGACAACGGCGAAGTCAACCTCAGAACGGGAGTAGCGGACGATTATCCGAAAGCGCACTACGCCATCACGTCGCCTCCGGCCATCTACAAGGGGCTGATTATTCTCGGGCCTTCAACGCAGGAGGGGCCCAGCAAGGGTCCCAGCGGCGATCCCCGCGCCTTTGACGCGCAGACTGGCAAACTGGTCTGGCGGTTCCATGCGGTGCCGCGCCCCGGCGAGCCTGGAAACGAAACCTGGGGGCCTGATGGCTGGAAGGATCGGGCGGGGCCCAGCGCCTGGGGTGCAATGACCATCGACGCCGAGCGCGGCTTGGTCTTCATGCCCCTGGGGAATCCGGCGGACAGTTTCTATGGCGCGGATCGAAAGGGAATGAATCTGTATGCCAACAGCGTGGTGGCCCTCGACGCGGCGACGGGGAATTTGCGGTGGTATTTCCAAATCGTCCACCACGATCTGTTCGACTTCGATGTGGCGGCGCCGCCGTCCTTGATTGAAGCGACCGAGAACGGCAAACGGGTTCCCGCCGTAGTCGAATTTTCCAAAAACGGCCTTCTCTACGTATTGGACCGTCTCACTGGGAAGCCCGTCTGGGGTGTGGAGGAACGTCCTGTTCCAGCGAGCGATGTGCCCGGCGAGGAATCGTGGCCCACGCAGCCGTTCCCGCTCAAGCCTCCGCCTTTGACGCGGATCAGCATGACCAGAGACGAAGTCTCAAACGTCTCGCCGGAAGCGCATGCCTATTGTCTGGAACAGTTCGAGAAATTCAAGACTCTGGGGCCTTTCACTCCATTCAGCATCAAGGAGCCACGCCTCACGTTCCCCAGCAGCATGGGAGGCGCCGACTGGGCTGGCGTGTCATACGATCCCAAACTGGGCTACATTTTCGCGAATGCCTCCAATTTGGGCCAGACCGGACAAATGGCCCCCAGCCCTACCGGTTCGCCGATGGCCTTCCGCAACCAGGGTGCGTACGCCCGTTTTGTGGACAAGCAGGGTTACCCTTGCAATCAGCCCCCCTGGGGAGAATTCTCCGCCGTCGACACTCATACCGGCGACGTGGTCTGGCGGATTCCGCTGGGATCGTATGACGAGATGGAGGCCAAAGGACTGAAGAACCTGGGAGCGATTAACCTGGGCGGCAGCATCGCAACAGGAGGCGGAGTGCTGTTCATAGCGGCTACCGCGGACGCCAAATTTCGCGCGTTCGAGTCACGCACCGGCAAGGAATTGTGGCTGACAAAGCTCGATTCGGTTGGCAACGCTACCCCCATCACCTATCGAGGGCGCAACGGCAAGCAGTACGTAGTAATCGTTGCCGGCGGTCCGGGCCATTTGCGGGAATCCCCGATTCCGCCGAGCGATGTCGTGACTGCGTTCGCGCTACCGTAGTCGGTCCTGGTTACCGGCGATTAGGCATGGAGATCACTCTCTGTCTTCTCGGATCGCGTATTCGGGGCACGCTCCCTGGTCTTCGATCCTGCAACACAGATATCTCTTAGAGCGATGTACTCCTCATAGCACGGCCCGCATTGCACGGCGTGCTTCCACAGGCGGTCTGTTCGAAGGTCCTGACGGCGCACGTTGCGCTCCGCAAGGTCCCGGAGAGCGTTCGTGCCGGGACAGTCTTTTCGTCCTGGATTCGGATACTCGGCCGCAACTGCTCGCTGGTATCCGTATTGGAGCCGATCCCAATGTTCCTCGGATGTTCTCAGCATCCGCTTCCTCACGCTTGCGGGGGGTACCGGGTGCGGGTGATGGTCTTGCGCCATTTCTCTAAAAAATCAACTTCAATGCCACTTGAATCTGCCTGGACGATGTTGTGGTGTTGCTGATGGCACCGGCTGATGGACTGAAACCACCTGCGCTTGGGCTTCCAAAAACCGACGGGTTTAGCGGAATGCCGAAATTTGGGTGATTCAAAAGATTGAAAACCTCCACCCGGAATTGGAGGCTTGCGCCTTCACTCAGCTTGCGAATCGCGGTGTCCTTGTTGAGGGAAAGGTCCATGTCGACGAGATTGGGTCCGATGAGAACATTTCTTCCCACGTCGCCATGGCTCCCGGTCGGAGGAGTTGTGAACATGTTGGGGTTGAACCACTGATTTGGATTTCCCGTAATGACCGTGGCTGGATTGAACACCACTGCATTCGGATTGAGCGCCTGCGCTTGGGCCAGGTTCGATGAGGTCACGTAACTGGCCCGCTCAGTGTTGCCAGAATTAGCTGCATCCGAAAGGCTGGAAAAATAGCCCAGCGTTGGCGAGAACGGGAAGCCGCTTTGCGCCGACACAATGCTTCCCAACCACCAACCTCTGGTCGTCGCTGCAGCCCAGTTATCGCCCTGCACGCCTGGAACACGGTACAGTGCATTGACGCGCAGATTATGTTTCACGTTGTATGGAGTTGGACCCCAATCCAATCGCTTGTTGAATTGTGAATCCGAGACCTGGCCGCTTCCGTCCGCCAGAATGCCAGTAGAATCATCCAGGGACTTCGAAAAAACATAATTCGCCTGGAACTGAAGTCCGTGGCCCAGACGCTTGTTGACTCCGATCTGGAGGGCGTTGTAGAAGGACTCTCCGTGAGTCTCGATCTGCGTATTGGCGCCGAAGTTTGGATTCTCCCGGCAGGTTGGCAGTACGGACAAGCAGCCGAATGCTTCCTCTTGCCCCAGAATGGCCGGATTCCAGTAGGGAAGTCCGTTGACAATCGAGGTAGGAGCAACGGGATTGACGTCTTCACTTTGCCACAGGTGAACTCCGCGGGTTCCCACATATCCGACGGTCAAAACAGTGTTCCCCGGAAGCTTCTGCTCGATTGCCAGGTTCCACTGCGCCACGTACGGTTGTTTGGCGAAGTAATCTACAGAATCGACGCTCGGAGCGGCGTTTCCGGGAGGAATGGTCAAGGGCGTCGTAAGCGTCGGACAGAAAGTCGGGGGGCCACAGGTGAGCGAGCTGAGCCCAGCCAGGGGCGGCATGCCCACCGAACTCCACTGGAGCACATTCTGAACCGACGCGATGTCATAGAAGATACCGCCGCCGCCCCGGACCGCGGTCATGCCATTTCCGAAGATATCCCATGCAAATCCCACGCGAGGGCTGAAGTCCTTTAAAGAGGGATTTCTTATGTCGGCGCCCTGAGAGGTGCAATTCGGCAAGCCGGGCGTCGCACAGAGCGCCGGGGTCGCCAGCAGGTTGTTGTAAAACGCGTAATCGCGGCCGTTCGAGTCGTGAGGCACAGTGAAAAACTCGTATCGCAAGCCCAGATTCAGGGTGAGGCGCGAGGTCAAGCGATAATCGTCGCCAGCGTAAAAACCGGCCGTATAGTACTTGTAATTGCGGTTCTGCGCTATGCCCGGATCAACTGAAGATATCTCCTCGACCACCGGATTTCCACTGAGGAAAAACGGAAGCGCCGGAAAGACCGTCAATCCGTTCTGGAAGAAGTTCGACTGCATGGGGATATCGAAGCGGTTCAGCAAAGTCCCGAATTTCAGCGAGTGCTTTCCCTTGGTCCAATAGATATCGTCGCTCAAGGTATAGACGTTCTGCTTATCGAAGAGCGGGACAACGCTCGTATTAAAGGAAGTGTACCCAGGAATAATGATGTTTCCCACGGATACGTTGGGGTCCCCGAACGACAGGCCGGGCCCCTTGAGACCCACCGAGGCGTCCTGGTAACTGATATAGGTGTGGCTATAAGATGCTCGCGCCGTGTTCAACCGGCTCGGGGTGAAAATGTGAGTCTCGGATAAGGTGGAGAAGTTGCTGATCGAGTCCCAGGCGTTCACGATGCTCGGATAATCCCCGGGCGTGGGCTTCGTTTCATTGTCGGCCGTGAAGCGCGCAAACATGGAGTCGCTATCCGAAAAGTGGTGGTCGACACGCATTTGGCCGTAGTACTCATTGGTCCTTACCGGCGATGAGCCAGCGTAGTTGTTAATAACGGCTCCCGGAATATTCGGGGATGGGAACAAGGCGAGCAGCGGCAAAATGGAGGGCGCCACGGTGGTGGTGCCAGCAGGGCCGATCCCGCACGCGGCATTGTTTACGATCCCGCCGGACCCGGGAGCCGGATGACATGCCGCAGACGGCACCGTGGCAACTATCGGCTGGTTCAGGTTGTCTTTCAACTGTTCATAAACCCCGTAAAAAAGGTCTTATCTTTCTTGATCGGGCCGCCGAAAGCGCCGCCGAATTGATTGCGCTGGTAGAGCGGTATACGGCGGCCGAGGATGGAGGTGGGAGGATCGAAATAATTTCTGGCGTCCAATACACTATTGCGAAGGTAATCAAAAACGTCGCCGTGAAATGAGTTGGAGCCGCTCTTGCTCACGATGGTCGTCACGCTGCCCATGACCAAGCCATACTCGGGTCCGTAGGTGTTGGTCAGGACACTGTACTCGCGAATGCCATCCACGCCCAGGTTCGAACCGCCCACATAAGTTACTTGGGAGCCATACGCAGTGCTCATCCAGGCGCCGTCGAGCAGGATCGCATTGGATCGAATGGGAGCGCCGTTCACGGAATAAGTCGTGCCGCCACTGCCGCTGCTAGTGGGGCTGGTTTGTGTGACGCCGGGCTGCAACAATGTGAGCGCAACCGGATTTCTGCCATTCAGTGGTAAGTCTTCCACGCGCTGCTCATTGACCAACGATCCGACGGTGGCATTGGTGGTATTCACCGCCTCAGCCTGCGCCGTAACCTCCACCGTCTGCTGCGCTGTGCCGACTTCCAAGTCGATATTGACGACGGCTTCCTGAGAAACATCCAGCTTGATGCCGGCCCGTTCCGCAGTCTTGAATCCTTCGCGCTGAACTTTGATGTCATAGGATCCGACTGCCAGTGCGTTGGCACGGTACGAACCATCCGCACCGGTGTCAAGATGCCGAGTCGCACCATTTTCGGTATTGGCTATTACAACATCCGCGCCTGGCACAGCAGCACCCGACGTGTCTCTCACCACGCCCAGAATCGTCCCGGTAGGGAGCTGCGCGAATGCCAAAGTCGGGACAGCCAGCGAAAACAAAAATTTTCGAAAGTGTGCCATCATTCCCCCTGTGTCATCCGCGCTGAAATCGGGGCGTTTAGTGTTCTCCCCCATGCGACGAACGCCGCCATCGCCGCGAGGATAAAATTCAAGGGAGTCAGCGCGCCTTCACCTCTGGTGAAATGCAGGATCGCGCCGAGCAGCACGACAACACCAAGTCCGATGGCCGCTAAACGTGTCAGTTTCGGTTGAATCTTAGTCGCTGACGGCAGGATCAGACCGAGAGCGCCAGCCAGTTCCGCCAGCCCGATGAATCGGACCAGTCCTACTGGCACATCGGGCACCCAGCGCATCGTCCTGGCGACCTCATCGAGCGGCATAAATGCCTTCATTGCGCCAGTCATGAGGAACAACACTGCCAAGAGGATCTGGACGGCCCAGAGGGCAATGTGCATGGCCCTGCTTCTTTGTCCGAGGTCTACTCTGGTTCTTGAAACCACGCGGTCCAAGCAGTTTCTCCGTTAAGACAAGCGCACCATTCCCGGCGCAATATTCAGAGATCGAAGCGCAAAAGAGACGCGCCAGCCGGTACTAAAACGTTGTTGTTCCAGCAAGTCTGGAGCGATAGAATCGGAAGGTCAAGGTTAAAGCAGTTAGCATGAGAAAAGGCGCTTGTTAATTCTCGGTAACGCGCTTTTACTTCAGTGGGCGGTCTAGCCGAGAAAACCGATGCCGCGGCCCGCAAGACCGACGCCAAACCATAGGCACAATGCAACGGCTGCGGCGACTTTTCCGCCCGTGGGCGCGATCTTGTCTTCCGCTGCCACGATGCGATTGTATATCGTGAACTGAAACAACAGCGCTGGGAACAGGAACACCATTTTGACCCGAAATGACGTGTTGCCATAGCATTTCATCGCTTCGGACAAAAAGAGCAAGATGCCGGAGACCAGCATCACGACGAGACTCCACCGGTTCCAGGGACGCAACGCGTTTGCGACTTCCGAGATGGCCTGTGTCTTATACACCAGGCCGAATTGACGCAGCGTCAGGACCACCAGCGAACCGAGCAACACCGTGAGCGCGAACAAATGGAAGTTCTCAATGATCGGAAACGCGACTCGCGAATTGCGAATGGCCTGGGAGACCATCGTGTCGTCGCACCACTGAAAGAAAGGGACTATTGATGGCATCGGGTTAGAAAGTGTATGCCATGGTTCGGCCACAAGTGATGATAGCCGCCCACATGATCAGGGACGCCCAACCGGCCACACGAGCTTCCATGGGAGGAACAAGCGCGTTATCCCATTTGTCCACTTTGCGATAAATGCCGCGTTCGAAGGCAATGGCGTTGATCGCCGCCACGATTAGGAGAATCACCTTGGTCTTGAAGAAAATGCTGTTGTAGGCCTTCACCGCCTGGCACCAGAACAGAAAGATCCCGGTGATGGTCATGATGGCGAAGCCTGTGAACATCCAGGGCTTGATTTGTTCGTAGATCTCAGAGACCGGGCGGCGCTTCATGATGTAGCCCATCAGGCGCAGATCCGAAACGAGCAGCAAGCCGACGGAGATTGACAGGGCCAGGACATGAGTGGTTTCAACGATTGGGAATACCCAAATTGACTCGCGGATAGAGGTGCCGATGTAGGTGTCCTGCAGCCACTGGCACGCGCTTAAGATGGACATCGATATGCAAGTTTGGCGGACCTCTGTCAGCGACGCAACGTTAAAGCGGTTAGCGGCGGGTCAACTCGCCAGGTTACCGAGCGATGTGCGACAGCCGCGTAACCCGCTCTGGCTCTGATATTTGGTCCCTCGGGAGGGTTCACCGCATCGGAGTTGCGCGCCCCTGAGGGCGGGCGTATACTCAATGCACGATGGGGGGGCAAAGTCTGCCGGCTCTCGGGAGCTTAACTGAAGAGCGGATGGAAGTTGAGGCGGTTCTTAGGTCTGGGATCTTCGATCGAGCTCCCGGGCTGGAGCAGTTGTTCATTTATATAACGTCCAAGTTTCTTGAGGGTTCCGCGGACGATATAAAAGAATACAATATTGCCGTTGAGGCATTCGGCCGAGGCGCGGACTTCGATCAAAGCCGGGATTCTATCGTTCGGGTCCAAGCGCACCGGCTGCGGGAACGCTTGGCTGAGTACTATCTGTCGGAAGGCCGGTCCCATCTCGTCCAAATCGAGATTCCAAACGGCCGGTACACTCCCAAATTTCGATTTGCTGCGCGCGATGCCGCTACTAGTCCTATGGCGCCTCCCGAAGGGCTCGCCCTGACCAAGCCTAAGTCGTCCGTTCTGAGCAGCCCTGAAGCTCGATTGTCGCTCCCTGCCACGACCGGCGTATCAGTGGATTCCCTTCGGATTCTCGCCGGCCTTATGGAAGGAGACTACATTGACAACAGTGGACGTCTCTGGCAGAGAGACCAATTCTGGCAGGGGGGGACGCCATTTTTCTTTCCGAATCATCTGATCTTTGGAACCCGCGATCAGCGGCTTTACCGAAGCGGCAGGGAGGGGGAATTCAGTTACCACATTCCACTTGGACCGGGCGTGTACGAACTCCGTTTGCACTTCGCTGAAACTACTTTTGGGGAAACCAGCCGGGCCGGATTTGGGGGTGAATCCTCTCGAATTTTCTATGTCCTGATCAACGGAAAGCCTCTAGTCAACTTCCTCGATATTGTGGCTGAAGCCGGCGCAAGCACCGCAAACATCAAGATGTTCAAAGACATTGCGCCCGCTTCGGATGGTGCGCTTCATTTGAGTTTCTCGTCCCACTCCTACATTCCCTTCCTGAACGCGCTAGAAATCTCGCCGGGCATACCCGGGAAGATGCAGCGGATTCGCATGGTCGCGCAAAGTCATGGGTATATAGACAAGAGCGGTCACTATTGGGAGCCCGACCATTATGGGTTTGGCGGCCAACTGGTCAAACCCACCGACGAAGCAACGGAGGTTCCGGATCCCGGAATCTACACCGGGGGGCGATTTGGCAATTTAACATACGTGATCCCGGTTCCTCCTGGCCGTTACGGCTTGAGACTTTATCTCTCCGAGAGGTGGGAAGTGCGTGAGAACGGCACGCAGTTCGATATTCTGTGCAATGGCGTAGCACTCGAGCGAAGATTTAGCATTCTCAAGAACTCTGGAAAGTTGAGCCGGGGCATTGTTCTGAGCTTCGACGGGCTGGAACCGAATTACCAGGGAAAACTAGTCCTGTCTCTTGTGCCGAATCCAAATTACGCCTTCATCAATGCGCTGGAAGTCATCGATCAGACCGACGATCTCCCATTAACCGTTAATAACTCGTAACCATCCCTCGTCCTTAGTTACCTCAGTTTTCGGCTTGCCTCACGGAATCCCGCTAACAGCTTTAACCTTGCGTACGGTTGACCGGAGAGCAAGAATTCAACTTCAGCTATCTCCCGCTGTCCGTAGTTTGCGCGGCGGGCCTCATTAATCTGTAGGAGATGGAATGAAAACGCAAGGCATGCTTTTTGTTGGTTGTCTTTTGACCGTGGGATTGGCGGCGCCTGCCTTCGGGCATCACTCCACCACCATGTTCAATATGGGCCAGCCAACCACACTGGAAGGCACCGTCAAGAGCTTTGAGTGGAAGAATCCTCACGTTTACCTGTACCTGGACGTGGTGAATGCCGCGGGCAAGCCTGAAGAATGGATGGTTGAAATCCATAGCCCGGCTATTATGCTCCGACGCGGCTATACGAAGGACTACTTCAAAGAAGGGGATAAGGTCACGGTGGTCGGCGGGCAGATGAAGGACGGCACGCATATGATGCGCCTCCTCAGGGGCAACAAGCCGGACGGCACTAAGTTTTATGGCGATGACTTTGCTCCCGGGACGACGCCCCCAACGACCGACAAGTAGCTGAATTGTGAACCGAAAACGAGCCAACGAGATGACTCTCAAGACCATGAATCTTCGTACTCATGCCGCTCTGGGCCTGGTGTTCGGCTTGGGGCTGACCTGGGCGCCCAGGCTTTCGGCCCAGAGCCTTCCGGACGGCGCCGGAAAAGCGCAATTGCAGACCGTTTGTACTACCTGTCATGGCATGGACAAGGTTGCGGAGAAAGGTCGCCGGACC